>JABAOE010000713.1_pt2 | contig 12617 bp, 11 predicted proteins | sample 7062141 | NCBI WGS metagenome assembly JABAOE01 (sample SAMN14538627, study PRJNA623070) | marine sediment metagenome | biome: marine biome [ENVO:00000428]; feature: marine pelagic biome [ENVO:01000023]; material: deep marine sediment [ENVO:00002113] | place: India: Gulf of Khambhat ...
GCAGGCGGGGGTCCCCGCGGAGAGGATCCACGCCGCGGTCGTCTACCACGGCCCCGCCGCCTTCGAGCTGCTCGACGACGAGGCGTACCGGGCGCGGCACGGGGTCGACAACCCCAACGCCGAGCTCATCCGCGAGCTGATCGGCACCGGCGCGAAGGTCATCCTGTGCGGTCAGACGGCCGCGGCCCGGGGCGTTCCCACCGACCACCTGGTGGAGGGGGTGGAGGTCGCGCTCTCGGCGATGACCGCCTTCGTGGTGCTTCAGCAGGAGGGCTACCGGGTCAACCCCTGGTAGCCCGGCGGCCGAACCGTACGACGCATCCCTTCCGCTGCGGCGGGGGACACCGCCCCCGGCCACGAGACGACGCTCCTTCGACCCCCGACCCGAAACGAGGACTTCGGACATGACGACGCGAAAGGACTTCCTGAAGCTGGCCGCCGGGGCCGGCGGGGCTCTGGGGCTGGGCCTCACGCCCGACCCGCTCACGGGGGCCTCGCCGGGGCCGCCGGCCTCCTCGGGGCCGCTGGCCTCCCAGGGGGCGCCGGCCTCCGCCGCGCGCCAGGAGGCGCCGCGCAAGATCGACATCCTGATCCTGGGGGGCACCGGCTTCATCGGGCCCTTCCAGGTGCGCTACGCCCTGGAGCGTGGGCACAGCGTCACGCTCTTCAACCGCGGGTCGGGTCGCGAGATGTTCCCCGAGCTGGAGACGCTCATCGGGGATCGCAGCGGGGACCTGGAGGCGCTGCGCGGCCGTCGCTGGGACGTCGTCATCGACAACTCGCGCCAGAACCCCGATTGGGTGGAGCTCTCGGCCGAGTTTCTCAAGGACTCGGTCCAGCAGTACGTGTACGTCTCGTCGCGCTCGGCGTACGCCGACGTCAGCCGCGTGCCGATGACGGCCGACGCGCCGACCTGGACGTACGAGTCCGCCGGCATCCAGCCCGGCGATCCCCTGAACTACGGTCTCGGCAAGGCCCTCTCGGAGCGCGCGGCCCAACGCATCTTCGCGGGCCGCACGACGATCCTGCGACCGGGGCTCATCATCGGCCCGCAGGACGACACGGATCGGTTCACGTACTGGCCGGTCCGCATCCACCGCGGAGGCGAGGTGCTCGCCCCCGGGGACCCGTCCGACCCCGTGCAGATCATCGACGTGCGCGACTTCACGGAGTGGACGATCCGCCTCGGGGAGGACGCGACCGCGGGGGAGTTCAACGTGGTCGGTCCCCGCATCCCCCGTCCCATGGACGAGCTGCTCCACGGGATCCGCGCCGTCACGACCGCCGAGGCGACCTTCACCTGGGTCGAGGAGGGCTTCCTGCGCGAGCGAGGGGTGCGTCCGTACGCGGAGATGCCGGTGTGGCGCCCGCCCTCGATGGGCGCGGGCTTCGCGCGCTTCGACCTCACGCCCGAGGTCGAGGCGGGGCTGACGTTCCGCCCGCTCGCCGATACGGCCATCGCCACGCTCGAGTACCACTTCTCCCGTCCCCCCGAGCGGCAGGCGAGCCTGCGCGCCGGCCTCTCGGCCGAGCGCGAGCGGGAGGTGCTCGCCGCGTGGCACGCCCGCCAGGGGGGTAGGAGGCCCTAGGGAAGCTCCGCACGAGTCTGGCGCGCCTCGTCGCGCGCGGGATTCCCCGGGCCTGCGCCACCACCTGGCGCCACGGGGACGGGCCCCGGACATTACGGGCTCGCCACCCGTCGGGTCCGACCGGCCCGTGGGGCGCGCCGCCCGCGGACGGCGTCCCGAGCCGCTCGTGCCTGGATCGGCGGGCTCCCGTGCAACAGTGAGGGACGAGGACCGAATTGGAACACGCTACAGTCGGGTCGGGGTCGAGGCTGCTGTCGGCGGTGGGTGACACCGTGCACAAGCGGGTCGTCGGCCAGCACGAGGCGGTCGAGGGTCTGCTCGTGGCGCTCCTCACGGGGGGTCACGTGCTCCTGGAGGGGCTCCCGGGCCTGGCCAAGACCCTCATGGTGCGCACGCTCGCCGAGGCCATGCACACCGGGTTTCGCCGCATCCAGTTCACGCCGGACCTTCTCCCGACGGACATCGTCGGCACCCCGGTGTTCGACCAGCGCACGGGCGACTTCCGCGTGCAGAAGGGGCCGATCTTCTCCAACATCATCCTGGCCGACGAGATCAACCGGGCGCCGGCCAAGGTGCAGGCCGCGCTGCTGGAGGCGATGCAGGAGCGCCAGGTGACGATCGCCGGCGACACCTTCCCGCTGGACCGGCCCTTCATGGTCCTCGCCACCCAGAACCCGGTCGAGCTCCACGGGACCTACCCCCTCGCCGAAGCCCAGCTCGACCGCTTCTCGATGAAGCTGGACATCGGATACCCGTCGCGTGACGAGGAGAAGGAGATCGTGCGCCGCGTCGCGCACGCCGACCACGTGCCGGTCGAGCCCGTCGTCACGGTCGAGGACATCGAGCAAGCCCGCCTGGCGGTGGCCGAGGTCCACCTCGAGGACCAGGTGCTCGATTACATCGTCGAGCTGGCCTTCGCGACACGCGAGCCGGACCAGTACGGGCTCGACGACCTGTCCGACCTCATCGAGTTCGGGACGTCGCCCCGCGCCACGATCTTCCTGACGCGCACCGCTCGGGCGCGGGCGTACCTGCGGGGCCGCGACTTCGTGATGCCCGACGACGTGAAGGCGATGGCGCCCAAGGTGCTGCGGCACCGGCTGCGCACCACCTACGAGGCGGACGCGCTGGGCATCGACGTCGACGAGATCACACGGCGCGTTCTCGGGGCCGTGCCCGCGCCCTGACCGCCCCGGGCCGGCACACCGTGAGCATCGCTCGACCGCGGAAGGCTGCACCCGCACGCGAGACCCGCCCCTCCGTGACGGCGGAGGTCAGGGCACGCGTGCGCCACATCGAGCTGCGGACCCGCCGTCTCGTCGAGTCCCTCTTCAGCGGAGAGTACCACTCCGTCTTCAAGGGCCGCGGGATGGAGTTCGCGGAGGTGCGCGAGTACCAGCCGGGCGACGACGTGCGCGCCATCGACTGGAACGTGACCGCCCGGCGGGGGCGACCGTACGTCAAGGAGCTGGTGGAGGAGCGCCAGCTCGAGGTGCTCCTGATCGTGGATCGCTCCGCCTCGAAGGAGTTCGGGACCGGACCGGACCGCAACCTCGGGGTCGCGGCGGAGATCGCCGCCATCCTCGGGCTCGCGGCCGTGACCAACAACGACCGTGTGGGCCTCCTCCTCGTCACCGATCGGGTCGAGCGCTTCGTCCCGCCGGACACGGGCCGCAACCACGCGCTCCGCCTGGTCCTCGACCTCCTCTCCCACCGCGCCGCCGAGCGGGGCACGCGGCTGACCGCGGCGCTCGAGTTCGCGGCCAAGGTGCTGCGACAGCGCACCGTGATCTTCGTCCTGAGCGACTTCCTCCTGGACGTCGAACGGGACAGGGGCTTCGAGCACGCGCTGCACCGGCTGTCCGACGAGCACGACGTCATCCCGATCCGCCTGTCGGATCCCGCCGCCGCGACGCTGCCCGACGTGGGGATGCTGGCGCTCTTCGACCCCGAATCGGGTCGACGCAGCGTCCTGAACACCAGCGACCGCCGCGTGCGCGAGGCTCACCGCGCCCGCTTCGACCGTGAGCACGAGCGGGTGGGCGCGCTGCTTCGGGGCGCGGGCGTCGAGATCGTGGAGGTCGACCCGACCGGGGACTACGTGCCGCCGCTTCTCTCGCTCTTCCGCCGCCGCGCGCGGGCAGGCGCGTGACCGTGACGGTCGAGGGCCGCCGCGACGCGGGACTCGGCGGAGGAAGGCGCCGCGGCCCCTTCGGCAGGGTCGCGCGTCGGGCGGGCGGGGGGCAGATCCCGATTCGAGCGCCGCTGGCGGCGGTCCTTGCCGCCGCATCGCTGGCCGGCGCCGCCCGGGCGACGCCCGCTCGGGCTCAGACCGCCGTCGCGCAGCCGGCCGTCGTCGAGGCGGGGATGTCGGCCGACACGGTCCGTTTGGGCGACCGCTTCGAGCTCGCGATCGACCTTCGCGTCCCGGCGGGGTTCACGGCCTACGTCCCGGATCTGCTGCCGGCGACCGACAGCGTCGAGAGCGTCGGCGCCGCGGGATGGACGGTCGAGGAGATCGAGGGCGGAGGCTTCGCCGTGGCCGTGCGGTATCCGCTGGTGGCCTTCCGGCCGGGTCCGGTCCCGATCCCCGGGCTCGACGTCCTCGTGGGCCCGTCCGTGGCCCCCGACGGCGCGGACGGGGCCACGCCCCGGCCGGTCCTCTCGGAGCGCGCGCTCGGCGGGGCCCCCGGCGCGACGGAGGGGCTGTCGCGGCAGCGGGTGCCCAGCCAGGGCGTGTGGGTCACGTCGCCGCTCAGCCTCCAGGACATCGCCGAGGGCGTGGATCCGCGTCCGGCGGACGACGTCATCGGCTCGGCCTGGAACGCGCCGCTCGTCGTGTCCATCCTCGGCTTCGCCTCCCTTCTCGCCGGCGTGGTCGTCGTGTCCGGGAGGGACTGGCTCGAGGCGCACGCCCGGCGCGGCGTGCCGGAGCCGGTCGCCGATCCGATCGCGGAGGCCCGCGCCGCAGCCCTCGCCGAGCTGGACCGGCTCCTCGCGTCCGAGCTCCACCGGACGGGCTCGCTCGACGTCTTCTACGGTGGGACCAGCGATGCCGTGCGCCGGTACGTGGAGCATCTCGACCCCGCGTGGAGCGACGCGCTCACCAGCACCGAGCTCATGCGGGGGCTCGAGGCGCGCACCGACCCGGACGGGGCGCGGGAGCTCCTCGACGAGATGGCGCTCGCCGAGGCCGTGAAGTTCGGGCGGGCCCGGCCGGACCCGGACAGGGCCGAGCTCCACGGCCGAACGCTGAGAGACTGGGTGGCGGCCTCGTGAGCCTCGAGCTGGCTTCCCCCCTCTGGCTCGCGCTCGCGGTGCTGGTCCCGATCTGGTGGGCCTGGCTCATGCCGCGCCGCAATGCCGGCTTGCTCTTCGCCTTCGCGGACGACCGGCAGATCTCGGGCGCGGGCTCCGGGCGGGTCCACCCCCTCGATGTCCTGCCCGCGACGCTCCGGGCCCTCGCCCTGGCCTGCCTCGTGCTGGCCCTCGCTCGGCCGCAGCTGGTGCGCACCTACGAGGAGCCGGTCACGGAGGGTGTCGGCATCGCGATCGCCATCGACCTGTCCACCTCCATGTGGGCCCAGGACATGGCGCGCGGCTCGAGCCGACTCGACGCCGCCAAGTCGACCGTGCGCAGCTTCCTCGCCGCGCGGACCGACGACGTGGGCCTGGTCAGCTTCGCCGGGGAGGCGCTGACCCGCCTGCCGCTCACCTCGGACGGATACGTGGTGGACGCCGCCGTCGAGGAGCTCGACGTCGGGCTGCTCGTCGACGGAACCGACATCGCGGGAGCGATCGCGGCCGGCGCGGGCCTGCTGCGCGACGCCCCCCACCGGTCCAAGGTCCTGATCCTCGTGACCGACGGCGCGCACAACAAGGCGGGATTGATCCCCACGCTCGCCGCCCGCGCAGCCGCCGTGTACGGCGTGAAGATCTACGCGATCGCGATCGGACAGGAGCAGGGCCGGGCGGCCGAGGGGATGGAGACCGTGCTGACGCAAGCCGCCCGCATCACGGACGGCCGGTACTTCCGCGCCACCGACGTGGCCGCGCTGGAGACGATCTACGAGGAGATCGACCGCCTCACGCTGCCCTCCGAGCAGATGGTCGAGCGCACCGAGACGGAGCCGCTCGGCTGGTGGCTCCTGCTCGGCGCCCTCGCCGCCCTCGTCGCGGCATCCGCCCTCCGGGCCTCGCGCTGGGGGATCCTGCCGTGACCTTCGAGCGGCCCGAGCTCCTGACGCTCGCCCCGCTGGCCGTGCTCGTGGCCGCGCTGTGCGTGCACCGCCAGTGGCGGCGGGGGCTCAGGCTGGTCGAGGCCTACGGAACGGACCCCGCGCGCCGCCTCGCGCCCCGCGACCTCGAACGCTTCCCGGGCGCGCGCCTGATCGCGCTGCTCGGAGCGATCGTGGGGCTCGCCGCGGCCGCGGCCGGGNNGAGTCCGAGTCGGAACAGCCGATCGACCTCGTCGTCGCGGTCGACCTCTCCCTCTCCATGACCGCGGCGGACGTCGGTCCGAGCCGAGCCGCTCGCGCCGTCGAGGTGCTCGAGCGCCTGATCGACGCCCTCCCCGACGAGCGGGTCGGGGTCGCGATCTTCGCCGACTGGCCGTACACGCTCGTGCCGCTCACGCACGACCTCGACGTCATCCGCTTCTTCAGCCGGACGCTCGGCCCGGACCTCGTCTCCGACCGTGATCAGGGGAGCGGGCTCGGGGCCGCCGTCGCTCACGCACGCTCGACGCTGGAGCGGCGCCGACGGCCCGAGGCGGAGCCCGCCATCCTCGTCCTCTCCGACGGGGAGGTGCACGACGACCCCGGCGCGGTGCTCGACTCGGTGGCCGCGGCGACTGGCGACGGGGTGCGCCTCTGGACGGGCGGCCTGGGCACGCCGGGCGGCGCCGCGCTCCTGCGTCCCGGCTCGCTCGACGATCCGCTGCTCGACGAGACCGGAGCGCCGGTGGTCGCGGCGATGGACGAGGCGCTGCTCCGGCGCATGGCCAGCACCGGCGGGGGCGGCTACCACGACGTCAGCGACGACGGGGGGCTGCGCGCGCTCCTCGACGAGCTGGCGGGCACCGGGCGCGCGACGGCGACCGCGCCGACCGGACCGGGGCCGGCGTTCTGGCTGGCGCTGCTGGCGATGCCTCTGCTTCTCTGGGAGGGCGCCGGGGACTCCCAGCGTCGACGGGCCACGCGCGCCCGCGGGGGTGATCGACCGTGAGCGGCCGCGGGCTCGGGACCTGGATCGTCCGGGTGTTTCTCGCGGTCGTGGCCGCGGCGGGCCTCGTCCTTTCGATGTCGCTCGAGCGCGGGACCGTGGAGCGGGGCAACCGTCTGCACCGCTTCGGGTCGCGCGCCGAGGCCGCGGCCGTGTACACGGCTCGGATCCGGTCGACGTCCGCCGACGCGGAGCTCCACTACAACCTGGGCACGGCCCTCCTCGAGAGCGGGGGCGCGGACGCGACGAGGGAGCTCGACGTGGCGGCCGAGCTCGGTGGAGCCGAGGTGCAGGCGCGCGCCCACTACAACGCCGGGTTGGCCAACCTCCGCCGAGCCATCGAGGGCGTGGAGGGAGACTCGCTTCGGGCGCTGGCGCAGGCCGCCGTCCAGTCCAACCGCTCGGCGCTGCGGCTCCGTCCGGGGCACGAGGACACGAGCTGGAACCTGGCGCTGGCGCAGAGGCTCCTGGACTCCATCGACGCCGCCGACCGGCCGGGGGAGGAGACGGCCGAGAGCGCCCTCGAGGCGGACGAGGTGGTGCAGTCGGAGAACGTTCTCGAGGTGGACGAGGAGAGCGAGCTTCCCGAGGACGCGCCGATGGAGGGGGAGGACGAGACGGGCGCCGAAGACGAGGACGAGGAGGTCATGACGCTCATGGAGGCGGCCGGCATCCTCTCGGATTCCCACCTCGACCCGACCCTTCTCGTGCGCAAGCTGCTGGCGCTGGAGAGCCGGAGCTTCCTGGGAAGGCGCTTCCGCGCGGCGGGGCCGCGCCGCTGAGCCACCCTACACCCTACACCCACCCTACACCCGGCAGGCCCAGCTGAAGACCCGCACCTCGCGCGGGGCGTCGCCACAGCCGCGGACCGGGTGGTGCGCGCCCCGCCCGACCTCCATGAGATCCTCCCGGCACGCCTCGTCACCGGAGCCGTCGCAGCGCAGGACGTCCAAGGGCCCGGCGCTGTACCAGCCTCCGGTGGCGGCCACGGGCACGCACGAGAACTCGATGCGGACCGGGACCGGGCGGCCCCGGCGGACCCGGAAGTCGCCGGCCGCGGGCTCCGCCGTCGGGTCCCACGCCGAGATGTCCAGCTCCTCGAACTCGCGAGGCACGTTCCCCGGAGGAATCATCAGGCCCTCCGGGTCGCCCGGGAGCGGAATGCGCCACAGGCCGGTGCTCACGGAGATGTGCGCGTCGAGAATCCACCGGGAGCGATCCCGGTACGCGTAGTCGACGAACACCCGACGGCTTGCCAGCGACACGTAGGCCATCGGCAGCTCCGGGGCCGGGGCGGCGACGCGAATCGCGTCGTCGGACAGCGCCAGCAGCACGGGCCGCTCCACCACGGACGGGGGCGCGGCGGATCCCACGGTATCGGGGTCTTCCGGGCGGGGCCCGCCGTCCCCCGCGCACCCGACGAGAGGCAGCGCCGGCGCCACCAGGCCCGCGGCGCCGACGCGGCGCAGGAAGGTGCGGCGATCGTAACGCTGGCTCATGAAACCCTCGGGCTCGTCGCGGGGGAGCGCAGCGTAGGGTCCCGACCCGAGGCGGGCAAGGCGACGGCGGCCCCGGTGTCGGCCCCGGCCGGACCGGCCCGCGCGCGGCACGCGGCGGTTGCCCTCGGCGCTTTCCGCTCCTATTGAATCCCTCCGTGGACGGCCTGCTCACTCGCCTCAAGGGGCTCGCGCTCCGGCCCCTCTGGACGGAGGAGGCCGCGCGCCGCGACCGGCGGCGGTGCAGGGCGCTCGTCGCCACGCCCTTCGCGGCTCTGGGCGGCCTCGCGTGGGGCGTCTTCGCCGCTCCGGTCATGGGGGTCGGCACCCCGCTCCTGTGGGGCGCCCTGGGCGCCTTCACGCTGCCTTTCTTCTTCTACCTCGAGCAGAGGCTCATCCCGCCTCTCGCCCGGCTCACCGCGCGCCTCACGGGCGTATCCGGGGGCATCGCGGCGCTGGGCTGGGACGCCGCTCTCGTGGGCGGGCTCGTGTACCTCCTCACGAGCGTCCTCGGCGCCCCGCTGGTGCCGGCCGCCGGCACCGCCCTGGGCATCGGAGCCTTCTACGCGTTCGTGATGGAGTACGTCATCTGCGGGTCGGCGGCGTCCGACGTCGCCACCCTGATCCGCGGACCGGCCCTGGTGGCGTCACGCCGCCGCCCCGGGCTGTCCGGGGCCGAGGCCCTGGAGCGGAGGGGCGACCACGAGGCCGCCATCCGGATCTACGAGGACGCCCTGGCCGACGACCCCCGGGAAGCCTCGACCTACGTGCGGCTCGCGCGCGCCCTGGCCGGCGCCGGGACGCCCGACGAGGCCGTGGTCGTGCTGCGCCGGGGCTTCGTCCGCGCCGCGCTGACGCCCGACCAGGAAGCGTTCTTCGTCCGCCAGATCCACGAGCTCTGCTCGCGGAGGCTGGGCGATCCCGCCCGGTCCGCGGACGACCTCGAGCTCCTCCTGGAGCGCCAGCCCGAGGGCCGGCACGCGGAGTGGGCGCGCCGCGCGCTGGCCGAGATCGAGGGACGTGCGCCCGACGGGGGCTGACCGGCGGCCTGCCCCATGAGCGCTGACCGGCGGGCGGCCCCGTGAGTCGTGCCGTGAGCGCCCCGGGGCGCTAGCCGACCGGCCTCGCCAGCTCGGCCGCGCCCCCGACGACGGGAAGCTCCAGGAACGTCCCGTCCAGGTCGATGGTCAGCTCGGTGCCCGGCTCGGGCCACAGGGTGAAGTCGCGGTCGCTCGAGAAGATCATCAGGCCGATGCGCTGGCCCGCGGGGATGATCTGGTCGTCGGGCTGCAGGTCGAAGGCCACGTCGTAGAGCTCGCCCGGCACGAGTGGCCGCCCCTCCGTCAGCGAGCTGTGGTTCTGCGGGTCGGCCCACCCCCGCGTGATCAGGTTGTCGGTGATCGGGGCTCCGTCGCTCCAGGGCAGGGAGACGAGCCAGACCGAGAGGTTCGCGGCGGGCCGGTCGGCGGCGAGCCGGACCGTCACGCGCGGTGTCCCGGAGACGTGCACGGGCCGCGCCAGCTCCGCCGTCGCGTAGAGCAGGCGGTTCACCGAGGTCGCCGCGGCCGCCAGCGCGGCCCCGTCGAGCGCCACGTCGTCGACGAGCTCCTCGGTCCCCTGCCGCCCGCTCGGCGACGCGGTGGACAGGAGCCCGATTCCCGCGCCGCCGGCCTGCGGGTGCAGGCGCACCGGTCGGGCCTCCGGGTGCGGGTAGTCCGGGTACGGAGTCGGCTCGGACGGCTCGGCGCCCTCGCGGACGATCCAGGCGCGCGGGTCCTGCTCGACGCCGTTCTCGACGCCGTGGAGGTAGCGCGTGAACCAGCGGTTCATGAGCTCGAGCGGCGGCGGGCCGCCGTGTCCGCCCTGGTGGTAGTAGATCTGCGCGGGCACGCCTCGCCGGGCCAGCGCCTCGTAGATGCGGTAGCTGTGCTCCGGCATCACGTTCCAGTCGTTGAACGCGTGCGCCATGAGCGTGGCGGCCCGCACCCCGTCGACGTCGTTCAGGTAGTCCCGGCCCGACCAGAACTCGTTGTAGTCGCCCGTGACGCGGTCCTGACCCGCGGCCATCTCGCCGTCGCGCACGGTCTCGGCGCAGTACGCCCGCCGCGCCGGATCGCCGGAGTTGATGAAGTCGTACAGGACGTCGATGTCCTCTCCCGGCCAGCCTCCGGGGCTCCGCACCAGGCCGTTGGACCGGTAGTAGTGGTAGTACGACGTGTTCGGCGCGATCGGGATGATGGCCTCGAGCCCCTCGACGCCGGTGGTCGCCGCCGCGATCGGAAGGGTCCCGTTGTAGGACGTCCCGGTCATCCCGACGCGCCCGGTCGACCAGTAGGCCTCGACCTCCTCGCCCCCCTCGGGCGCGGTGAACGCCCGGGCCCGCCCGTTGAGCCAATCGATCACGGCCTTGGGCGCCAGCGACTCGTTGTCGCCTCCGACGGTCGGACATCCCTGCGACAGCCCCGTGCCCGGCGACTGGGAGTGGACGACGGCGAAGCCTCGCGGCACCCACTGGCCGACGTGCGAGCTCGAGATCGTCGGGCGGCGGCTCTGGTGCGTGATCGAGGGCATCGGGTTGCGCCGCGGCGGCGCGTCGCCGACTTCCTGGCGGATGTCCCAGAAGAACTGCTGGGACGGCGAGCCCGTCCCCGAATAGTACGGAGACGTCTCGTAGATCACGGGCACGCGCAGGCCCCCGTCGTCGGTCTGACCCGGGCGGGTGACGTCGACGTGCACGCGATCCGGCCGGCCGTCCCCGTCGGAGTCGAACTCCGTCTCGACCCAGAGGTCGTGCCGGATCCACGAGGCCGGATCCTCGAAGGCCGGGACCACCTGAGCCTGCCCGTCGACGAACACGGGTCGCGCAGCCTCGGCCGGCGGCCCAGCCTGCGGCGTCTGCCCGCCCGCGGCGGCCGGCGCCGCCTGGCCCAGCAGCGCCCCGAGCGACAGGACCAGCGGAGGGACGCGGGAGGTTCGGAAACGGGGTGAGCTCATCGTCATCCTCGGGATCGGGGGATCGGGGGATCGGCGCCGCACCGTCCTAGTACGACGGCCGCCCCCCGGAGTGCCCGCGGCCGGGGCCTGCCGGGCCGCGGCCGGGCCCGCCCCGACCGGCGCTCCGCTCGTTGAACCGAGCGGGCTCCGCCTCTACTGTGGGGCGCTCCCGGGCACGGCCCGGGGCCGCGTCACGGCACGCAGCGCGCCGCGCAGGCACCCGCGCGAAGGCACATCACCCCGCAGGAGATCGAACATGCCCACGAACCGGCGCCCCGTCGCACGCTCGCCGCTCGCCCTGGCGCTGGCCGCCGCGGGCGCGCTCGCGGCCGCGTCCGCCGCCCAGGCCCAGCACCAACCGCCCTCCGAGCCCCCGGCGGACTGGGGACCGACGGCGATCGACTACTCGAACGTGCCGTATCCCTTTCCGGTGGAGTACCTCCCCATCCGTCTCGGCGGGGAGGACTACCGCATGGCCTACATGGACGTCGCCCCCGTCGGCACGCCGAACGGTCGGACGGTCGTGCTCTTCCACGGGATGAACTTCTTCGCCGCCGCCTTCGAGCCCACGATCGAGGCGCTGCGCGCGGAGGGCTTCAGAGTCCTCGCCGTCGACCGCCTCGGCTACGGACGCTCCTCGAAGCCCGACATCCACTACAACCTCCACATGCCGGCCCGTCACACGAAGGCGCTCCTCGACCACCTCGGCATCGAGCGCGCCGCCATCGTGGGGCACTCGATGGGCGGCATGGTCGCGACGCGCTTCGCGTCGACCTACCCCGGAACGACCAGCCACGTGGTCATGGTCAACCAGATCGGGCTGACGGACACGCGGCACGGCCGCGCGTGGACGGATCCGCAGGCAGCCTACGAGCAGGCGCTCGCCACCGACTACCGATCGGTGCTGCAGGGGCACGTGCGCTATTACCCGCGGGGATGGAAGCCGGAGTACCTGCACTGGGTGTGGGTCCAGTACGGCCTCACGCTGAGCGGGGACTGGCCGCGCATGGCGAAGGTGCGGGCGGCCCAGCGCATGATCCTGTACGAGGATCCGGTCGTGCACGAGTGGCAGTACATCGGCACGAAGGCCCTCGTGATCGGCGGAGCGGACGACCGCCTCGTGGCGGACTATCCCGCGCTCGCCCGCAACGTCGCGGAGACGCTGCAGAACGCCGAGCTCGTCATCTTCCCCGGGGTCGGGCACGCGCCGGCCTTCGACAACCCGGACGAGTTTCACGCCGAGCTCGTCCGCTTCCTGGAGTCCGATCCCGACGAGCCCGCGGACCAGTCGTGGAGAAGCACCGACGTGGGGGGG
>JABAOE010001025.1_pt2 | contig 12615 bp, 11 predicted proteins | sample 7062141 | NCBI WGS metagenome assembly JABAOE01 (sample SAMN14538627, study PRJNA623070) | marine sediment metagenome | biome: marine biome [ENVO:00000428]; feature: marine pelagic biome [ENVO:01000023]; material: deep marine sediment [ENVO:00002113] | place: India: Gulf of Khambhat ...
GAGTCGGCCTGGTAAATCATGCCCTTGCTGACGAGCCCGCCCATGCTGTGGGCAATGACGTCTATCTGCGGAATATCGTAGCGCTGGATCAGTTCATCCAGCCCCTCGTCGAGGACATAAGACGTGTAGTTGAGCGGAAATGAACTCGGGTAGTGGAACAGCAACAGCTGGTAGTTATCCGGGATCGCCTCTGCCAGTTCCCGGAATACTCTTGGTGAGTCGTTAATGCCGTGCACCAGCACGATCGAATTTTTTGCAGGATCGAATTCTTCGAGCACACAAAGCCCGAAGCCGACATCTTCCTCGAACGCGATCGGCTGCCACATGCCGAGCTGCACGTTTTCATCGGAAAAAGATTCTTCATCCCATGTGATGATACGCAGGAAATTCGCTGTACCCTTCGTCAGATCCTGTACCGCATGGTGAGACAGATCGTATTCGCGATCGAGAATCGTGTCTGCCGAAAGTTCGATCTCTTGCAGGGAAAGAACGTCCGGATCTACAGGCTCGTTTGCCTGCAAATCGCTAAACCAGTTAACTACTGGATTCCGTAACCGCGCTGTTGGCTCACCGGGCTGGTAGACGAAGTCGCCATTAGCGTCCTCGAACGCCACCACCGTGTACTCGGCACGGACGACCAGGACGTAAAAAGTTTCGTCGTAACGAATCGTTCGGACTTTCTCGACCAGTTCGTCCCCGCCGTCGTCACGAACAAACAGGAACTGTATGTTTGCAGAGTTTTCCGCCCCCGTGATTCGGCCCTTGAAGTAACCATAGTCTTGCCGGGCGTGCTCCAGGTCCTCATCGAGGTCCTGGAGCACGCAGGCGGACAGCAGTGATGTTATCAGTAGTAGCGGGAAAGACTTTGCAGAAGCGATACGGATCTGCAACAGGTTATCGATCAAATGCACTCATCCAGAATCTCGCGCTTTACCTTTTTTGGGTTGTCGATGAGCTTAAAGAAATCTTCGATGTATCCGGAGACCTTTTTCCGCGTGCTGTTCTGCAGCCCCTCCTGCTGAGCGATAAGCTCGAAGATCTCGTCACGACTATCTCTGATCTGTTGCAGCGATGCTTCTACGTACTCATTATTGACGCAGCGTCCACGGTAAACGCGCTGCCGCACGGTCTTTATACCGAATTGTGCCGCTGGCAATGCATATGGGGCGTCGACGAGGCCCGCCTGGTCGAAGTCGTAGGGAATCACCATTATCGGATCGACTTCATTGGTGAATAGAACATAGTTGTGACAGCACTCGTTTCTTGGATGGCCGGCTACCGGTGAAAAATCAGTGTTACCGACCATGTACGCGAAAATCGAAGTGAGATTGAGGTGATCGGGCTGAATGGCGCTAACCATCGTGCGCTCGATCTGCATGTCATCTCGACCAATGCGTTTGCCAAGGCGATTCTTGTGCTCTATCAGATAGGCATAACGCGTGATGTCGCTGCGGCGGCCTTCTGTATCGACATAGTTAACGCGTAACAAGCGGACGCGAAAGCTATTATCTGTAATTAAATTGAGTAACCGGTAAACCAGGTACTCTCTGAGGACAAACTGCTCAAACTTCGAGGATTGCTCGCAGTGCACAACGAGCTTGAGCTTGTCCTGGCCGTCGAACAATGTGCCTTCTGTTTGCGACTTCTTGAAGTTCAGCCACAGCGGTGGAAAGTCGCAATAGTCATGACGACTATGGCCGCGGGTGGTGATCTCCAGATCGAGCTCCGTGTCGATCTCGGCACCGTCAGAATAGCGGAGGATGCCTGGCAGATAGTCATCCTTGGGCCGCTTAACGATCAGCGTCGCCAGGGGAGCCTCGATGACGACTTCCAGCGTATCGTTGGTCTGGAACAACGGATCGGCAGATTCGCTTGCAACTGCGGCTGCGGAGCCACCCAAAAGTACCATGATAAAGGATACCAACTTGGGCCAGTTTACGGTTTGTTGTGTGATCATAGCTTCGCCTTCTTCTTCTCAATTCTGGTTTGGTCGAGGGGATTCTCACCGAACCTTATTTTCCACAGGATCGCATTGGCAAAACAAAAAAACAGCGCCATGAAGGATGCGATTCCGAGATGGCCGATACCTGCAGCCAGGCCGACACAGATTGCCGAAAATATGAAAATGCCGTCAATTGCCTCCTGCAGCGCAACACGGAACCGCACTGCTGCAACCATGGCGGCAAGCCCGAATGCCAGGGCCAGGCTGTTCTGGATAAGTAGCACAATCGCTGCCGCGCAAATCGGCAATACCAGCAGGGCCCGCACGAAACTCTTGCGGAAGCCTGCTTCCGTCTTTATTGCTTCATAGGTCCATGCAACAGGCAGCATGACCAGAACCGTGCCGCCGAGGGTGAAAGACAGATAGAGCCCGAGCGCGCCCAGCTGGTCAAGCGTGAAAGGCCCCGCGGGGCCAGCTGCCGGAGCCTGATTGACTGCTTCAAGCAGCGACATGGGATTGCCGTCGATGCCAACAGCTGAGAGAGCATGGTTGCCGCCAAACGGCATCAGTCCAAACAGATCGGGCGAAGTACGCCCGATTGCAGCCACGGTGACGAAAAGCGCAGTGAAGTACAGCGCAAGCTTGATGAAGATGCGGGCCGAATGTACGGCGATAATCAAACCACTGCCCCTGTTTTCGCCAATTTACTCTTCCTCCTCGGTGGCGCTTCTTGCCTCGGCAAGCGCAGCCGCTTCCTCCCGGCTGGTGACGGCTTCGACATTTGTTATGCGGCACCTGGTCAGCATACCGCTATCGCGAAACGTGATTGCGCCGAAGTCATTCGGGCACATACGGCCCATGTGGTTGGAAAGCGCAATCGCATTGGCGTATCTCAAGCCCGGGCAAGAAGCGAACAGTGTCAGGAGATAGTGTTTGCTGACCCCCTCCTTAATATAGACGTGTTTCCGGTCCAGCGAGCTCCATCCGTTGACATTGCGAATGTAGAAGCAATCGCTGGTGCCACTACTGGTCTCGTCAGCCGTCGTTTCGCCGGATGCACAACCGGTGGTCGACATACAGAGGATGAGCGCTGCAAATAATAGTTTTCCGGTCACTTGCGCCTCCGCAGGGGCTATTCGTTGCCCTTTGAATTTATCTAGTAGATTATCACTAACTGAATCAATTCTCCCCCGCGCCAGCACCTGTCGATTTACCCACGCGCGCCAGCCATGGAGCCTGTAGCCTTGTCATCAATCAACAAGATGATTCTCTGGATTCTCTTTCTCGGTCTGTATCCCGGAATGGACGCCTCGGCGAGAGACAAGACTGACCTGATATTTCTTGTCAATGGCGACCGAATTACCGGCGAAATCAAGCAGCTGGACCGCGGCAGGCTGCAGGTCAAAACAGATTCCATGGGCGACATCAGCATCGAGTGGGATGACGTCGAACGCGTGGAGAGTGACTACCAGTTTCAGTTCGAACGTACCGACGGCACCCGGGTGACCGGAAAGATTCAGCCTACGCCGGACGAACGTTCAATCACGCTGCAAGCGGGCCTGGGCGAAGTCACGTTCCAGCATGACCGGGTCGTGCGGATCTCGCAGATCGAGGATTCGTTCTGGGAACGCCTGCAGGGTTCGCTGAGCTTCGGTTACAGCTTCACCAAGGCCAGCGATGTCGCCCAGACAAATCTCGGGTTCCGGGCGACCCACCGGACCGAAGAGCGTGCCTACACGGTTGATGGGGGTATGATCATTACCGATGATCAGGCCAACAAACAGACCGCCCGGTCCGACCTCCGTCTTGACCTGACCCGGTTTCGCTCGAACCGCTGGTTCAATTCCTACATGCTCGGTTTCGAAGTCAACGACGAGCTCGGGCTGGATCTACGCTCGAGTTTTGGGGCCGGCATGGGACGCTACCTGATCCAGACGAATACGTCCGAGCTTGCCCTGATCGGTGGACTGGCTGCTACGTATGAGGATCTGGATCCGGTGGAAGACGCGCCCGGGGTCTTCACCGGTGAGTCGAGCCAGAAGAGCCTGGAGGCCGTGGCTGGCCTGAAATATGCTCATTACATCTTCGACGAGCCAACAGTCGATCTCACGGTAAGGATGTTTGCCTTCCCCAGCCTTACGCAGTCAGGACGGACTCGCGCACAGCTCGATGTCAATCTGCGTTGGGAGCTGATCAAAGACCTCTTCTGGGAACTCAATTACTACAATACGTTTGACAGTGATCCGCCCTCAGGTGCCCAGTCAACAAATGACTATGGCGTTGTGACATCCGTCGGTTGGTCATTCTGATGCGCGCTGCTCTCGTCTTGCTGCTGTGTGCGGTTACCGCGGCGCCGTCCGTCGCACAGGAATCGAGGAAGGACACGCGACCACCGATTGCGCCCGACATCCGCGACGACGAAACCCGCCTGAAGATTCAGCGCGGCGATTTTGTCGTCGTTCCTATCCCAATATCCAACCCGACGCTCGATAGCGGCCTCGTCGGTGGCGCTGCCTACTTCTATCCGCAGACCGAAGAAGAAAAGAAAGCCGAGCCGGCGTCGCTGACCGCGCTCGCCGGTTTGTACACGAGCAACGATAGCCGTGCTCTCGTTGCCGTGCAGCAGAACTACTGGCGCAACGGGCGTTGGCGATTCACCGGAGCAATCGGAGGCGCAGATCTTCGCCTTTCCCTCCTGACGAGCGAGAACTCCACGACCAGTTGGCGTATCAATGGCGGGCTTTTGTTTGCAAAGATAGCGCGGCGCATTAAAGGCAACTGGTACGGCGGACTATTGACCCGCGCGGTCGACGCGAAGCAGACGATCGAGATTGATGTGGATGATTCCGATTTCACCGCAGATCTCGATCTCGGGGACGTGCGTTCGGTTGGCCTGGGCGCCTACGTCGAGTACGACTCGCGCGACATGCCGACGAACGCCTATTCGGGCCGCTACTTCAAATTCGATGCGCTTTTTAATGACGAGTCGATCGGTTCGAATAATACCTATCAAAACTATGCGGCCTCGTTTCGGTCGTACCACCAGCTGCGGGACTCGCTGGTCCTGGCCTGGCAGCTTCAAGCCTGCACGCGGCAGGGGACAACACCGTTATGGGATGCCTGCACGCTCCCTCTACGTGGCTTTTCGCTGACCGATTATCTCGGCAGCAACACGCTGATCGGCCAGTTCGAGACGCGCTGGCAGATGAGCAAGCGCTGGGGGCTCGTGGGCTTCGTCGGATCCGGCTACGTGGGCGGCTCGCTCAATGACATCAACGAACGCGAAGGTATTCCGAGCTACGGGGCGGGCGTGCGCTTCATGGTTTTGCCCGCGAAGCGCGTCAACATTCGTCTGGACTTCGCCTGGTCGACCGACAGTAATGCGATTCACCTGTCGGTCGGCGAAGCCTTTTAGCGTCGGCGGCGTCGGTTGCCGCCGGTTCCGCGGGACCTGGCGGACGACTGGTATTGGCCATAGCGCTCGAAGCCGCGCTGCCGGCTCTGATAGTCACGCTCCAGGTTGTAGCGTGATGTCCCGGCATCCAGCGACGGCGCCCTGGACCCGTATCGGGTCTCGCCGTAGCTGCCTTGTTGTGTCGTCGTCGTACCACCACCGCCTGCGAATCCGCCGGCTGGCAGCGGCTCGACCCCGCTGAACGAGGACTCGCCGCGCGCCCGGCCCGTCGACTGGGCAGCGGCCCCGCTGCTGCGTGGGCTGTCCACGGGGACCCAACCGTCGTCCGTCTTCTGGTACACGTTGCCATCGCGGCCCGCGTATTTGTCGCCGGATCCCGTCTCGAAGGCAAAAGCATTGTCATCGCCGCTGCGCAGGGCTACACCCTGGCCGCCACCGCTCGTTTCGATCTCGCGAGCGACACCTTCAGCGGTGCGAGTTACATCCGTGTTGATCGTCTGTCCGTCCCGCGTAAACTCGCTGCCACCGGTGATCGTGCCGTCATCAACGGTGCGTTCGATCGTGCCGCTGCCTCCCTCGGACCCCTGGATCTTGGCGTCGTATTGCCCGTCCGAGTACTGACCCTGAAACGTTGCCGAACGATTCTCCCCTTCGATCGTCCCCTGGCTCATGATCGTGTCGCCGGCTCGTTCGCGGGTTACCTCGCCGGATGTGCCATACGACGTCTCGAATTCGGTGGTCATCCGGCCGTCTTGCCACTCGCTTTCGGTGTAGCGCCACTCGTCGCCGCGGCGCGCGACGCTCTCGCTCCAGCCCTCGTTGTCATCGAAGTCGACATAGCGGTTGCGGGCGATGCTCGTGTCGGTGTTCGGGTTGTAGGCATAGCCGCGGCCCGCCAGTTCGTCGCCGTCCCAAACGGCCTGACCGCGCGCGTAGGCGCCGGTCTCGGGGTTGTAGACTGCCGCGCCGCCGGCCGCGCCGTAGGGTCCGTAACCCACTATCGACTCGCCATAGCGGCCGGTATCGGGGTCGTACCAGGAGCCATAGCCATAGGTCGGCGGCCACGGGTAGTAGGGGTAGTAGGGATAGCCGAACCAGCCGTCGTAGATGCCATAGGCGATCGTGAACGTGACGGTGGGGCTCGGGTAGCCGGTTCCGTATACGACCGTTTCGTCGCTGACGTAAGCGCCTTCGTAGCCCGATGTATAGGAGTAGTCGATCGAATCTTCATCGCTGCCGTCGACCTTGACGAACGTCGTGTTGTAAGCGGGTGACGATGGCGGAATCGTTGCGAATTCATCCGGAATCGAGTCGGCAAACGTCCACGGCCCTGCGGCGCTGAAGCCGGTAAGCCAGGTGGCGTTGTGGCACAGGTAATAGGCGCCCTCGTAGCGGAATACCTGGTAGGTCGTATTGACGGCCATTTCGATGTCGGTCGTCGGGATCTTCGTAAAGACCGGGTCGCCGGCATAGTCGACGCTGATGTCAAGCGCAGACGCGGAGCCGCGCTGGATTTCCGCTTTGCGCGGGATCGAGGCGACGAGCGCGGCTTCCCAGGCCTCCCTCGTGCCCGGAATGCTGCTCCGGATGTGACTCTTTGCGTGAGCCTCGTCACTGCCTGCGGGCGGTATCTGGTGAAAAACGTCCGGCAGATCCGTTGCCAGGACCCAGGGACCGGACAGGCCCGAGGCCTCGAACCAACGGCCACTCAGCAGAACGTAGACACCGGTATTGGTGCGGAATATCTCCTGTTCCGTGTTGGTGGCGAATTCCAGGCCGGTGTCCGCGATAGACGCCCACTCCGGCTCGCCGTCGAGCACCAGGAGTTCCGCCTGTTCTTCGGAGTAGTAAACGACCGGCGGGGCAGTGTCCGGCGGGGACAGACTCGCGAGATTGCCAGGCAGGCATTCGCGGGCATTCGTCCAGGCAGCCGTGTCTGGAAGAGCACCGAATTCATCCGGCAGTGACTCTGCCCAGGTCCATGCCCCTGGGAGCTCGCCGGCAGTCAACCATGCGCGTTCGTAGCAGAAGTAGGATGGATTCGACTCACCGACGCGAAGGACATCCCAATTGGTGTTGATCACGAACATCAGGTCACCGTCGTCGACGGGGACCCAGACAGGCTCGGTGTCGATGCTGAGCAACACGGCGGGGCCAGTGGCAACGAAAATCCTCGGCGGTTTGGCGCTCAGGCCCGCCGCCGACGCAATTTGCAGGTCCTCCGGCAGGTACTCGAGCACGAGATCGAGCGGGACGGTTCTCGATTTCGCGACCAGCGCTGCCTTGACAAGGCGGTACTTGTCGGAGTCCTGGTCCAGACCCGGTATCGAAAGGTCCAGGGTCTCGATGTCATGCAACAGTACCTCGCGGGCCTGAATATCGGTGTCCGTTTTTGCACTGAAATGGATGGAACCTGACCACGTCTCGTCGTTGCCGGCCAGCGTAACGTCGAACGCGATCCAGCCCTCCAGGGATTCGAAGTCGTTCCACGCATCGATCTGCGGCGCGTGCATGACCAGGGTGGCTGACTCGCTCGTGACTGTGCGTGGGTACCACGAGGCGACGTCGTCCACATCGGCGGCCTGTGCGAAAGCGAAAATCGGGAGGAGGGTGGCCAACAGGCCGAGACGTGGTTTCATCGGCGTAGTATAGGCAAGAATCGGGCGACCTACCGCACAAGCCTCACCAGGGAAGTGGCGCATTTGCCGGCGTTGAGGCATACTCGCGGCCGCAGAAACGGCGCCCGTAGCTCAACTGGATAGAGCATCGGCCTTTAAGTGAGGAGCCTGTGCCGGGAAACGGAACCGGTACAGTGGACTGCACTGTAACGGGGAACCCTTAACAGGTAGTGCTGATGGCAATCCCGTGGAAACCTGTGGACATCCGACGTATTGCGTGATGTAGGCTCTGGCAATGCCGCAGCATCACACCAAAACCAAGGGTGACCTGGGTGTCTTGAAGGCTCAGATTGATCTGTTCGAGCAGGGATTTACGATTCTTGTGCCGCTGACCGAGCATTTGCCGTTCGATCTTGTGGCATACCGGGATTGTGAATTCCGCCGGGTCCAGGTGAAGTATCGGTCGATGGACCGGTTCGGCAAGATTGATGTGAAATTTTCGACTTGCTGGAATGACAGGCAGGGAACTCATGTCAGGCCCATCGACAAAGACGAGGTAGATCTCTACTGCGTCTATTGTCCGCACACGGACGAGTGCTACTATCTGGATCCCCGGATGTTTGGCTCGAACGCGTCACTGAGGGTAAGGGCACCAAAGAATAATCAGCGGTCAAATGTGAATTTTGCAGCTGATTTTCGGAGGGCTCCGTAGAGACTATACGTGCAGCGCCTGAGATGGCGAAGAGATAGTCCAGACCACAAACCCGCTGTGTCGGGGCCGCGAAAGCGGTAGTTGGTAAGCTAAGCCGAGGGTTGCAGGTTCGAGTCCTGCCGGGCGCGCCAGTTTTTCTGGCGCTGTACAATTGAAAATCCGTGGTGGGCGTAGCTCAGTTGGTAGAGCCCCGGGTTGTGATCCCGGTCGTCGTGGGTTCGAGTCCCATCGTCCACCCCACTTTCCCTACTCCCGGCAGTCGTCGTCTGCATCGAGGAGAGCGATTTCCTCGTCGGTGGCCTGGCGGGCCCACGGGTCGCCGGCATCGAAGACGACGCGCCAGACTCCGTCATCATTCAGGCGCCAGGTCGAGTTGAACGAGCCAAAGGTTCGGCTCTGGGTGCCGTCCTCTGCTGTCGCGATGTACTCATAAACGCCGCGGGACAAGGCCAACGTGCCGTCCTGAAGCACTTCGACATACATGGGCCGCCACCGGATGCGAGGTCCGTCCTCCGCCATGAAGCCCGACCAGCCCTCGGCAATTTCATCGACGCCACGGCGGGGACGATTGCTGATAAAGCGCGCATCCTGATCAATGAAAGACCGAAACGCCTCAATGTTCCTGTTCTCGACCGACTTGCTGAAGCCGATTTCGCGGCAGCGCACGTCGTCCGTCAGGTCGGCCATTGCCATCGCTGGTAACAGGATAATCCCGGCAATCCCGATTCTTTTCATGCCGCACCCCCTCTGCTAGTATCGCGCACCGGCTTGGACAAGCTGATGTTATCGCACGCGGCGGGCCTCTAGCTCAATTAGGCAGAGCAACGGACTCTTAATCCGCAGGTTCGGGGTTCGATTCCCCGGGGGCCCACCAAAACTCCCACGCCATACAGGCCGCTGAGTATCTTCCGAATTATCCTATCCTTTCTGAATGAGCGGATAGAATGACGAACAGTGACGGCCCCCCAATTGCGAGCCTCTTCCACCCGCAGACCCCGGTGGCACGAAATTTCGGGCATCCGATATCGATCGGATATGTTTTGGGGTCATCACAGGCTCCGGAATTCCCGGATTTTGTTCAATTAAATACGCAGCGCTGCAAGGAACTAATACTATCTCAAGGCTGCCCAAGGTCTTGATGCGCCAAGAATAATTCTTGAAGTAAGGACAATAACAATATGAAAACGTTGCGCTACCTGTCGGTAATCCTGCTACTCATGAGCTTCAAAGCGCTTGCGCACGATGAGGGCGCGGGCGGCGCAGGATTCCTTGTCGGATTATTACATCCCGCCCTGGGATTCGATCATCTTCTTGCAATGCTTTCCGTGGGCATCCTTAGCGCGCAAATAGGGGGACGCGCACTATGGGGCGTTCCGGCGACTTTCGTCGGTGTAATGATCGTCGGAGGGCTCATCGGCGGCTACGATATCCAGCTGCCGCTTGTCGAATCAGGCATCGCACTTTCAGTCACCGTGCTGGGAGTTGCACTGGCCGCCGACAAGAATATGGCCGTGGTCTGGGCGATGTTGTTCGTGGGCTTTTTTGCAATCTTTCACGGACATGCTCATGGCACCGAGATGCCAGATATCGCCGAGCCGTTGCTGTATGGATCCGGGTTCGTCCTGGGCACCGCGATTATCCATCTGAGCGGTGTCTTTATTGGCCTGGCGTCAAACAAGATTGCCAAAGGGCCGGTATTGCTCAGGTTCTCAGGAGCAGGGATCGCGGTTATTGGTCTGACAATGCTGTTCGGCGGCTAAAAGAGAAGCGATGTTTACGCACATCCGAATCGTGTTGCTGCTGTTACTGCTCGTGCTGAGCATTGGTGCTTCTGCGCATACGCTTTTCATCAAGCCAGACACTTTCGCTGTGGAACCGCAGGCGATGATGAGCATTAATCTGGTCAACGGGACGTTCATAAAAAGCGAGAGCCGTTTACGCAAGCCAATGGCGCGCTCTGTGGACATTGTCGGCCCGGGCGGCACCGAGCATGATCTCGCCAATGATGACTGGGTTTCTGACGGTAAAGTCAGCGTCCTGAGTGCTCAGTTCTCTGAGCCTGGAAATTACGTGATTGGTGTGTCCACAAGACCAAGAAAGGTCTCACTCGACCCCGAGACGTTCAACCGCTACCTGAGGTACGAGGGGCTTTTCGACCAGAAGGAGGAGCGCGAAGGACTCGAAGAGACAGGTGTGGGGGTTGTGGAGCGGTACACCAAGTTCGCAAAAGCGATCGTGCAGGTGGGCGATGTGCAAACGTCCAATTTCGCCATGGAAATCGGCCATGACGTCGAAATCCTTCCACTGACTAATCCCTACGCACTGCAAGTTGGTGATGACTTCCAGGCACGGGTCCTAAGAGACGGCATGCCGATCGAGGGCATCCGCGTCTACGCTACTCATGAAGGCTACTACCAGCAAGACGAGGAGGGGATTTTCGACGAGGCGGTCAAGACGCGTTCGAACAAGGAAGGCGTCATCGAGTTCGAGATCACCCATCCGGGCAAGTGGTATGTGCGATTCATCGATTTGCAGCGAGAGTCCGACTCCGAATACTGGTACACAAACTTGCTGGTCGCAGTGGGCGCAGCAGAAAAAAGAATCGTTTACGAATCGAAGTGGGCGACGCTGACATTCGAGATCCGCTAGTCGTAATAGGTCACGAGGCGAGTCGGCCAATGCGCTCGCTGCCGCGAATGTCGATAGTGTCGAACTGAGAAAGTCCGGGCACCGCGAGCGCAGCGGCTTCTTCCGCCTCTGAGTCTGTCTGAAAGAATGCAACTCCACGCAGTTGCTCCCGCTCAGCGTAGACAAACGGGCTGGAACAGAGAAATTCTCTGACTCCCGGATTGTTGTTCAGTACTTTCATGAAAAACCCGTGTTCGGTGCCGGTCGTCAACGTCATACCCAGCCGCCGCTTGAAGTACAGGGTGCCGTCCCTGAGGAAAGGGCGCGTACGGCCAATGTCGACAGTTTCGTATCCTTCGTCCAGCAAATGCTGAAAGCTGAACAGGTAAATCGCGGACCCCACACCGGCGCGATAGTAGTGCCGGTCGGCGTGTAGAACGCCGAGGGAAAGGAGCCGCGGCTGGCCATCGTCGTAGACAATCAGGCTACCGGCGACAGGCCGCTCGGCATCCGATATGTAGACCAGCTCCGCCTCGCCCGATTCCGCCTTGTCCAGCACATTCCGGTAGGGCATCAGGACCGCTGAACTGCCATGTGCGGCCGTTATCGCCGGCAGGTACATCGTGTTATAGAAGTGCTCCAGGTCCGCCTTGTCACGCGTGACGCGATAGGACAGTTCGTTAGTGCCCATTCTACGGATGTCTCGTCGCCGGGATGGTGAGTTGCCTTTAAAGACAGCCTCCGGCTCGAGTGTCACTTTTGCGGATATCCACTGCGGGATGAAGTACGAGTCGCCAAATACCTTCTTGACAAAAGGTGCGTTCCATCCATAGACGAGCACAAGATCATAGTCGTGTTTCCGCGCCAGGAGATGGGCTTGCCATGGCCTGACACTTCCCAGGGATTGTTCCCTGGGTTTCCTGCCAAATGCAACGTTCACGAAGTAACTCAGGAACTCACAGGGCTGATGCGCATAGAGAATGCGCAGGCGATGACTGCCAGCCGCTGTTCGGCCTTCGATGCCTATCGCATCCATGCGCATACGGTCGATGCCGAAAAACCTTCTAATGACTGTTTCAATGGAGGGCATTGCAGAAGTTGTCACCAGTGATAGGTGATCGACGTTCGTACCGACCTGGGCTCGAGCGGTCGGAAGTGAACGTCATCGACACCTCCTGCCGCTTCTCCCGGAAGACGGGACGCGTAGTAATACGCGATGTCGTAGTCGTCGGAATCCAGCAGGTTGAATACGTCGAGTCGGACACTGAAATTGCCGAAGCGGTAGCCGCCACCGATATTG
>JABAOE010007172.1_pt4 | contig 12606 bp, 10 predicted proteins | sample 7062141 | NCBI WGS metagenome assembly JABAOE01 (sample SAMN14538627, study PRJNA623070) | marine sediment metagenome | biome: marine biome [ENVO:00000428]; feature: marine pelagic biome [ENVO:01000023]; material: deep marine sediment [ENVO:00002113] | place: India: Gulf of Khambhat ...
CCGTCGAGTTGGTGTCGCCCTGGACCACCACCGCCTCGGGTCGGCGACTGTCGAACAGGGCGTCCAGCCGTTGCGCCCCTTCTCCTATCTGGCGGCCCCGGGACAACCCGCCCACTTCGAGGAACACGTCGGGCTCGGGCAGCCCGAACTCGGCGAAGAACGATTCAGAGAGATTGAAGTCGTAGTGCTGGCCGGTGTGGACGACGAAGGCGGCGTCGTCGAGAAGCCGGATGATGTGGGCCAGCTTGATGATCTCGGGACGGGTTCCCAGCACCACGGCGACGCTGCTGGGAGCAAAGCCGAACTGGTTCGCCATGGTGGAGCCCTCTCCTCGTCGATGCCCGGAGATTNNACCGTGCCTCCGACCCTCAGGAGGATCCGTTGGGAAACAGCTACGCCGGCGCACCTCTCGCCGATTGGCCGCTGGGAGTGACTTCCATCGAGCCTGGATCCGTCGAAGGGGTGCGGGCTGCGATCCGCCGGGCCGAGGAGATGTCACAGTACGGATGGGGCCACACCATCGACTTCGGGCCGTTCACACAGGAGGGCCTGCTCGGCGACACCTGGCTGGCCGTGGTCGGCGCCCTGGACCGATCCGACATGTGGCCTGGGGATCTGGCCGGTCTCAGGGTGGCCGACGTGGGGGCCTTCAGCGGCGGGATATCGGCGCTGATGGCCCATCGTGGAGCCGAGATGGTCTACGCCGTCGACGAGATGCCCGGCCATGCCGAACAGGCCCGGGTGGTCGCCGACGTCTTCGCCCTCGACAACATGGCCGTGGTCGAGTCATCACTGTTCCGCCTCGATGAGCACATCGAGTCGGAGAGCCTCGACCTCGTCCTCCTCTCCGGTGTCCTCTACCACCTATCCGACATGCTCCTCGGCCTCTACCTGCTGCGTCGCCTGCTCAAGCCCGGGGGACGGCTGGTCATCGAGACCAACGCGGTGGAGGACACCGAGCACTCCTACGCCAACTTCGGCCGGTACTACGCCGGGATGTGGTGGCAGCCCACCATGCTCTGCGTCCACGACATGTGCCATTTCATGGGGTTCGACGATGTGCGGGTCGAGCCGTTCGTGGAGAGCCGGTGCATCGCCACTGCGGTGAAAGCACCCGGCGAGATCCCCTACAAGCGGGGTATCAACTGGTCCTTCCACAGTCTCGACGACGCAGCGGAGCGAACCCTCGACCACACGGTGATGGCGCCGGCGCCGGCAGTCCCCCGGACCGAGCCGGTCCCGCTCACCGCCATCCAGCGGGCCGCCAAGCGGATCCTTCGGATTCCCTAGCCTGAGTCTCATATGCGTCTCGTCCTAGGCATCCTCGAGGGCCTGCTGATAGCCCTCATCGCCTACAACTTCGTGGTGGCCCTCTTCGGCTGGCGCAACCCCGACGCCGCGCCCAGAGGCACAAGACGCCGACTGCTCAGGATCGTGATCCCCGCCCACGACGAGGCCCACGTCATCGGGGCCCTCCTCTCCGACCTGGCGGGCCAGGACTACCCGGAGGACCGGTTCGAGGTGTGGGTCCTCGCCGACCGGTGCAGCGACGACACCGCCCGGGTCGCCCGAGAGCGGGGGGCTCTTGTCTCCGAGCGGGACCAAGGCCCCGGAGGGAAGGGTGCGGCCCTGGCCTGGCATCTGGAACAGCAACCGCTGGAGCCCTATGAGGCGCTGGTGGTTCTCGACGCCGACAATCGGGTGCCCGAGGACCTGGCTGCCGGTCTGTCCGACGAGCTGGAGCAGGGCCACCAGGCGATCCAGGCCTACCTCGATGTGGCCAACCCGGACGCCACGGCGGTGGCCACCGCTTCGGCGCTCAGCTACTGGGCGTCGAACCGGATGGTGCAACTGGCCCGGGCCAACCTGGGCTGGCCTGCCGACCTGGGCGGCACCGGCATGTGTCTCACCGCCTCGGCACTGGAGGCCGCCGGCGGGTTCGGTGAAAGCGAGAGCGAGGACCAGGAGCTGGGAGTCAGGTTGTTCCTGGCCGGCATCCCCGTCGTGTGGGCCCATCACATCCTGGTCCTCGACGAGAAGCCCACAGGTGCCGCCGTGGCCATGCGGCAGCGGTCACGGTGGGCGGCGGGCCGCCGTCAAGTGGCTCGCCGGCACTTCGGCGACCTGATCAGGAAGCCCTCGATGGCGTCGGTCGACCTGATGATCAGACTGGTCCAGCCCAGCCGGATGGGGGCGGCGCTGGCTTCCGCCCTCCTCGCTGCGGGGTCGGCTCTGGGAGCGCCGCTCCTGCATTGGGGAGTCTGGGCCGGGCTGGCGGTGGTGCAGCTGGCGGCCCCTATCCCCTTCCTCGTCAGGGACCAGGTGCCGGGCAAGTACCTGGCCAAGTATCCGCTGCTGGTGATCCTGCCCCTGATCAAGGTCGGGGCCCGGCTGGTTCGCCGCGACGGGTGGTACCACACGCCGCATGGCGGGTAGCAGGTAGCAAGTATCAGGTAGTAGGAGGCAGACGCGGGAAGACCCCCGAAGGGGTCTCCCGCAGTAGTTCTACTTACACCTGCTCACCATGCGGCTTCAGCATAAGCAACGACTTAGCCACTAGCGCCTAGGTGCTGTTCAGAATTGTACAGCGCCTTGGACTCCGTGACTAGGGCCTCTCACAACCCCCTAGATCCGACTCGGTGAAGACCGTACGTTCGTGTGTGCGGAGGGGTGCCGGAGTGGTCTATCGGGCCGGTCTTAGAAACTGGTGAGCGTGCAACGACGTGCTCCATGGGTTCGAATCCCATTCCCTCCGCTCGACGTCGAACGGTTACTCCACCTGCCGACGTACCGACTGAGGCCAGCGAAACAGGCCGCGGGCCAGACCCAGCCCGTAGGCGAGATGCATGACCGAGGCGGCGACCATGACCAGCGGGCGTGATTTCGTCGCCACCAGCAGGGCGCCCTGCCAGAGGGCGGCCAGGGCTGCCAGCGGCAGCCAGCTCCCCGTGAGGGCGAGCACCGTCGTGGTCGCCAGTCCCACGGTCAACGCCAGGGGAGCCGCCGGCCGCCACGAGGGCCACCGGCCGTTGACGTAGAGCATGTCGGCCTTTCCCAGGCCATACCGCCAATACTGGCGCCACAGACCACCGGGGCTGCTCCGGGGCGTGTAGGTGGTGACGATGGCCGGGTCGACGACAACCCTGGCCCCCTGTCGACGCCACCTGAAGTAGAGGTCGGCGTCCTCGGCGACTCCGGAGGGAAGGGTGCGGAACCCTCCGAGCCGCTCGAAGTCGGCCCGGGTGAAGGCGCCGAGGTAGACGGTGTCCACCTCTGAGGCTCCGGTGGCGTGCCGGAACAGGGCAGGCCCCGAGCCGAACGGGATGCGCATCGCCGCGGCGACCGCCCTGCCAAAGACCCCCCTTCCGACAGGGTTCTGGACGCCGCCCACCGCGTTGGCGCCGGTCTCCGAGAGTGACTCCACCGAAAGACGCAGATACTCGGGCGAGTAGGTCGTGTGGGCATCCGCCCTGATCAGGATCTCACCGGTCGCTGCTGCGGCCGCCAGGTTGAGTCCGTGGGATTGCACCCGTCCGGGGTTCTCGATCAGGACAAGGCCCGGATGACTGGACTTCCATGCCTCCACCAGGTGCCTGGTGGCATCGCCGGAGCCCCCGTCGACGACGACTATCTCTGCATCGCCGGGGTAGTCCTGGGCGGAGAGTGATGCGAGACAGGCTTCGATACTGGCTTCCTCGTCGAGAACCGGGACCAGGACCGAGACCTTGGGGTTGGGCACGTCAGCACACTAAAGCGACGGTCTTTGGGGCGTAACGAAATGGGGTCTCCAGCGTCTTTTCCCATGTAGAGGAACCCATGAGCGAACAGGTCCCCCGCTCTTCACATCGTCTGAGGGAGATGGCCTCCGAATTGGAGACGGCCGTCTCTTCGGCGCGTTCCGAGCAACTGGCTGCCCGGGCGATTGCCCGCNNTGAGGGAGATGGCCTCCGAATTCGAGAGTGCCGTCTCTCCGGCGCGCTCGGAGCAGTTGGCTGCCCGGGCGGTCGCCCGCGCCCGCTCGACCAGCCCCTCCACTCGCCGCATGGCTTCGGTGCTCGGCGGGGTCTCCGTCGTCTTCCTCGTTGTGATCACCCTCGGCGCCACCTCGGCCAACTCCCTGCCCGGTGACCCGCTGTACGGGGTGAGCCGGGCCTATGAGTCGGTTGGAGACTGGGTAGGGGTGGTCGACCCCGTCGAGCAGCGTCTCCACGAGGTGATCGCCCTCACCGACCGCGGCGACGTCGTGCTGGCGACACGGGCGGCCGGGGAGGCTCTTGCCTACCTCCGGCAGAACAGCCAGATCGAGCTCGGCATCGCGGCGGCGATCGAGATCGCATCGGCTGAGGACTCCCCGCCGGCTTCGATCCAGGCGAGCCCGCCGGCAAACGTGACCGTTGAGAAGGCCAACACCCTTCGTCTCGCTGCCGAATTGCTGCTCCAGAGTGTCCAGACAAATGGTGACAGCCTCAATGCCGCTGCCGTCGACCTGGCTCTGGCGGTTGCCGACGTCGTGTCCGATCCCGCTGATCCAGAGGATCCGGTGGCGTCGCCGACCACGACCACCCTCCCTGAGCGGTCGTCGACGACGACCACCATCGTCGAGCCCTCGACCACGACTACCCCCGCCGGCGAGTCGTCCACCACGACGACCACTCCCGAAGACGAGGAGAGCGGCGGCGGGGACGGTGGCGAGGGGCCGATATTCATACCGCCGGGCTCCTAGCGGCCCACCACCCAATCGACCTCTGTCAGCGCACCTTCCAGGGCTACCGTCCTGGGGCAATGGAGCCGCACGCCCCCCTGAGCCGTGATTGGCCGCCGTCGATCCAGCAGGTGACGGCAGCCCAAAACGGCGACGAGCGGCTCCTCAGCGGCATCCTGGCCACGGGAATCCCCAAGCTGGTCGCCTTCTACCGGGGAATGGGCCTGGTCATCCAGGACGCCGAGGACCTCGCCTCTGACACCTGTGAGGCTCTGGTCAGGTCGATCTCAAAGCTCCGCGACCCGGCCCGGTTCGAGCCCTGGTTCTGGAAGGTCGCCCGGTCCAAGTTCTACGACCACCTGCGCCAGAAGCGCAGAGGCAGCAAGCCGGCCGACCGCGAAGAGATGTACGACGACCCGTCCGACAGCCTGATCATCTCAGCCGAGCACGACTCGATCCGTCTCGCCTTCCAGCGTCTGCGCAGCAAAGACCAGGAGCTGATCTGGATGCGAGACGTGATCGGACTTGCCTACACCGACATCTCCGGGCGGCTCGGGATGCGGGAGGGTGCGATCCGGGTGGCGCTGATGAGGGCCCGTCAGCGTCTGGAGGAAGCTCTGGCGGAGATAGAGAGAGATTCGGGCGACTAGGACCCGATGCCCAGGGCTCGAGCCAGGAACGACGCCATCTGATCCCGAAGAACCCTGTCATCGGGGCAGTAGCGCAGCGGGTCGATGTCGCAGCCGTTGGTGATCCCGTCGTCGTAGATCTGCTCGACGGAGGCCGCGTACCACTGTGAAGGGTGTACATCCTCGAACACCCACAGGGCGGGCGGGGGGTCGGTCTCCGAGAAGGCCCTGACCAAGAAGACCGCCATCTCGGCCCGGGTCACCGACCCGTCGGGGCGGTAGGTGCCGTCCTCATAGCCCTGGGTGATCCCCAGGGCGGCGAGCAGCTCCACATACGGGGTGTACCAGGCGCCCTCTGGAACATCGGGGAACCGGCCTTCGAAGGGGAACAGCTGGTCCTCGATGTCGAGGGCGCGGATCAGGAACACCGCCATCTCGGCCCTGGTGACCTCCTGGTCGGGGCAGTACCTGTCGTTGTCGGGGGGATTGCAGCCGGCGGTGATGCCTGCTGCGGCGATGGCCTCGATGTTGGGTTCGTGGATGTTCCCGTTGTCGTCGATGAAGGTGCCCGGGTCGATCGACGTCACCTCGACCGTGAACGAGTCGAGCCCGGCCGCGACGACCCTGATGTTGAGCCCGGCAACGGCCGCTTCCTCGTCGATGCCGAGGACGTGGGCCGTGCCGGCCATGCCGGAGACTGCCGGCTCCTGTTTGATGCGGGTGAGGGTCCCGAAGCAGGGCCAGGAGGCGGGCCAGGCTTGGGGGACGTTGCAGGCGATTCCACGGCGCTGGTCCACTTCGTAGATTTCGACGCCGACAGTGGTCAGCTTGCTGTCGAAGGCGGATTTCCGTCTCACCCCGAGGGTGTAGAAGTGGCCTTCTGCGGCGCCCGGTATCACCAGCATGCCCAGCCCGGCTCCGCCGACGGCGGCTAGCTGGTATTGGGCGGTCCCGTCGGTGTGCACGGCCACGGCGGATGGGGCGATCCAGCCGGCGGCGTAGCGGTTGTAGGCGATGGTGGCCACCGGGGTTCCGTTGTGGAAGCCGCCGCTCATCATGTCCATCGGGTTGTCGTATTCGGACACGGTGTTGGTGTCGGGATCAAGAGTCAGCCCGCCGAAGGAGTGCGACCAGGTCAGGGTGTGGCCGATCTCGTGGGCGATCGTGTTCCAATAGGGCTCTCCTGCCGGTGAGATCGTCTTGACCGTGGCGGCGCCCGCCACCGCCCGCCGGGCGTTGTCGGGGTAGGTGGTGAGACATCCGGTGTACGGGTCCTCGGGACAGACCGCCCCCACCGTGGCGTATGCTTCGGGGAAGGGGATGTCGACCAGGATCAAGACCCCATTTGGGCCCGTCGTCGAGGCGGCGGCCACCTCCGCCTCGCAACCGGGCGCATAGGGAGCCTCGAGGCTTTCAATCTGCTCCTGGGTGATCACATCGGTGCTCGACACTTGCCCGCCTGCCACGAATGAGGTGGTGTACGTCCCGCGTGAGAGCCATCCGAAGTAGGCGTTCAGCTCGATGTTGAGATTGGCCACCGTCGAGGCCAGGTCGATGAACGAGTTCCAGTTGGGGACGTCGCAGACCCACACCTCCCAGACGTCGGTACCCGAGGTGTACACCTGCTGGACCGTGTCGCGGAACGGCACCAGCCGGTGAGGGTCGGCGGCGTAGGGATCGCCGTTTGCTGCGGCAGGCAGCGGCGCCAGGGTGGCCAGTGCCACCGCCGCCGCCAGGGCGAGTACTCGGATACCCATCCGGATGACCCTAGAGCGATCTGACCTCCAACATATGGCCCTCCCGAACCCGTATCGTGCCTCCATCGTGTCTTTGACCTGGCGGGACAAGCTGTTTCTGGCGATGGTGGCGGTGCTGCCGCTCCACACGCTCTTCGTCGAGGCGTGGATCTCGTGGAAGCCGTGGCTGGTCGCCCTGGTGGTCCTGGCCGCGTCTGATCTGGTCGAAGGCGTCAGGGACCGGGTCTGGCCGTGGCATCGCAGGGTCAATCTGGCCCTGGTGGCCTTCGGGGCGACAGTTTTGGTCGGCTGGCCGGAGTCGGCGTACCTGGACCGCTATCTCCGGCTCGGGTTGGCCCTGGTGGTTGGGGGTCTCGTGCTTCTGGTCACCGAGCGGCGGCTCAGGGCGCCCGGGACGATGGATCGCCTCCTCGGAGTGGTCTTCTGGGGTTCGGCCGCAATGGGGGTGACCGCGGTGGCGCTGGAGTTGGTCGCCGTCGGTGCTCTGGGGTCGGGGCCTCTCACATCAGTGAACGACGCTCCCGGCGTCTGGCGGTTCTTCAAGCCCGCCTACCTCGAAGAAGGCTTCCTGGCGCTGACCAACTGGCATCAGGACCCCGGCTACAACGCAGCCTGGTCGGTGCTGTGGGGTGTGCTCGCCCTGGTGGCGGTGTTCCGGGGCAAGAGGATCGGCCAGGTGGTGGCTCGACGGTCTGGTGATCGGAGGCGTCTGGTTCTCCTCGGCGATGGCATTCAGCCGGACCGGGTGGGTGTCCTTCCCGCTGGCGATGCTGGTGACGGCCTGGGCTGTGGCGAGGAGCTGGGATGTGGCGTGGGCCGAGGTGGGGAAGCGACTGGGCGCTGCCTTCGGGACGCTCCTGCTGCTGATCGGCCTGGTGTGGGCTGTCGATCCGCCGGGTGAGGGCGGGGACCTGGACCTCCAGTTCGCCTTCCGGGCCAGTCAGGGTTGGGACCTGCTGGCCACCATCACCGGCTGGTTCGAGTCGAGCGACGCCTTCGAAGACCGGTTCGTTCCCAGCGAGGAGAGGGCCGACGTTTGGCCCGAGTACTGGGAACTGTTCATCGACAACCCGGTGGCCGGCGCCGGACTGGGCGTCGGCTGGCAGACGACCAGCATCGGCCAGGAGCCCCACAGCCTGTTCCTCGAGCTCGCCGCCGAGCTGGGCCTGCTGGGCCTGGCTGGCTTCGGCTTCGTCCTCTGGACGATCTGGCGATCGGGGGCCGGTGTGGTGGGGGGAGTGGCGCTGTCCGCCGCCTTCCTCCATTCGATTACCCAGACGGTGCTCTTCGAGCCCACCTGGTGGTTCGCCGCAGCCTTGTGGCTGGCGGGAGCCGGCGGGCCTCAGCTGGTGGACACCCCGGGAAGACGTCAAGCCCTCTGACAGTGAGCCCTCTTAGACCTGGCACAACGGTGCTTGGGAGGTAGTCTTGCCGCCCATAGAGTTGGGGCCGGGCGGAGGATTCCAACCTACGCCACCAGCATGCTCAAAAGACTTCCCCCAACACGCAGCCCCTTTGCCCTGATAGGCCTCGTCGCCCTCTTGGCGACACTGGTTCCCACCACGCCTGCCGCCGCCGAGACCGACCCGGTCTACACCTTCGACGGGGCCGGGTGGGGCCACGGCGTGGGGATGAGCCAGTACGGGGCGCGGGCCATGGCCCTCAATGGCTGGACCGCCGAACAGATCGTCACCGCCTACTACAACGGGGTCTCGATCCAGCCGCTCTCCGACGTTTTCGACCAGACCCACTGGCTACGCGCCGACGAAGCCGAACCGCCCCCCGAGGAGGACCCAGAGGACCCGCCCCTTTGGATCGGGTTGAGTCAGAACCGGAGCAGCGTCACCTTCCACGTCCACGGCCCATCGGCTGTAGGCCTCTGCAAGGCGAACGACGCCGAGGGGGAGTGCCCCACCCAGTTCGCCGGCCAGGGCGAGACCTGGGAGTTCCGCAACTTGGGGGCGGCGCAGTGCCGGTTCTACCGCAACGGGAGCCCGGTGGGCAACACCGGGACCTGTCGGGGCGAGATCCGCTGGACCGACCAGCCCGGCACCCAGGTGCACCTGGAGGGGATCGGGGAGTACTCGCGGGGGATCGTCAAGTTCCGGCCGGTGAGCACCGGCACCTTCCACGTCAGCCTCCAGATCGGGATCGACGAGTACATCTACGGGCTCGGTGAGATGCCCTCGGACTGGCATCCCGAGGCGCTCCAGGCCCAGGCCCTCGCCGGACGCACCTACGGGATCCGCCAGGCGCTGAAGTACGGGCCGGAGCCGCAATTCTCGGCGGGTCGGAAGTCGCAGTGCTGGTGTCATCTGTGGGACACCACCGTCGACCAGTCCTACGTCGGCTGGTACAAGGAGAACGAGCCCCACGACCAGGCCTGGGTGGCCGCCGTCGACGCCACCGCAGGCCAGATCATCACCCATCCCCAGGCACCCGACTCGACGGTGATCATCGCCTACTACAGCTCCTCGTCGGGAGGCCACACCGACTCCAACATGGACCGGTTTGGGAGCGTCGAGTACTTGCCCTACCTGCTCGGCGTCCCCGACCCCTGGTCGCTGGATCCGATCGCCGCAAACCCCTACGCCTCCTGGGCCAAGCAGGTCACGGCGTCTTCGATCGCGGCGGCGGTCGGCCTGGACGCGGTCACCGGGATGTCGGTGACGTCGCGATTCGTCTCCGGGACCGTCGAGGAAGTGACCATCGCCGGGACCCTCAACGGGTCGGAGGTCGAGGTGACCCGGTCCGGCAAGGCGATCAAGAGCTACTTCGGCCTCCGCTCGATCATGTACGACATCGTCCCGCCCGAGGGGGCGGTCACTCCGGGCACGGTGCAGCTCTGTGAGTACCCGGCGCCACCGGACGCAGGGTTCGTCGACGTCGACGGCTCCAACGTCCACAAAGAGGACATCGACTGCGTAGCCATGCTCGGGGTGATCCCCGGGTCGACCGACTCGACGTTCGCTCCGACCGAGCTGATACCTCGCAGCGACATGGCGCTGTTCATGATCAAGGCGGCAGAGGTGTTGGGGGTGAGCCTGCCCGAGCCGGCCGACCATGGCTTCGAGGACATCGGTCACTTGAGCCAGGCGGAACAGGATGCGATCAACCAGATGGCGATCCTGGGGCTGACCAAGGGGACAGGGCCCGGCGAGTACTCGCCGGCCCGGACGGTGGACCGCTGGCAGATGGCGATCTTCCTGGTCAGGCTGCACACCGCCGCCGGATACGAGCCTCCGACGCCGGTTGACGTGTTCACCGACCTGGATGGGATGATCGACGAGGCAGTCCGATCGATCCATCAGCTGTTCCAGATGGAGGTCACCGTCGGCTGCGCCGTCGACCCCGCCCGCTACTGCCCGGCCAACCAGGTCAGCCGTCAGGAGATGGCCTCGTTCCTGGCCAGGCTGATCCGCCTCGACACCTGAGGCACGCTCGGCGCACGTAGCTGTCAGGCTTCCGGGACTCCGGGACCGTCATATGATCCCGGGCCGTGCCTGCCGACGTCCAGACAATCGCAGACCCCCGCTTCATACTTCTCACCTGGGCTGCCGGCTTGGCGGCGGCCAACGCAGGCGTCGCCTTCCTGGGCAGGGTGGGTGTCGGTTTCACCTGGCTGACGGCGACCACGGCGGGCGTCGTCGCTCTGGCCGGAGTCCTCACCGAAGGTGCCTGGTGGGCCCGAGTCGGTGCGGTCGGGCTGGCGCTCGGCCTGCTCTGGGCGCGCGACCAGCGTCGGGCGGCGATACCGCTGGTCATGGCGGGAGCCCTGTTTCTCATCGAGGCGGCGCGGTTGGGCGGCTGGCTGCCCGGTATCTCCGCCACCCTCGCCCTCGGTGGGGTCACCGGCGAGATGATGCTGGGCCACTGGTATCTCGTCGACCCTCGCCTTCCGCGATCTCTCCTGAAGGGTCTGGCCGTTGCGGGGATCTCAGGTCTCGTCGCTGACGCGCTGGTGCTGAATCCGCATTTGGGTAGCGGAAGCGGCCCGGTCACGTTCTGGGTGCTCGTGGCCACTTCCGTCTTGCTGATGGTTGGAGTGATCGGCGCACTCCGCTATCCCGCCTACTCGGGCGTGATGGCGGCCACCGGTTTGTCCTACCTGGCCGTCTTGACCACCCTGGGCGCCGTCTTCGTCGGCCGGGCCGCCGTGGTGGGGCTCGGGCCTTTTGCGGGTGGATAGGAGAAACGTGGAAGTCAGAGGAGCCGGAGGCGCTCAGTCGATCGCCGGTGCGACCGTCATCGCAGCAGTCATGGAGGGACTCGAGCCGGTGGGAGGGTCCGAAGCATTTGTCGAGTCGATCGACGACCGCCTGCTCGAAGTGGCCGAGTTCACCGGCAAGAAAGGCCAGTCGATCACCCTGCCCCACGACGATGCCGCCGCATTGCTGCTGGTGGGTCTCGGCGAAGAGGCAACCTTCGACACCCTGCGCCAAGCCGCCGGATCGTCGATAAGGAAGGTCAAGACGGAGAAGGCCGTGAGCCTCCTGGCCGGCGTCGACGTGGAAGGAGCGACGAGGGCAGTCACCGAAGGGACCATTCTCGGGGCGTACCAGTACCGGGAGTACAAGACCGACGACGGGAACGGGGAGAACAAGTGCTCATCGGTTGACCTGGTCGGCGCCGACCCGGACGCGATCGAGGAGGCCGCCATCGTCTGTTCCGCCGTGATCATGGCTCGCGACTGGGTGAACGCACCCGCCAAGGACCTCTCTCCCGCCGCCTACGCCGACCAGATCGCCGCGGCGGCTGCCGACGTCGGGGTATCCGCAGATGTCTGGGATCTGGCGAAGATCCAGACCGAAGACCTCGGAGCCCTTCTCGGGGTAGCCGCCGGATCGGACCGTGACCCGCGTGTGGTGACCCTTCGACACTCACCCGACGGCGCTCTGACCCATCTCGCTCTCGTCGGAAAGGGGATCACCTTCGACACCGGGGGGCTCTCGCTGAAGACGGCGGCGTCCATGGAGGAGATGAAAGACGACATGGCCGGCTCCGCCGCGGTCGCCGCCGCCACCCTGGCGATAGCCCGGCTGGGCATCCCCGTGGAGGTGACTTGCATCACCCCGCTGACCGACAATGCCGTCGGGGGCGACGCCACCAGGCCCGGCGACGTGCTCCGCCCCGTCCAGGGGCCCACGATCGAGGTGACCAACACCGACGCCGAGGGCAGGTTGATCCTCGCCGACGGGTTGGGCCTGGCGCGGCGCTACGAGCCCGACCTCATCGTCGATGTGGCCACGCTCACCGGGGCCTCCCACGTGGCTCTCGGCGATGAGATCGCCGCGGTGTTCAGCTCCGACCCCGATCTGGCGAACCAGGTGTTGGGAGCGGCCTCTCGAGCCGGGGAGGAGTTCTGGCAGATGCCTCTCCACGAGCCATACAGGAAGAAGCTCGACTCCAACATCGCCGACCAGAAGAACTCGCCGGGATACCGGTACGGATCGGCCATCGCGGCGGCTTTGTTCCTCGCCGAGTACGCCGGTGATGGCCCGTGGGCCCATCTCGACAT
>JABAOE010015887.1_pt2 | contig 12600 bp, 8 predicted proteins | sample 7062141 | NCBI WGS metagenome assembly JABAOE01 (sample SAMN14538627, study PRJNA623070) | marine sediment metagenome | biome: marine biome [ENVO:00000428]; feature: marine pelagic biome [ENVO:01000023]; material: deep marine sediment [ENVO:00002113] | place: India: Gulf of Khambhat ...
GGGCAGCGGCGGGGTGCTCGGCGCAAGCCAATGCGAGCCGCGCACGGCGTGCGTTCGGCACGTGAGCCCTGCCGTGTCGACCGTGTCAGCCGTTCCGTTCGCGCGAGCCTTTTTGTCGCCGCAAACCCTCGCGGCCGATCCGCAACGGGTCCGGTTCGCCCAGCGTTTCCCGGCGAAAGAACGCACGGCCGGACATGTGGTGGATCCTCGGCCGGTCGAGCGTTTCAAAGCCCGCCTCGCGTGGTTCGGCGATTCGAAGCTCGCGGAGTAGGACGTCGTCCGGTCCCAAGACGTCGATCTCGGCCAGCGAGCGTCGGACCCCGGCATGGGTTTCCAGCAAGGCTTCCAGCGAAGAGAACCGCCGGTCGTCGAGGGGAGTCTTGGACGCCACGAAAAGGTCGTCGTGCTCGGCTCCGCGGAACGCCCGAAGGTGCGGAAACTCGTTGCGCAGCGTGTTGACGATCGTGTCGTAGACCTCTTGGGTCGTGGCGTAGCGCTGGATCCACTGCACGAAAATTCCGTTCTGCTCGAGCCGCCTCGCCACCAGCGCGTAGAACTCTCGGCTGAAGAGCTGGTCGACGCCGAGGACCCAAGGGTTGCTTGGTTCGGAAACGATGACGTCGAATCGCCGCTCGGAGCGCTTCAGTACGCGGAACGCGTCCCCGGTGACCAGCTCGTAGCGCGGGTCGTCGCGCAGACCATGCGTCGAGTCGTCGAAAAAAGTCAGGAAGTCGCTGACAGCCGGTGCGATTTCGACGACGCGGATCTGCTCGATGCCGGGGTACAACGTCAACTCTCCGGCAGTGACTCCGGTGCCCAGTCCGATCACGAGGGCGCGCTCGGGCCGCAGGCCGAACAGCGCCGGCAGGTGCGCCGACAGGCGCAGCGTCTCGCGATCGTAAAACGTGCTGGAGTCCGACTTTCCGTTGACGACGATCGAGCGCGGCAGCGAGGCCGGTTGTCCCGGGTGCGTGCGTTTCCCGAAAAGCTCGGCCGCCAACCGAGGGAAGTCCCTGGTCAGAAGTTGTTCCGGCGTCAGGTTCTCCACGACCGCGAACGTGCCTTCGGGGGTGTCCCGGTAGGCCAGGACCGTGCGGTTGCGGTAGTAACTGTCGTAGAAACCGTCCGGTCCGGAACGATCCTGTTGGATCGGTTCGCGCAAGCGAAACGTGCCGACGGCGAATCGCAACGGATCGTAAGGGAACCACGCCGCCAAGGCGGCCAGCGCCAGCGTCAGCGCGGACAACGCGGCAACGCGGCGTCCGGCAGCGCGGCGCCCGCTGCAAGCCACGCCGAGAGCAGCACGGCGAACGCCGCCGCCAGGTAGGTTTCGCCGAGGTCCAACCGGGCCAGCAGCAAGTAGCCGCCGACGAGCCCTCCGAGCAAGCTACCCAGCGCATTCCAGCCCAGCAGCGCGCCTGCCTGGCGCCCCACGGAACGCAGCGTCTTGCCCGCCGCATCGAAGGTCAGCGGCAGCGTCGCACCCATCAAACCGGTCGGGATCCCGAGTCCGGCGACCAGGGCGAAAAAGATCGCCGCGTTGAACACGACGAAGCCGCCTTCGGTCGACGGCACGCGCGTGCGGATCACGTAGGCCAGCCAGGGCCATGCATCGAGCGTGATGAAGAGAATCGCAATCGAGAGGGTCGCGGCATACTGATTTCGGAACAGCGCTCCCTGGGGCCGGGGCGCCTTCCGGCCGGCGAGCCACGCGCCTGCGGCGATGGCCAGGACGACCGCCGCGACGACCAGCGCAAAGTTGAAGGACGACGCTCCGACCGACAGCTGCGTGAACCGTATCCACAGCGTCTCCAGCGTCATGAAGGCGAATCCGCTCAGCCCGGCGATCGCGGACAGCCGCCACCCCAGTCCGACGCCCTCGTCCCCGCGAGTCGCGGGCCCCGCCGGCGCGCCGGCACGGTCGCGTCGGCCCAGCGCGAGAAAATAAACTCCCGCCACGAGGTTCAGGAGCGCCGCAAGTCGCAACGTTCCGGGCAGCCCGAGGGTGTGGATCAGGACGAAGCCGGTCACCAGCGCACCGGCCACCGCGCCCGCGGTGTTGATCGCATAAACGAGCGCGTGGGTTCGCGTCGCCGTCTCGAGCAGCGCGGTCAACGCCCGCGTCAGGATCGGCACCGTTCCGCCCATGCAAAACGTCGGCAGGAACACCAGGGCCAGGGCGCACAGGGCGCCTCCTCCGGCAAGACCCCAAGACGTTTCGAGGCGCCAGCCCGCCGTCCAGCGATCGACGAGCCCGAACCATACGGGGAACGCGAGAGCCCAAAACCCGATCGCGCACTCGAGCAATCCGTAGGTTTGCAGGAGCCCGCGCGCGCGCAAGCTTCGCCGCCCCCAGGCCCAGTAACCGAGCGAGAGGCCGGAGAGGAAAACCGCCAGCACGGTCGCCGTCGCAAGGCTGTCGTTGCCGAGCAAACGCGCCAGGTAGCGTTGCCACACCACCTGGTAGATCAAACCGGCCGCACCGGTCGCAAACGTCAACGCGAGGATCGCTCGCCGCTGCGCGGGCGTCGCCATCAACGGCCCGCGCCCGCGCCCGCGCCCGCGCCCGCCGCGTCGACCGCGCCCTCGGCGAGGATGCGGCAAAACAGGTTGACGCGTTCGATTTGCTCGATCGTCGTGGCCCGCGCACGAACCAGGCAGGGGTTGCCCACGACGACCGCCAGGCACTGGGCGCGCGACAGGGCCACGTTGAGCCGGTTCGGATCGAGCAGAAAGTCGAGCCCGCGCGGGGACTGCGAGGCGTCGCTCGAGCACATGCTGACCAAGACCACCGGAGCCTCTTGTCCCTGAAAACGGTCGACCGTTCCGACGCGCACCGCGTCCGGCAAAGCCCGTCGCAAAGCGTTCACCTGAAGGTTGTAGGGCGCGACGACCAGTATTTCCTCGAGGCCGAGCGTGCCGCTGACCGAGCCGTCGAGCCCCGTCAACGGGCATCCGGTCAGCTGTTCGACGAGCAGCGCGATCGCTTCGACCTCCTCGGGACTCGATTGCGCGTTCCCGTCGTGCGGCACCGGAACGAACGCGAGTCCGGCGCCTCGCAACTTGGACTCCAGTTCCGCGGTGAGCCGAACCGTTCGATTCTCGCAACCCGCAGCCGCCCGCAGGCGGCCCTCGTAGAACGCATCCGAAATCGTGCGGCAAAGCAACGGGTGCAACCGGAACGAGCGGTCCAGGAAGACACCCGATTCGGGCCCGATCGTCGCGGCTCCGTCGAGCGCGTACTCCAGCGTCGACCGGCCGCTCTCGCCGGGATGCGCGCCTTGGGTCGGTTGCGGCAATTGGACCGGATCGCCGACCAGCACCAGGTTCCGGGCGGAGCGCGACATCCCGACGGTGTTGGCCAACGGGACTTGCCCCGCTTCGTCGACGAACAGGTAATCCAACCGGCCGGCCAGCTCGTCGCGGCAGAACAGCCAGGCCGTCCCGCCGACGAGGGGACTGTGGTCGAGGAGGCCGTCGACGTCGCGGTTTGCCGCGTGCCGGAGCTGCGGGTGGCTGCGAAAGAACGGGTCTTCGGTGTCGCCTCCGGCCTTGACGGGCCGCAACGTGTCGGGGCCGGCGTCGACGCAAGCGGCCAGCAAATTGAGGATCGCTTTGTGACTGTTCGACGCCACGCCGACCGTCGCGCCGCGTTCGAGGAGCTCGACGATGGCGCGAGCCGCGGTCGTCGTCTTGCCGCTTCCGGGCGGTCCCTGAACGACCAAGGCGGTCTGCCGCATCGCAGCGCAAAGGCGGGGGACCGAAGCGGTCCCGGCTTCTCCGTCACGCACGATCGGTCCTCGCTCGTGACCGTCGATTGCCGGTGGGCGCCGCTCGAGGAAGTGCGCCAAAGCCTGCGGGAGTTCGCCGCTTTCCAGGTAGCGTCGAGCCAGCGACAGGATCGAACGGCTGATCGTGTCCGTGCGATACGTCTCGCGCGGGATCAAAGCCATTCTTCCCGGCGGTGTCCGGTCGAGTCGGCTCCACGCGCCCGGCGAGAACTCGACGCGCACGGCGCCGCGTTCCAGCTCCATTGCCGTTACCTGAACCGGCAATGAAAGGTCTCCGTCGACAAAGCACCTGCTCCCGTCGTCGATCTTGGTGTGCTGCCCGGGCTCGAAATCGTAGCGATGCGTGCGTGTGTTCGTGGCCCCCTTCGCCGGCCGCACGTACTTCAAGCCCGCGAGGCAATTGAAGTCTTCGATGAGTTCTTCTTCGCTCTTGTCGCGCTGGTCGAAGAAGGCCCACCAGGCCGGCCGGTCTTCGCGGTGATGGAATTCGAGAAGCTGCGCGAACAGCGGCGCGAGCGGCGCACGTTTTGCGGCCGCCTGCAAGCGGGCCAGCAATTCGTGTCGGTCCTCGCGTTCCCGCCGGCGCTGTTCGTTTTCCTCCCGTTGTGTCTCGAGGCTCGGAGGTTGCGGAGATTCGCAGGGCTTGCGTTGCCGTAACCACGCCGCAAGCTCGCGGGTCGATTCGCAATCCTCGCGGTTGTACCGCCGGATTGCTTCGAGGATTTCGGAACGGCGCCAGTCGGCGGGTTCGCCGCTCTGTAACCACGCATCGTACTGCACGATCGAATCGACTGCGGTTTCCACCCCGGTTTCCCGCGCTTGCTTGTAAAGACGCTCGACGTTCTTCAACGAGTAGGACGGCTCCCCGATGCGCACGCTGTTCCTCACCACCCGATGGAGGTCGACGAAGATCTCCTCGCGCAACAGCGCGTCGAGTTCGTGCTCCGAGGTTTCGTAACGAGAGACAAGCCGTTTCAACGCGGCGGTTTCGTAGGCGCCGTAGTGGTACACGTGCATCGAGGGGTCGCGGTCCCGCCGGCCGAGGATCCAACGCATGAACGACGTCAAGGCGCGGCGCTCTTGATCCGCGTCGAAAGCCCACCACTCGGTGAAATCCTCGGCGTCGACCACGCCCCAAAGGTATTCCAGGCCGCTCGCATCGAAGGGGTAGCCCTCGAGGTCGAAGTACACGTCGAGCGGAGACTCGTCCGGGAGCGTCGCGAGCTCGGGACCCCGGCCTCGCGCGGGCGTCGCCAGCAATTCGAAAACGGGTCGCGCGGCGCCGTCCGACGCGATTTGCAGTCGCGCCTGATGCGCGAGTCTCTCGAGCGTGGGCCCGAGGATGCCCTTGACGGGTTCACCGTCGTGTGCGGCGAGCCCGGCCCTCGTGGTGATCCCCGCCGCCGAGAGCCGGCGGATCTGGGAGGACCTGATGTCGGCGACCAGCGCGAGCCCATCCCGTTCGAGCGTTTGCCTCCGCCCCTCGGCTTCCCAGGGCGACAGGCGCGCACCGGGTTCGACGGGGGGCGGTGTCGCGGGATCGAACTCTCGATGAAAATCGAGGAACTCGCGCTTGAGGTAGTCGAAGAAAAACCGCACGTCGGCATGCTGAAGTGCGACGCGTTCTCCGTCCCCGAGGGCCACATGGAGTGTCTCGCAGCGAACGCCTTGAATCGGTTCGAGCATCGCCGCGTAGCAGGCGAGTTGGACCGCCGCCGCAGGTTTGACGCGGCGAGCCGATTTGGCCTCGAGCGGTTCGTAGCCGAACTCGCCCAGCCGCGAAGCCCCGTCAGATCGGAGAAGAAAGTCGCAGTACCCGGCAAACGGGCCGCGGGCGAGTGCCGCTTGATAGATCACGTCGGCTCCGTCGCCCATCGCGCGCCGCGTGGCTTCGAACGGATCCTCTCGGTCCGCGATCTCGACGATGCGGCGGCCCTCCCGGCGCAACGCATCCAAGACCCGCTGCTCGTGATCGCGCCCGTGCCGCCGGATCAACTCGAGCATCGAGTCCTGCGGATCGCGGCGAAGCTCGCCCGGACGTTCCAGGTCGTACCGTGTCATCCAACTGACGAAACGGGACTCCATGAACCTGGCGAGATCACTCGGGGAGAATCGAACTTGGTCCTCGACCACGCGCATCGGGCGAGTCTAGCAGGCAAAAAAAGGGCCCCGCGAAGGGGCCCGGAAGCAGGGGGATGAAGACGGTTCAAACGTTGCGATCCAGTTCGATCGTCAGCGGCGCGTCGAGTGTCAGAAGCAACGGAGTGCCGGCCGGCAATTCGATCGGATCGGCCTTGTTGTTGGCCGCGACGATCGCACCGATGGCCGCGCCGAGGACCGCGCCTACCGCGGTGCCTTCGTCGCGGTCCTTGTCGTTGAGGATGCGCCCGAGCACGGCTCCGCCCGCGGCGGAGCCGCCGATCGTGGCGGCGTCTTTCTTCCTCTGGCGTTCACCGCTGAGGTCGAGAACCGCGGCGACCGGCAACAAATCGCCGTCGGCCGTCAGCAGCCGGTCAAAGCTCAGCTGAAGCTGCGCCTGCCCGCCGAACGAACGGGTCGGGACGACCTGCGCCACGACGCCCTGGATCTCACTGCCGGCGGCGATCGCGACGAGTTCGTCCACGATCACGTCCTGGGCGAGCGTCGCGGTCACGCGGTCGCCGACCAGGCTCGTCTCGCTCGAGAGATCTTCGTTGAGGTCGATCTCGATGCCGGTCAGCGCGGGTATCGTCAGAACGATCGGTCGACGCGCGGCTGCTTCGGCCTCGGCTCGGGCCTGGGCTTCCGCTTCGGCCGCTTGCTGCGCCTGGCGTTCTTCGAGGACCGCCTCGCGGCGGGCGATCTCGGCTTCGCGGCGGGCGATGGCCTCCAGTTCGTTTTGCAGCTCACTTTCCGACTCGACGATACGACCGTCGAGGGCCGGCTCTTGTGGCGTGGTGGTTTCCGCGTCCGCGACGACCCCGTCGTCGGCTTGATTCAAGCCACAGCCCGTGAGCAACAGGCCGAAAGCAAGAACGACAGCCATCGTCAGCAGGAACAAGGGCATCGGATTTCTTTTCATGGCTAGATCCTCCGTTTCGGTCTCGTCGTAGCCTTCAGCAAGCCCGGTGCCAGCCCCGGAACCTCCCGTTTCAGGCCCGAAAGCGTCGTCCTGCGGCCAAGTTCGAGGACAGCTGTCGGGCTTTGAGGACACCGGCGGCGCGTGCGCGGGCGGCCTATACTCGACGGATGCAACGAGCCTTGATCGCGGTGGTTCTGCCGGCGCTTGCGCTGCCTCTCGCGGCGGAAACGGCGGACAAGAATTGGGGGCATTGGCGCGGTCCGCTGGCCACCGGAGCGGCGGNNCCCCCCCGTCCGCTGGAGCGAGACGGAGAACATCGCGTGGAAGGTCGAATTGCCCGGCAAGGGTCTTTCATCGCCGATCGTATGGGGTGACCGCGTCTTCCTCACCACGGCGATCCCTCACGGCCCGGCGCTCGAGACGGATGACGCCCACGAGGACCACGGGGCTCACGACAACGCGCCTCCCGAGCACAGCATGCAGTTCGTCGTCCTGGCCTACGATGCGAGAAACGGTTCGCCGGCTTGGCGCCGGACCGTGCGCACGGAACAACCGCACGAGGCGACTCACGTGACGGGAAGCTGGGCCTCGAATTCCGCGGTCACCGACGGCAAACGCTTGTACGCATCGTTCGGTTCCCGCGGGGTCTATGCGCTGGACCTGGAGGGCCGGCCCGTCTGGGAGGTCGACCTCGGCGACATGAAGACGCGCCACGCGCACGGGGAGGGGAGTTCGCCCGCGCTGCACGGCGACACTTTGGTGGTCAATTGGGATCACGAGGGCGACTCGTTCCTCGTCGCCCTCGACGCGGCCACGGGCAAGACGCGCTGGAAGACGATGCGCGATGAGATGACCTCGTGGTCGACGCCGTTGATCGTCGAAGTCGCCGGCAAGCCCCAGGTCGTGGTCTCCGCAACCCGCCGCGTCAGCGGATACGATCTGGCCACCGGTGAACTGATCTGGGAGTGCGCGGGGCTCTCTCGCAACGTCGTCGCTTCACCCGTGGCCTACGGCGGTTTGGTCTTCGCGTCCAACAGCTACGATTGGCGGGCGCTGCTGNNGAGGGTGCTCGCGGCGACATCACGGGGACCGACCAAGTCGTCTGGACGCGCGACCGCGATACTTCTTACGTTCCCTCGCCGTTGCTCTACGACGGCCGGCTCTATTTCCTCAAACACAGCCACGGTTTCCTGACCGCCGTCGAGGCGTCCAGCGGCAAGACGCTGTTCGGCCCCGTGCGACTCGGGGACGTGCGCAACGTTTTTGCGTCACCGGTCGGAGCCGCGGGCAGGATCTACGTCGCGAGTCGTGACGGGGCCACGCTCGTCGCCCGCGCCGGAGAGACCTTCGAGCCGCTGGCAACGAACGAACTCGACGATTCCTTCTCGGCTTCTCCGGCCGTCGTCGGCGATGCGCTGTATCTGCGCGGAGATCGCTTCCTCTACAAGGTCGAGCGGGCAACGGCGGCGAGCGACCCGCCGGAGGACGCCGGAGGGTGAACCGGCCGCTGCGGAGCGATCCGTCCCGTTGTTCGCCCGGGATACGGCAGGCCCTCGCCCGCGGGCTGGCCAAACGCTGCCCGCGCTGCGGCCGCGAACGGTTGATGGACGGCTACTACCGGTTGCGTCCGGCGTGCCGCAAGTGCGGGCAGCAGTTCCAGCGTGCAATCGAGGACCACATCGGCCTGATCTACATCACGACGGCGATTCAAACCGCGATGTTCGCGGCGTTCGCGTTGCTCGTCCGCCCGGACAACCCGTGGCTGTGGCGCGGCGCGCTCGCCGTCGTCGCCCTGGCGGTCATGATGCTGAACCTGCCGAATCGCAAGGGACTGGCCATCGCGATCGATTACCTCACGCGCAGGGGCGTGGAGCAGCAGGAGCCGGGGGTCAGTCGCGAGACATGAACAACTGCAGGATGTACCAGAACATCAGCGCCACCGAAGCGAACAGTTCCAGCGCGGCCGCCACGTAACGGTCCTCAGGGTAGTGCTTGATGACCCTGCTGGTGTCGTAGAGAATCGCCGCTCCCGCGAAACCGACCATCCCGACCGAGAACCAGGTTCCCAGGCCTGTTCCGAAGATCACGCCCGCCGCGATCGCGCCGAGTGCGAGCAAGCCGCCCCAGCGCAAGATCGCGCCGAGAAACGAAAAGTCCTTGCGCGTCCAGAAGGCGATCGCCGTCAAGCCGGCGAACAACCCCACAGTGACCAGCGCGGCGCTCGAGATCACACCACCTTCGGCATAGAACTCCGCGACGAAGAGCAACGGTGCGAAGATCAGCGCCTGGGCCACGACGAACGCCGCCAACGCGGCGTACTGCGCGCCCATACTCATGGATCGATGTGCGGTCCGGCTGGCGATCCAGCTGACCACCATGAAGGCGCCGAGGATCAGCAACCAGTTCGTCGAGGCGACGAAGCGGAAGATCTGCTCGGCCAGGCCGCTGGTGAACAGCAGGAACTCGATTGCCACGAAGCCCAGGATCGCGCCGAAGAGATGGTTGTAGGTGCGCGTGATGAAGCGGGCGCGGGCATCGGATCCGAGGGCGGATACGGTGATCGGTTCGGACGAAATCATGGGTTCCATGGGCCGCTCCTCCAGGGCGTTCATGAGCAATCATAGATGCTCCTCAGAAATCGGGTAGTCGTTTCGCAAAATCCCTTTGAAAATGGGCAATTTTTGAGTATGAGAAGGGGGTGCCTTTGCGTCTTCGAGACGCCCTGGGGGAAGCGCGTGACCAACAAGGATCTTCGCCGAATCTGCTCCGGCTCGGCGGCCGGCCTGTTTTTCTTTGCTTGTTTGACCACGGCCACGGCCTCGGACCCCGCCGCTGACGACGACTCGGCGAACGCGGCCGCGACCCCGCCGGCTGTTTACCAGAGTGCGCCGGTGACGCCGTACCGATTCGACGGCAACGTCCGCGACCTACCACGGCCGCGACGCTGGAAGCCCGGCGATCCCGTGCGCGAGATTCCGCGGCGCGCCTACCCGGACCCGTCTCATTCGAAGAGCGAACCGGTCATCGAGCGCCAGGGTGTCGACCCGCTGCATCTGCTGCAGAAATCGGTTCAGACCGAAGCGGTGCGCGCCTTCGGCACCCCCGACCGCAACTTCGACGGGCAAGGGTTCAGCGGCGTCAACCCGCCGGATACGGTCGGTGACGTCGGCCCGAACCACTACGTGCAGATGATCAACGACGGCGCCGGCGCAACCGTGCGGATTTACGACAAGGCGCTGCCCACGCCGAACGAGCTGGCCAATTTCACGCTGGACGCGATCGGCTCCGGCGTGTGCGCCAACGGATTCGGCGACCCGATCGTCATCTACGACCGGTTTGCCGATCGTTGGTTGTTGACCGAGTTCGCATCCACGTCCGCGACCGAACTCTGCATGTACGTCTCGCAAACCCCGGATCCGACGGGAAGTTATTTCGCTTACATCTTCACGACACAACAGTTCCCGGATTACCCCAAGTACGGCGTCTGGCCGACCGACGAGAACGGCGGCCAGGGCTCGTACATCGTGACGACCAACGAAGCTAGCAGCGGCGTCTACGCCATGGACCGCGGCGCGATGTTGAGCGGCGCCGCGGCGACCTTCCAACGCTTCACCATCCCGGACCTGCCGGGGTTTCCGTTCAACGCGGTCACGCCCGCCGATCTCGACGGTCCCAACCCGCCGCCGGTCGGGGCGCCCGCGGTGATCATGCGTCAGCGCGACAGCGAGCCGCACGGCGGACCGTCGGCGCCCGACGACGTCCTGGAGCAGTGGCATTTCGACGTCGACTGGATCACCACGGCCAACACGACGCTCGTCCAACAGCCGGACATCGTCGTGACGGAATTCGACTCGGCGCTGTGCGGCCTGTCGGCATTCGCTTGCTTCCAGCAACCCGGGACTTCGACGACGCTGGACCCGCTGCGCGAAGTCATCATGAATCGCCTGCAATACCTCAACTTCAACGATTACGAGGCCCTGGTCGGGAACTTCGTCACCGACGTGGACGGCACCGATCTGGGCGGTTTGCGCTGGTTCGAGCTGCGCCGCTTCGGCGGGGAGGCTTCGCCGTGGACGCTGCACCAGGAGGGGACGTACTCCCCGGATACCGACAGCCGCTGGATGGCCGCGAGCGCGATGGACCAATCCGGCAACATCGGCATCGGTTACAACGTGTCCTCGTCGGCGACCTTCCCGAGCTTGCGCTACACCGGACGCCAGGCCGGCGACGCTCCGGGCACGATGAGCCAGCCGGAGACGTCGATCGTCGCCGGTACCGGCTCCAACTCGAGCAACCGGTACGGCGACTATTCGGCGATGAACCTCGACCCCGAAGACGACTGCACGTTCTGGTTCACCGGGGAGTACAACACCTCGAGCAACTGGTCTACGCGGATCGCGTCGTTCCGCTTCGACGCCTGCGGCTGCGATCTGTTCCCCATGCCGCTGAACATCTCGGGCGGCGTGGCCGGCCCCAACCAGGTCGACCTCTCGTGGAGCGATTCCGAGTTGGCCACGGTCATCGAGTATCGAGTGATGCGCTCGCGCACCATGGGCGGGCCGTACACGATGATCGACGTCGTGCCGGACAGCACGATGGGCGTCGGGAGTTCCGGCGCTTACAACTACTCCGACACCACGGTCAGCGGCGGGATCGACTACTTCTACGTCGTGCTCGCGTCGGACGGCAGCGCTTGCACTTCGGATCCGTCGAACGAGATCGCGGTAACCGCCACGGGCGTTTGCACGCTACCTCCGTTGTTCAACGGCTTGGAAACCGTGGCGACACCCAACACCGGCATCTGCACGCTCAACCTGACTTGGTCGGCGGCGACACCCGAGTGCGCCGGTCCGATTAGCTACGAGATCTACCGCTCGACGACTCAGGGGTTCAACCCGGCGCCGGCCGATTTGCTGACCACGACGGCGATGACGTCGTACTCCGACGCGGACCAGTTGGTCACCGGGTTGGAGTACTTCTACGTCGTTCGCGCCGTCGACGATTCGAACGGTTCCTCGGAGGCGAACACCGTGGAAGTTTCCGCGGTGCCGCAGGGCTCCCTGCTGCCTCCGATCTTCACGGACGACGGGGGTGACAGCGGCGCCGCGCAACTGATCCCCAGCGCCCCGTGGAGCGTCGACACGAGCGGGGGCAACTTCGGCCCCGGCGTCTACACGACCGGCGATTACGGCAACAACACCTGCGCGGACCTCGTGACGCCCTCGATAACCCTGGGCTTCGGAAACACGCTGTCGTTCTGGTCCAGCTACGACATCGAGACCAACTGGGACAAGGGCGAGGTTCAGATCTCCACGGACGGCGGAGGATCCTGGACGCGTGTCGAGGTCGGTTACCCGCGCAACGCGAATCGCGACGCCGACGCCTGCGGGCTGCCCGTCGGCGACTACTTCACCGGAACGGGCACCGCCTGGACGCAGTTCGTCGCGGACCTGTCCCCATGGGACGGCGAGACGGTTTTGATTCGGTGGCTCATGTCGTCCGACGGATCCGTGACGCGAACGCTGGGCTGGAACATCGACGACATCGAGATCGGCAGCAGCCCAGCGGCATGCGCCACGGCGAGCGCATGCGCCGAAAACCCGATCGTGGACGTCACGCCCGACGGCCCGTTGCAGGAATGTTCGTTGTCGATACCGCAGCTGACGGCCGACCTCAGCGGCGGCGTGGGTCCGTTCACCTACCAGTGGTACCAGGACGGGCAACCGGTCAGCGGCGCGACGAGCCCGA
>JABAOE010003616.1_pt3 | contig 12589 bp, 12 predicted proteins | sample 7062141 | NCBI WGS metagenome assembly JABAOE01 (sample SAMN14538627, study PRJNA623070) | marine sediment metagenome | biome: marine biome [ENVO:00000428]; feature: marine pelagic biome [ENVO:01000023]; material: deep marine sediment [ENVO:00002113] | place: India: Gulf of Khambhat ...
GCCGCCTCTTCCATGAAATCGAATATTAAACATAATTTTCCTATTAAAGCTTATATAAATTTCGGAGCTGACGAAAAAATTGAAAATCGCCTAAAACTCATAGCTTCTCTAACTCTCTTTGTTGCCAATTCTACTGCTGCCTGTCTTGGTAAAATATTTTTACTATTTGAATATTCCAGTACCAGTTGTGTATTTCTTCTTATCTTATCTTCAATAGCTTTAAAGGCACTTGATTCGCTTGCTCCCTGATATTCCATTGCTGCACAAATTACCCCACCGGCATTAGCGATAAAATCTGGTAGATTAAAAATACCTTTTTCTTTTAGAATAATATCCGCACCCGGAGTTGTTGGGATGTTTGCTCCAGAAATTACAAATTTTGCTTTGAGCCTTTCAATATTAGCTTCGTTGATAACATCCGGACGAGCTGCAGGTATCCAGACATCACATTCAACATCAATAATATCATCTCTTTTAAGCACTTTTCCTTTTGTATAATTTGAAACATGTTTCCCCTGATCTTTTAATTCTATCAATTCATTAACGTCAATACCATCGGGATTATATATGCATCCTTTTGAATCCGCAGCAGCGACCATAACTGCATTTTTTTCAGCAAGAAACCTTGCAGAATGTTTTCCAACTGCACCAAATCCCTGAACCGCAAAACGAGCCCCATCAAGTTTTAAATTGTAGTAATCGAGTGTTACTTCAGTTGCGTGTAGTATTCCCCATCCAGTAGCTCCTATCTCATCAAGGGGTATCCCGCCCACTTCACGTGGTAAGCCTACCGACCTTCCGATCTCATCTCTTACCCATGCCATGCATTCTTCATCTGTGCCCATATCAGGGCCAAAAATATAATCTTCTTCATTTCGAAGTGCTTTCGCCATACAGCGAATAAGCTGCTCTTTCTCAGGCTTTGAGATGTTAGGGTCGCCGAACAACACAGATTTTTCACCTCCATGATTAAGGCCTGCAGCGGCGTTTTTCAGTGTCATAGCGCGTGCAAGTCTGTAACATTCCTCAGTGCTGACATCAGGAGCCATTCTCAAACCACCTATTGAAGGACCCATTGCAACATTGTCAACTACCAGAATCGCTTTCAGATTAATTGTTGGCTCATAAATATGTATAATTTTAAATGGTCCTAATTCATCACTAAACTCAAATATATCTTTCAATTAATTTCTCTCCTATTTAATATTATATATTTATTGGCAAACTTTATGCCACTATAATTAATATTTCATTGGAGAAATAACATAATTATAAATATTTAATATTTCATTACTTGACAGATGTACGATAATAAAACGATTGTAATTCTTGTTTTCTAAGTGCCAATCTCATAAATTAAATTGATTTGAAGATACAATTACCTCCCGACTTTTATTGCTTTTATATTTAAAATAACTTACGTGTGCGTTTAAGGTTACAAATAAGTAAGTTAAAATAAATAAAGGGTAAAAAATCTTGACAGTAAATAATTTACAGATCGGAGATAAAGCTGTTCTGGAATCCGGGAATCTCCAAAAACTGTTTGATGCACTTAATGAAGAAAACTATACCCTTGTTGGGCCGACAGTTTCAGACGAAGCAATTGTGTATGATGAATTAAGTTCTGTGGAGGATCTTCCTCGTGGGTGGGTGGATGAGCAGGATGGTGGAATATACCGTTTGAAAAGACGTGAGGATAATGCTTATTTTGGCTTTGCAGTTGGCCCCCATTCGTGGAAGAAATATCTTCATCCACCTATAAAGAAACTCTTTAGTGCCAAAAAAGATTCAAAAGGCTTTAAAATAAACAGTGTTAGCGAAAATATCCCAAAATATGCATTTATAGCAGTTCGTGCATGTGAATTAAATGCAATATCCATACAGGACAATGTTTTTATAAATGGCAATTATACAGATCCGTATTATAAATCTGTTAGAGAAAATGTTTTTATTATTGCAGTTAATTGCGGGCATGCAGGGGGTACTTGTTTTTGTGTTTCCATGGATGCAGGTCCGAAAGCTGAGTCTGGCTTTGATCTTTCATTAACTGAAATAATAAAATCTGATCAACACCAATTTCTGGTTGAAATCGGGACAGAGAAGGGTTTAAAAATATTAGATCAAATTCCATTAAATGATGTGACCTCCGGGATAATTAAAACCGCTGAATCAATAATTGATAAAACCGCATCAGCAATGGGCCGTGAAATGAATACAGAAGGTATTAAAGACTTGCTTTACCGCAATTATGAGAACAAAAGCTGGGATGAAGTTGCAGATCGTTGTCTTACTTGTGCTAATTGTACAATGGTATGCCCTACATGTTTTTGTACAACTGTCGAAGATGTTACCGATCTTAGTGGTGAATATACAGAGAGAATACAAAAGTGGGATTCATGTTTTACATTGGATTTTTCTTACCTACACGGTGGTTCGGTTAGGTATAAAGCAAAATCGAGATACCGTCAGTGGATGACACATAAGCTTGCAACCTGGATAGATCAGTTTGGATCTTCCGGCTGCGTTGGATGTGGCAGGTGTATTACGTGGTGTCCTGTAGCAATAGATATTACAGAAGAAGTATCTAAGATTAGACACTCGGAGAAAATAAATCTAGAAGAATCAGGTAATGATGAAAATTAAAAACATAGTGGATTTATTAGAAGAGCATTCATTTTTCGATGATCTTGACCATGAGTTTATCGAAATTATTGCCGGATGTTGTTCAAATAAAAATTTTAAACCAGGAGAATATATATTCAAAGAGGGTGAAGATGCCAATAATTTCTATATTATCAGACATGGTAAAGTAGCCCTTGAAATCTCACATCATTCACGTGGCCCAATTATTCTTGAAACTATCGATGAAAAAGATGTTCTAGGATGGTCATGGCTTTTTCCACCATATAAATGGTTTTTAAATGCCAGAGCCATAGATATTGTTCGTACCGTAGCTATCGATGGTAAGTGTTTACGTGAAAAATTTGATAATAATCCGAAGCTTGGATATGAACTGATGAAATGTTTTTCAAAAATTGTAGTAGATCGTCTGCAGGGAACAAGATTACGTTTACTCGATCTTTACGGTAATAAATAATGAACTTGCTATGATTTCAAATATTAATAATCCATGGGTACCTGAACTATTTAGGATCGAAGAGATTGCAAGAGAAACTGAAGATGTATTTACACTAAATCTCTTACCAACGGGTAAGAAAAACCCTGTTCACTTTGAACCTGGCCAGTTTAATATGCTTTATGTCTATGGTGTGGGAGAAATTCCTCTTTCCATAAGTGGTAATCCCGGAGAACAAGAAAAACGTATACATACTGTAAGGGCTGTGGGTGCTGTTACTCAAGCTCTTTCGAGACTAAAACGAGGTGATAAAGTAGGAGTAAGGGGGCCGTTTGGAAGTAAATGGCCTACGGAGAATGCAAAAGGCTCTGATGTTGTTATTGTTGCAGGTGGATTGGGACTTGCACCACTCAGGCCATTAATATATAAAATATTGTCTGAACGTGAGATATACCGCAGTGTGTTTGTTCTTTATGGCACTCGTAGCCCTCACGATATAATCTACAGTGAAGAACTGGATGAATGGCGCGAATGTACAGATGTTGAACTTGATATTACTGTTGATATGTCGGATAAGGGATGGCATGGAAATGTAGGTGTTGTTACGACTCTCATAAAAAAAGCAGGATTCGACCCGGAAAATACATGTGCCTATATTTGCGGGCCTGAAATCATGATGAGATACTCTGTTGTGGAAATGCAGAAATATGGAGTTGAAGAAGAAAATATCTTTATTGCGATGGAACGTAATATGAAATGTGCCATAGGGTTTTGTGGCCGTTGTCAATTCGGACCGGATTTTATCTGTAAGGATGGACCTGTTTTTAGTTACAATGTATTGAGTAAACTTATAAAAATACGGGGGATATGATTTGGCTGGTAAACAAAAGCCAAAGCTTGCAGTATGGAAATTTACATCTTGTGATGGTTGTCAGCTTAGTTTGCTCGATTGCGAAGACGAACTTCTCACAATTGCAGAAGAAATTGAGATAGCATACTTTCCCGAAGCGACACGTTCAATTGTTAAAGGGCCCTACGATCTCTCACTTGTTGAGGGTTCTATTTCTACTCCTGATGATGCCGAAAGAATTCAAAAAGTTCGCAGTCAATCAAAATATCTTGTTACAATAGGTGCCTGTGCCACTGCAGGTGGAATACAGGCCTTAAAAAATTTCAAGGATGTTAATGACTTTATTTCTATCGTATATGCAACACCCCGATACATAAAAACTCTGGATAAATCCACACCTATTGCAGATCATGTTGCAGTTGACTTTGAACTTAGAGGATGTCCGATAAATAAACACCAGCTTATTGAAGTGATTAGTGCTTTTTTAAATCAAAGAAAACCAAACATACCACAACATAGTGTATGTATCGAGTGCAAGATGAGAAATATAGTTTGTATTATGGTCTCAAAAGGTATTCCATGCATGGGTCCTGTAACACATTCAGGTTGTGGTGCGATATGCCCTGCTTACAACAGGGGTTGTTATGGATGTTTTGGTCCAATGGAGACTCCAAATACAAGTGCATTAAGTGAATGGTGGAAGTCGTTAGATATGGAAAGTGAAGATTTGGTGAGGAAATACAGAGGGTTTAATGCATGTGCTGAAGCATTTCTGAGAGAAAGTGAATTACATGAAAAAGAAAAAAAGTAAGGAAAAACTCAAAACAAAAACCATTAAGGTTGATTACCTGGCCAGGGTTGAAGGAGAAAGCGCTGTTTATATTAAGGCTAGGGGAAATAAAGTTGAGGATGTAAAACTTAAAATATTTGAACCACCCCGTTTCTTCGAAGCTCTATTAAGAGGACGAAGATATGAAGAAGCTCCCGATATTACCGCAAGAATTTGCGGAATATGCCCGATCGCTTATCAAATGAGTTCCTGTCATGCTATGGAAGATGCTTTGGGTGTTCAAGTTACGGACCAGTTGAGAGCTCTTCGCAGGCTTGTTTACTGTGGAGAATGGATAGAAAGCCATACTCTTCATGTATATATGCTTCATGCACCAGACTTTCTTGGTTATGAAAGTGCAATTGAGATGGTAAGGGACTACCCAAAAGATGTTGAACGCGGCCTTCAGTTAAAAAAAGCGGGAAATGAGGTTATGTCAATTCTTGGAGGAAGGGAAATACATCCTATTAACATATGCGTTGGAGGTTTTTATAAAGTACCCACTAAAAAGCAACTCGGGCCACTTGCAGATAAATTGAAATGGGCAAGGGATGCAGCGTTAGAAACAGTTAAATGGGTATCAGGGTTTCCGTTTCCCGAATTTGAAAAAGATTATGAGTATGTTGCTCTCAGACACAGTGAAGAATACCCTTTTAACGAAGGCAGGCTGGTTTCAAATAAAGGATTAAATATTAATGTTGGTGAATTTGATCAGCATTTTGTAGAAGAACACGTAGCTCATACAAACGCTCTTCATTCTGTACTCAAAGACAGGGGGGAATATTATGTTGGGCCAATGGCAAGGTACAATATAAATTACGATAAACTTTCGAAGCTTTCAAAAGAGGCTGCAACAGAAGCAGGATTATCCCCCGAATGTAATAACCCATTTAAAAGTATTATTATAAGAAGTATAGAAATACTTTATGCATGTGATGAAGCACTTCGGATTATAGACCAATATGAAATTCCGGATGCACCCAGAGTGTCGTTACGTGTAAAAGCATCCACGGGATATAGTTGTACGGAAGCACCAAGAGGGATTCTTTATCACAGATATTCAATTGATGACAACGGAATTATTGAGGATGCAAAAATTGTTCCCCCTACTTCTCAGAATCAAAAAACAATTGAAAGTGACTTATCTAACCTTGTTGAAAGAAATATAGATCTTCCCAATGAAAAGCTAACATCTCTTTGTGAACAAACTATTAGAAACTATGATCCATGTATTTCCTGCGCTACTCACTTTTTAAATCTGGAGATAACGAAGGAATAATTTGTTATGAAACCTGGTGATTCCCAAAAATCTGATGTTCTTATTATAGGAATCGGGAACAGATATCGAAGTGATGATGGTATAGGACTTGAAGTTGTGGAAAGGCTTAAAAAGTTAAATCCAAAAGGAGTTAAAATACGGGCAGAAGATGGTGAAGCATCAAAGCTGATAGAGGCGTGGATGGATATGGAAAAGGTGATAGTTGTTGATGCAACTTCGTCAGGAATAAATCCGGGAACTATAAGAAGGTATGATGTTAAAGATAAATCATTACCAGCTGACCTGTTTCATTTTTCCACTCATTCCTTTAGCCTGGCGGATGCAGTGGAATTTGCACGCGCACTAAACAAGCTTCCAAAAAATCTTATTATTTTTGGGATAGAAGGAAAAGATTTCTCATATGGTTCTCTTTTATCTTCAGATGTTGAAGCCAGTATTGATAAAGTTGTGTCGTTAATAAATAAGGAAATTTAAAATACAGGGGGGCTAATGCACGAACATTCATTGATAAAAAACCTGATAAAAAAAATAGAAGACATTGCGAAAAAAAATAATGCCCGGAATGTAACAAGCATAAAAATAAAACTTGGAGCTCTTTGCCATACTACACCCGAGCATTTTCACGGTCATTTTGATCCACTTGCTGCAGGCACGATTGCGGAAGGAGCAACAGTGGATTTCATAGTTTCGACAGATATTAATGACCCTCATGCAGAAGAAATTATTTTAGATTCAATTGAGGTTGCGGAGTTATAATTGGCCCGGCTGTCAAAGGATAAAGCAACTATTGATTACACATATTCAAGACTTGAATTAAAAATCAGTGGAGTAGTTCAGGGCGTGGGATTTCGTCCCTTTATATTCAGACTGGCAAGCAAGCTCGGACTATCGGGATGGGTAAGTAATTCAACTGAAGGCGTTGTTGTGGAAATAGAGGGAAGGAAAGAAGATTTACAGAATTTTATTGAATATCTACACACAGAAAAGCCCATACATTGTGTTATCGACAATATAAAAAAATCCGAATTAAGCCCTGTTGGTGATGAGGTGTTTGAGATAAAAAGCAGTATTTCACTTCAGAAAAAAAACACATTTATACTTCCGGATATAGCAACATGTAAGGGGTGTCTTGATGAAATTTCTGATCCCGAAAACAGGCGTTACCTTTATCCGTTCACAACCTGTACGGAATGCGGTCCCAGATTCAGTATAATCGAGAAGCTGCCTTTTGATCGTACTAACACAACTATGAAAAAATTTGAGATGTGTGATGAATGCTTCTCTGAGTACGAAAATCCCGGGGACAGAAGATTTCACTCACAGACAAATGCATGTCCAACATGTGGACCAAGGGTTCAACTTCTGGACAATAAGGGCGATTCCTTATGTTTTGGTTCNNGTCGAATCGCTAAAGAACAGTGGAATTTTAGCGATAAAAGGAATAGGTGGATTTCATTTTTTTGCTGATGCAAAAAACATCGACTCTGTCACCAGGCTACGAAAACTTAAGGGGCGCGGGGAGAAACCATTTGCAGTTATGTATCCTAATTCAGAGTTGGTAAATATTGATTGTGATTTATCATCTGAAGAACGAAAGCTTTTGTGTTCGCCGGAATCTCCGATTGTCTTACTAAGAAAAACTTCAGATTATATATGCGGTGAAGTTGCTCCGGGCAATCCTTATCTTGGGGTTATGCTTCCTTATACCCCCTTACATCACATACTTATTAACAAACTAAATACTCCTGTAGTTGCAACTAGCGGAAATCTTTCAGGTGAGCCAATAACGATTGATGAGAAAAATGCTGTAAAACGACTGGGGAGCATTGCTGATCATTTTCTAGTTCATAACAGAGCTATCGTAAGGCATGTTGATGATTCTGTAGTAAGGGTTATCAATCACAATCCTATGGTAGTTCGACTGGGAAGGGGTTATGCACCATTATCTATAAAATTGAAAAAACCAATTAAAAGATATTTTGCCCTGGGAGGACACCTTAAAAATTCTATTGCATTTTCTATTGATGATACAGCTGTTTTGAGCCAGCATATAGGGGATCTGGAAACAATGGAATCCCTGAATGCATTTGAGAGTGAGATAAATGTTTATAACAAACTTTACGATTTTGTCCCAAATTCTTTTATTTGCGACAAACATCCTGCCTACCTGTCAACACAGTATGCAGAGAGGCAAAATGTACCTACATTTAAGGTACAGCACCATTATGCCCATATCCTTTCGTGTAAAGGTGAGTGGGGGATTGATGAGCCGGTTTTAGGTGTATCCTGGGATGGTTCAGGTTACGGAATAGACGCAACTATTTGGGGTGGTGAATTTCTGAAAGTCTCAGGGGGGTCATTTAAAAGAGTTGCTCATTTTCGCAGTTTCTCACTTCCGGGTGGTAAAAAATCAATTGAAGAACCTAGAAGAACATCTCTTGGCCTGCTTTATGAGATCTACAAAGATACTTTATTTGATATGAAGCACCTCACACCTTTGAATTCATTCTCTGCAAAAGAGTGTGATTTGCTTAGAACTGCGTTAGAAGGGAAAATAAATTCACCCACTACAACAAGCGTGGGAAGAATATTTGATGCAGTTAGTTCTATTCTGGATCTTTGTCATTTTTCAACTTACGAGGGGCAGGCTGCAATGGCACTTGAATTCACAATAAACGGTGTACAAACCGATGATATATACGAACTAAATATTAAAACATTCACAGAAAATGGAAATTCATCTATAATTGTAGATTGGGAGCCTATGATAAAAGAGATATTAGAGGAAGTAAAAAACAAATCATCCAAATCTTTAATATCAGCAAAATTTCATAATACGCTTGTTGAATCAATTCTTCTAGTAGCGAATCGTTCCAATGAAAAGAAAATTGTTTTATCAGGTGGTTGCTTTCAGAATAAATATTTGATAGAACGCGCATGTAAACATTTGAGGAAAGAAGGGTTTTTGCCTTACTGGAACAGACGCGTACCTTCAAATGACGGGGGAATTTCATTCGGCCAGATTGTTGCAGCATCATATCTGTCGAAATAAAAGGAGTAAATTATGTGCCTTGCAGTACCTGGAAAAATTATAAATATTACCGATAATGATCCACTGACCAGAAGGGGAAAAGTCAGCTTTGGGGGGATAATTAAAGAAGTTAACTTATCATTTGTTCCAGAATCAGATGTTGATGATTTTGTTATGGTTCATGTTGGTTTTGCAATTACAATGGTAGACGAGGTGGAAGCTAGAAAGGTTTTTGAATATCTTGAACAGATGGATGAGCTGAGTGAATTGGAAGAATTTCAGGATTAATTCCAATGAAATATATAGATGAATACCGAGACGCTGAAGCCGCTAAAAAATATAGCAATTTAATCAACGCAATAACAAAAAATCCGTGGACTATAATGGAGGTTTGTGGCGGTCAGACACATTCAATTGTTAAGTATGGAATTGATGAGCTTATCCCTGATGCAATAAACATAATTCACGGACCAGGCTGTCCTGTTTGTGTTACCTCTGTTGAATTAATTGACAAAGCTATAGAGATAGCTTCCACACCGGATGTTGTTTTTTGTTCTTTCGGCGATATGTTGAGAGTTCCTGGCTCAAAGCGTGATTTGCTTTATGTTAAATCAGAAGGTGGTAATGTCAAAATGGTTTATTCACCACTTGATGCCCTTAAAATTGCTGAACAAAATCCATCAAAAAAAGTTGTATTTTTTGCCGTTGGTTTTGAGACAACGGCACCAGCTACTGCAATGACAGTCTATCAGGCTCACAAAATGGGGATCTCTAACTTTTCTCTTCTCGTTTCCCACGTGATAGTGCCTCCTGCTTTGGAAGCTATTTTATCTTCACTTAATAATAAAGTGCAGGCATTTTTAGCTGCCGGACATGTCTGCACAATCATGGGTTATACCGAGTATGAGCCTATAGCCAGAAAATACCGTGTTCCTATTGTTGCAACAGGTTTTGAACCCCTTGATTTGCTTGAAGGTTTGTACATGTGTATAAAGCAACTCGAGGAGGGCAGATACGAAGTGGAAAATCAATATAAACGTTCAGTGAAAAGACAAGGAAACATTCAGGCTCAGAATATTATTAAAGAAGTATTTGAAATAGTTCCCCGAAAATGGAGAGGGATAGGGGAAATATCACAAAGTGGGCTGGGATTAAAGGAGAAGTATAAACAGTACGATGCTGAGAAATTGTTTGGATTGGCAGGCCATAGTGTGGAAGAATCGGGTGAATGCATAAGCGGACTTGTCCTTCAGGGTATTAAAAAACCACTTGAATGTCCGGCTTTTGGAGGTGCCTGTACTCCCGAGCATCCACTTGGTGCAACTATGGTATCTTCTGAAGGTGCCTGTGCTGCTTATTACAGGTACAGACACAAAAATGCAGTTTGATGTTTTCCAGATAGTAAATAGTAATAATTTAAAGAGCTTATGAAAAAACCTGAGAATTTCAATTTGTCATGTCCAATCCCCATTGAGCAGTATCCCAACATACTACTTGCTCACGGAGGTGGGGGGAAGTTAATGCATAACCTCATCGAGAAAATGTTTCTGCCGCTCTTTGGTAATACGCTGTTAAATTCCCGGCATGATGGTGCTGTGCTGGATTTTGGCAACTCAAAACTGGCTTTTACAACAGATTCATATGTTGTGTATCCTTTATTCTTCCCCGGGGGTGATATTGGTAAACTATCTGTAAATGGCACTGTAAATGATCTTGCTATGTGCGGGGCCGAGCCCTTGTATATCAGCCTTGGTTTTATTATAGAAGAAGGATTTTCAACGGAAAAACTATGGAATATTCTTTTATCCATTAAGGAAACCGCAGAATCAGCAAAGGTTCAGATTATAACAGGGGATACAAAAGTCGTGGATAAAGGCAAGGGCGATGGAATTTATATAAACACTACCGGCATTGGACGTGTTATATGCAGAAATACGATTGCACCCGCTGAAATTGGGCCGGATGATGTTGTTATTATTAACGGTGATATTGCAAGACACGGCGTATCGATCATGATTGAGAGAGAAGAACTGGGATTTGAAAACAGCATAGAGAGTGATACCGCACCATTGTCTGACCTTGTTCTTGAACTTATAAACAATGGGGTTGATATTCATTGCCTGAGGGACCTAACCCGTGGTGGGCTTGCAAGTGCATTAATTGAAATTGCAGAAACATCGAAAACACATATTTCTATTGATGAATCAGCAATACTTTTGAGAGAGGATGTAAAAGGTATATGTGAAACCCTTGGACTTGAGCCAATTTATGTTGCAAATGAAGGCAGATTTATTGCTATTGTTAACTCAAAAGATGCTGAGAGAGCTCTTGCTATTATGAATTCATATACAAAAGGTGAGGGATCAGCTGCAATAATCGGAAGAGTGGAAAGTCAACATTCATCGGGAATTGTTACAATGAAAACTTTAATTGGTACAAACCGTATTATTGATATGATAAGCGGTGAACAACTTCCACGTATTTGTTAATGAGACAAATTTTATTTATTACTTCTAATAATAAACATTATTGATTTTAGCAAAATCCGAACAGAAAAAAATAGCTAAGCTTACGGACCTCTAATCCGTAGGTCGCAGGACGGGCTCCTGCGGGCGCGCTCTTAATTAAGCTATCTGAAAAGGGTAGCGCCCCCTTTTAAATCAGTAAATCTATTAGATCATTTAACTGACTTATTTCTAAGTGCCCATGTCCACTTATGGATTTCCATTGTGAAAAATATTGTGAGGGCGAGTGCTATCAATAAAATCCAGGTGTCTAACCTTACAGGCTCTGTTTGCAGTATTATTTGTCCAAAAGGTAAATACATAGTACTTACATGAATTAAAAATGCGCTGAGAGCTCCGATGAGAAGAATGGGACTTCGTAGAGGTGACAGGACTAATGCAGACTTAGTCTCAGAGCGACAATTTCCTATATGGACATTTTCGAACAAGACCATTAGAAGTAGCAATGTGTTACGTGCAGAATGTTCGCTCCAGCCATTTTGAATCATGAAGTAGAAGAACCCGAAACCAACAAACCCCATCGTAAGTGCGCCTGTCACAGTCCGTTCAATCATCAGCTTATTAAAAATCCTTTCTTTCGGTGATCTGGGCTTCTTCTGTAAAATATCTTCTTCACCGGGCTCAAAAGCCAGCGCAACATCCTGAATACCGTTTGTAACTAAATTTAACCATAGAATTTGAACTGGCAGGAGGGGAAGGGGAAGACCCGCTATTACACTAAGAGTTACTAACACCAGTTCTGCAGCTCCAGTTGAAATAAGCAGGTAAATTACTTTTCGAACATTTTCGTAAGCCACACGACCTTCTTCAATACCTGCAACGATAGTAGAAAAATTGTCATCACTAATAACAAGTTCCGATGCTTCTCTAGCAACATCAGTACCCTTTTTCCCCATGGCTACTCCGATGTTAGCCGCCCTAAGTGCTGGCGCGTCGTTCACACCATCTCCGGTTACTGCAACAAAATGCCCTATTTCACATGCAGCCTGTACAATTTGG
>JABAOE010001388.1_pt1 | contig 12588 bp, 15 predicted proteins | sample 7062141 | NCBI WGS metagenome assembly JABAOE01 (sample SAMN14538627, study PRJNA623070) | marine sediment metagenome | biome: marine biome [ENVO:00000428]; feature: marine pelagic biome [ENVO:01000023]; material: deep marine sediment [ENVO:00002113] | place: India: Gulf of Khambhat ...
GACCAGCAGTACCTCATGAACCTGGACGGCTCCGACCTCCGGCGCGTCTCCAACGGGGATGGGCGGACCACGTGCGGGTACTTCTACCAGGGCGACGAACGGATCCTCTACTCGTCGACCTTTCATCGATCGGCCGCCTGCCCGGCGCCCCCCGATTACTCGATGGGCTACGTGTGGCCCCTGGCGGCGTTCGACGTGTTCACCTCGAACCCCGACGGCACCGACCTCGCCCAGCTGACCGATCTCGAGACCTACGACGCGGAGGCGACCCTCTCCCCCGACGGGGAGACCATCGTCTTCACCTCGACCCGGGATGGAGACATCGACATCTACACGATGCGAACCGACGGCTCCGACGTGCGGCGCCTCACGACGGCCGTCGGGTACGACGGCGGCCCGTTCTTCTCGCCCGACGGGTCGACGATCGTGTTCCGGGCGGCGCGCCCGCAGACCGACGAGGCGATTGCGGATTTCCGACGCCTGCTGGATGAGGGACTCGTGCGACCGAGCGAGATGGAGATCTGGGTCATGAACGCGGACGGGTCGGATCAACGCCAGGTGACGGCGCTGGGCGGCGCGAACTTCGCGCCGTTCTTCCACCCGGATGGGGAGCGCATCATCTTCTCCACGAACCACGAGAATCCGGACGGGCGGAACTTCGACCTGTTCATGGTGAACTTGGACGGATCCGGCCTCGTGCAGGTCACGACGAGCGGCGAGTTCGACGGGTTCCCCATGTTTTCCCCCGACGGGACGAAGCTGGTCTTCGCGTCGAATCGCCACGGGGCGGTGGAGNNACGGGAAGCCCAAAACCGAATCGCGATCGTCTCGCATGTGGGAATGGACCAAGTCCATCGCCGTGGCGCTGGTCCTGTGGTACGTGCTCACCAGCCTGGTGATTCAGGCGTTCCGCATCCCGTCCGGGAGCATGGAGCGCACGTTGTTGGACGGCGACTTCCTGTTCGCGAACAAGCTCCTCTACGGGGCGGAGATCCCGTTGGTCCACCGCCGCCTCCCCGCGGTCCGCGAGCCGCAGCGGTACGACATCGTCATCTTCGACTCCGTTACCGACTCGGGCGTCAACGTCGTCAAGCGGATCGTCGGGATGCCGGGCGACACCCTGTCCATGGCGGACAATCGGTTGTTCGTCAACGGCGTGTCGACGGAGGAACCGCACGCGGTTCTCAGCGGCGATCCCGTGAATCCGGCGGACCCGCAGATGCGCCGGTGGCAGGTCAAGTACCTCGTGGGGCCGCAGGAGACCCGCTCCTACCGCCCGACGCTGAGGACCTGGGGTCCGCTCGTCGTGCCGCCCGACTCGTTCTTCGTGATGGGCGACAACCGCGACAACTCCTACGACAGCCGCTACTGGGGGTTCTTGGGGCGGGACCGGATCGACGGCCGGCCCCTCGTGGTGTACTACAGCTTCGACCGGCAGGGACTGCTCCCGCTGCCGTTCCTCACGGCGATCCGCTGGGGGAGAATCCTGTCCACCCCGGATTAGCCGCGGCGGGCCCTTGGCGCCTGCGGTCTCGCTCTCCTCGTCTAGCCCCCTCCCAACTCGCGGCCGCCGGGTCGGACTCGGCGTGCAGAAACAACAATATTGTCAAAAAATCGATTCTTGACTAACAAAATATCAAGAATATATAGTTTATCACAAGAATATTAGATATTTATGCCATACGTATGTTGGATCGTGTAGATGCCCGCCTGCTGACCCTGCTTCAGGCCGACTCGGGGCTGAGCCTCCAGGAGCTCGGCGAGGCGGTCGGACTCACCGCGCCGGCGGTGCATCAGCGGGTCAAGAAGCTCGAGTCGCGCGGCGTGATCCGCGGCTACCATGCGCGGCTCGACCCGGCCGCGGTGGGCAGGGGCGTCCTGGTCTACCTCAGGGTGACCCCGGCGGCCGGTGCGTCGTCGGACGCGCTCGTCGAGGGCTGGAAGCACTCCAGTGACGTGCTCGAATGCCACCGGATGAGCCGGGACGGCGGGTTCCTGCTCAAGCTTCGACTCGCAACCCCCGCCGCGGTGACGGCGCATCTCGACGCGCTGCGGCGCGCCGGGTGTGTCGTGGATTCGGAGAGCGCCCTCGAATCGATCGTGGAGCGGTGGGCCCTCGGGGTGGCCGCGGCGGAAGCCTAGGGGGCCGGGGCGGCGGGGCGCCTCAGCCGGCGAACTCCTGGTGGGACGGCTGGGTGACGTTTCGAGGAACGTAGGCGGCCTGGCGACCGCACTTGGCGCAGCGCAGGGTCACCTGCCGGTGGGTCTGCCTCCGGGCCTTCGGGACGCGGCGCTTGGGTGTCCGTTCGATCTGCTTGGCTCCGCACGAGGGGCATGCCAACGGCTCGCGGTCTCGATCGGCCAGGATGAGCTCCAGTGCCTCCGCGGCGCGGTATTCCTTGATGCCTCTGCGTCCCACGAGCGACTCCTCATCTGGCCTGGGGCCTAAATCTACTCGCCCAAGACGGGGGGCGGCAGGGGCCCCTCGAGCCTCTCTTGACGCCGGCTCCCAGACGGTTATCTCACAAGGAGATATCGGATTTCAAGGGGGTCACCATGGCCTCACCCAACCCACCGGAAGAGGGGTTCATCCCGGTCGCCGACGTGGCCATCGAATCGGTCCAGATGGGCGCCACCGGGTTCGTGCTCAAGGGTCGAGGAAGCGACAACTCCGACTACCGGCTCGAAATGCACCTCGACATGCCCGTGGACCGCAGAACCCGGACGGTGTTGGGGGAGCTNNGCCCAATCCGAGTGGCAGGTGTCGCGCAAGTCGCCCGAGGTGTTCCGATCGCGTCTGAAGGCCGGGCGACGGTCGGCCAGGTAGCACCATTCGGACGTTTCCGACCTAAGCTGTTTTCTCACAGACGGTTAGGCTCCAACCGCCCGGCCATGCGCCCGCTTGACGGTGGGGGCATGACCAGCTAGCTTGCCGCGCAATTCTGCCCCAAGGAAGCCCATGGCCCCCGAGCTCGGCGGCTCACAGATCTCGGCGCTCCTCGAATCGGTCCCGGGCATCCTCAGTGTGCTGAGGAGTCCGGTGGCGGACTCGCTCGTCAACATGATCCGGGCCGGCGCCAGGCTCGGCGAGTTCTACTTCGAAGACGCGCAGGAGCTGGTGCAGTACGCGGTCCGGCGCAGCCTGATCAGCGCCGCCGAAGGGGACGAGTTGTTGCAGGAGGTCAAGGGGTCGGCCACCAAGAAGCGCCGCAAGCCCAAGCCACGCCGGCCGCGGCCGGCGGCGAAGAAGGGGTGGCGCGGCGCGGCCAAGAAGGCGGCGGCCAAGAAGAACGCGCCCGCCACGAAGGCGGCGCCCGCCACGAAGGCGCCCGCGAAGAAGAAAGCGCCGGCCAAGAAGAAGGGGCCCGCCAAGGGGAAGGGGCCGGCCAAGAAGAAGACGCCGGCCAAGAAGAAGGTGGCCAAGAAGCGCCGTTAGGTCCTGAACGCCCGCACCAAGCTCCGCAGTCGCTCGGCGGCCTGCGTCAGCTCCGCAGCCTGCGCGGCCATTTCCTGAGTCGACGCTCCCTGCTCCTCGGCGGACGCCGTCACCTGCTCGCTGGACGACGCGTGGGCCTGCGCCGCCTCGGTCGCGTGGCCGATCGTCTCGCGGATCTGCTGGGCGGCGCTCAGGTTTCGGCGTGCCTCACCGGCGACGTGATCCGCCGCCGCCTCGATCTGCTCCACCGCGCGGCCGATCTCCTCGAGGGCCTCGGCCGCGGTCGTGGCGACCGATCCCATGTCCTCGACCTTCGCGCGGCCCGCGCTCATCGTCGAGGTGACCTCGGCGACCTTCGAGCGAACCGTCTTGAGCGTGGCGGTGATCTCGTCCGCGGCTTGGGCGCTCGAATCGGCCAACTGCCGCACCTCGTCGGCCACCACCGCAAAGCCGAGCCCCCGCTCGCCGGCCCGGGCGGCCTCGATGGCGGCGTTGAGCGCGAGCAGGTTGGTCTGGGACGCGATGCGCTTGATGAGCTCCACGAAGTCGTACACGGCGTCCGACAACTCCTCCAGCTGCTCCACCTGGCCCGCGCTGGTCTCGACCACCCGTCCGATCTCCCGTAACGCCGTGGCGGCCGCGCCAACGTCCTCTCGATTGCGGGCCGCCAGGCGGCGGATCTCGCCGCCCAGCTTGGCGACCTGATCGGCGCTGGCACGGTTCGCCTCCGCGGCGTCCTGCATCTGCTCGACCGCCTCGCGGCTCCGCTCGAACCCGTTTTTTAATGACATCGCTCCCGAGACCTCGCCCGCGGTAGCCGCCAGCTGCTCGCTGATGGCGGAGAGATCCTGTGCGGTCGCCGAGATCCGCTGGCTTTCGGTGACGATCTCCTCGATCAGTGCGCGGAGCCTCGAGCTGATGTGGCTCATCGCGTCGGCGAGCGTCTCGAGCTCGGCCGGCATGTGACCCAGCGTGATGGGACGCAGATCGCCGTCGGCGAAGCGGCGGGCCGCCGCCTCGATCCGCGTCAGGGGCCGGCGCACGGCTCGCAGGGTTGCGACGCCGATGACGATCCCCGCGACCACCGAGGCGACCAGCACGGTCCACACCAGCAGGCGGCGCTCGCTCGCCGTCCGCTCGAGCTGGCGGGCGGTGGCGTCGGTCCGTGCGCGCTGGACCGCCGAGAAGTCCCGCACCAGCCGGAGCAGCTCGGCGGACGGGTCGCGGGCCTCGCTGGCCGTGGCGACCGCCGCCTGCCGCCGCCCCAGATCGGCCTCAGCGTGAGCCAGACTGAACCACACCTCGACCTCCGCCTGCAACGCGGCGAGCCTGGTGGCGAGCAGCCGGTCGGCTTCGGTGAGCTCGGGGAGCCCGCGGAGCTCGCTCTGGAAGTCGTACGCGGTTGCACCCGCCGCCTCGAACGCCGCGCGGGCGGCCGGCGAGCCGTCGGTCAGGTACTGCTCCGCCGATCGCATCTCGTCGAAGAGGGCCACCACCAGGCCGTTCGTCACCTCCGACACGCGGCTCAGCGCGCCCAGCTCTCGGGTCACCGTGTCGCCGACGGTGCGCAGCGCGCCGATCCCGATCAGTGCGACGATGGCGAGCCCGACGACCAGCGTCCCCTCGCCGATGGCGATCCGCGCTTGCAGGGTGCCGACGATCCGCTCCAGCTTCATGGCGTCGAGGCCGTCACGAGTCGGCCGTCCTGCACGGTCCCGATCAACACGTCCTTCTCGGGCACGTCGCCGTTGCGGTCGAAGGCGATCGTGCCGGTGACCCCTTCGAACGCGTCGCGTCGTGTGCCGACCTCGGCCAGGTAATCGCGCACGGCGCGGCGGTCGGCCCCGACGGCGTCGATCGCGGCCGCCACGAGGTAGATCGCATCGTACGTCCCGGCCCCCCGGTGGTCGGGAAGTTGATCGCCGGAGACCCGCCGGTACGACGTGACGAACGCCTGGTTTCGCGCGCCCGGCCGGTCCGGCAGGTATGCCGCCGAGATCAGCAGTCCGTCGCCGACTCCCCCGGACCGCTCGATGCCGGCCAGGCCGTCTCCACCCATGACGCGCGCGGTGAGTCCCACCGCTTCGAGGGTAGGGAGGATGCGCTCCCCGCCGGCCCGGGTCCCGGCGATCATCAGGACGTCCGCGCCGCCGCGGACCACGAGCCGCCGCAGGTAGGGCTCGAAGCTCGGGATCGCGGCGACGAAGGGATCCTGCGTGACGATCGTCCCCCCCAGCTCGGTGAAGCTGTTGGCGAACGTCGAGCGCACCCCCCGCCCATACTCGTCGTTCTGGTAGATCACCGCGGCGGTGCGCGCGCCCAGTCGGTCCCACGCCCACTCGGCGAGCCGGCGCCCGTGGACCAGATCGTCCGGGCAGACCCGGAACGTGTAGGGGCCGGCGCCGCTCAGCCGGGGGCTGGAGGCGGACGGGGAGATCTCGACCAGCGGACGGGGTCCGCCGTTGTAGATCGGTGCCGCGGCGATCGTCGCGCCGCTGCTGAGGTGGCCCACCACGGCGACGAGCGAGGGCGTGTCGTACAGCTCGCGCGCGATCCGGACGGCGACCCGGGCGGCGGCGCTGTCGTCGCGGACCACCAGCTGGAGCGGCCGGCCCCGCACGCCGCCCCGCTGGTTGATCTCGCTCACCGCCAGCTCCGCGGCGAGCCGCATCGAGGTGCCGCGCGGCTCGGAGAACGGTCCCGCGAGCCCAATCAGGACCGGGTCGTCGCTGGTGGGGGCGCACCCGGCCAGCAGCGCCGAGAGGGCCCCCAAGGTCAGGGTCCGGCGGACCGGCCGCGGAAGGAAGATCCCGAGCACAGCGGTGATGTGAGCGTTCGTCGAAGAGTGGCGAGCGCAAGATGATCGCTCCCCTGCGGGACGGCAAGCCGAGTCGGCGCGGCGCCTGGCTCGCGTCCGGTCGGAGGGTCTAGATTCAGTGGATGCCGGAGCTGGTGTACCGATTCGTGGAAGCGCTCCGCCAGCTGGCCGAGGCGCGCACGGCGTCCGAGTTCGAAGCCCGGTGGGAGCGAGCGGCGGTCGAGGAGCTGGGGTGGCGGGCGTTGGGGAGCGCGAGGCGGCAGGATCGGCGGCGCTGGGAGGCCGCGCTGGACGAGGCGGACGGGCTGCTACTCCGCCTCCTGGATCGCGTACCGGTGATCGCGGCGGGCGACGACGCCCCCGACGTGAGGGTCCGGACCTTCCTGCTGGCGATCCTCGAGCGCCTGCAACATGCGACCGCCGCGGCTCTCGTCGCGCAGCGGTTCGGCCCGGCGGGCTTGCGGGCCGTGGTGGCCGACCAGGACGCCCCGCTCGCCCGCCGCTACTATGCGTTCGTGGCGCTGGCCGAGCGGCATCCCGACCGGGAGTGGCCGCTCTTCGCGCGGTACCTCAACCCCGACGCGCACCACGCGTTCGTCGCGGTCGCGGCCGAGGCGACGCGCTTCTATCCCGGCCCCGACGCGTCGGAGCGGCTGATCGCGCTGTTCGAGGCGGTCCGCTCGGACCTGCACCTCCGGGAGTTCCTGAGCCCCCGGATCTTGGAGTCGCTGTACGTGCTCGACGATCCCGGCTCGTTGCCGTTCTTTCGGGACCTGCTCACGACCGGATTCACCAGGCCCGATCCCGAGCGATGCGAGGTGCTTCGGGCGCTGGTCATGGTGCGGCGGTTCACCGGGAGGGTGGAGCCCAGCGCCAAGTTCCCGGATCCCGCGGCGCCCGAGGTCACCGAGGCGCTCGATGGGGCCGAGGCGGCGTTCGAGCGACAGCGCAACGTGCTCGAACCGGTCCTGATGATCTAGGACGCGGGCCTCAGCGGAAGCGGCGACGCAGGATCACCGGCCCGCCGCCCTCGGCCAGGGCGCCGAAGAGCAGCGCGTTGCCGGCCGGATCGTAGCGGGCCGACCAGGTGGTCGAGTCGGGCAGCCAGGTGAAGGTGATGTCGCGGGTGGCCCGGTCCCACTCCCCGGCGTACCAGCCCGCGCCGGCCCGGCGCCAGCGGGCGATGCCCCCGCGCAGCATCTCCAATTCGACCACGGTGTCGTCGCCCGCCACGCTGCCCCACCAGCGGCCCTCCAAGGGCCGGGCGAGCAGGGCCTGCTTGGACATCGTGACCACCGCTCCCTCCCGGGTGGCGAGCAGGAGCCGATCGAGCGCGAACCAGTACGCGACCGCGAAGCTGGTGTCTCCCCACGCCACCAGCGAGTCAGCGGTGGCGCGGAAGGCCAGCGGGTGCCGGTCGTTCACGACCAACATGGTGTCGGCGTAGAAATCCAGATGGAGGGGCTGGCGCTGGTGCGTGCCGACCCAGCGGCCGGAGATCGGCGGCTCCCCCTGGCGGGCGTCGCGTGCGACGGCCAGCACGCCGACCATCGCGACGCCCCAGACCCACGGCAGGTTGCGCATGAGGCGGTAAATGTACCGCGGCAGCGCCGGCTGCGGCACGCGGCTTGCCGTCCCTCGACCTGTCCCGCTCCGGAATGGGCCATTACCTTGAACGGGCTATGACCGTGCCGGCCGTTACCCGCACCAGCTACACGGCGACCGACCGTGCGGACGCGTTGGGGCACTTCTTCCAACGCGCCGGGGAGTCCCCTCGGCTGATCGCCTACGACGACGAGGTCGGGTGTCCCCTGCACAACGCGCTCGCGGCGTTGCAGTGGACGATCACCGTCGGGTTGCTGCACGACGGCGATCTGGTCCACGCGGCGCGGCTGGGTGGCGAGACGGCGGCGGCCGTGGTCGAGCGCCGGCGCGAGGGGCGGCGGATCTTCGTGTACCTCGGGCCGCGAATGGACGCGCCGCCCGCCGACCCCTACGAGGGGGCGCTGCTGTTCGACGAGCCCGGGGTCCGGGCGTTCGAGTTCGCCCAGCGCGCCCACGCGCTGGCGCACTTCCTTCGCGCCACGCAGGGAGCCGGCGCGGTGTTCTCGCTCCTGGGCCGGCGCCCGCCGGAGCTCAAGCACGTGCGCCGATGGCTGGAGGCGCTGTATCAGCCGCCCGCCCGGGAAGGATCCAACTCGATGCTGGCCGGCTGGTTCGCCACGAGCGGCGGCGGCGTCCTGTTCGCGCCGAGCGCGGGCGACCCGTTCGTGTACGAAGAGGTCGGGATGGTGCCGTAGCTCCCGCGCACCGCCTGCGAGGTCGCGCCGATCGTGTGGACGGTTTGTGGCATATCCACAATGCACAACTCCACATGGCGTGGAGAACCCGGCGAGTGCCCCTAAAATCCCTGGCGTTCCGGATCAACAGACAAGTCACATGAAATCGCGTAAGCCGAAGAAACATCGGCACTTGCGCGATCTACGGCGACCCCTATATTGCTCGCAGTCGTCAGACGGAACGCTCAGGACTTCGGTTCAGGGTGGACCTCAGATGACGAGCCCGGTAAGAGAATTCCGGGGAGATCGTCTAGAACCAACGTGCTCTGGCGATCGACGATCCGGGTGGTCACCTCTTCCGGGCTGGCAAGGCCAGTCGCGCGCCTTGCCCACGCCGATGTGGCGCCTCGGCGTGCAGTGCGAGAGGGTCGGTCCGCGACCCGATCCGACTCGCAGCGCTCGCGCTGGCGAACCTTGCGGCTCGGCCAAGTCGCTTGGGGATGGAAGCCGGAGCTCCCGAAGGCCCAACCGCGGGCGAATCAGTCCAGGCGGTGGCTACGGGGAGAAGAACAGAGGGAGTCAATCCCCTGGCTCCGGGTAGCTAGCACGACGGGCGGCTCTCTACCTTCGGGTAGAGGCCGCCCGTTTTTTTTTGCCCCAGCGGACCCCCTCAGCCCTTTACCACCCCCATCGGCTCGAGGCGCACGACCTTCTTGCCGATGCCCGCTCCGTCGACGACGTCCACCACCTGCCGGACGTCCTTGTACGCCTCGGGGATCTCCTCGTCAACGGTTCGCCGGCTGGCCGCGCGGATCAGGATGCCCCGCGCCTCGAGCTCTTTGGGCACGTTGCGGGGGCGCGCCAGCTTCTTCGCCTGATGGCGGCTCATGCGGCGACCTGCCCCGTGGCAGGTGGAGCCGAAGGTCTCGGCGTAGGCGCCTGCGGTGCCCACCAGCACGAAGGAGTAGCGCCCCATGTCGCCCGGGATCAGCACCGGCTGGCCGACGTCGCGGTAGCGGTCGGGCAGCTCGGGGTGGCCCGGCGGGAAGGCGCGGGTGGCCCCCTTGCGATGCACGCAGAGCGTACGCTCCCTGCCGTCGACGCGATGCGTTTCGGTCTTCGCCATGTTGTGGGCCACGTCGTAGACGAGATCGGCCTGTGCGGCGACCTGTTCCGAGAAGACGCGCGCCAGGACGCGCCGCACGTAATGACTCATGACCTGGCGATTGGCGAAGGCGTAGTTGGCCGCCGCGTTCATCGCTCCGAGGTAGCGCGCGGCCTCGGGGCTCGTCAGCGGGGCGCAACACAGCTGCCGGTCGGGGAGGGCGATCCCGTACTTGGCGGCCGCTCGCACCATCAGGTCGAGGAAGTCGTCGCACACTTGGTAGCCCAGCCCGCGCGACCCGGAGNNAAGGTCACGGTGCCCAAGCCGAGGCCCAGCCGGGCGGCGGTCGCCTCGTCGAACACCTCGGCGACCGCCCCGACCTCCACGAAGTGATTCCCGCTCCCCACGGTGCCCAGTTGGGCCGCCCCCCGCTTCTTCGCGCGCGGGCTCACCTCCGAGGGATCGCCCGGAAGCGCCCCCCCGGCCTCGGTGCACTCGAGGTCGCGCTGGGTGCCGTATCCCTGCTCCACCGCCCACCGAGACCCTCGCTCCAGCACCCGATCGAGGTCGCGGCTCCCGAGGCGGATGTCGGACCGGGACGACCCCACGCCCGAGGGGATGTCGGCGAACAGGCCGTCCAGCAGCCGGGCGAGCTTGGGACGCGCCTCCGAGGCACGCAGCGGGCTCCGGAGCAGGCGCACGCCGCAGTTGATGTCGTAGCCCACGCCGCCGGGCGAGACCACGCCCTCCTCCGCGTCGAACGCGGCGACACCGCCGATCGGGAATCCGTATCCCCAGTGGATGTCCGGCATCGCGATCGCCGGCCCGACGATCCCCGGAAGGTGCGCCACGTTCACCACCTGCTGGATGCACTGGTCGCCCTCGAGATCGTGCATCAGCTGGGCGTCGGCGAAGATCAGGCCGTCGGTCTGCATCCCGCCGGTGGCGGGCACGCGCCACCGGAACCGATCGAGCCGCTCGACGCGCACGGGTACCGCGGCGTTCACGACCATCGAACGAAATATACCGGGAGGGCCCTCGGTTTCCGGCCGGTCAGACGTCGAACACCACGGTCGCTTCCCACCCGCCGGCCGCGCGATCGGCGCGCAACAGGTGGCGGGTGATCGCCTTGACCTCGGGCTGGGCCTCGTGGCGCTCCGGATCGAACCGCTCCCCCGCGAGGCGCACCGTGGCCTCGGTGTCGGTGGCGGCGTCGACCGTGGCGGCGCTCGGGACGAATCGCTCCGTGTCGAACAGCACCAGCAGCTCCTGGAGATAGCGCAGCAGGAGCTCGTCCGCCGCCGCGCCGTGCACGCAGAGCGTGCGGTACTCCCGCCCGGTGGCGGTCCCGCCGCCGATCTCCAGCTCGCGCATCACCGCGGTGGCGTCCTGCAGCACCCCCCCCAGGTCGGGGGCGCGGATCGCGACCATGATGTCGGCGGTGTGCGGGCGGTAGTCGTAGGCCATCGGCTACGGCGGCGGGCCGCCGCCCGCTCCCCAGTCGCTGGCCAGACGGCTGATGCGCCGGCCGCCCAGCAGCCGCTGGGGGACCGAGAAGGCTCCCTCGGGGAAGTTCCCGTCGGCGGCGAGCGCCTGCGCGAGCGCGTCCGTCTGGGCGCTGGCGTGATCGGCCCAGTGCAGGACCTCGGCCTCGAGCGTGAGCGGCTCCACCGGGCTGCCGTACTCGAGCCTCCCGTGATGCGAGAGGACGAAATGCAGCAGGATGTCGCGTTCGACCGGGGTGCACGCGGACGCCGCCTGGCGCAGCCGGCGATCGAGCATGAGCGCGCCCAGGACGACGTGCCCGAGCAGCCGGCCCGGCTCCGTGTATTCGAACGGCCGGTCCCAGCGGTACGCTTCGAGCTTGCCGATGTCGTGGAGCAGCGCGCCGGCCAGGACCAGCTCGGGATCCGCCCCGCAGGCGCGCGCGGTGGTGCGGCCGATGGCCGCGACCTCGACGGTGTGCTTCAGGAGACCGCCCAGGGCCGCGTGGTGCCCCCTGGTGGCGGCGGGGCACTGCTCGTACCGCCGCCGGAAGTCCTCGTCCTCGTAGAAGAGGTCCACGACGTGCCGCAGGCGCGGTTTGGCGAGCTCGGCGCGCCAGCCGTCGAGGGTGTCCCAGTACCTGGCGACCCCCCCGACCGACGGAAGCAGGGACGCCGCGTCGTACGCGCCCTCGGGCAGGTGCCGGATCGAGATCACCTTGAGTTGGCGTCGCTCCCGGTACGACGTCACCTCGCCGACGACGCTCACCGCATGCCCCCGGCGCAGGCCGGCGATCTCGTCGCGCCGCCCGGCCCAGAACGGTTGGGTCCGGATGCTGCCCGACGCGTTGCTCAGCGACAGCACGGTGTAGGGGTCGCCGGCGTCAGGCGTGCGCTCGTCGACGTCGGCGATCAGGAAGTGACCTTCCACCCGCTGGCCGAGTGCGACCGATGAGAGGTCTGCGCGCGTGGTCATGCCTCAAAGCTAATCCGGCGCGGCGGGGTCAGACCTCCTGTGGAAGCTCCCCGGTCTTCTCGTACTGGAACGCCATCGCGTTGAGGCGGGCGATGCGAACCGCCATCGGCGGGTGGGTGGCCAGCAGGTCCGCGGCGAACCCCTCCCGGTGCGTGAGCCGGCGTCCCAGCGGGTCCGCGATGCAGAGGTGCGCGGCGCCCCGCTTGACGGTCTTGGTGGGTCCCTGGGCGTCCTCGATCTTGCGGAGCGCCGAAGCGAGCGCCTTCGGGTTCCGGGTGAACTGGGCGGCGGTGGCGTCGGCGAGGAACTCGCGCTTGCGGCTCACCGCCAGCGCCAGCAGGCGGGACACCACGGGCGCCAGCAAGAGGGAGATCAACCACGCCACCAGCACGACGAGCGCCAGGGCCCCGCCGCCGCCCTTCTTGCCTCCCCCGCCTCGGCCGCGCACTCGACCGCCGCCCCGGAGCATCCGGAACGCGCCGTCGGAGAT
>JABAOE010003684.1_pt1 | contig 12585 bp, 13 predicted proteins | sample 7062141 | NCBI WGS metagenome assembly JABAOE01 (sample SAMN14538627, study PRJNA623070) | marine sediment metagenome | biome: marine biome [ENVO:00000428]; feature: marine pelagic biome [ENVO:01000023]; material: deep marine sediment [ENVO:00002113] | place: India: Gulf of Khambhat ...
AATGTGTTGCGTCGATCGGTTGAAATCGCATCTCCAAAGCTGACGTTTAGAAACAGCGACTCGCATTGGGCCTCGATGTCGGCTTTCGGCCACTTTCAGATATCCGCTCAGTGCCGAGAATATAGCACCTGAATGTCTGCTCTAGCCCCGGAAGCGGACGCTCCGAGGGCTAACTGCGACCGAGGTGACTCTACGGCGATAATATATTGATATTCATACCATTTTATGCCATTATACTGTATATTTATACAGCTTCCGGAACCAATCATGAATCTGCCGAAAACCACCCTCCCCGGACCCGAGCTAGACCGGCTCGAGGCCGAGATCCTCACGCTCTGCGGCCACATCAACGCCGCCGAGTATCGGTTTCTAAAGCTCCTCGCGGACTACGACCGCGCATGCGGGTGGGGCCGGCACGGCGTGGCGAGCTGCGTGCAGTGGCTCAACTGGCAGTGCGGCATCGGCGCGGTCGCCGCACGCGAACGTGTACGCACGGCCCGTGCTCTGGAGAATCTGCCTTTGATTTCGGATGCCTTCAGCCGCGGCGAGCTCAGCTATTCCAAGGTGCGAGCGCTAACGCGCGTCGCGACACCCGAGAACGAATCGACGCTGTTGACGGTCGCTTTGCACGGCACCGCCACGCATGTGGAGAAGCTCGTGCGTAAGTATCGCTGGGTGCGTCGGCAACACGATGCCGAGCGCGCCGAAACCCAGCGCCGTGAGCGTTACTTGGATACTTTTTGGGACGACGGTGCGCTCGTTGTTCAGGCACGGCTGCCGGGCGAGGTCGGCGCTCTCGTCAAGCAGGCGATCGAGGCGGCGATCGCGTTCACCGATGACGCCGGGGACCCGGACCGAGTTGCGAATCAGACTCAGTCTAATGTTTCAGCGGAAGCGTCCGCTCCCGCAGATGAAAAGGTCGATCAACCGATCGGCGCGCGCCGAGCCGACGCGCTAGTGCTCATGGCGAGACACTTTCTCGCAGCCGAATCCGTCGATGCAGGCTCCACAGGGGACCGCTACCAAGTGGTCGTCCACATCGATCACTCGCTGCTGTCGGGCGCTCCCGCAGACAGTGGTTGCTGCGAGCACGACGACGGCCGCGCGCTGGCAATTGACACGGCAAGGCGTTTGGGCTGCGATGGCGCGCTCGTCGGCCTCGTCGAGGACAGCGACGGCGAGCCGCTCAGCGTGGGACGCAAGACGCGCGCGATCCCGACCGCCATCCGCCGCGCGCTCAACGCGCGCGATGGCGGCTGCCGCTTCCCGGGCTGCACGCACACGCGCTTCACCGAGGGGCATCACATCGAGCACTGGGCGAATGGCGGAGAAACGAGGCTCGGCAATCTGATCACGCTGTGCAGCTTCCATCACCGTCTCGTACACGAGGGGGGCTTCGGATTGCGCGTGACGGACGATGGGCTCTTCGTGTTCTCCAAGCCGGACGGCTCGCGCCTCGCCGACGCCGGGCGTCTCGACCGGCACCTCGATCGGCTCGATGACCAACCGTCGACGGCCGTGTCACTCATGGTGATCAATCGCGAGCTGGATCTCGACATCGACGAGCGCACCGCGCGTAGCCGCTGGATCGGTGAACGAATGGACTACAGCTGGACGACGGCAGCGCTTTGCAGCGACGACAGTCTGTTACCTGCGCCCTAGCGCTTCGGCAGCTGCATGAGCGCGGTGACCTCGGCGACGTCGGGCGCCTCGTCGAGCGTCCACACGGCCTGCCAGAGCTCATCGGCCCGCTCGGCCGTCATGACCTCGCGCGCGAGCGCATCGTACTTGGCGCGTAGCACGACATCCGACATCGGATTCTCGGGCGAGCCCGTCGCATGCTCGACGTGGATCTCGTGGCGTTGGCCGTCGTTGAGCGTGATCGTCACGTAGACCTCGTCCTCGCGAACGGACTCATCGACGGTCGCTGATACCTTCGCCCTTACGGCAGCGATGGTGGGATCCTTGACCTTCTCATCGGTGAACTGCGCATCGTGTCCCGCACCATCGACGAGCGCGGCGGCGGCGCAATGGCGGAAAGAGAACTTGCCTTCGAGCCCGACGCGAAGATCCGTCTTGCCCATGAGCTCGGGTACGAGCGGGTGCACACGCGCCTCGATGGATGCAACCTCATCGGCAGTGAGCTCGTGGGCGTTGCGTAGCTCGATGACGGCATCCTGCAACGGATGCGAGACGACACCGTTCGCGTACGGCTTCAGCCCGTTCATGCGAAGCTCCCAGCGCTCACCGAGATCGTAGAGCAGCGCGTCCTGCGAATGCCCCGCTGGAGAGAGCACGGCCCAGAAGCCGCGCCGCCCGCCGATGATGTCGTCGGAGGCCGTGAATCCAGCGCGTGCCCAGCTCGCGGCCTGCATACCGCTGGCCGCGGCTTGGCCCGCGTGCAGCGGCTTACCGTGCGAGCCGAAGACCTCGCGCACACCCGAGGCCCGCGTGCCGGCAGCACCGAGCGCAGCGACGAGTGCTGGTGGTTCGAGCCCCAGTACGCGTCCGGCACCGGCCGCCGCACCGAATACACCGGCCGTGCCCGTAATATGCCAACCGGCATCGTAGTGCCACGGGTGCACGGAGATAGCGACTCGACACGCCGTCTCTGCACCGAGAACAAAGGCTACCAACGTCGCCAGTCCACTCGCGCTCGACTCTTCAGCCGCCGCGAGCACAGCGGGCCATACCGGCGCCGTGGGGTGCAGCACGGTGGGAAAATGCGTGTCATCGTAGTCCTGCAGATGACAGAGGTAGCCGTTGACGAGCGCCGCCGTGCTTTGCGACGTGCGAAGATCCGAGCCGATAACCGATGCACGCTCTCGACAGCCTTCGAGCCTGGCCCAGTCGATCAAAATATTTGCGTCGTCCGAACGCGATGCCGACAACGAGATTGCGAGCATATTCAGAAGCGTGCGTTTGGCCTCGTGAATCGTCCACTCCGGCAGCGCATCTTCGTTGGCGCCAGCGACGAATTCGGCCAGGGATTGAGTAACCGACAAAACGAGTCTCCGCGAATGCGTAAACGGGGGCGCGAGTATAGCACTGACCGTCACGCAGACTTGACGTCACATGAGACTCTGACATAGAAGGGTTGCTGCCAGAACGACGAACCGACCGAGTACCCAATCGAGAATGCCCGCATCCGACAGCGCGCCGTTGTGCGCGGCGCCCGACCCGTGCCCACAATCGCCCAAACACGCAGCTCCGGATCTCGCCTGCGACACACACATGCACATTTGCGGGCCGGAGTCGCGTTTCGCGTACTCGGAAAAGCGTATCTACACGCCGCCCGATGCGCTGCTGCCGAGCTACCTGGAGCTTGCGACGAAACTCGGTATCGATCGCGTTGTGTTCGTGCAACCGAGCATCTACGGCACAGACAACTCAGCCATGCTCGACGCGATGCGTGCGAGTCCGTTGCCGAATCGCGGTGTTGCAGTTATCGCTGGCGACATCGATGAAGCCGAGCTACGGACACTGCACGAAGCTGGTGTGCGAGGGGCGAGGCTCAACCTCGTCGATACAGCAGAAAAAAGCAGCACGTTGCCGGTAGAAGATATTCGTGCACTCGCCGAACGGGTTGCGCCGCTCGGCTGGCATATCGAGCTGCTCTTGCACGCAGATGATCATCCAGAGCTCGACAGACAGCTCGCCGATCTACCTGTCGATCTTGTATTCGGGCATCTGGGCTATCTACGGCCCGGGGCCGAGCCATCCGACTCGGGCTTCAAAGCGCTACTGCGCTTGCTCGACGGCGGCCGGTGCTGGGTCAAGCTCACGGGACCGTACCGCCTGACGCGCGAGGCGCTGCCGTACACGGCCGTTCAGCCATTCGCCAACGCCCTGACCAGTGCTGCCTCCGAACGTTTGATCTGGGGCTCAGACTGGCCACATGTCATGGTCAAGACGCCGATGCCCAACGACGGTCAGCTTCTCGACTTGCTCTTCGAATGGGCGGGCAATGAGGATGTAGCGCGACGCATACTCGTCGATAATCCCGCCAAGCTCTACGACTTTTCAGCTCTCAGGAAACCGTTATGACCGCGAAGCCATTTAGTGGGGTGCTCGTCCCGGCCCTTACACCGTTCAAGTCGAATCTCGATCCTGATGCCGATGCGCTGCTGACGCACTGCCGCTGGTTGCTCGATCAAGGCGTCGACGGGATCGCCGTGTTCGGCACGACGAGCGAAGCGAATTCACTCAGCGTAATCGAGCGAATCGGTCTGCTCGAGCATCTGCTCGACAACGGTATCCCGGCCGACAAGCTCATGCCCGGGACCGGGATGTGCGCGCTCAGTGATACCGTACGACTGACGCAGCATGCCGTCGAGCAAGGCTGTCGCGGCATACTCATGCTGCCGCCGTTTTATTACAAGGCCGTCAATGACGACGGCTTGTTCGCGAGCTACGCAGAGGTCATCGAGCGCGTCGGCAATGCCGCACTGTCGGTCTATCTCTATCACATTCCACCCGTTGCACAGGTTGGCTTATCGCTCGGTCTCATCGGCCGGTTGCTCGAGGCGTATCCCGACACTGTCGTCGGAATCAAGGACAGCTCGGGTGATTGGGACAACACATCAGCCGTTCTACGTGAGTATCCGGCGCTGGCGACGTTTTGTGGCTCTGAAGTTTTCTTGCTCGAAACGATGCGTCACGGCGGTGCCGGTTCCATTACAGCGACGGCCAACATCAATCCGGCCCAGATTCGCGAGCTTTACTCAACTTGGCAGAAGGACGGCGCCGAGGAGCTTCATGCGAAGATCACGACGACACGCCGAACCTACGAGGCCTACCCCACGATTCCCGCGCTCAAGGCCGTTGCGGCAAATTTCTATGGCTCACCGGATTGGCGCACGGTTCGACCACCCCTCGTCTCGCTCGATGCCGATGAACAGAAAACACTCGTGGCCACGCTCGCAGGCGTGGGCTTTGAGATGGGAGCCTAGAGCGCGCGTCAATCGGAAACAAATCCCTCAATAATGAGGCCACGCCGCTCGAGATCGTCGAGGTACACCGAGTCGTGGCTCGGCACGACGATGACATCGCTCGCATTTAGCACCCGGTTGAGCCAGCGAATCTGGAAGTCGAGCGCGTCACGATCTTCGCGTATTCGGTCACTCGTCGTTTGCGGACGCTGCGTGATATCGGCGATCCCATCGAGTGCCCAGGTCACATCGGCGCTGAGCAAATACTCAGTTCCTGAGGCGAGTCGCACGAAGACCATTTGATGACCGGGCGTATGGCCCGGCGCTTTGACGAGCACGACACCGGGAGCGACGGGGTGGAAGCGCGTGTAGTCAATGATGAGATACTCGGCGGCTTGCGCGGGCGTGAGCCTAATCAGCGGCGACTGCGGCGCCAGCACGAGCGTCTCGGCTTGCGCTCTCGTGAGTATGGTATGCCTTGCGATGGCTCTGCGGTTGGGCGAGCGGACGACGCCGGCAACATGATCACCGTGCTCGTGTGTTACAACAATGAGGCTCGCCGCGGCCAAAGCGTCTTGAACAGCGGCGTTGCGGTCTGGCCAATAGGGCTCGACGGCGCCCATGCCGAACGTGCGATGGACCGCTTCGTCCATACCCGCATCAACCATGAGCGTCGAGCCCTCGTAAACGAGCTGGAATGCCGTGCGCGCCTGCACGTAGAGCTCGTCGGACCCGCCGTCCAGAACGACACGACGTGGCCGGTGACTCTCAGCGACTGTGATGAAGCGAAGTTCCAGCGGCAATGATCCTGGAACGGTCGTCGCAGCATAACGTAGTTGTCGCAGGAGCCCGTCACCATAGGGTTGCGCTGCTTGCGGCACGAGCGGATCAGTTTCAGCTGCTATCGTCGGCGGCGAAGACACTACCATGGCGAGCAAGAGCGCCAATACCGCAAGTTTCGTTTTCTGCCCGAGATCAAAAACTTCTATTCGTCGCATCTTTCGCAGTCCTTTCTTTCGCCTGAGCTCGTACGTGACTCGAGGCGAGTGTTTAGAGCGTGCCCGGGAAGGCGCCTCCATCGATGAGCACGTTCTGCCCCGTGATATAGCTAGCCTGCGCACTGCATAGATACGCGCAGAGCTCGCCGAACTCCGGCGGGTTACCGAATCGCTGCGCGGGTATTGTTTGCATACGTTTTGCTCGCGCCTCCTCGTCGAACATACCCATGAGACGCTCTGTCGCAAACGCGCCGGGTAAGAGATTGTTAATCGTGACGTTACGGCCCGCCGTCTTCTTATCTCGCGCAATACCTGCGACGAACCCCGTGAGCCCGGCGCGCGCACCGTTGGATAGACCGAGTATGCCGATCGGTGCTTTGACGGCGCCCGAGGTGATGTTGACGATACGCCCGAAACCACGATCGATCATGCCGTCAATGATCGATTTGATCAGAAAGATCGCCGCGAGCATGTTCGCATCGAGCGCCTTGATCCAGTCCTCGCGCTCCCAATCGCGAAAATTCCCTGGCGGCGGCCCGCCGGCGTTGTTCACGAGAATGTCCGGCTCGGGACAGGCTTCGAGCACGGCTGCGCGACCGGCATCGGTCGCGATGTCGCACGCGACGGGCGTGACCCGACCATCATTGAGCCTGCCGATCGCCTGCGCGGCTTCGGCGAGCGTCTTAGAAGAACGCGCGCAGATTGTGACGATGGCGCCCTCGCGCGCAAGCGACTCGGCGCAAGCTCTACCAAGCCCCTTGCTCGCGCCGCAGACGATCGCGCTTCTGCCGTGTATGCCAAGATCCACAATTTCTCCTCAGTTATCGACCGCTCGTGACCCAGTGGGATCGGCAGTGGATGAGCTCAGTCCCAAGTTCATACAGTTTGCGTAGAAGGTCGTCGTAGCGGCCCAATCGGAGAACACCGCACTAACGCCGACGTCTCGAGCGAGAACGTCCAACACAGTAAGCATGTCCCCGCTATTGTCGATCGACTCCGACACCGTCTGATAGTACCAACCGCCGCCATCGACGAGCGTGCCTGAACGTTCCAGGGTCCACGCGATCAGCTCGAGGCCCGCCGCCGTCGCGCTGCGCGCATACATAGACGGCACGATCCGTCCGCGATCATCCCGACTCAAGAGCATCCAGATCGGCGGGGCAAGAATCTGCACACCCGCATCGGCAAGCTCGTCCATCGTCGGCGTCCAAGTAGTTGGCGTGTCCGGATCGAATGTATCGCCCAGCTCGCGGTCATCGAGGAAGACGGCCTGCTGGCCGAATGCCGGCTCGTTCTCGATCCAATACCGGACATCGGCAAGATCGAACGACTGTGGAAACACCTGCTCGGGCGCGACTCCGGCTGTCTTGTACTCGTCGATGAGCTTCTGCGCATACGCTTCTTGCGAGAGTCCGTCGAATGGCATCGGCACCTCAGGGGCCTTTAGCTCGGGGGTCATATTTACGCCGAGCGAAGCAAATAGCTCGATACTCTCGGCATGGGTGAGCAACGTCCCGCGCGTCGCATACAGGTCTGTCCGCCAACTCGGCGGCTCCCCCAAATAAGCCTCAATCGTGTTTTCCCACGGGTCATGCGTATCCATTCGGCCCTGCAGGGAGCGGAACTCCTCGAGTGTGATGTCGCTCGCGCAACACTTGGCCTGGGCCTCAAGACCGCTCTGGGGATCGGCCGGAGTAAACGGCACGGAACATTTGGCTGCGAGCTCCGGGATCTCCAAAATATTGGTCGTCGTGTGAAGATCGCATTGCGAATGACGACAGACGAGTTCCTGATCGCTCGTAAACGTGACGTCACACTCGACGGTTCCAGCACCCATTCGCGCTGCAGCCTCGTAAGATTCTCGCGTGTGCTCGGGAAACTGCAGAGGCGCGCCCCGATGGCCGATGGAGAAATCGGACCTTCGCATCGTCTGATCGCTGCATTGCCGCAGTGTCTCCTTGAGAGCGCCGGGGTCCATCGCCTCGACAAGAAAGAACGGCCGCGGCCCAAGATCGACGCGGCTTTCCTGAGACGCAACACCATCGGCGATCAGCCACGAGACGGAGAGCAAAACGCTTATCGCGTCGCGCGATCTCACCGCGTTCTTCCCGATCGTGCGTTCACAGAGCATCTCCTACGAGCATCAGCACGGGCCCGGTTCGACAGTTTGTATGGTACTGTCACGCTCCTCGTCCCTGCCAGCTTTCGGCGAGCAAAGAAGAACAACGAGGGAACAGCCGTTGAACAATTACGCAGCCACTCGGCCAGCGTCGGTAGCAATCACTGTCGCACTATGCTTCTCCGTCGCAGTCCTCGAGGGGTTCGACATACAGGCAATCGGCGTCGCCGCTCCTCGGCTCGTTCCCGAGCTCGGGCTCCAAGCCAATCAGATGGGCTGGATATTCTCGATCGTGAACATCGGCATCGTCATTGGTGCGGCGTTCGGCGGCCGCCTTGCCGACCGCATCGGCCGCAAGCCGGTATTCATGGGCGCAGTATCGATGTTCGGCACTTTCACGCTAGCCACCGCGTTCGCCGGGAGTTTTGCTTCGTTGTTTGTAGTGCGTTTCCTCGTCGGCCTAGGCTTTGGCGCCGCACTGCCAAACATGATGGCCGTTGCCTCTGAGATTAGCCGGCCCGAGCGCCGCACGATCACGGCGGCCGCGATGTTCTGTGGGCTGCCGTTTGGCGGCGGCATTTCCGCATTGCTGACGCAGGTATTCTCGCCGGAGACCGACTGGCGCGTGCTTTTCTATATCGGTGGCGGACTGCCACTCGTGATCGTGCCCGCTTTGTATCTGTGGATGACCGAGACGCTGCAGCGCGGAAAGCTCGAGACCGAAGCGCGCGCGCCGATCGGTGAGGCATTGTTCTCCGATGGACGGGCACCACCGACCCTGCTGCTGTGGCTCACATTCTTCCCAACGTTGCTGATTCTCTATCTGATACTGAACTGGCTACCGACGCTCGTCGCTGCGCAAGGGCTTGACCCTGCCGTGACACCGCGAGCGTCGCTATGGTTCAACTTCGGCAGCATTCCAGGCGCGCTGCTATTCGGCTTGCTCGTCGATCGGCTCGGACCGCGTTGGCCGCTTGCCGCCTCTTACGTCGCACTCGTTGTCTCACTTGCCCTGCTCGGCGGGTCGACAACCTTGGGGTCAATCGTCTTCTTCAGTGGTGCCGCTGGATTCTTTCTTATGGGGGCGAACTATTCACTGTACGGCGTTGCAGCCGCCTACTATCCGCAGACCGTTCGCGGCACGGGCTCGGGCGCGAGCGTGGCCGTCGGCCGCATTGGTGCGGTTGTCGGGCCCATGCTCGCGGGCATGCTGCTCAGCCAAGGATTGACAGCCACGCAGGTGATCCTCGCAATGGTGCCCGCTGCGGCAATCGCCGGCGTATCGGTGTTCTTATTGAGCTTCTACCGTCAGGCCGAGCAGGTCCTGACGATCGATCAACAATAGTCCGAGGATCATTTTGATGTCTGCGAAACCTCCATTTAAGGCCGACCATGTTGGCAGTTTCCTACGGCCCAAAGAGCTGCTCGATGCGCGCGAGCGACACCAGAACGGCGAGATTTCAGCCGAGGAACTGCGCGCTGTCGAGGACGAAGCCATCCGCGATATCGTGAAGTTTCAGGAGGACCTGGGACTCAAGGGCATTACGGATGGCGAATTTCGGCGCACGTTTTTTCACGTCGATTTCCTGACGCAGCTCGACGGCGTGGTTATCGAGGGCGGTATCCAGGTGAAGTTTCACAGTAAAGACGGTGACCTCGATTTCGCGCCACCCGTCATGAAGGTCAAAGACAAGGTCCGTCACGCCAAACCAATCCAGCTCGCAGATTTCGAGTTCCTGAAATCGGTGACGAAGGCGACACCGAAGGTCTCGATCCCGTCGCCAACGATGCTGCACTTTCGCGGCGGTCGTACCACAGTCGATGAGACGGCTTATCCGGACATGGAGGATTTCTATGCCGACGTAACGAAGGCTTATGCGCAGGAGATCCGTACGTTGGCCGATGCCGGCTGCACGTATCTGCAGCTCGACGACACCAACCTCGCCTATCTCTGCGATCCGAAGTTGCGCGAAGCAACACGTGCTCGCGGCGATGACCCCGACGAATTGCCCCGCATGTATGCGCGTTGGATAAACGCGTGCATCGCCGATCGGCCTGAAAACATGACGGTCTGCGTGCATTTGTGCCGTGGCAACTTCCGCAGCGCCTGGGCCGCGGAAGGCGGCTATGAGCCCGTTGCCGAAGCGCTATTTCAAGAGCTCGCCGTCGACGGTTATTTTCTCGAGTACGACGACGACCGCTCTGGCGATTTTCGCCCGCTGCGCTACGTGCCGAAAGGCAAAACTGTCGTGCTAGGACTCGTGACGACGAAGCTCGATGAGCTCGAGTCGAAGGAAGATCTCAAACGGCGCATAGACGAGGCAGCCGAGCATTGCCCGCTCGAGCAACTCGCGTTGTCACCGCAATGCGGATTCTCGTCGACCTATCACGGTAACGAGATTGCCGTTCAGGCGCAGGCCGACAAGCTCGCGCGTATCATCGAGATTGCGCGCGAGGTCTGGGGCGAGATCTAGAATTGGGGTCAGAGTAACAATGAAGTTACTCTGACCCCAATCAGTTCGTGCCTATTCGGCTGGCGCTAAACCCGTGAACAACAACCGCTGATAACCGGAACCTGTTGCCGCAATGTAGAGGTTACCGGCAGAGTCAGTCTCGATGTGATGACCGGGACCTATCACGCCTTCGCCCTCAATCGTTGCGAGGTACTCTAGACTGGCCCTGTCGAACACGCGAATACCGGGTCCGCCACCGACATAGAGGAACTGTTGTTCGTCATCGTGCGATAGTGCGACGTTGCGCGCAAACGGCGCATCGTGCCAGATGATCTGGTCGATGTATTCACCTGCGATCGTGAATACTTGCACGCGCCGATTCTCGCGATCGGCCACGTAGACATGTCCGTCGGTCGATACACGCAGAGCATGCACCACGCTGAACTGGTCGGGACCTGGGCCGTCGGGAACCTCACTCAACGAGATGTGCGGGCAATTGTCGGCATCGACGGGTTCGTTGCCGAACGCGCCCCACATGCGTTTGAACTCACCCGTGTCGGCATCGAGCACGNNCGTTCGTCGGCTCATGGACTTGGGCATCCGCCGGCTCGTGGAAATTCACCGTGTCGCTGTTGCCGCCGCTCGCGTTGCTGCGCCCGAACTGCCTGACGAACTCGCCGTCGAGCGTAAACTTCAATAGTTGATCGTCCGCCACGGGCTCGAGCCCTGCGACGCGGCCCGGACAGTTGTTGCCACCGAACCAGGCATTGCCTCGATAGTCGATATGGATGCCGTGCTCCCGCTGGACCCACTCGTAACCCTCACCATCGCCGCCCCAGGCCATGAGGAACCGACCGTCAGGGTCGAAGCCGAGAACCGCGGGCGCAGCCATCGGGGCCTCTTCAGCAGACAGCGTTCGCGGACGGTGCAAGATCCAAGCGTTGTCATCGGCGTCAATCGCAACGCTCGAGACGTCGCCGAGCCGCCATTGGGACGGTACGCTGGGCCAATCGGGGTCGGCTCGGAATGTCGGAATGCTACGTGCCGTTACATCTGCCGTGCTCGCCGCCGCCCCCGTATCCATGGATGGCTGACATCCGGCGGCAACGAGACCAAACGATGCAAGTAAAACAACGTCGGATATTTGTTTTCGTCTCATGGCTCCACTCCTCTTAATCGAATTCCTCACTGTCGATCTCAGCCAGCGTCGCATCGGCATAGCGCCTGCCCGATATCGTTTGCTGATTGATGAGCGCCTCGATCCGCTCGACGATCTGCGGCTCAAGAGTAACGGATGCGGCCGCAACATTCGCCTCGAGATGCGCGACCGATGTCGTGCCGGGAATCGGCAATATGTGCGGTGCCTTCTGCAGCAGCCAGGCTAACGCGAGCTGAGCCGGCGAGCAGCCAGCCTCGTCGGCCAACGCGCGATAGTCGCGGAGCAGCTGTGCGTTTGCCTCAAAGTTGGGTTCCCGGAAGCGTGGCATCGCGCGTCGGACATCCTTCTCGACGAACGACTCTGGATGAACATCGACGTCAGTCAAAAAGCCGCGTGCGAGTGGTGCGAATGCGACGAACGCCGCTCCGATTTCCGTGCAGGCATCGAGCATCCCGAGCTCGGGGTTGCGGGTCCAAAGCGAATACTCGCTCTGCACGGCTGCGATCGGATGCACGGCGTGCGCTTTTCTGAGGGTCGCGACCGAGACCTCCGACAAACCGAGTGCGCGCACTTTGCCGCGCTCGACCATTTTCGCCATCTCACCGATGCTGTCTTCGATCGGCACGGACTTATCCCAACGATGCAAATAGTAAAGATCGATGACATCGGTCTCGAGGCGCTGCAGCGACTCCTCGATCGCTCGCCTTAACGTTTCCGGACGACCGTCAATGACGCGCTTGCCGTCGACGCCGCTGATACCGCATTTGCTCGTCAGCAGGATTCGGTCTCGTACGGGTTTGAGGACGGGGCCGACGAGCGCCTCGTTACGGCCGAAGCCATAGAGCGTAGCGGAATCGAAATGCGTGATTCCAAGCTCGATTGCCCTCTCGAGCACAGCCACGGCCTGTTCGCGTGGCGGAGGCGT
>JABAOE010011013.1_pt2 | contig 12582 bp, 14 predicted proteins | sample 7062141 | NCBI WGS metagenome assembly JABAOE01 (sample SAMN14538627, study PRJNA623070) | marine sediment metagenome | biome: marine biome [ENVO:00000428]; feature: marine pelagic biome [ENVO:01000023]; material: deep marine sediment [ENVO:00002113] | place: India: Gulf of Khambhat ...
CATTCCCGGCTACCTCCGTTGAGGATGTACTGGAGGTGTTAAACCTGGATATCGCGACTCGATCGGCGCCAACTGCAGTTCCTGAGGACAGCACCGAGCGAACGGTGCTTGGTAACCTGGGTTCAGACCCAATCCATATCGATGAGCTAAGGGCGCGCTGCGATCTGCCCATCGCGGAATTGACAGCTTGTCTCTCGGTGCTTGAGCTAAAGGGTCAGGCCCGACAGGTGGGTGGGATGCATTACATTCGCGCGCGCGAACCCAACGTGGAGTACCGGCTAGGATGAGTTTAGAACGTACAACTGCGGTAATTATGGCTGGCGGAGGGGGAACCAGGCTCTGGCCACTCTCTCGCGCCGATCGTCCCAAGCAAAGCATTGCGATTTTGGGCGAGCGCACTTTATTTCAGATGGCTATTGATCGATTATCACCCGCGATCCCGTCAGAACGGATCCTGGTAGTTTCTGTCGATGCAATGCAGCAAATCCTGCTGGCGCAGGTCCCTTCCTTGTCCGAGCAGAATTTTCTTAATGAACCGATGCCGCGTGGTACTGCTTCGGTCATCGGATACGCGGCGATGATGCTTAGAAGGAAGTCAGAAGATTCCGTTATGGCCTGCCTGACGGCCGATCACATCATAGAGAACGAAGCTCGATTTCTCGAGATCCTTGCAGCTGCCGAATCGCGTGCCTTAGCAGGGGAATTGGTCACGCTCGGTATTTCGCCTACTTCTCCGTCCACCGGCTACGGGTACATTCACTTTGGAGAAGATGTAGCAACTGCGGGCGCATTCACGGTCAAAGCCGTCCAGCAATTCAAGGAAAAACCAGATCGCAAGACCGCCGTCGCGTACCTTGATAGCGGTGAGTACGCATGGAACTCCGGCATGTTTGTCTGGACTGCATCTCGGATTCTTGAGGAGATCGAGCGGCAGATGCCTGAGCTTTACGAGGGTCTGCAGGAAATCCAGAAGTCTGTGGACACTGCGCAGGAGGCGGACGTGACTGCCAAGGTCTGGAAAGGGCTCGCAAGCGAAACGATCGATTACGGGATTATGGAAGGTGCAAGCGGCGTGGTTGTGATCCCCGCCGACGACCTCGGCTGGTGGGATGTTGGTGGCTGGGATCGCCTGGACGATCTCGTGCAATCTGACGAGAGCGGGAACATTGTACGGGCTGATATTTCGCTCATTTCCGATACAAAGGATTCTGTGGTCTATCAGGAAGCCGGTATCAAGCGGTTGATTGCCACTCTTGGGTTAGATGATGTCGTGATCGTCGATACGCAGGACGTATTGCTCATATGCGATCGGAATCGGGCGGAAGAGGTAAGGAGTCTGGTAGCAAAGCTGTCTGAATCCGGTCTGGAGGATTATGCCTGACATCGAAACTTATTGCTTGAAGTGCAAGCAGAAGCGGCCTATGGAGAACCCGGAAGCGACCTTTACCGCTACGGGCTCACCCGCCACGCGCGGCACGTGCCCAGTGTGCGGTTCGAAGCTGTACCGAATGGGACGTACGGAAGCACACGAAGGTCTCACGCCACCCGAGGTGAAACCGCGGAAGAAGAACAAGAACAATCGACGCAAAGGCAAGATGGTGATCGTTGAATCGCCTGCAAAAGCGCGCACCGTCGGACGCTATCTTGGCAAGGAGTACAACGTCAAGGCCTCTGTAGGCCACGTGCGAGACCTGCTTCGGTCACAGCTTTCGGTTGACGTCGAACACAACTTTGAACCCAAATATCGGGTTCCCAATGAAAAGCGGGAGGTGGTCAAGGAGCTGAAGAAGGCTGTATCGAAAGCCGAGGAAGTCTTTCTCGCCACCGATCCCGACCGTGAGGGCGAAGCAATCGCATGGCACCTTCTTGAAGCAGCTGAGATTGAAGATGACCAGGCGCGTCGAGTTGTATTCAATGAGATCACCAAAGATGCCATCCATGAAGCATTCGAGCATCCACGGGGAATCGACCATGATCTGGTTGATGCGCAGCAAGCGCGCAGGATCCTGGATCGACTGGTCGGCTACAACATCAGCCCTATCCTATGGACAAAGGTGAGGAGCAGACTATCTGCAGGCCGTGTGCAGTCCGTTGCGCTGAGAATTGTCGTAGACCGTGAAAGGGAGATCGAGGATTTCGATCCACAAGAATACTGGACGATCGCGGCTGAATTCCTGAATGCTGAAAAACCTCCAGAATTCGTCGCAAACTTACGGAAGATCGACGGTGCGGATCCTGAGATTCCCGATCAAAATGCCGCCGACGACCTCGTGGCCGACCTCCAGAAGGCCAACTTCAGTGTGGGCAATGTCAAGCCAGGCAAACGAACCCGCCGCCCGCCCGCGCCATTCACAACCAGTACGCTACAGCAATCGGCGTCCCGCCGGCTGCGGTACACCGCTCGCAAGACGATGGCCATTGCGCAGCAGCTCTATGAAGGAATTGACCTGAACAGCCACGAACCTACCGGGTTGATCACCTACATGCGAACGGACTCCACCCAGGTCTCAAAGTCCGCCCAGGCGGAAGCGAGATCTGTGGTCGAGAGCCAGTTTGGCAAGGAGTACCTGCCGGATCAGGCGCCGGTCTATAAGACCAAATCACGTAGAGCACAGGAAGCACATGAAGCCGTACGGCCGACGTCGGCCAGCAGAAGTCCAGAAGCGATCAAGGAATACCTGACATCTGACCAGTTCAAGCTGTATCGACTTATTTGGCGTAGTTTTATTGCCTCTCAAATGAAGCCAGCTGAATACGACACGTTGTCAATTGAGGTCGCGGGGAACTCTGAGCAGCAGGAGTATCTCTTCCGGGTAAACGCATCTGCCCTGGTCTTCAAAGGATTCCTTGCCGTCTTGGCTGACCGGAAGTCGGAGGCGAAGGAGTCGACGATCGGCCTGGATCGTCTTCCTGCGCTGGTCAAGGACGACCCATTGGAACTCAGAGAGCTATTCCCGGAGCAGCATTTCACGCAGCCTCCACCACGCTACAGCGACGCAACTTTGGTTAGGGCTCTGGAAGAACACGGAATTGGCAGGCCCTCCACCTATGCACCGACCCTGAGTACGCTGCAGAGGCGCGGCTACATTGAGCGGGAACAGCGCAGGCTGAGTCCTACCGAGATTGGTATGACGGTGAACGACTTGCTCGTCGACCACTTTCCGAACATTGTGGATCTCGGGTTTACGGCTCGAATGGAAGAGGAGCTGGACGAAGTTGCCGAAGGGGAGCGGGCTTGGGTTGAGGTTGTACGCGAGTTCTACGACCCCTTCGAGCAGCAGCTAGAGCGTGCTCGCGAGCTGATGCCTGAAGTCAAAGCCGAGCCCGAACCGATTGACAGGATGTGCCCAGAATGCGGCAATCAACTTGTCATTAGGCACGGTCGCTACGGCAAGTTTATAGGCTGCTCGAATTTCCCTGAGTGCCGTCACACTGAGCCCTGGCTCGAAAAGATCGGTGTACTTTGTCCGCTTGATGGTGGGGAGTTGGTGGAACGACGAACTCGAAAAGGCCGAACTTTCTACGGCTGCTCCAACTACCCAGAGTGTGAATTTACCTCCTGGAAACGCCCCGATCCAACCCCGTGTCCCAATTGTGGTGGTCTGCTTGTGCATCAGAATCGCCGTCATCTGCATTGCCTTGACTGCGAGAACGTATACGAGCACGACGAGATCCACACCCCGGAAACAAGCGAAAAGACAGCTAAAGAAGCAGACCTGGCATAGTTTGTGCAACCCCTCAGTTGCCCTGACCTGGCGATCAGACTAGAATTCGCCGGGCTTTCAAAAGGTTCCTGAAGGATCCGGGGAAGAGGGAACTATGGAATCAGTTATAGAAATCACAAACAGAAAATGGTTTTTTCCAATCGTCGCGTTGATCGCGGGTGTGGCCATCGGCATGGTTTATGCCTGGGTGATCAACCCGGTTGAATGGGTCGATGGCACGCCGGAGCAATTGAGGGCCGACTTGCAGGAGGATTACCTGCGAATGGCAATCGATTCATACTCCGTGAACAGGGATGCCGAACTTGCCCTGATACGCTACGAAGCGCTTGGCGAGAACGGCAGCGCTGCGCTCGTTGCCGTTTCAGAGGACCCCCAAGAGATCAGTGCGGACGCCATCCAGGGATTTCGGGCGGTGATTGAGATTGACGAAGAGAGCGCTGCAGCCGAAAGTGCTGAGGAAGCAAGCGGCAGCTTCCTCAGCCAAATCTCTGGCTTCGTTCTGCCGATTTGTGGCGTCACGATTCTGCTCGGTCTTGGGTTAGCCGTCGTCCTGGTTCTCAGAGCTCGAGGCAAGGAGGGCGAGCCCGGTGCAATCGCCCCTGAGATGCCAGAGCCAAGCGCAGCCGAAGTCCCGCTAGCTGAGCCGGAATTACCGGTTGAGCAGGCCATACAGTTCGAGCCAGAAGCGGTCGCAGACGACAGTCTGGCGACCTTCAGGACTATCTATGCTCTTGGCGATGATGATTATGATGACTCATTTAGCATTGAGAGTCCGACCGGAGACTTTCTGGGTGAATGTGGTGTTGGAATTGGCGACTTGATCGGTGCAGGAGAGCCCAACAAAGTCTCAGCATTTGAAGTCTGGCTTTTTGATAAGAACGATATCCAGACTGTGACCAAAGTCTTGATGAGTAACTATGCCTTCAACGATGCAGAGACTCGAAATCGACTTTCCGCCAAAGGCGACCCAATGGCTGCAGAGCCAGGTGGTGTCATCTCACTGCAGACTGCGTCACTCGAAGTAGAGGCTCGCATCGTAGACATGACTTACGGCGAGAGCGCACTTCCATCGCAGAGTTTCTTCGAACGACTTACGATCGAGATACGTGCTTGGTCGAGGGATGCTTCCGCATAAAGCTCGCTGACTGTTCAGCCGAAACCAAAGGGCTGTCTCAAACTCGGAGACAGCCCTTTTTCATGGCAATTAAGTGTGCTGCTGATACTCAAGCTGGAACTAAACCATCAGTCAAAGGCTGGTGGCCTGTGGTTAGTTGATCTCGAGTATTTCGAACTCGAGCTTCCCGCCAGGAGTTTGTGCAGTCACTCGATCGCCGATCTGGCTCCCCATCAAAGCGATTCCAATCGGTGATTTGTGGCTGATCTTTCCGTTGCGCGGATCGGCTTCCTTCTCCCCAACGATGTGGAAAGTTTCCTCCGATTTGTTTTCGTTACTAACCACAACCCTGGCTCCTACCGCGACTTTATCGGATGATCCATCCCGTTCAACGATGGTGGCTTCTTTGAGCAGAAGCTCTAGTTCGCTTATCCGCCCTTCCAGGAACGCCTGATCTTCCTTTGCGGAAATGTAGTCTGCGTTCTCCGAAAGGTCACCCAGGCTTACGGCGTGTCGAAGTCGCCGAGCCATCTCTTCCCTGCGCGGCCCTTTTAGATCGGCTAGCTCTTTGCGCAGCTTATCGGCCCCTTCGGGGGTCAGGAATAAATCGTCATTCATAGAAATTCCTAAGGTAATGTGGTGGGATCGAACAGCCTGCTGTACTCCATCAGCGCAAAACGATCTGTCATACCCGCAAGGTAGTCACAAATGGTGCGATAGAACTCCCTTGATTCAGTAGCCGCCTGAACCTTCTTTGGTAGGATTTCGGGTTTCTCAACGTAGGCATTAAACAATTCCTCGATGAACCGCTCAGCCTTAGTTTGCATTCGCACAACCCGGTAGTGTTGGTACATGTTGGCGTAGAGGAAGTCCTTTAATTGCTGATTCATCGTGACAAAGTCGTCAGAATACCCAACCACATTGTGCGCGAGCAGCTGCAAATCCTCCACAGAATTTAGACCGGCGCTATCAATGCGCTGTTTTGTCGCTTCGAGCAATGCAGACACTTCGAGCCCAATCAGGCGTCGGATCAGTCGATGGCGAGTCAGCTCGTCTAGCTCACCGGTTTTCCACCCGATGCTATCCCGAACCATTTCCCATAGCTGGATACCTTGCAGCTGGCCGACTGATATCAGGTCTGAACGTAGTCCATCATCCAGGTCGTGGGCTGTGTATGCCAATTCGTCGGCAACGTTCGCGATTTGCGCTTCCAGATGTCCGCGCTTTTCAGGCTCGTAGCCTTCGGCGTCGGAAACGTCATACTCAGTTTCATGCTTGACAATCCCCTCGCGCACCTCCCAGGATAGATTGAGGCCGGTGAAATCGGGGTAGCGACGCTCCAATTCAGTGACAATTCGCAGTGACTGCTTGTTGTGATCAAATCCCCCATGATCCTTCATGAGACGGCCAAGAGTCGCTTCTCCCGAGTGCCCAAACGGAGGATGGCCGAGATCATGCGCCAAGGATATGGCTTCAACCAAATCCTCATTTCCGCCCAGGGTCCTCGCGAGCGTCCTGCCGATTTGCGAGACTTCCAGCGTGTGTGTCAATCGGGTGCGGTAGTAGTCGCCTTCCGTAACCACAAACACCTGCGTTTTGTATTCGAGCCGTCTGAACGCTGTCGTATGCAGGATCCGATCCCGGTCGCGCTGAAAGGCGGTGCGGTAACGCGGCTCATCTTCCGGAAACTCGCGTCCGCGGGATTCGCGGCTGCGGTGTCCGTAGGGCGCCAGGGCTTCCGCCTCAAGCTCTTCTAGCCGTTCGCGCGTGATCATAGGCGGATGAGTGTAATGACTGGGGCGGCCAATGTCAACAACCCCTTCGTTGACACGCCATAACCGATAGTCGATAATCGAATACAGCAATGCCGTTTCCCCAGCCTGTTGCGCATAGCCAACAGGGTGCGGCATGCGTAGCGAGGCTGAAGACAAAGAGAGGATCGAAATTTGGCAAAGATTCTGACCGTACAGGAGATGATACAGGTAGAGAAGGCCGCCGATGCAGCCGGGCATACATATGACATCATGATGGAATTCGCCGGCAAGTCTGTGGCCGACGCAATACTGGAGCGCTTTCCGGACATCGAAGGGATGGAAGTGTTGGTGCTTGCCGGCACGGGAAACAACGGAGGCGATGGATTGGTAGCCGCCAAACTTCTGGCCGAGGAAGGCGCAAAGCTGACCATTTACCATACCAAAGAACGCTCGGAAGATGACCCCCATCTTTCCGCTGTGAGAGATTTGGGCATTTTCGTGGTCGACGCTGAACAAGACCAGCGCCACCGAGTGCTGAATCTGCAATTAGATCAGGCTGACATCGTCCTAGATGCAGTCCTGGGAACAGGATTTGCGCTGCCCCTGAGAGGAAAGGCCAAAGAAGTATTGAAAATGGCCAAGCGTGTCGAAGAAACGGCATTCATCGTGGCTGTCGATTGCCCATCGGGCCTCGATTGCGACACCGGTGAGATTGCGGCTGAAAGCCTCGTGGCAGATCTAACGATCACGCTGGCGGCCGCCAAGCCAGGCTTGTTCCAGTTTCCAGGCGCGGCCTATGTGGGCGAGCTGGTTATCGGGGATATCGGATTGCCCGAAGGACAGGAGGAACTCGAGGCAATTTCGAGTGAAGTAGCGACGGAGCAGCTGATGAGTCAAATGCTGCCCGTGCGCCCGCTCAATGCGCATAAGGGGACGTTTGGCACTGCTGTCGTTATCGCGGGGTCGGTGAACTATCCTGGTGCGGCTGCACTGGCGGGGAGAGCTGCATACCTTGCTGGCGCAGGCCTGGTAACGATGGCCGTACCTTCCGTTGTGCAGCAACTCGTTGCTGGTTCAGTACCAGAATGCACATGGCTACCTGCGGGAGCAGCTTTCGACCGATCGAGCGTGGCAGAAATCCAACATGCTGTTGATCAGTCTGACGCGCTGCTGGTCGGCCCAGGTTTCGGTCTCGCTGCGGAATCAGCTGAATTCCTGGACGCACTTCTCGACTACGGCCAGTCTCATTCAAATCCGGCCCCCATGATATTTGATGCGGATGGATTGAAGCTTTTGACACAGCTGGATCGTTGGTATGAAAGGCTGCCTGCGGGTTCCATCCTGACCCCACATCCCGGCGAAATGGGAGTTCTTACCGGCATGGATACACAATCGATCCAAAAGGATCGAACCCAGGTAGCCATAGGTAAGGCTGCTGAGTGGGGACATATCATTGTCCTCAAAGGGGCGTATACCGTAGTCGCAGATCCAACCGGCCGCTCAATTTTGATCCCGGTTGCGACCCCAGCGCTGGCCCGCGCAGGCACTGGAGACGTTTTATCCGGCTTGATCGTCGGGTTTCNNCCAGCACTGCAAGCTGCCGTCCTGGGCAGCTACATTCATGGCCAGGCAGGCTTGATCGCTGCAGAATTGATCGGCACAACTGCCTCGGTGGTGGCAAGCGACGTCGCAGACGGCGTGCCAATGGCGATCGCCGAACTTGAGATGTATCTCGAATAACGCCTGCCTATCGACGCCTCCCCAAAGTAAAAAAACGCCTCCGGCGCATGACCGGAGGCGTTTCGTGAATTCTTGTTCTGCGATATCAGGCTTTGGCTTCAGCCTCGTCGCTGTCCGTTGAAGCCTTGCTATCCTGAGCGGCTTTCTTGCCAGCCTCAATTGCCTCTTCAATACGAGATTTCTGCTGTTCCAGCACAACCTGTCCGCGCTGCTGAGCTTCGGATGCCCGTTCGCGCGCGTCCTGGGCCAGCTGCTCCGCACGTACCCTGGCATCGCCTGCAGTGGTCTCGACCTGATCCTTCAGCTCGATTCCTTTATCGCGGATCATCACTCGAGTTTCTTCACCCGACTGAGGAGCCAGGAGAAGCGCAACTGCTGCTCCGATCAAACCGCCAACGAAAAAACCGGATACAAACGCACCAAAATCATCATTGTTGTCAGCCATCTTCTAGTCCTCCAATTCTTGTCCGCGGATGCGCCGGGTTCGAAAAACTCCAAGCGCACGTCTAATCGCGGCTGCTGAACTATTGACTCGTATGACGGGATCTACCATGTTTCGACTCAAGAATTGAGTAGTCCCGCGCAGCGTCCCGAGAGTTTCGTTCGTTGTCTCCAATATGGGACGCAGTTCATTTTCGATCAGGGCTGTCAGCCTCGCCACTTGCACAATCAAGACCAGGAGAGCAAGCCCAAAAACAATCGATTCGGCGGCCAGAAATATGATGACGATGTCGCGCAGCGTCTCTGTTTGCGCCGGATCTTGGAGCAAGACGACGACGGCCAGCACCATAAACGTGATCACAACCAGCACGAAAACTACGCCCCCAGCGATAAGGGCAATCTGCTTGCGCTTGCTGGAGGCTTCGATATCTGGTGCGGGTAAAGCCACGTTCTCGCTCAGTCCGCGAATTATAGCATACTAGCCTTTACGCCTTCTTCGGCCCGCGCGCGGTCGCGATCGTTCTGGACCCGCAAGCAGCGCTGCCGTGAGCAGGCCGATCACTGAGGCGAGGAGCGCAGCAAACAAATTGATTGCTCCGATGCGTAAAAGGTGCCAATCCAGCCACTCAGCTACAAAATGACCTGCCATGAAGGTGACCCAAGCTGCCGCCAGGTACAGGAGCAACCTGCCAATGCTTCCCCCTCGGATCAAATGGAATATCAGGCCCAAGCCGGAAGCTATCAGAACGGAGAAATAGAGCGTAGGGATCGTCATGCAGCGATCACGCCTCCTCCCAGGCAGGTATCCCCCTGGTAAAAGACGGCTGCTTGGCCGGGTGCAACATTGTGGATCGGTTCATCTACCGTCACTTCTGCCGTGTCGCCTGATGGTTGTAGTTGAGCTGGTACAGCAGGCGCTCGGTACCGGACTTGAACCTTGATCTGTTGGTCAGGTTCGGGCACCACACCGGCTATCCAATTCACATCTTGGATCAAAAATCGGGTTCTGCCAAGTTCGTTTTTTGAACCCACGATTAAAGCATTCCTTCGAGTGTCCTTCTCGATCACATAATACGGTTCTGACCCGGAAACGCCAATGCCTTTGCGCTGACCGATCGTGAAATTAATCAGCCCGGCGTGTGTCCCGAGCTGATCGCCTTGCGTGTCTAAGATTGTGCCTGGAGCACTGGTCACACGCTCCAACAGGAACTCGCGGTAATCGGTTCCTCCAAGAAAGCAAAGGTCCTGGCTTTCGGGGCGTTCAGCCGACGCCAACTCTTGATCCCGGGCAATCTGGCGTACTTCCGCCTTTGTCAGTTCTCCCAGCGGAAGGAGCGTGCGCGACAGCTCCCGCTGACTAAGGACGCTTAGAACGTACGACTGATCCTTGTCGCGATCCTTTGCCCGCAAAACCTGGTACTGGCCATTGGCTTTATGCACCTGAGCGTAATGGCCGGTGGCAAGATGGCTTGCGCCTAGCATTAGGGCATGTTCGAGCAGCAAGCCCCACCGGATTTCACGGTTACAAGTCAGACATGGGTTAGGGGTCAGACCGGCTTCATAACCGCGCGCGAAGCCCTCTACCACCCGATCGTGGAATTCATCCTTGGCATCAACGACATAAAATGGAATACCAAGCTTTCCAGCAACCTTGCGCGCATTGGCGACATCGCTCGGGGAGCAGCATCTGTTCGGTCGGTCAGGACCGGAACTCCACAATCGAAGCATCAAGCCGAAGGTGCGCACCCCGGATTGGGAGATAAGCGATGCCGCTACTGAGCTGTCGACACCTCCGCTCATCGCGACGGCCACATTCATAGGTTTATTCACGGTGCCTGTGAGAGCGGTGTGAGGAAGTTGACGATTGTTTTCTCAAGCACATTTAGAAAGTCGTCGATCTCCGCTTCGGTGGTCTGACGACCAACGGATACGCGCAGTGAACCCTGGGCCAGGTCTGGATCGAGTCCAAGCGCAAGGAGTACTTCCGAAGGCTCTGGGTCACCGGTCTTGCAGGCCGACCCCGAGGAGCACGCAAATCCAGCCAGATCAAGCGCCGCCAGAAGCGCATTCCCATCGACATTCTCGAATACAAAAGAGGCGTTATTCGGTAGGCGCTCCGTGCGATGACCGGTGAGTTGGGCATTCGACATGCGTGACAGTACACCTTCAATGATTTTCTCGCGCAGTCGCTCGAATTGGTGCGCGTCGGTCTCTTGGCGTGTCACTGCGAGTTCTACTGCATGTGCCAGGCCCACGATCAAAGGGACATTGTGCGTACCAGCCCGGATACCGCGCTCTTGGGAGCCACCGGTTTGGATTGGATGAACGATCGTACCCGCGCGAATGTAGAGAGCGCCAACCCCTTTGGGTCCGTAGAATTTGTGAGCTCCGATCGAGAGCATGTCCACACCGAGCTGGTCGACGCGGGAGGGCAGCTGGCAGGTCGCCTGAAGCGCGTCCGAATGAAAAGCAACGTCGCGTTCTCTTGTGACCCGAACCAGATCAGAGATTGGATTGACCGTACCAATTTCGTTGTTCCCATAAATCACAGAAACGACGGCGGTATCGGGCCTGATTCGATCGTGCAAGGCATCGGGATCGACCAGCCCCATCCTATCGACCGGTAGCAGTTCCATCTCAAAGCCATGGTTTTCAGCCAGATCGTGTGCAGTGCTGCTGACGGCATCGTGTTCCACGGGTGATATCAGCAAGTGCTTTGCACCCCGCGCTTTGCGAGCGCCGAAAGCAGCACCCCGGAGGGCCAGGTTGTCGCTCTCAGAGCCACCACTCGTGAACACCAGCTCCTCCGGCGCACATCCCAATCCCGATGCTGTGCGTTCCCTGGCGTCCTCGACCACCCACTCTGCTCGCTGCCCCCAGGCGTGAACAGAGGATGGATTGCCGAAATCATCCCTCAGGTAGGGAAGCATCCTCTCTAGAACTGACTCGTCCAGGGGAGTGGTTGCCGCGTAGTCTAAATAGGTCGGCATCCGCTGGATTCTAACATGCGCACTTTTCAAGCAGAATCCGGCGGATGGTTATAATCCGGCATGCCATGGACAGCCACATTGCTTTGATCAGAGGGTTGCAGGTACTCGATTCTCGAGGCAACCCTACAGTAGAAGTTGAGGTTCAGCTTGGCGACGGAAGTATTGGCAGGGCCATCGTACCTTCGGGGGCTTCGACCGGCATCCACGAGGCATTGGAGCTGCGAGATGGTTTGGCGGATCGCTACCTGGGAAAGAGCGTCGAAAGTGCGGTCGGGAACGTAAATGGCGAAATCGCAGAGGNNCGACACTGCTTCCATCGATGGAGCCATGATTGAGCTGGATGGCAGTCCAAATAAGTCCCGTCTCGGCGCAAACGCGATCCTTGGTGTGAGCCTGGCTGCAGCCAAAGCAGCTGCAAGCTCAAGGGATGTCCCGTTTTACCGCTTTCTTGGTGGCGACAGCGCCGCGCTGCTGCCCGTGCCCATGTTGAATATCCTCAATGGGGGAGCTCACACAAGCTGGCAGACGACCGATGCGCAGGAATTCATGATCATGCCGTTGGGAGCCGATAGTTATTCCGAAGGCCTGCGCTGGGGAGCTGAGATCTATCACTCGCTGAAGCAGGTCTTGAAAGCTAAGGGTTATACCGTCCTTGTGGGAGATGAGGGCGGATATGCTCCTGCTTTGAAATCCAACGAGGAGGCTGTTGAACTGATCCTAGATGCGATCGACAGCGCTGGCTATCGAGCCGGTGAGCAAGTCGGTATTGCACTTGACCCGGCAGCTTCAGAATTTTACGAAGATGGAACGTATCGCCT
>JABAOE010008456.1_pt2 | contig 12576 bp, 13 predicted proteins | sample 7062141 | NCBI WGS metagenome assembly JABAOE01 (sample SAMN14538627, study PRJNA623070) | marine sediment metagenome | biome: marine biome [ENVO:00000428]; feature: marine pelagic biome [ENVO:01000023]; material: deep marine sediment [ENVO:00002113] | place: India: Gulf of Khambhat ...
GCCGAACTCGTTGTCGGTGAACTGGGTGTGGAGAGGATCGATCGCCCAGCCGGGGAACTCGGCGCGCAGGAACCGGATGACGGAACCGAACGCCTCCTTCGTCGTGAGGGCACCGCTGGAAACGGCGTGGACGTGTGCCCAGTCGATCACCGGACGCACGAAGGCGAACTCCCGGGCGATGAGGGCGATGTCGCCGAGGGATCCGAACGCCCGCTCCGACCCGGTGGTCTCGAGGCCGAGGGCGACACCGAGGTGGCGCACCTTGGGCTCGATACGGCGCAGCCCCTCGGCGACGAGCTCGTGGAGCTGCTCGGGTGTGCGCTCGCCGACGAACCCGGTGTGCGCCACGATCGTGTGCGCTCCGAGCGCCTTCCCGAGCTTCATCGTGTGCTCGAGGGCCGCCAGGGTCTTCGTCCTCCGCTCCTCGTCGTCGACGGTGAGCACGGCAAAGTAGGGGGCGTGGACCGACACCGCGAAGCCGCGGGCCGCGGCCGCCTCACCGAACTCGCCGCACCTGCGCTCCTTCCAAGGGAAGCCCTGCACGAACGGAAGCTCGACGGCCTCGTGGCCGCGCCCGCCGAGTGAGTCCAGCCACACGCCGTCGTCGACATCGCGTGGCGGCATCCGGGAGATCCCGAACCGGATCATGCCGCACATTCCAGCAGCCGGCTGAAGGCACCGTCTTTGACATATATATGTAAATGACATATGTTGAGTACATGCACTCGGATCACCGCCGCCGAGCTCGAGGGAGACGCAGACGCGCCGACGGCTGGGAGGTGAGAGCGCCCGTCGCGCGGTTCGTCGAACCGGCCGCCCTCGTCGCCCTGTGTGACGGTCCCGGCCACGGCTACGAGCTCGCCGACGCCATCGCCGAGCTGCTCGGAGTGCCCCGGGTCGACTACGGGAACCTCTATCGGATGCTTCGCCGGATGGAGGAAGAAAGCCTCGTCGCATCGACCTGGGACGCAGAGCAGGAGGGCAGGTCGAAGCGGACGTACGAGCTCACCGGCGAGGGCCGGGACCTGTTACGCGCCTGGGTTGCGGCGCTCGACCACACCAGGGACCGCATCGGCGTGGTCCTCGACCGCTATCACGAAAGGAACCCGACATGAAGATGCAACATGGGATGCACGCGTGCTTCGGGCCCGGATCGCGCCGCCGCGCCCGGGGCTGGCGGGCACGTGCCTGGCTCTGGGACAACCCATCGCCGGAGGAGCTGGTGGAGCTGCTCGAGGAGTACCAGCGAGACCTCGAAGAAGAGGCAGCCCACGTCGCCGACCGCATCCGCGACCTCAAGGAATCCCCCGGCGCCTGAGCCTCCCTGCCCGCGGCAACGGGCGGGTCCCCTTTCCCACCACGCGGCCTGGGCGACGGCCGGCCGTGCGGACGTGGCGTCTACGCTGCGGTGCCGTGCTCCCCCGCCCGCCTTCCCACGAGATGCCGGTCCGCCTCGTCCGTCTCATGATCGGACTCGTGCTCTTCGGGGTCGGTCTGGCGTGGATGGTGCTCGCCGACCTCGGGCTGGCCCCGTGGGAGGTCCTCCACCAGGGCATCAGCGAGCGGACCGGCATCCTCATCGGCACGGTGGGGATCATGACCGGCGCCGTCGTGCTGCTGCTGTGGATCCCACTGCGCGAGCGCATGGGGATCGGCACGATCCTCAACGTCGCCGTCATCGGCGTCGTCATCGACGTGACGCTGTGGCTGCTTCCCTCCGAGATCCATGCCGAGTGGCTCCAGTGGGCGGCGATGGTCGGCGGCGTGATCCTCGTCGGCGTCGGCACCGGGTTCTACATCGGCGCCGGCCTCGGGCCCGGGCCCCGGGACGGGCTCATGACCGGCATCGCAGCACGGGGGATCCCGATCGGGCTCACTCGAACCGTCATCGAACTCTCCGTGCTCATCGGCGGATGGCTGCTCGGCGGCACGGTCGGCATCGGGACCGTGCTCTTCGCCTTCGGGGTGGGGCCGTCCGTCGCGTTCTTCCTCCCCCGTCTCACCAGGCCGGTTCCGGTGGGCGCCTGAGGCACCCGGTGGCCCGATCGGCCAGTTCGCCCGTGCTCACTAACCTCGGATCGGGCCTGTAGCTCAATTGGCAGAGCAGCGGACTTTTAATCCGAAGGTCGTGGGTTCGATTCCCACCGGGCCCACCGGAGACCCCTCAACCGGGCAACAACCGCCCGGTGGGGCGCGGTAGACGCGTTCGGCCCTGGTCGGGCGTTGGGGTATCGCGCAGACTGACCGGGTTCGTCACAGCCGGCTCGTTGGTGCCTCATGCGGTCCACTTCCCACACCGCGCTCCGCGTCCTGGTCGTGGCCATCTTCGTTGCCTCCGGCTGCAGCACCGAGACGCAGGATCCGGAAGACGCCGGAACGCCACCTCTCACGGCGACCACCGCGGCGACGACGACGGCGACGACGCAGCGGCCTCCCGCATCCACGGCAACGACATCCGCCCCTCCGGGCCCGAACTCCGAGGATCCCCTGGAGGCCGGCCTCGCCGCGTTCGTGGAATGGTCGGGTGCGCTGGCGAGGGAGGACACCGGTCGCGCCTGGGACCTGATGGCCGAGTCCTCGCAGCGCTCGCTCGGGAGTCGTGAGACGTTCCTCGAATGGGGAACCGAGCTCGCTGAGGGATGGGGCGCCTGGTCCCGGGCCGAGGACCTCGAGGCCGAGCTCGTCGAAGACGCAGCGGGGCGCACGACGCTGCTCGTGCGGGGCCTGGTGACGAGGGAGGGAATGGAGGAGCAGGCGGAGACGACCGTGTTCCTCGTGCTCGCCGACGGTGAAGTCGTCGTCTCACCCTTCGAGGAGTTCGGCAACGTTGCCCGCGGCCTCGTCGAGGATCCCACCGAAGCCCCCCTCCCCGATGGCTCCGGGGCGGGACGCCGCATCGTCTACGGGAACGAGGCGCAGCGGGTGTGGCTCGTCGATGACGACGAGCAGATTCTCGACACCTACCTCGTCTCCGGTCGTCGCGGCGTCCCGGCCCCGGGTGAGTACGAGGTGTTCTCGAAGTCCGAGCTGGCCTTTGCCGGGCACGACGGCATCACGATGCGGTTCATGGTCCGGTTCGCAACGAGCTCGACATCGGGCCTCGCCATCGGGTTCCACTCGATCCCCAACCGTGCCGACGGGTCGCCGCTCCAGACCGAAGAGCAGCTCGGCGAGTACCACAGCGCCGGGTGCGTCCGGCAGAGCTTCGGCCACGCGGCAGACCTCTACGAGTGGGCCGGGGTGGGGACCCGGGTCGTCGTCCTCCCCTGACCGTGTTGACGCCGCGGGTCAGCCGGCGACGGCGACCTGCGCCGCGTCGACTGCGGGTGCCATCGCCGCAAGCCTCGTCCTGGCCCGCTCCCGCAAGACCCGCAGCGGCGGGATGACGGCAGGCCGATCGAGCGACACCACGGCATCGCCGAGCCCCGCCGCTTGCCTCGCGGCAACGCCTTCGTCGGCCATGGCCACCGCCACCGTGACGATGAGCTGTTGGAGCCGGAGGTGTTCCTCCGAGGAGGCACGGCAGTGGGCGAGGTACTCGGACTCCCGTCGGGCGAGCCGGGACAGCCGCCCCGACTCGGCAGCGAGATATGCGCTGCGAGTCGGCGTCGGGGTGGTGGTCGAAGCGGAAGGCTGGGGGGGCCGCATCTGCGCTCGTTCTCCTCTGTGGTGTCACCAACTCCTTCGGCGGGCAACCCCGGACCCTGGAAGGTCATCCTCGGCGCGTCCGACCTGACTAGTCACCGTCCCCATACGCCACCTGCTCACGTCGGACACAACGACCCACCGGGTACCGCCGGAGTGCCCTACCGGTGCCATCGCCGGCGTCGTACGTTGTCCGATGGTGTGCCGCGACCGCCCTCCACGTGGCCGAAGAGGCACGCCTCGAAGACGAGCGACGGAGAAGGACCTGTGATCGAGCGCACCAACACGACCGGCACCTCGATCGCGTCGCTCCAGGGCGTCGAGAAGACCTATGGGACGGGTGCCGCGATGGTACGGGCGCTCCGCAAGGTCGACCTGGAGATCCGGACCGGCGAGCTCATGGTGCTGCTGGGACCGAGCGGGTCCGGCAAGACGACGCTGCTCAACATCGTCGGCGGCATCGAACCGGCGACGGCGGGCCGGGTGACCGTCGCAGGCACCGACCTCGCGTCCCTCGACGACGCGGCGCGCACCGAGCACCGCCGCACCGCCGTCGGGTTCGTGTTCCAGTTCTTCAACCTCATCCCCACCCTCACTGCGCTCGAGAACGTGCAGCTCATCGCAGAGCTCGTCGGAGCCCGAGACCCCGAACGCAGCGAGTCGGTGCTGCGGGCCGTCGGCCTGGGCGATCGCATGCACCACTTCCCCGGCGCCCTCTCCGGAGGGGAGCAGCAGCGGGTGGCCATCGCCAGGGCCCTCGTCAAGGAGCCGCCGCTGCTCCTGTGCGACGAGCCGACCGGAGCCCTCGACCTCGAGACCGGCCGCCAGGTGCTGGCCCTGTTGCGCAGCCTCGCCTCCGACGACGGCCGCACGATCGTCCTCGTCACCCACAACTCCGCCATCGCCGCCATCGCGGACCGAGTCGTGACGATGGGATCCGGCCAGATCACCGACGTCGCCGTCAACCCGGCGCCGGCGCCTGCCGCTGACCTGGAGTGGTGATGCGCGTGCTCCGCCGCAAGCTCGTCAGGGATGCCCGCCGGCGCCGGCCGCAGCTCATCGCCATCGTCGTCACCGTCTTTCTCGGGGTCGCCCTCTACGCCGCCTCGTTCGACGCCTTCCGCAACCTCCAGGTGTCGTACCAGTCCCTCTACGACGACCTCGCCTTCGCCGACATCACCGTCGTCGGCGGCGATCCCGAGGGCATCCAACGCGCCGTGGCCGACGTCGTTGGAGTTGCAGCCCTGGAGACGCGGACCGTGGCGGAGACACCGGTGCGGATCGGAGGAGCCGACAAGCTGCTGGGACGGATCGTGGAGGTGCCTCGCGACCGGTTGCCGGCGGTGAACTCGGTGGTGGCGCTCGAAGGATCGGTGCCGTCTTCGCTCTCCGACTCCGGCGTGCTCGTCGAACAGCACATGGCGGAGCATTTCCGCCTCGACGTCGGCGACCGGCTCGAGCTCCTGATGCCTGCCGGCTGGTCGACGGTCGAGGTCGTCGCGACCGTGGCATCGCCCGAGTACCTGTGGCCGGCGCGCAGCCGCCAGGAGGTGCTGACGTCGCCCGGCGACTTCGGCGTGCTCTTCGGCACCGGTGGGCTCATCGACGGGGTGTCCGCGGAGTCGACGAGGAGTGAGGTGGCGATTCGCCTCGCCGACGACGCAGATCGCAGTGCGGTCGTCGAAGAGGTCGCCAGAACCGCAAGGGCCGCAGGGGCCGTGTCCTCTTTCGAGCAGGCAGACCAGCCGTCGAACGCGGCCCTCCAGGAGGACGTGCGCGGCTTTGGTGAGATGTCGTTCCTCTTCCCCGTCCTGTTCCTCGGCGCCGCCGGGATGGCCACCTCGGTGCTGCTCAGCCGGCTCGTCATCTCTCAGCGCGCCCAGATCGGGCTGCTGCGGGCGAGCGGGTTCTCCAGACGGACGATCTTCGGCCACTACCTCGTGTTCGGTGTCACCGCAGGGCTCGTCGGCGCGGTGCCGGGCGCCGTCGCAGGCTCGCTGCTGGCGCGGGCCATCACCGGCCTGTACACCGACGCGATCTCGGTGCCGATCACCGTCATCGAGTTCCGCCCGTCGACGGTCGCCACCGGTGTCGGCTTCGGCCTCGCCGCCGGCGCGCTGTCCGGGCTCGGGCCGGCCATCCGCGCCGCACGACTCGCCCCCGCCGAGGCGATGCGGGCCACCCTCGCCGTGGGACCGCCCCGGACCGGCCTCATCGATCGGTTCGTCCCCATTCTCCGGCGGCTCCCCGCCCCGGCGAAGATGGTGCTGCGGGGCATCGGGCGCAACCGGGGCCGCAGCCTCGCCACCGCAACGGGCGTTGTGCTCGCCATCGTGCTCATCCTCACTTCGTGGGGCATGATCGACACGATGCAGATCCTCCTCGCCCGCCAGTTCGAGGAGGTCCAGGGCCAGCACGCCCAGGTCTTCGTCGAGCAGAACGATACGCTCGGGGAACTCAGCTCCCTCGACGGCGTCGCCGCCGTCGAGCCGGCGACCCAGCTCCCGGTGACGATCCTGGCGGGCGACACCCGATACCAGAGCTCCGTCCTCGCCCTCCCATCGGACACGGCGATGCACACGTTCCGGATGGCGGATGGGGGCAATGCCCCTCTGCCGGCGTCGGGGGTCTACGTCGGCAGGGCGCTGCGCTCGCTCGCCGGGATCGAAGCCGGCGACACGATCACGCTGGTGTTGGCCGACATCCGTCTCGAGGAGACCGTCGCGGGGTTCGTCGACGAGCCGCTCGGCACGACGGCGTACATGGCGTTGCCGGCCCTCGCCTCCGACCTCGGCGCCGCCGAGGACGCGATCGTCAACTCGGCGATGATCCGGTACGAGCCGGGTGTCGAAGCCGCCGCGATCCGCGCCGCCGTCGTCGAGGTTGCCGGCGTCAGGGCCTACGTCGACGCCCGCGCCCTCTACGACACCGTCCAGCGCTTCATGGGGCTGTTCTACGCGTTCGTCGGGGTCATGCTCGCCTTCGGTGCGGTGATGGCGTTCGCCCTCGTCTTCAACACCGTCTCGGCAAACATCGCCGAGCGGGCCGGCGAGGTGGGGACGTTGAAGGCGAACGGGGTGGGCCGCAGGGTCATCGGGCGGCTCATCACGGCGGAGAACCTGCTGCTCCTGGCCATGAGCGTCGGTCCGGGCCTCGTCGTCGGGCATCTCGCCGCCGCGGAGATGATGTCGAGTTTCTCGAGCGACCTCTTCCGTTTCGACGCCGTCATCCGGCCGACGACGTATCTCTTCACCGCCCTCGCCATCGTCGCCGTCGGGCTCGCTTCCCAGGGACCGGTGCTGCGGCGTCTCCAGGAGCTCGACGTCGCCCAGATCGTCCGGGAGCGCTCGTTGTGAGCGAGCCCGGAGGTCGCCCGGGGGCCGGTCGATGAGGGTGCCGTCCCCGGGTACGCTCGCCCCATGACGCCCGCGCGCTGGGGCATCGTCGGGACCGGTGGCATGGCCGCCAAGATGGCGACGACGATGCGCGCCCACCCCGACGTCGATGTCGTCGCCGTCGGGTCGAGGAGCATCGAGGCGGCGAGGTTCTTCGCCGAGGCGCACGAGATCCCCCACGCCGACGGATCCCACGACGCCGTCGCCGGACGCGACGACGTCGACGTCGTCTACGTGGCCAGCACGAACGACCTCCATCGGGAGAACGTGCTCTCGTGTCTCGAAGCCGGCAAGCCGGTCCTGTGTGAGAAGCCGCTGGCGCTCAACGCGACCCAGGCCGCCGAGATGGTTGATGCCGCCGCCGGGGCCGGCGTCTTCTTCATGGAGGCGATGTGGATGCGCTTCCAGCCGTTCCTCGACACCGTCGACGAACTCGTCGCCTCGGGAGCGATCGGGAAGATCCGCCTCTTCCAGGCGACGTTCGGCTTCCCGGCGAACCCGGACCCGGCGCGGCGTTGGTTCAACCCCGCAATGGGAGGCGGCTCGCTCCTCGACCTCGGGATCTACCCGGTGACGCTGGCGTATCACCTGCTCGGCCCGCCGGTGTCGTGCTCATCGGAGGCAGACCTCACCCCCGACAGCGTCGACCGCCAGCTCAGCGTCTCGGGGCTCCACGAGAGCGGAGCGATGTCGACGCTGACGTCGTCGCTGCTCGGCGACGCCGCCAACGAGGCCATCATTTCGGGAGACAAGGGACGGATCCGGATCCATTCCCCGTTCCACCACTCGCACCGGGTCACCCTCGAGCGTGAGGGGGCTGCCGTCGCCGCCTACGACACCGGGCACGAGGGAACCGGCCTCGAGTTCGAGATCGACGAGGTCCATCGCTGCCTCGCCGAGGGGCTCACCGAGAGCACGCGCATGCCGCTCGGGGACAGCCTCGCGGTGATGCGCTGGATGGACGAGATCCGGCAGGAGGCAGGGATCGTCTACCCGGGCGAGTGAGGGAAGCGCTCAGCCGGTGAGCGGTATCCGACGTGTCGATCCTCGGCCGGGCGCCCGCACCCTCGTATCCTCGGCACCGGCGAAGCCGCGCCGGAGCGGGGAGGGTCGATGCCCGGAGAGGACGAGCCCGACAGAAGCGACTCCGGCCTTTCGCCCGGAGATCCGACTGATGAGCCGACGTCGAGTGAGGAGCTGATCCGGCGGGCTCGCGAAGGCCTCGGCCCGATGACCGACGACCATCCCGTTGCTCCGGCCACGGGTCGGCCCTCCCGCGGCGAGTCGGGCGGAACCGGCGATCGGTTCGGCGGGGCTCCCGACCCGTTCGGCGCCACGGCGCCGGCATCGTTCCCGCAGCCCGGGAGCCCGCCCGGCCCGGCAGGAACGGGCCGCCGAAACTCCGTGATCGGCCTGCTCATCGCCGCCGCCGTCATCGCCGTTCTGACGGTGGGCGTGGTCAGCATCTTCAGGGCCGGTGACGAGGAACCGCCGGCAAACGCCGCGGTCGAGGCAACCCGGGAGGCACTCGAAGATGCCGGCGTGCGGGAGTCATCGATCGACTGCGTCATCGAAAGGCTGCAATCGGAGGATGCGTTCTCCACGCTCGACGGCGTCAACTCGAAGGCCCTCGGCGACATCGGTGCCGGCGGCGTCGGCATGCCGCCTGAGATCGTGCCCTTCATGGCGGCGTTCGTCGGGACGCTGCCGGATTGCCTGTCGGCGACCGAGCTGCAGGCGTTCGCGACGGCGCCCGCGACCGAAGGGCCGCGCACCCTGGGGGACAGCTCCGAGCTCGACGGCCTGTGGCGGTCGTGCGAGGCGGGAGACTTCGAGGCCTGCGATCTGCTCTTCATCGTGAGCCCGGTGGGCTCGGACTACGAAGCGTTCGGCGGCGGCTGCGGCGACCGGGACGCCGACGTGACGCTGCCCTGCGTCGTCGTCCTCGGCAGCGGCCCCGACCTCGCCGGCTGGGAGCAGCGCTGCGACGCCGGCGACTTCGGAGCCTGCGACCTCCTCTTCTCCCTCAGCGCCGTCGGTTCGGACGAGGAGCGCTTCGGGGCGACATGCGGCAACCGCAACGAGGCCTCCGAGGTGCTGCCCCTGCCCTGCACGATGCGCTACGGGCTCGGCACCCGTCCCTGAAGCGCAGCCGGACCGGGTCCTTCTCCCCTACCCGGCATCGTTGATGTCCGTTCCACTGTCCCCACCGATACGCCTGTCGTGCAGGACGGCTCCAGGGACGCACTACGGGTGAGAGGACATCGCTGGAGGCCCGGATGGCCGAGGAGCGACCGACACCCGAGGCGTTCACCGAATTCGCAAAGGACGTGGAGCCCCGGCTCCGCTATGCGCTCGTCGCGTCGTGGGGCTATCACCGGGGCCGCGAGGCCGTCCAGGACGCGCTCGTCTACGCGTGGGAGCACTGGCCGGCGATCCAGGCGGCGACCAACCCGGCCGGCTACCTCTACCGCATCGCCCACCGTCGCGCCTCTCAGCACGGCTCGGCGGTGCCGCTGGTAGCAGACGGCGCCGTCTATGACCCCGACCCGCCAGAGCCCGGACTCGGCCCAGCGCTGGCCAGGCTCTCGCGGCAGCAGCGGGCCGCGGTGTTGCTGATCGAGGGGCTTGGGCTCACGTATCGGGAAGCTGCCGAGCTGCTCGGCGTTTCCCGCTCCTCCGTTCAAACCCACCTGGAGAGAGGCCTCGAGCGGCTTCGCACCGACCTGGGAGTGACCTCTGATGCTTGACCTCGGCACCCGCATTCGCCGTCATGTGGACGTCACGGCCCCTCCGGTCGACATCGACGCCCTCGTCCGCAGCCTCGCCGAGGACGCCCCGCAGCTTCCCGGCGTGACTGAGGTCGTCGCCAGGTCGACGCCGCGTCCCACCCGGTGGCGACCCCTCACCGCCTTCGCCGCCACAGCGGTCGTCGTAGTGGCGGCGATCGCCGCGGCGGCATGGCTGCTCGCGAGCGACGCACCGGTCGGCGACACCACACCGCCGTCTCCCACCCAGGCTCCGACGACGGCGCCTCCGGAGACGACGACGGAACCGACGGCTCCGACGACGCCCGCGACGACGGTGGCCACACCTCCCACGACGGCCCTACCGCTGCCCGCCGAGCCGGCGGAGCCGATCACGCTCGACGAGCTCCAGGCCGTCTTCGACGACCCGGCGTGGTGGAGTCCGGAGCTCCGCGAGCTCTATGCGGGCGGCTCGTTCACGAGTTACGACGGGCATTTCCTCGGCCTCGAGATCGGCACCACCTTGGGCTTCGAGGGAGCGTTGCTGGAAGGTGGGTCCTTCTCGACCGACGTCCTCGCCGGCCGGCCCGCCATCGTGGTCGCCTGGTACGGCCAGCCTGAGGCGCTCGACCCCGACGCCGGATGGCCCCAGCTCCACGACAATCTCTCCGCCCTCCAGAAGGTGTACGAGGCCTTCGGTGACCGACTCAGCGTGGTGTCGATCTTCATCCCATACGACCAGGCCTTCCAGGAGGGCGAGCCGTCGAGGGCTACCCCGCCCGGCGGACCGTTCCATGCCGCCGTTGCCGACCAGCTCTCCCGCAACGGCTACACGTTCCCGGTCGTCGTCGAACCGGCCACCCCGGACGGGACTCCGGTGACCACCTGGTTCCAGCTCGGGGACGCGATGCCCGCGTGGGTCCTGCTCGACGAGACCGGGCGCATCGTCGAAGGCTTTGTCGGCTTCGTCGGCCCCATCCCTGTCGGATTCCTGCTCGCCGAGCTGACACAGGAAGCCGCCGCTGCGCCGGCCGTGGAGTCGACGCCGACGGAGTGGTGGACGACGTTCACCGAAGGGGACGGGCTCGCCGACGACTGCGCCTGGGGGATGGTGGCGGCCACCGACGGCACGCTGTGGATCACNNGGTGTCTCGATACGACGGAAGCACGTGGACGGTGTACCAGGACGGTGTCGATGTCGACGTGACCCTCGGCCCCGACGGAACACCGTGGTTCGCGACGTCGCACACCATCCTCCACTTCCTCGACGGCACGTGGGAAACGCTCGCTCCGCCGGCGGAGTGGGAACCCGGTGCCGAGGTCCACGGTTTGGCGATCACCGCGGACGGCACGGTGTGGACCGGCGAGGGCGACACGATGCTGTGGAGCTACGACGGCGCCCGCTGGACCCCGCATCCCGGCGTCGTGCCCGAGGGCATGGCGGGCCTCGTCGCCGCGGCACCCGACGGGTCGCTGTGGGCGGGCATGGAACAACAGCTCGTCCGCTCCGACGGCGAGGCGTGGACCACCGTGCCCGGGCCCGAGGGCCGGGATCTCGGCCCGGCGGCACCGAGTTTCTCCCCCGACGGCGCCCTGTGGCTCGTCGACGTCGAAGCGGGCGGACTCCTCACCTTTGGCGACGGGTCGTGGACGCATCACCTCGAAGGCGTCTCGATCGAGGATGTCGCCTTCGCCGCCGACGGCACGGTGTGGGCTGCTTCCAGCGAGGAGGGTGCGTTCCGGTTCGACGGAGCGACGTGGACCCGGTACACGACGGCGGACGGCCTCGATTCGGACTTCCTCATGTCGGTGGCGGTGACGCCCGACGGCGCCGTGTGGTTCGGGACACTCGACTCCGGCGTCACCCGGTTCGATCCGGAGAGCTGACCTCCGGGACGGGCGAGGGCGACGCGTCGAGCACGATGGAGCACCAACCCGCAGGCGCGGGGCCCCGGCGACGGCCGGGACTCGGCGGGGTCGATGGTCAGCGGTGAATCGGGCCGGTCGCCTCTTGTGCGCTGTGTCGTGCCGCTTCCGAGCACGGGAGGCCCCCCGCCACTCCGTGCGAACGGCGGCGCCTCTCGCGGCGGAATCCCCGGTGGATCGGGTCCTGCGCCCCTAGCACGCTGCGTATTCGCGGCGCATACTTGTGAACGCCTTCACAAAGGCTCGCAGAGAGGGATGCGGGGTCGTGTTCCTCGCACTGCGTCTCATGACGCAGGCGGGTCAGGGAAAACACAACGCAGGTCGATCCCCGTCTCCTGCCGGAGGAACCCCAGGGCAACACCTGGGGTTTCTTCGTGAGGGCACTACGCCGCCGTCAGCCGCGGCGGAAGAGCAACGGTGCAACGACCCGGCCGAGGGACCGCATCGCCGCCTGGGTCGCATGCTCACCGGTCTCGTCGATGGCGAGATGAACGAACGAGCCGCCGAGGCGCCACGCCAGCGCACCATCGGTCAGCACCTGGTCTCCCACGACCCAGATCTCGGCGGTGGTGCCGGTGAGCCTGAGCCGGCGCCGCGTCGTCCACGGCTTGTTGCCTCGCCCGATCATCCGTTCGACACCCCGGCTCCCCCCATTCGTCAGCATGATCACTCGCTCGACGCCCGGGAGCGACTCGAAGCGCTCGATGGTGGATTCGACGGCAGTCGCCAGCTCCAATCGGCCGGCGCCCTGAGGCACGATCGTGTTGTCGACGTCGAAGATCACGACGAGCGGACCCGGATGGGCGGCGACGAGCCGCTCGACCTCGTCGAGCCTCCCGACGCTCATGATCGAGGCTCTTCGC
>JABAOE010008929.1_pt1 | contig 12563 bp, 14 predicted proteins | sample 7062141 | NCBI WGS metagenome assembly JABAOE01 (sample SAMN14538627, study PRJNA623070) | marine sediment metagenome | biome: marine biome [ENVO:00000428]; feature: marine pelagic biome [ENVO:01000023]; material: deep marine sediment [ENVO:00002113] | place: India: Gulf of Khambhat ...
CCGCGGAAGATGTTGCCGCCGCCAACGACGATGGCGACGCTGGTGCCGTTCTCCTGCACGCGTTTCACCTGGCCGGCGATGTTGTTCAGGCGTTCGGTGTCGATGCCGTAGGGCAGGTCGCCCTGCAGCGCCTCACCGCTGAGTTTCAGGAGTATGCGCCGATAGGGAGGGTCCTTCTTCATGGCAGTAGGAGCCCCGGTCTCAGCCGGGGGAACGCACTGTGCGCAGTCTACAGGCAGCGAGGTGCGCTTGGCCAGCCCGCCGGCTAGTCGGTGCCCAGCTCAAAGCGGGCGAAGCGCTCTTGACGCGGATGTTCTCTCCCGTCTTGGCGATCGCTTCCTTTACCAGGTCACCGACAGTCTTCGACTCGTCCCGCAGGTACGGCTGTTCGAGGAGGACGACCGCCTTCGGGTCGTCTTCGCTGTCTTCCGGCAGGTCTTCGAGCGAGACGTACTTCGGCTGCGTGCCACCGACCTGCAGCGCGATCGCGGCCACCAGCTCCTTGAAGTCGTCGGTGCGCGCCACGAAATCGCTCTCGCAGTTCACTTCGACAAGCGCGCCGACGCGCTGATTGTGGTGGATGTACGACTGGACGAGGCCTTCGGCGGTCTCGCGGCCGGCGCGCTTGGTGGCGGCGGCGAAGCCGGCCTCGTTGAGGATCGCCTTCGCCTTTTCGATGTCGCCCTTGGCTTCTTCGAGCGCCTTCTTCGAGTCGAGCATGCCGGCGCCGGTCTGCTCGCGCAGGGTCTTAACGTCTTGGGCGGAAATTGCCATGTGAAGTGATGCTCCCGGGGAACTGACTGGCTGGGTTACTCGGTCTTGCTGTCGTCTTCAGACGGGGCTGCTTCGCCTTCGTCCGCCGGGGCGTCGTCCGCGCCTGCTTCGGGTGCTGCCGCTTCTTCGGCGGCCGGCGCTTCCTCGGCCTCGGCGGGTGCCTCGGTTGCGGCTGCTTCCGTTTCGGCGGCAGGAGCTTCGCTCTCCGCTGCTGGGGCTTCGGCCTCAGGCGCCGCGGTCTCCGCCTCTGGTTCTGCGGCGGGCGCCTCGGCTGCGGTCTCCGTCGCGCCCTCAGCGGCTTCGGCGGCCGGGGCTGCTGCCGCTTCTGGTTCTGTGGCGGCCGCTTCAGCGGTGGCTGCCTCCTCAGCGGCGGCGACTTCGGCGGCGGCCTCCTCTTCGGCGGCGACCTCGTCCGGCGACTGCTCGTCCGGGGAGACGACGTAGCCCGTTTCCTTGTAGGCGTCGACTTCGACGTCCTCGGCCTCGAGCGAAGCCTGCTCGGCGAACTCGCGCGCGGTCAGGCCCTCGAGCACCGCGTCGGCCATGAGGCTGGTGATCAGCTTGATCGCGCGGATCGCGTCGTCGTTGGAGGGGATCGGGTAGTCGATGACGTCCGGGTCGCAGTTCGTGTCGACGAGCGAGACGATCGGCAGGTTGATGCGCAACGCCTCGGCGACGGCGATGTACTCCTTCGTCGTGTCGACGAGGAAGACCGCCGAGGGTAGCGCCGTCATCTCCTTGATCCCGCCGAGGTAGCGGTTGAGCCGGACGATCTCTTCCTCCAGCTTCAGGCGCTCCTTCTTCGGGTAGTACTCAAACTCGCCGCGCGCCTTGGCGTCTTCCATGCGCACGAGGTGGTCGATGCGGTTCTGGATCGTGTGGAAGTTGGTCAGCGTGCCGCCGAGCCAGCGCGTCGTCACGAACGGCATGCCGCAGCGCCGCGCCTCGGTCTCGATCGCCTCCTGGGCCTGGCGCTTCGTGCCGACGAAGAGCAGAGTGCCGCCTTCGGCGATGAGGTCGCGGACGAACTGGCGGGCGTCGGCCAGCTTCTGCACCGTCTGCTGCAGGTCGAGGATGTGGATGCCGTTGCGCTCGGTGAAGATGAACTTGCGCATCTTCGGGTTCCAGCGCCTTGTCTGGTGCCCAAAGTGCACGCCCGCTTCCAGCAGGGACTTCATTGTTACGGTTGTCGCCAAGTAGTAACTCCTGTTCGAACGTCCGAACGACCAGTATACACAGGTAGCTTTGCGCCGAACAACCGCTCGGGGGTTGGTTAGATGACACACCCAAGGGGCCAACTAGAGCAGAATCGCTAGAGTTATCGCAACCGCCGATACTGCGAGGGGCAGGCCGATCAATAGCGCCACCGCCAGTCTCGTCCCTAGGAGATCGGTATAGAAACCCCACACGCGAATGATCCCGGCGATGCCCCAGACTCCTTCTTCCATGATGGCGGGGTGAGTATAGCAGCGCCGGGTGCCCCCGCGTTGTCCGTTTCCTTAGCGCCCGCTATAATAGCCGGCGGAAGGCCCTCACGGGGGTCTTCTCTCTTATCTCCACGGAGGTACGGAAACTTGCCCGTATACGAATATCTCTGCAACAAGGGCCACAGCTACGAAAAGACGGAAGGCTTCAGCGCCCCGTCGACGCAGAAGTGCACGCAGTGCGGCGCCCGCGCCCGGCGGCAGATAAGCATGCCGGCTGTCATCTTCAAGGGCAGCGGCTTCTACAGCACAGACAACCGCGGCTCCGGCCCCTCCAGCAACGGCGCCTCGTCCAGCTTCTCGAGCGACAACGGCGATTCCAGCACGAAGAGCGACGACGCCAAGACCCCCGACAGCACCGCCAAGACCGAAGCCGCCGTCGACTAGCGGCGCCTCGCCCACACACCTCCCTTCGCCTACGATAGCGGCATGCGTGTCGTCCTCCAGCGTGTCGCCGGCGCCTCCGTCACGGTCGACGGGCAGGTCGTTGCCTCAATCGGCCCCGGACTCCTTCTGCTCGTCGCCGTTGCCGGCGGCGACGACGAGGCCGAGGCGCGGCGCGTCGCCGCCAAGTGCGCCGAGATGCGCATCTTCAGCGACGCCGACGGCCGCTTCAACCTCTCGCTGACCGACACCGGCGGCGAGGCGCTCGTCGTCAGCCAGTTCACGCTCCTGGCCGACGTCCGCCGCGGCCGCCGGCCCAGCTTTGAGGCCGCCGCTCGCCCGGAAGCGGCCGAACCCCTGGTCGAGGTATTCGCGGAGGAGCTGCGCCGTCTTGGCGTGGAGACTCAGACGGGCCGCTTCGGTGCGAAGATGTCCGTCGACCTCGTGAACGACGGCCCGGTGACGGTCGTTATCGACAGCGCTGACCTCGACCGGCCACGGAGGGCGTAGCCGCGCAACCTTGACGCGCACGTAAGGGTTCCCGCATAATGCGGGTGCGCGTATCCAACACCGGAACGCGACAGTGTAGAGGAGGCTCGTGATGCCCCGCGGCAAGAAGACTCCGGCGAAACCCACCGATCACGCCGATGACCTCCAGGAGCCCGGCTTCTCGACCGTCGAAGAGGCAGTCGAGGACTTTCGCGCCGGCCGTTTCGTGATCGTCGTTGACGACGACGACCGTGAGAACGAGGGTGACCTCATCATCGCCGCCGAGCACGTCGACGAAGACAAGATCGCCTTCATGCTCAAGTACACGAGCGGCATCATCTGCGTGCCCGCGGCCGAAGAGCGCCTGGACACGCTGCGCATCCCCCTGATGGTGGGTAACAACCAGGCCCAGTACGGCACCGCCTTCACCGTCTCTGTGGACGCCCGCAAGGGGGTCACGACAGGGGTCTCGGCGGCCGACCGCGCGCGCACGATCCAGGTGCTCGCCGATCAGAAGTCGGAGCCGGTCGACCTCGTCGCGCCCGGCCACATCTACCCGCTGCGGGCCCGCGACGGCGGCGTCCTCGTGCGCGCCGGCCACACCGAGGCCAGCGTCGACCTCTGCCACCTCGCCGGACTTCAGCCCGTGGCCGTCCTCTGCGAGATGATGAGCGCGGACGGCAAGATGATGCGCCACCAGGCGCTGACGCGCTTCGCCAGGCGCCACAGCCTGAAGATCGTCAGCATCAACCAGCTCATCAGCCACCGTGTGCAGCGCGAACGCCTCGTCGAGCGGGTGGCCGCCACGGCGCTGCCGACGAAGTGGGGCGAGTTCACGCTCTACGCCTATCGATCGCAGATCGACGCCGACGAGCACGCGGCGCTCGTGATGGGTGACCTGACTACGTCCGAGCCCGTCCTGGTGCGCGTTCACTCGCAGTGCGTCACCGGCGACGTCTTCGGCTCGATGCGCTGCGATTGCGGCGACCAGGTCGACCTGGCCCTCAGCAAGATCGCGCAGGAGGGCCGCGGTGTCCTCCTCTACATGCGGCAGGAGGGGCGCGGCATCGGCTTCCACAACAAGATCAGAGCCTACTCGCTCCAGGAGTCTGAAGGGCTAGACACGGTTCAGGCCAACGAAGCGCTCGGCTTCGCCGCCGACCGCCGCGACTACGGCATCGGCATGCAGATCCTGCTCGACCTGGGCCTCTCAAAGGTGCGCCTGCTCACGAACAACCCGCAGAAGCGCGCCGGGATCGAGGGCTACGGCCTCGATGTCGTCGAGCGAGTGCCGATCCAGGCGACCCCGAACCCGCACAACTGGAAGTACCTGGAGACCAAGCGCGACAAGCTGGGCCACATCATCGACATGCCCGGATAGGCCGGGTACGGCGCTGGTTTCGCCGAAGACGGTGCACGTAGCAAGGGAACGCCCGTGCGCGCCGCTTTTGGTAACCTCAGCACATGGCCCGCCAATCACGTAGACGCCTTCGTCCCGGCGAAGTCAAGGCCGTCGTCTTCGACGCTTACGGTACCGTCATCAACTTCACGGAGCCCGACTTCATCGCGACGATGGCCGAGATCTGCGCCGACCAGTCGCTCGACGCCGACGCCAGCGACCTCTGGCGGCGCTTCCTGCGCGCCTCCTACCTCATGCGCTCAGAGCACCACCACGACCCCGTCTACCAGCGCTACGACGAGGCCTGGGCCCGCCAGTTCGAGCGCGTTTTCAAGCAGCTCCGCCTGGACGGCGACGTCTGGCGCGCCTCGCTGGCGTTCAAGGCGGCGCTAGCGGACGCGCCCGCCTACGACGACGCCCGCCCGACGGTCGAGGCGATCGGGCGGCACTACAAGGTCGCGCTCCTCTCCAACGCCGATGACGATTTCCTCACCTCATCTCTCCACCGCAACGGCCTGAGCTTCAAGCACGTGCTCTCGTCGGAGAAGGCGCGGGCGATCAAGCCGAACCCGGAGATCTTCCTGAAGATGGCGCGCCGGTTGCGCCTGCCGCCGGAAGACATCCTCTACGTTGGCGACAACCCGGTTCCCGACGTCCTTGGCCCGGCGCGCGCGGGCATGCGCGTCGCCTGGCTCAACCGCAACGGCCACCGCAAGCCCCGCGGTATCCCGTATCCGGACGTCCGGGTGAAGTCGCTCTCGGAGCTCGTAGCCATGCTGGTGCCGGATCTTGACTGAGACACCCGGGCCGCGCTCTCGCGAGCTTTTCGAGCGGGCGCGTCAGCTGATGCCGGGGGGAGTCTCCAGCCCCGTGCGCGCGTTTCAGGCCGTCGGCGGCGATCCGGTGGTCATCGCCTACGGCCGCGGCCCGCACGTAGTTGACGCCGACGGCCGCCAGTACATCGACTACGTAGGCGCCTACGGTCCTATGATCCTGGGCCACGCCCCGCAGCGGGTCGCCGAGGTCGTAGCGGCAGCTGCCCAGCGGGGCACAGCTTACGGCGCGACGAGCGAGCTTGAGATCGAGCTGGCGCGTCTGATCACTGAGGCCATACCGTCGATGGAGCTGGTACGCTTCGTCAACTCGGGCACCGAGGCCACGATGTCCGCGCTGCGACTGGCGCGGGCTGCCACCGGCCGCGACGCCATCGTCAAGTTCGAGGGCGGGTATCACGGTCACGCCGACGGGCTCCTCGTCCGCGCCGGCTCCGGCCAGGCGACGCTCAGCCTTCCGGACAGCTCCGGCGTCCCTGCGGCTTACGCTGCCGAGACGCTGCTCGCGCCCTACAACGACGTAGAAGCCGTGAAGGCGCTCTTCGCGGCCGAGGGCGAGCGCATCGCCGCCGTCATCCTGGAGCCGATCGCCGCCAACATGGGCGTTGTGCCGCCGGCCCCCGGCTTCCTTGAAGGCCTCCGAGAGGTGACAGAGCAGTACGGCGCCCTGCTCATCTTCGACGAAGTGATCACGGGCTTCCGCCTCCACTACGGCGCGGCCCAGACGCTCCTCAATGTGACGCCCGATCTCACCTGCCTTGGCAAGATCATCGGCGGCGGACTGCCGGTCGCGGCCTACGGCGGCCGCCGCGAGCTGATGGAGCAGGTCGCGCCGCAGGGTCCGGTCTACCAGGCGGGCACGCTCTCCGGGAACCCGCTGGCGATGGCCGCTGGCATCGTCACGCTGGAGAAGCTGCGCCCGGAGGTCGTCTACCAGCGGCTGGAGATCACCTCGGTCTACCTCGAGGACACGCTGCGCCGCGCCGCCACGGCCGCCGAGGTGCCGGTCCGCCTCAACCGCGCGGGCTCGATCATGACGATGTTCTTCACCGCCGAAGACGTCACCGACTACGCCGGCGCCCTCAAGGCCGACCGCGAGCGCTATGCCGCCTACTTCCGCGGGATGCTCAGCCGCGGTGTCTTCCTCGCGCCATCGCAGTTCGAGGCGATGTTCGTCTCCACCACCCACGGCGACGACGAGGTAGTGGCCACCGGCGAGGCTGCGGAAGCGTCGCTCCGCGACCTGAACTCCGCGTAGCGCCAGTAGCACCCGTCCGGCAGAGGCCATCGGTCGCCGCCAGCCGTCGCTTGCGGGTGCCGGGGCCCGGCGCTATACTAGCCGCGATTTTCGCGCCCACCGCAATTGATAAAGCAGGTAAGCATATGAAACTCTCCTGTCTCCAGGACAACCTCACCAAAGGACTCTCGATCGTCGGCCGCGCCGTCCCTGTGCGCAGCACCCTGCCGCAGGCCTCGCACGTCAAGCTCGAGACAGACCAGGGCCGCCTCAAGCTCGTGGCCACTGACCTGACGATGGCTGTCACCTGCTGGATCGGCGCTCAGGTGGAGGAAGAGGGCTCGATCACGGTCCCGGCCCGCCTGCTGACCGACTTTGTTGCTACGCTCCCGAACGAGAAGATCGACCTCAACATCCCGGCGCGCGGCCACCAGCTGCACATAAGCTGTGCCCGCAACGAGGCGACGATGGCCGGCATGGACGCCGCCGACTTCCCGCCCGTGCCCGCCGTCGACGACGGGCTCAGCATCAACCTTTCGCCCGCCGACCTCAGCAAGGCGATCGCCCAGGTGGAGTTCGCCGCCGCCACCGACGACACGCGCCCCGTCCTCACCGGCATCCACACGCTGGCCGAGGATCAGACACTGACCCTCGCCGCCGCCGATGGCTTCCGTCTCGCCGTGCACAAGCTCGAGCTCAGCGAAGACGTACCGGAGCGGGTCGAGGTGATCGTGCCGGCGCGCGCGCTGCGCGAGGTCGAGCGCTTGCTCTCGGACGAGGCCGATCAGGTCGAGATGTCGATCAACGCCGGTCACACGCAGGTGCTGTTCAAGATGGACACGGTGGAGATCATCGCCACGCTAATCCAGGGGACGTTCCCCAACTACGGCCAGCTGATCCCTTCGTCCTTCACCAGCCGGGCCGAGATCGAGATGAAGCCGTTCCTGCAGGAGACGCGAATCGCTGCCATCTTTGCCCGGGACGGCGCCGGCATCGTTCGCCTGCAGATGGAACCGTCGGGCGACGGCCAGCCCGGCAAGCTGACGATCTCCGCTCGCGCCGAGGAGATCGGTGAGCACCGCGGAGACATCGACGTCAAGATGGAAGGCGAGGAGTCCAGGATCGCCTTCAACAGCCGCTACCTTCAGGACGTCCTTCAGGTGCTCGAAGTAGAAAGCGTCGCGCTGGAGACGACGAGCCCGTCCAGCCCCGGCGTCCTCCGCCCCATCGGCGACGACACTTACGTCCACGTCGTCATGCCGATGTTCGTTCAGTGGTGAGCGCTCCGCCGCATGCGAGAAGTGTGGCCAGATTCCGACTTGTGGGGCGCTACACGAGTGACAACGCCTCTGGGCTGGCGCACTATAAAGAACGCCCTCGGCTGGGGGGAGATTGCCGCGCGTAATATCCCGCCACCGCCCATTCAAGTCCCAGTACCCACGTAGGAGGCCAGACAGAAAATGAAGACGCGAATCACCGAACTCTTTGGCATCGAACATCCCATCATCCAGGGCGGCATGCATTTCGTCGGTCTCGCCGAGCTGGCCTCCGCGGTTTCCAACGCGGGCGGCCTCGGCATCATCACCGGGCTCACCCAGGGCACGCCCGAGAAGCTCGCCAACGAGATCGCGCGCTGCCGGGAGATGACCGACAAGCCCTTCGGCGTCAACATGACCTTCCTTCCCGCTCTCACACCCCCCGACTATCCGGGGCTGTTCAAGGTCATCATCGAGAGCGGCGTCAAGGTCGTGGAGACGGCGGGCAACAATCCCCAGGAATGGCTGCCGATGCTCAAGGAGGCGGACATCAAGGTCATCCACAAGTGCACCTCCGTGCGCCACGCGCTCAAGGCCGAGCGAATCGGCTGCGATGCCGTGTCTGTGGACGGCTTCGAGTGTGGCGGTCACCCGGGTGAAGATGACATACCGAACTTCGTCCTCTTGCCCCGCGCCGCAGAAGAGCTCTCGATCCCCTTCGTTTCTTCCGGTGGGATGGCGGACGGGCGAAGCCTCGTGGCGTCGCTCGCCATGGGCGCCGACGGCATGAACATGGGCACCCGGTTCATCGCCACTCAGGAAGCCCCCGTACACGAGAACGTGAAGCAGGCGCTCGTGGATGCAAGCGAACTCGACACGCGCCTCATCATGCGCGGTCTGCGTAACACCGAGCGGGTCCTTAACAACGCCGGCGTCGAGAAGTTGATCGAAAAGGAGAAGGCGCTCGGCGAGGATATCAAGATCTAGGACATCATCCCGGAAGTCGCCGGCGTTTATCCGAAGGTCATGCAGGACGGCGATGTGGAGGCTGGCGCCTGGTCGTGCGGCATGGTCGCCGGGCTTATCCACGATGTACCGACAGTGAAGGAGCTCATCGACCGCATCATGAGCGAGGCGGAGGACATCATCACCCGGCGGCTGGCGGGAGTTCAATCCGCTCTATCGCCGGCATCCTGAGAGCAGCGAGCAAGCATCTGAGTTCGGTCCATCCTCAAATGCCGATGTTCGTCCAGCGCTGAGCGACTTGCCGCCTGCCGGGGCGTACTGGGCGCAAGCGGTCTGGCACCGGGCGGCGCTCTGGAGCCGAAAGAGAGTGAACGGTGAAGTATCTGCTGATCATCAACACGGCCGAGGCGGAGACGGTCTGGAACGCGCTCCGCTTCGGCTCGGCGGCGCTATCGCGGGAGCATGAAGTATCCGCGTTCCTGATGGGGCCCGCGGTGGAGATCGAGAGCATCGAAGACGATCGCTTCGATGTGCAGGCCGAGCTTGACCGTTTCGTCGGGCGGGGCGGCAGCGCCCTGAGTTGCGGAACCTGCCTCAAGAACCGCCAGATGGACGCCGCCGAAGCCTGTCCCATCTCCACAATGGACGATCTCGTCCGCCTGACGGAGGAAGCCGACCGGCTGGTCAGCTTCGGATAAGGAGGGGACGGTGAGCGGTCAATCAGTGGTTGTGCTCGGCGCTGGCGTGGGCGGTCTGGTCTGCGCCAACGAGCTCCGCAGGCGCCTGCCGCGGGAGCACCGGGTCGTCCTGATCGAACGTAACCCCGAGCACGCCTTTGCGCCTTCGTTCCTATGGCTGATGACGGGCGACAGACACCCCGGCGACGTGACCCGGCCGCTGTCCCAGCTGGTGGACCGGGCGGTGGAGCTGGAGCTGGCCGAGGCCACGGAGATAGATCTGACCGGCGCGCGCGTGGTCACAGAGGCGAAGTCCTTCGACTATGATCAGCTTGTCATCGCACTCGGTGCTGAACTAGCGCCGGAGAGCATCCCCGGCCTGAACGAGGCCGCGCAGACGTTCTACACGTTCGAGGGAGCGACGCGCCTTCGGGATGCGTTGCAGGCGTTCGCCGGTGGCACCGTTGCGGTCGTGGTTGGCGGAATGCCGTACAAGTGTCCAGGCGCACCGTACGAAGGCGCGATGCTCATCTCCGACTTCATCCGCCGGCGCGGGATTGGCGGCAAGAGCGAAGTTCACCTGTTCACGCCGGAGCCTCAGCCTCTGCCCGTCGCCGGGCCGCAACTGGGCAGCGCGGTGACGGAGATGCTGGAGAAGGCGGGGGTTGCCCTCCACCCGCTTCACTCGCTGACCGCCGTTGACCCGGCCACGCGCGAGCTGTCGTTCCAGGACAGGGCGACGGCGAAGTGCGATCTCTTGATCGCGATTCCGCCGCACCGGGGGCCTGCTCTTGCCCGCGAGTCCGGCCTCGCCAACGAGGCGGGCTGGATACCCGCGGACCGCGGCACGCTTGCGACGCAGCACGAACACGTCTACGCACTTGGCGACGCCGCTGCTATCGCCATTCCGGGCCGCTGGAAGCCGGACGTGCCGCTGATGCTGCCCAAGGCCGGCGTCTTCGCCCACGGCCAGGCGAAGACCGTCGCGAGCCGCATCGCTGCGGAGGTGGGTGGTGAGGAGCCTGCGGACGTGTTCTCGGGTGACGGCTACTGCATTCTGGAGGCCGGCGGCGGTGTCGCCGGGTTCGCTGCGGGCCACTTCTACGCCGAACCCTCGCCTGACGTGCGAATGCGGCAGCCCGGTCGGCTCTGGCACGCAGGGAAGGTGGCCTTCGAGCGCTGGTGGCTCGAGCCCCTGGGGATCAGGCGCTCTGCCCTCCATCTCGCGCTGGCGTCCGCCGGGCGAGTCATGGGCACCCCCCTTGAGCCATAATTAACGGTGCTGAAAGGAGAGAGCGATGCCCGAGTTCTCCGTCCCCACGCAACTTCCCGACTGGATCAGGGACCACGCCAGGCTCTACATCGAGAGCGAAGGCAAGGAAGGCCAGATGTGGGACTCTTCGGTAGCTGGCGGCACCGGCAAGATCGCGACGCTGCTGCTGGCGGTGACCGGCCGCCGCTCAGGCGGCTCCCACACCGTGCCTCTGATATATGGCGAGGCGGACGGCAACTACGTCGTCATTGCCTCGCGCGGTGGCTCGAAGGATCACCCGGATTGGTACAAGAACCTCGCCGCGAACCCCGACGTCTCTGTCCGAGTCGCTACTGAAGTCTTCGACGCGGTGGCCCGGACGGTTGAGGGCGAGGAGCGGGAGGCTCTGTGGCAGAAAATGGCCGCGATCTTCCCTCCCTACAACGCCTACCAGGGCCGCACCGAGCGGCAGATCCCGGTCGTCGTCCTGGAACCCGTCGCCAATAAGTAGACAGGCGCGCCCCCAGAGGCTTCAACCGAGAGGCGGCGCCGCCGTCACTGTCTTCCCGTAGCTCTAGCGGTCGGTTCGCGCTGGCTCCTCCAGCGCGACTTCTGGCGGGAGCCTGAGGCTGATCACGACCTGTCCCGGTCGTCCCGTGGGGCGCCTGTCGGTTGCGAAGACGGAAAGCGACCCGTTCGGTGAGACCAGGAACAGAGGCACGACGTGCCCGTGTTCCGCCGCCAGGTCCTCGAGCGTGAACTGCTCCGAGAGCTGCGTCGCCTTCACGGTCGCGCCGGCCTTGAACGCCTCGTTCAAGCGCTGATAGGTGAGCTGTGGGTCGAAGAGGACGCGCCCTCGCTGCTCTCTCGGCACGGAACGCTTCTCACTCTCGCCGTTTCCCTTCGGGGCCAGCTGATAGACCTCCGCGCGCCCGAAGTGTTCGATGAACCGCTGCACAGCCAGCGTGTTGACCTCGTCGTTCGGCGTCATCGCCAGGATACGACCCTTCTCAGAGAGGTCCAGCTCGTGGAGCGTCTCCTCGCCCAGGATGTTCGCACTGGTCGCGTCCAGGCCGGCCAGACGCGCCGCCGTCGCGTTCGGGCGGTTGCTGTCGACAAGGAGGACGCTGACCCCATTGTTAGCCAGCACGCTCGCGATCTCTCGCGCCCATTCATGCGCGCCGACGATGACGACGCCCTGCGGGTTTGACCGCGCCAGCCCCAGGCGCCGCGCCAGCAGTGGTGAGAAGACTCCGTAGACGGCCACTGTGCCGACAACAGTTCCGAACACGAGCGGTACGAGCTGATTCGCATCACCGATGCCCTCCTCCGCCAGGCCGATCGCGAAGATGGAGGCCACCGACGCCGCGACGACACCCCGCGGTGCGATGCCCGAAAGGAAGAGCCGCTCCTGCCAGCTAAGCGCTGATCCGGCGGTGGAGGCGAACACCGAAAGTGGCCGCACGACAACGATCATCAGCGCGATGAAGATCAGCCCCTCGAAGCCGACCGCCTCGATGTCGTCGAACGACAGCCGCGCTGCCAGCACGATGAACAGGCCCGCCAGCAGCAGGACCCGGATGTTCTCCTTGAAGTAGATGATGTGGCGCACCGTCGCCAGCCGCTGATTCGCGAGCACAACGCCCATCACGACTGCCGCCAGCAGTCCGGACTCGTCCTGGATCGTGTCGCAAACCGTCGTCGCTCCGACGACGAACGTCAGCGTGACTGCGTTCTGAAGTGCGTCCGGGATCCAGTAGCGGCCCAGCAGCAGCGCCAGCGCGAACCCGGCGCCGCCGCCGACGAGGACAC
>JABAOE010002656.1_pt12 | contig 12557 bp, 12 predicted proteins | sample 7062141 | NCBI WGS metagenome assembly JABAOE01 (sample SAMN14538627, study PRJNA623070) | marine sediment metagenome | biome: marine biome [ENVO:00000428]; feature: marine pelagic biome [ENVO:01000023]; material: deep marine sediment [ENVO:00002113] | place: India: Gulf of Khambhat ...
GACAAAACCTTAATCGAGGTCGCTGGCCATACTGACAGCGTTGGCAGTGCAGAATCGAACATGGCCCTGTCGCAACGGCGCGCCAATACCGTTGCCGAGTACTTGGTGACGAGGGGCATCAATCGAGAGCGCACCATTGTGGTAGGCGCGGGGGAGAGCTATCCCGTGGCGGACAACAGTACTGCTGAAGGGCGTGCAATTAACCGCCGAGTGGAACTGACATTGTTGCCGATTCGCGAGGAAGGCTGACGGGCGCTTGGTGTCATTGCGGTGGCTCGGCCGGCCAGATCGCAACCGTAATGCCTTGACGATTCGTGTCGAGGGCTGTCGGCACGAGAACACCTTCGCCAATCCTGCTGTTCAGGCTTCGTGATTTGACGACCCGATCGAATCTGATCTTTTTTCTTACCGGCTTTGAATTCAACCGCAGTTGCTGCGATCATTTACACGATTTGGTTGATGTCCTGTGTTTGCCAGTTTTTTTCCGTGGACATCCAGCAGCACGGTTTGCATGAATCAGGTATTTTGTGCCGAGAGACATAACCAGTACTAAGAGACGGAGGATCGATTGACGCTTAGCGATATGCGTTACCCGGAATTTCGTGATGTTCTTGCAGCCAGGCGGCGCATCGGGCCCTACCTCACGCCAACGCCCCTGCGCCGCTATTCGTCACTGGATGCACTGATTGGCACTGAAGTTTGGGTAAAACATGAAAACTGTCAACCGATCGGTGCTTTCAAAATCAGGGGCGGCATCAACCTGGTGTCGTCGTTATCCGCGGAGGAAAGACAGCACGGAGTGATCACAGCCAGCACTGGCAATCACGGTCAGTCGCTAGCCTATGCGTCAAGATTATTTGGCACAGAAGCCCATATTTGTGTTCCGGAAGGCGCGAACCCCGACAAGCTAGCGGCGATTCGTGCCATGGGAGGAAAGATTATCGAAGAAGGCACCAGCTTTGATGAGGCAGCAAGTAACGCCCACCGGTTGGCTCAGCAACATGGTTATCGTTTTATCCATTCGGCAAACGAGCCATTGCTCATTGCCGGTGTCGCTACCGAAACGCTCGAGATGCTCGAAGAGCAACCTGCTATCGACACGGTTATCGTACCGATCGGTCTTGGCAGCGGCGCTGCTGGTGCGTGTGTCGTTGCCAAGTCGATTAGTCATGATATTCGCGTGATCGGTGTACAAGCAGCGGCATCGCCAGCGGTTCACGACTCGTGGCGCAGCGGGCGCATCGAAAAACGGCCGAATAAAACCTTCGCCGAAGGGTTGGCAACGGGAGAGGCTGCAGAGATGACCTTGCAGCTGTTGTCGCGCTATCTGGATGATTTTCGCTTGGTCTCGGAAGACGAAATCATGCAGGGCATGGTTTGGTGGATCGAGCGTTGTCATACGCTGGCCGAATCTGCGGCCGGTGCTGTACTCGCGGCGGCATACGCGTTGCGTGGCGAGCTTGCGGGTTGCCGGATCGGGGTAATTTGCTCCGGTAGCAATACTACAGTCAGCCAGCTCAAAAAAGCGCTGCAGGTCACGCCGCAAAGCACAGCGAGGTGAACGTCGGCGCTGTTGACGTGCGCCCTCTGAGCGGCACTAACGAGTGCCGAGCAAGGCGAGCATTTCCGATGACGCAGTTCTCGGTCTATGATGGATTAGCGTATTGACGGATAGTGATTTCATCACCGCGCAAGACAATTGCGTAGAGTCCGGATTCGCGAACCATAAACTGGTCGGTACGTTTGCGCACCACGAGACCCCGCTCGGAGAGAGTGCCGGCGTGGTTCCAAAGAAAATTGGTGACCCTGCGCTGCCGCTCGTCCATAGGCAGTTCGAGACGCCGCGCGCCAACGATCGCTAGTGGCGCGACCCAACGGAATCCGGCGAAGGCATGTTCGACATGCACGTATTCGAGCCCGAGCTGGTATCCCACCAGGGCGATCGCTTCCGATCCGAGTTGCGCGACCTGACCGTCGACGCGCACTTGGGCAATGACAGTTTCTTCGACGGGTCTCGCCGCTGAGGCGAGAGTTGTAGTAGTTAGAAGCAGCGCCGCGAGCGCAAGACTGAACACCGCATCCCGCAGCCGTGAAACAGGCCCGCCGGTGCCAATACCAAAGACGCGGCCAAGTAGCCATCCAAGCCCAGCCCATGTTAGCAGTGATAGACCGACGAACAACTTCTCAAGGGGGCTTTGCGGGCTCCAGGCGCCGGACAGGCTGAATGCAACTACCGTAATGAGCGTGAAGGCGATAATGCCAAGAAAGGTGTAGATCCAGCGCGTTACCTCCAGCCAATGCGGTTCACTGCCACGGGAGAAGGCCTGCCGCAGCCGCACCGGCCACGGGATATTCAACTTGTGGCCGCAGTATTCACACTCGGAGGCGGATACTACGGTCATGCGCCGGCACGACACGCAGTGCATGATCCACTCGCGCGAAATGCCAACATTAGCTGCCTGCATTTCTACAAAAATTCGTATTGACGGCGCAAGAATCACATAGGCGAGCATCAACACGCCGATGAGGAACGCAATGTCGCTGGCAGACGACAGTAGAGGCCCGAAACCTTGCTCGATAGTCCGAAGTAATGATGAGAGCATAAACGCAAATGGCTCGCTGCAGTCGGTCTCAGAATAACATGCGAGTGGCGCGCTGCATGATCTGCTTTTTGCCAGGCGAGGAACAACGCCCGGATCTTTGGGTGGTTATCAGGGTTGGTTCAATGCAGCAACAGCATTTGACCTACAATGGAGACGTACAGCTGTATTTGCTGTTGGTTGCCGGTCATCCTTGCTTCCACTTTAACGGGTGTCTGCAAATAAATCTCAGCTGGACCGCGAAAACTAATGTTAGACAAATGACAGACTTGCTTTACTACCAGGACGTCAATCTCAAGCAATGCAAATCTTGCGTGATTGACAGTACGGACGAAGGAATTATCCTCGATCGCACTGTGTTTTACCCGGTCGGTGGCGGCCAGCCCGGTGATTCCGGCGTCTTCCGCTTGCAAGATGGATCCGAGCTGGTGATCGAAACTGCGCGGCGTCGGAAACAAGATGGCACGCTGCTGCATGTGCCTGCGGCTGGTGCTCACGTCGAGCGATTGAGCAAGGGCGACAATGTGCTGGCAGTGATTGACTGGCAGCGCCGTTACGAGCATATGCGTATCCATACCTGCCTGCATTTGTTGTCGGCCGTCATACCTTTCGGTGTTACCGGCGGCGCTCTGCGCAATGGCACTGGCAGGCTTGATTTCGATTTGCCTGAAGTAAGGCTCGATCCCGCGAGAGTCGAGTCGGAGCTGAACGCTTTGGTTGCTATGGGGCACCCGGTCACGTCGCGCTGGATCACCAGTGAAGAGCTCGAAGCGCGCCCGGAACTGGTCAAGACAATGTCGGTCGCTCCGCCGCGCGGTGTGCCACGGGTGCGGCTGGTCGAAATTGCGGGGGTGGACTTGCAGGCTTGTGGTGGAACCCATGTCAGCAACACAATGGAGATCGGGCCTGTTGTCGTGACAAAGATCGAGAGCAAGGGCGCACGTAACCGGCGAGTTGCAATCGCCTTGGCAGCGAGCACACTTTGATGCAGGCCGCGACGTTAAGACTGCCGATAGTCAAAGTGATTGTCGGCTCTGTGGTGCTGTTTTGGGAGCGACGCCACGCCCTTGCGAAGGTGTTGTGGTTACCGCTTCTGCTCGGGGTTGCCTTCACCATATCGGAAAATCTGTGGGGTCCGAGCTCGTGGCAGGACGGTGCGCCGCAACTCGACCAACGACGTCAGGCGACAGTGCTGCTTTGGATGCTGCCATTGTTTGCGCTGACCGTCGTGTTTGCGGTTCGCAGCTATCGTGTTTATCTGCTTGGCAGAGATGTGCAGCCGCATTTTGCGCCGATTTCGTGGGGAATGCGCGAAACACGTTTCGTAATTGCGATGGCAGGAATCTTCTTTGTTTTTTTATCTGCGGCTTTTATTTTTGGTACCCTGGTTGCCCTACTGTGGCCGGATGTGAGCAAGGTTGCTAAGGGGCCTTTTGGCCTTTTGCTGATATTGCCACCAGTGTATCTGGCTGGGCGTTTTTTGTTGGCGTTTCCCGCGCTGGCGTTAGACCACACGACCGATGTCTTCGAGGCACTCGCGGCATCATGGAAGATGACCAGCCGCAATGGCTGGCGTATGGTGGGGTTATGTATCGTGTTGCCCGGGGTAATTGCGTGGTCTCTGGAGCAGCTGGCCCAGCTTCCCATAACGGGTATGTACCTGATCTCCGCCGTTGCAGTATGGCTGGCAATGCCGGTCGAGTTGGCCCTCGTTGCGCTGTCCTATGTGACGCTACAGCAGAGCGGCCGTGCCGCGTAATGCCGCACGAAGCCGACCAGGTCTCCTCCAACAACTCTCGACACAGTTCTCAGGCGCTTAGCTGGCGTACCTCAGCCGAGCGCTGGACACGTTTTGGCAGCACGCCTCGCAGCTTTTGCCGTGCTTCCCGCAGACTTTTCTCGGTGGTGCTCCAGTCAATGCACGCATCGGTTACCGACATGCCATATTTCAGCAGCGACGCATCGCTAGTGAGTTTTTGATTACCAGCTTCGATGTTGCTCTCGAGCATTAATCCGACAATCGACTTGTTGCCCTCGAGTATCTGGTGCACGCAGTCGTTCATGACCAATGGCTGCAGATTGTGATCCTTGTTGGAATTGGCGTGACTGCAATCGACCACGACGTTACACGGAAGTTTGGCTTTTTCCAGCTCCTTTTCCACCAATGCGATTGTCACCGAATCGTAATTCGGACCCTTGTCACCGCCGCGCAGGACGATGTGGCCATAGGCATTTCCCTTGGTCCGGATGACGGCAACCTGTCCACTCTGGTTAATGCCCAGGAAGCTATGCGGCTTCGATACCGATTGCAAGGCGTTAATTGCGACCGTGAGGCTGCCATCTGTTCCGTTTTTAAAACCAACGGGTGTCGACAGGCCGCTCGCCATCTCACGATGTGTCTGCGATTCAGTGGTCCGTGCCCCGATCGCGCTCCAAGCAATCAGATCGCCGAGGTATTGTGGGCTGATCGGATCGAGCGCCTCGGTTCCTGTCGGTAGCCCCAGTTCATTGATATCGATCAGAAGTTTACGTGCCAGGCGCAACCCGGTATCGACATCAAACGAATCGTTCATATTCGGATCATTGATCAGACCCTTCCAACCGACGGTGGTGCGCGGTTTCTCGAAGTAGACACGCATGACAACGAACAACGTGTCCGAGACTTCTTCAGCAAGCGCTCGCAGACGACGCGCATAGTCCATCGCCGCCACCGGATCGTGGATCGAGCAGGGACCGACCACCACCATCAGGCGGTGATCCTGGCGATCGAGGATCCGCTCGGCTGCTTTCCGCCCGTCAATAACGGTGAGCTCGGCCTTGTCGGTGAGCGGCAGTTCTTTCTTGATTCCGGTCGGTGTGTCGAGCAGGTCTTGCGACTCGACGTTAACGTTGTATACGCGTTTTTCATCCATTTTAATGCCCTGTTACCAGCGATGAAGGCCACCTCCGTGGCCCCGAGCCCGCATTTTAAGTCATTGCCCGGCGCGGTAAAACTGTCGATCACAAAAACCGTCAACGGACCGCATGTTTGGCCTCCGGCGCAACCCCGGCTGCGCCGGTCCGTGATCGGCGAGCTGCCATTCGATCAGAGGCGTTGTCATGGGCGTTAGCCACCTCTTAACGGCGGTGCCAGATGTGTTACTGCACAAATGCATGCCGTAGTGGGTGGTCGTTGCAAGAGCCGACTTGCTGATCAAGGTCAAGCACGGACCGCTCTTTTGAACCTCGGCTTGTATCGCCAGCTTGTCCTGTCATGCGACAAGCGCATTCCGGGCAGTTCCCTGCTTAGCGAGGCGACCCCATCAATTGTGTTCTTTTACTGGTTGCTTACCCTGACCATTTGGTGCGATCAGCGTCAATGACGCGTTCCCCGAACCCGCGCCGCCAACGCCCTTATAAACGATTGTCACAGCGTATTTACAGTGACCAACTGTTCTTCCCCAGTTCTGCGCCCTAGCGTGTTGCGCAATGGTTTTCCGAACGTTGTTGACTCAATTTCGAATACATCGCCCGGTCGTGTTTCAATATTACTGGTGAAACTACCAGTTGCCGCACCGAAGAAATGCACATGAACGTCGCCCGGTCGTCGGAACTCGCGATATTTGAAGTGATGATGTTCCAAGTTGGCAATCGAGTGACACATGTTATCTTCACCTGAGAGCCATTCTTGCTCCCAGATGATGTTGTCGTTGCGGCGCACGCGTGCATAGCCGGTCACGCAAGATGGCAGCTCCCCAATCAGCAGTTCGGGGCCATAAGAGCACTGTCTTAATTTCGAATGCGCCAGATACAGGTAATTACGTCTCTCCAGCACATGGTCAGAATATTCGTTGCCAAGAGCGAAGCCGATTCGGTAGATGTGGCCGCCCTTTGCCGCAATGTATAGTCCGACGACTTCCACCTCATCACCACCGTCTAGGGCAAACCGCGGTAATTCCAGCTCGTGTTCGGGCGCAACTATCGAGCTACCATCGCCTTTGTAAAACCATTCGGGTGTTACCCCGATGGTTCCGTGCGCCGGTTTCCCGCCCTCGACGCCCCACTTGAACATCTTCATTGAGTCAGTAAGGCTCTCCTCCTTGGTTTGCAGCTTGGTGTGCATCGCATCGCGAGCCGCGGCACTGCCCAGATGAGAAAGACCGGTGCCAGTGACGAGGTGGTGATATGGATCGGGGTGATCGAACGGTAGTACGAGCAATCGCTTTTCCGCAATTGCCGCCACATAGTCCTCGTTTTCGCCGGACAGGCGTTGCGAGATCAGCGACTGCAGCGGCACCGAAGAATCGATTGCTGCGCGTGCTAGATCATAGAGCCGTCGGGCTCCGCGCACCACTTGTAATGAGTTACCCTGTTCCGCGACAACGCCGACGCGCCGCGCCCCGTCACGACCCGAGAATTGTACGACTCTCAATTGTTCCTCCTGCCTTGATCGGTGTTCGGCACATTAAGCTATTGTTGACGGTATGCGCTGCGCAAATGTTACACCGTGACGCTATACTCGGCCCAGCCGGGGAGGAAACAAATGAAAGCCAAGACCAATGGCATTGAGTTGAATTACGAATTACATGGCGACAGAGGCCCATGGGTGGTGCTAAGTCATTCGCTGGCGTGTGATCTTCGCATGTGGAATGCGCAAATCCGCTTACTTGAGGAGCGTTTTCGGGTGCTGGCTTTCGACACTCGAGGCCATGGCAAGAGCGGGGCGCCGTCCGGAGCCTATAGCCTTGACCAATTGGTTGAAGACGCGAGGGGGTTGCTCGAGTGCGTTGGCGCAGACCAGCCGCATTGGGTGGGGCTGTCCATGGGCGGAATGATCGGCATGACGTTTGCCCTCAAATATCCGGGAGCGTTGCGTTCACTGGTGCTGTGTGATACCACTAGTCGTATGCCGACACAGATGGCACCCGTGTGGGCAGATCGAATCAAGACGGCTAGCGAAAAGGGCATGTCGGCGCTGGTCGCACCGACATTGGAGCGCTGGTTTACCGAACCGTTCAGAACGTCGCGCAAAGATGTTACCGACCGCGTGGCGGCGATGATTGCCGGAACAAACGCGGATGGGTATGCCGGCTGCTGCCATGCCATTCCGAAGATCAACTGTACCGATGAGCTGCACGCGATCAGCTGCCCGGTGCAGATTATTGTCGGAGAGCAGGACGCAGGAACGCCGGTCGCCATGTCACAGGAAATTCAACGTGCAATCCCTCACGCCGAGCTGGTGGTGATCCCGCGAGCTTCCCATTTGTCCAATTTGGAGCAGCCGGAAAAATTCAACGCTGCGCTGGATCGATTCCTGTCGGTACACTAATTTTGTGTGCCTGCGTGAGTTTTTGGTGCGTGTATATGACGCGACCGTGTCTCATGCGGGTCGCTGCCAGTGTGATGGCCAAGCGCTGCTTGAGGTTCATGCCGTTTCAATAATTTCAAGATCTCTCGGCGGATTTCTCAGGGTAGACGCGAGAAGCTTGTAGGTATCAATGTCGAATGCCGGCTGGTGGCGCGTATCGTACTGGTCGAACAGGTCCATCTGTGAGCGAGAGCTGCCAAGGTAGCGCCAGTGGTCGATGATGTGGGTCTCAGTCAGTCCAGTAATCGCATTGCGCTCACGCAAGAGAATCCTGTTTTTGTATGGCCATGGTGTGATTCGCATCCTGCTAAACGCCATTGACAAGCGCATGGCGTGATTGAGGTCGGTCTCGCGCCCAATGCATGCGCCGCGACATTTTCTCAACTGATGTGCAAAACATGGCCCCGCGCCCTTTTCCAGGCCAAGCCGAATGAGGCACAAACCATACTCATCGGCAATCTTTTTGAGCGCCTCACGGGCTGCTCGCTTCGAGCGAAAAGTGCCATACGCATGACCCAGACGGGACGGGTCGAATTCGACGAGATTGACCAACATTGGAATTTTCGGCCCATCGATCGGGTCCCACTGAAATGTGCAAGTATCTTTCGATCCGCGCAGTCGGCGGTTGTGCAAAGGTGCAAGTCGTTTGACCAGTTGTGTTTCCTNNGCACCAAAGTTGCCAGCTGTTTCGACCCACTCCATGCGCCTGATATCGCGTGAAATGTGCATGTCCTTGCTGGTCGAGTGATCCCCACTAAAATGCGACATCACGCGTGAGCGCAAGTTGATGCTCTTGCCGACATATAGCGCAGCGTCGTTTTCACCATAGAAAATATATACGCCGGGTGTATCAGGCAGTCCCCTCATGGCGTCGGCGGGTAATCCCGCCGGCAATGACGGGGTGCGTAATAGCTCTTCGACTACGGCACTAATTGCGCCGCTGTCCAGTTCATGGTGAATATGTTGCGTGAAGTCCCACAGGACCCTTGCATCGGCCAGAGCTCGGTGGCGCCTTTCGCAAGGCAAATTGTGCCGTTCGATAAGGCTGTCGAGGTTATGCCGCCGTTCCTGCGGGAACAGGCGGCGCGACAGTTTAACTGTGCAAAGGATTTTGGGTGAGTAGTCATATCCCACGCGGCGGAATTCGTTGCGTAGGAAGCCATAATCGAAGCGTGCGTTGTGGGCTACCAGAACTTTGTCTGCAAGACGACGATGTAAGAATGGCGCGAGCCGCTCAAAAGTGGGCGCATCAGCGACCATTGCATCGCTGATTCCGGTGAGCGCCTGAATGGGTGGCGGAATGCGCCGTTGCGGGTTGATTAGTGAACTCCACTCGCCAATGTAGCTGCCACGGTCAACTTCAACAAAACCGATTTCGGTAATACGGTCAACGTGCGCAGTGGCGCCGGTTGTTTCGAGGTCTAGAAATACAAGTGACTGTTCAAGCACGGGGCTGGCCGTTGTGAGCTATGCCTGGGTGCAAAGAAGACGTTCGTGTCGCGATGGAGCAATACCGCATTGCCCTATTGTAAAAGCACATTGGCCAATTGGGGTGCTCGGTCTGTCGGGACCTCGGCGGCCTGCAGTGTGAGCAGTGCCGTTATACTAGTGAAATAACGATTGGTGGAGAGGGGCAAAACTTTGAGACGCATCGCCGTGTTGGCGCTGGTTTGCGTGACTGCGCTGGCCGGTGCGCATCAAGAGGGGGTTTCAGGGCTGTCAGCTGCTTATGACTGTGAGCATCCGCCAACCGATGCAGTGGTGCAGCTGCCGGCAAAGCTCGGTGTCGTAGGTCGCCTTGTCTGCCTGCCTGCTGGGCCGGGAATCCTGGCTAACCATGGATGGAGTTGGCGCTATACGGGCAGTTTTTTTGAGCTCCCGACCATTACGGCGTACGCACACGTCGATTCGGCGGGGATGCCCGCGCCGTTTTATTTCACGAGGCTCTCGGCGCGTGACTTGAGCAACGGCGAGGCGGCGAAACTCAGTGCTCAGCTGCAGAGGGATATTGCGACCTACCAACCGGACGGTGTGCCGGCAGCAATGAGCGTTTTCGAGGTCGTCAACAATTACGGTCGCCGGATCACCGTTTTTATGCCAATGGAGTCGAAAGAAAACGGCTGGTTAATTGTGTGCACTCCCGAATGCCGTGCGGACTATGTGATCCTTGTCAACAGGTTGCTGCCCAACTAGATGGATCGAGGGATGAACTTATCGGTCTCTTCAATACTGCCGCAGGACAAAGAATCGGCGACCATGGTGGGAAGGGCCTGGCTGCCGGGCCAACAGGGCGGGCCAAGCCCGGTAGCCCTGCGAGAGGGCAACCTCTACGATCTTTCGCTGGTCGCCGCAACGTGTAGCGCTTTGCTGAATGCTGCCAATCCGGCTCGCTTGGTGCGTGACGCGATTGCGCGCGGTTGGGCAAAGCCGGTGGCCGACCTGGCCGCCGCAATCGAGAATAGCCATGCCGACCGCCGAGAACTTTCAAAACCTTACCTTCTGGCGCCGTGTGATCTGCAGGCGATACGTGCATGTGGCGTGACATTCGTATCGAGCATGGTGGAACGAGTCATTGAGGAGCACGCGCGAGGCGATGCCGATAAGGCTCAGTCGATACGCCATGCCATCGGCGAGGAAATCGGCGCTGGCATTCGCAGCGTCAAGCCCGGCTCGGCGCAGGCAATGCGCTTGAAAAAATCGCTCATCAAACGCGATCTGTGGTCACCTTATCTGGAGGTTGGTATTGGTCTTGACGCGGAGGTATTCAATAAGGCGCAGCCGCTTTCCGCAGTTGGCGTTGGAGCGGAAATCGGCATTCGCTCCGATTCTTCATGGAACAATCCCGAGCCCGAAATCGTGCTGGCCGTCAATCGAGCCGGTAATGTTGTTGGCNNGCGTAACGCTTGGCAACGATGTCAACTTGCGAGACTTCGAAGGGCGCAGCGCTTTGTTACTCGGCAAAGCCAAAGACAACAATGCTAGTTGCTCCATCGGCCCGTTCATCCGTCTCTTCGATGAAAACTATTCCGTGGATGACATGCGCGGTACCCGCATTGAGGTGAGCGTGATTGGTCTGGACGGTTATCGCCTGGCTGGAGCCAGCGATCTTTCGGCGATCAGCCGTGACCCTCTCGATCTGGTTGCTCAGGCGCTCAATCGCAGCCACCAGTACCCCGACGGTATGATGTTATTTCTGGGAACCCAGTTCGCGCCGGTGCAAGACCGTGACGAGAAGGGTAAAGGGTTCACCCACAAGGTCGGTGATATTGTTTCCATAAGCGCCCGCCGTTTGGGAACGCTGGTTAACAGGGTCAATCACTGTGACAAGGTTGCGCCGTGGACCTACGGTATCGCTGAGCTGATGAATAACCTCGCACGCAGAGGTTTGATCGGCTAGGTAGTTTGCCGCATGTACATTGTTGCTCCCACGCCTGCGCCTCGGCGAGCAGTCGGGCTGTCGTATTTGGTCACAGAGAGTCAATCACTTTGCGCATGCGCTTACGTGTCGCTTCGTCCGGCAGTTTGCCGTAGCTTGCAGCCATGTTGTCAGCCAAGTGCTTTGGTTTGCCAGTAGCAGGAATGGCACAAGTTACCGCAGGGTGGGATATCACGTACTTGAGGAAGAATTGAGCCCAGCTGTTGCAGTCGAATTCGGCGGCCCACGCCGGCAGCGCCACCGCGCGCACGCGCGAAAATAAACCACCCGCTGCAAACGGACGGTTGACGATGACCGCTGTGCCGGTGTCCAGCGCTAGCGGTAACAACCGTTGTTCGGCATCGCGCTCGACGATCGAATAGTTAAATTGCGCAAAGTCGAAGCGCCGTAGTTTCATGATGGTCTCGAGGCTGGCGTAGGCCCCCGAGTGGTAGTGAGTTACCCCGGTGTAGCGCACTTTGCCGCGCGCCTTCCAGTCATCTAACGTCTTCGCTTGGGTGCGCCAGTCGACCAGATTGTGAATCTGCATCAAATCCATAACGCGCACGCGCATCTTGCGAAACGAGTCTCTCATCTGCTCGACTCCCTCGGCCTGCCCGGAGGTCCATACCTTGGTTGCTAAGAACAACTTCGAGCGCAACTCCAGTTGCGCGGAAAGGTCTCCGACGACGCGCTCGGAACTACCGTACATTGGCGAGCTGTCGATGACTGCGCCACCATGGCTGACAAATTGCCTCAATACCTCGCGCAGTGGCTCACGTTCTTTCTCGGCCGAACTAACGCTGAAAGACTGGTAAGTACCAAGGCCGATGACTGGTAACGGCTCACCCGAGGAGTGTATTGGCCGCCGCATCACTTGCCCTGACGGCAACGCCCTAGCGTGGTCCGGTATAAGGGTGGGCGCCATGGTCGTCGCGGCCACCATTTTCAGAACTGATCGGCGTTTGTGATTCGGTGTCATCAAAGGGGTAGATCCTTTTTGCATTTAGGGCGGCGCGCAACTGCTCTTGGCGCTGCCCGAGCAGGTACGCAGTGGTGGTCCATAGTACGGCAATTGGCACAGCAATGAAGGAGATTCCCGAAAGACCGGCACCAAGAAGCCGCAGCCCTTCGTACAGCCAGCCCGAAACCGCATCGCCGCCGCGCACGATGAAGGTGTCGATAAAATTCTTGA
>JABAOE010009236.1_pt2 | contig 12550 bp, 9 predicted proteins | sample 7062141 | NCBI WGS metagenome assembly JABAOE01 (sample SAMN14538627, study PRJNA623070) | marine sediment metagenome | biome: marine biome [ENVO:00000428]; feature: marine pelagic biome [ENVO:01000023]; material: deep marine sediment [ENVO:00002113] | place: India: Gulf of Khambhat ...
GCGGTGAAGCAAAGATTATTGAAGCCAGCAAGAGCCGCCTCCTTTCGTGTATAACCGCAGCCGGCTGGATGGGCGCGGACGCAGTTGTATTTCATCCGGGTCACTATGGCAAGAACTCTCCCAAAGAAGCACTGGAAATCTGCGTCAAGACGATGAAAGAGATAGTGGAATTCATGCAGTCAAGCGGTCTAGCGCAGGTGCATCTCGCGCCTGAAACCGCGGGTAGGCTATCTCAGCTTGGGAATCTGGAGGAAATTCTAACGCTGTGTGAGAAGGTTGACCTAACCGAACCTAACATTGACTGGTCTCACCTACACGCGAGGGAAAGAGGCAACCTAGAGACAACTGATGATTTCAGGAGAATCATCGACGAAATTGAAAGACGACTAGGAACACACGCCACACGAAACCTGCACTGTCACTATTCTCACATAGAGTTCACGGACAGAGGTGAAAGACGTCATCGCACAATGGATGAAATTGAATATGGTCCCGACTTCAGGATCCTAGCATCCCTCATTATAGAATTGGATTTGAAACCAGTTATGATCTGTGAGACTCCGTATCTCGACAAAGATGCTCAAAAAATGCGAGACATTCTAGAAACGCTGAAATCACGCAAAAGCTAGTCAACCATTGATTTCGATATAGGCTACGTCGTATTTCCGATTATTTAAATTCGGGAATCGTTTAACACTCCATTACCGATGTGGTTACGCTGATGCCTAGGCTCAAAGGGTTCAAGAAGCTCACGCGTGTAGATGATGCTCTGGCTCTTTTTCTCGAAGAACTCAAGCCAACTAGACTTGGAATCGACCATATCCCGATCAATGAAGCGTGGCAACGCGTTGCCGCTGAAAATGTAACAGCACCAAGCGATCTGCCTCTTTTTGAACGCTCTGCCATGGATGGCTATGCATTAATTGCTAGTGACACCTTTGGAGCTTCAGAGTTCAAACCCGCCCTCTTTAAGCTCACAGATGAAGATAGTGTGGACAAAGGTGAAGCTAGACAGATCTGGACTGGTGGAATGATACCCAAAGGCGCTGATGCTGTTGTCATGCTAGAGCATACAAGCAAAACTGAAAGTGGAATCAGAGTCATAGCAGCAGTCACTCCTGGCGAAAACATTTCGAAGAGAGGTGAAGACGTAAGAAAAAGTGAGATTGTCGTAAAAGCTGGAACTAGACTGCTTCCTCAACATCTAGGCTTGCTTGCTGGACTCGGAATAACTCACATTAACGTGGTAAAAAAGCCCAAGGCAGCTCTTCTATCAACAGGCAACGAACTCGTCGAACTAGGTCAGAAACCAAGACTTGGGCAAGTAGTCGACGTAAATGGCACAATTTTGTCTGCAAGTTGCAAGCAAATTGGCGCTGAGACCATAAACCTCGGCATTACCCGCGATGACTTAGAAAAGATAAAAGACAGAATAGCCAACGGAGTGGGACAGGCCGATGTTGTCATAACAACAGGTGGAACAAGTGTTGGCCACGCTGATCTCGTCCCGACAGCCGTAAATAGCCTCGGAAAACCTGGAGTCATCGTTCATGGTATAGCTATACGACCAGCCATGCCCACAGCTTTAGCAATGGTTCGTGGAAAGCCTGTTTTCATTCTATCTGGCTATCCCGTTGCGGCCATGTTTGGTTTCGAAGTTTTTGTGCGTCCAGTGATTCTTAGGCTCTTGGGGATTAGAGATGAACATAGACCCATGCTTAAAGCCAAGTTGACTCGAAGAGTTGCTTCCGCATTAGGGCGCAGAGTCTACCTCAGAGTGCGCGTATTCAAGGAAAGAGGTGAGTTTTTCGCCGAACCAATACGGACAAAAGGATCGGGCGTGCTTTCAACAATGACCAAGGCCAACGGATATGTTGTTATTCCAGAAGACAGAAACGGACTTGAAGATAACGAAGCCGTAATAGTCTACCTATTCGACAAGATAGGAGACAAATAGAATGTTCAAGAAACTTATATCGCTACACCAAGCCAAACAGATAATAGAAGAAAACATCTCATTAAGACCTGTTGGAAAAGAGATCCTTCAACTCAAGCATGTTGTCAATCGAATTTTAGCCCAAGACGTAACATCAACATTAGACGTCCCACCTTTTGATCGTTCAACTGTAGACGGTTACGCAGTCAAAGCTGCAGACACATTCGGCGCTGACGAGGAGCATCCTCGGGCCTTGAAACTTTCTGGGCAAGTGAGAATTGGAGAATCTCCCAAAGTCTCAATAAAGAAGGGCTCCACCGCTGAAATAGTGACGGGGGCGCCTCTTCCAGACGGCGCGGACGCAGTTGTCATGTGTGAATACACCTTCCAAGAGGAAAACACTGTTCGGATACTCACTTCTGTCTCAAGCGGAAAGAACGTCATGAGAGCCGGGTCCGACATTCGGAAGGGTGAAACCGTCCTACGAAGCGAGCAAATGCTTGGACCTTTTGAAATCGGGGTTTTGGCAGCACTAGGCAAGACCAATGTTAAAGTGTATAAGCGCCCAAAGATTGCCATTTTTTCAACTGGGGCCGAAGTCATTGAGCCTGGGAAGCATCTGTCACCGGGGAAAATCTACGACATAAACGCNNTAAACGCGTATGCGTTGAGTGCTGCGGTGATTGAATGTGGCGGTGAGCCGATCAATCTGGGAATAGTCGAGGATGAAAGCCAAACGGTGGAAACAACGTTAAGAAAGGCATTAAGCATAGCAGATGCGGTCATAACTTCTGGCGGAGTTTCCGTGGGACCCACAGATATCATTCCCAGAATTCTGGACAAACTGGGCGAACCGGGTGTAATCATAAAGGGCATAGCCATAAAGCCTGGAAAACCCACCACCATTGCTCTCGTTGACGGAAAATCTGTCTTCTCATTGCCTGGTCACCCAACTTCAGCTCTCTCAATTTTTCATCTGCTTGTTCAACCTGTTATTACTGCCTGGGGAAGGCGCCCGGTGGAAGAACCACGGATTGTCAGTGCAATAGCAGGAAGCAAATTGTATGCTGCTAGAGGACGCAGAACCTTTGTAACTGTGCATCTGACTAAAGATGAATCTGGCAGATACGTCGCCACACGGGTTCCTCTTGGTTTGTCAGGTGCCATAACTACGCTTTCAAAAGCCGATGGGTTCATAGAGATACCTGAAACCCAACAGTTTATTGATGAGAGAGAAGACGTCATAGTACATCTGTACAAGCCAAGGCTGTCCTAGACCGGTGATGGAATCATGGTGGTGAACGTAGGCGTGGTTGGCTGTGGAAGGATAGCAACACTTGTTCATTTGCCTTGTCTTCAGAAGACGAAAGGGTTTGAAATTGTGGCCCTTGCAGACATTCATCAGCCGAACCTAAGAGAAGTGGCGGAAAGATTTCACATTGATGAAAGCTATTCTAGCCATATTGCTATGCTGGAACGAACAGACCTAGAAGCTGTTGTCATATCTACTCCACCAGAGCATCACTACCAAATTGCTCTGGACTCCATACAACACGAAAAGCATGTGCTCTGCGAAAAACCCATGACAATTTCAACAAGAGAAGCTTTAGCCATAAAAATTGCCATAAACAAGAAACAGAAAGAAACTCAGCAAAACCTCGTTTTCATGCCTGCCCACAACTTCATTTTCACTCCGTGCTTCACAGAAGCACAGAAACTGATTTACAACGGCGAAATTGGCGCGATACGCAGAATCGAAGGACGCGCCTTTTCAAATCTAAGATTCTACAACCCTAAAACTGATTTTCGAGTGCAAGCGAAAGGCGGAGCCATCGAAGATCAGCTTCCACATCTGCTCTACCTCTACAATCAACTCGGAGGTTCCCTGGAAAAAGTATCAAGTGTCGAACCGCATTCAAAGGGAGGAGTTATAAACAGTGTTCACATAGAGGGCAGATTTGCTCGCGGTTTTGAGGCGAATATGTCAGCTGGCTGGGCTGGACTACTGCCCACATTGAAACTGAACGTAATTGGAGAGACCGGCAAAATAACAATGGATCTGCTTCGAGCACCCTACAAATTCACAGCGACTAGGAATGGCGAGACCAAGACTCTGAGCATGGGCCGAAAAATTCGCCAGTACTTGGACGTTTTACGCTTTAAACATCCATCTTATGAGCTCGAACACCGTCACTTTCTTGACTGTATCCAGAAAGAAAAGACGCCTCAAGTGAGCGTAGACGACGGACTCACGCTTGTTCAAGCCATGAGCGAAGTCATGACCCATTTTGAAGCTAGGAACACCACTTCAACGAGCGAAAGAGTTGTTGTGTTGCGAGCAGGAGATGTGGAAGAAACCGTGCGCAAGTCCATCGACTTGCTTGGGGGTCTAACCATAGGCGAGAACGATTCAGTAGTGATCAAGCCCAACGTTTGCTACCCAAGAAACATTGAAAACATGATTACAACCGACCCAATGGTGCTAGAAGCCGTTCTTAACCTCATAAAGCGCAAGACCAAAAGCATCACAGTTGTAGAATCTGACAGCCATTCCGGCACCGCTGAAAAGCGAATGACAAGCACTGGGATGATGGACATTGTAAGAAAATGCGACGTCGACTTTATCAACCTTAGCAAGGATGATGTTGAGGAGCATGAAGTTGCAGGTTTTGCTCTTGCAATTCCCAAAACCGTGCTGAAAGCTGACTTCATGGTCAATCTTCCAAAACTCAAGACCAACGACTTTGTATACATCTCAATAGCCATGAAGAACATGTTTGGAATCTTGGCGAACAAAAAAAGATCCAAACTTCACAAGAATCTTGCAGAAATTTTAGCCTTTATAAATCAACTGCTTCGCCAAGACCTAGTCATTGTCGACGGCATTGTGGGAATGGAAGGCATGGGACCGATTCGTGGCAGTCCAGTTCAGCTAGGACTAATCATATCCGGTTTAAATCCTGTGACCGTGGACGCGGCTTGTTGTCACATCATGGGAATCAATCCATACGTCGTCGAACCGCTCTGGAAAGCCTACAAAGCTGGCATTGGAGAAATCAACATAAAGCATATCAAGGTTATCGGCGAAACAATCGACAGCGTACAAACAAAGTTTCGGTTACCTTCACTCTCACCTCAAAACATTCTTACAGCGCTGAAGACAAGCCTCAAAGCCTACTTTGGAAAGTAAACTAGGCGGACCCAAATGGTCAGAATCTCTGTAATCGTTCCTGCCTACAATGAAGCAAACTACATCCGCAAGATGCTAACCTCTTTGAAAAGACAGGTTTTCCGAGATTTCGAAATAATCGTCAAAGATGGAGAGAGTTCAGACAGCACCATCACAATAGCAAAGAAATTCACGGACAAGATTATTTCATCAAAAGACATTTCGGTTTCTGAAGCTCGCAACCACGGAGCCAAATATGCTAAGGGCAACGTTCTCGTGTTCGTAGATGCTGACACAGTGCTACCGCCAAACTTGCTTCAAGAAATCGCTGAAGTGATGGAAAACAAACGCGTAGTTGGCGGAAGCTGCCGTAAACTTCCTGGAAACCGAAGTATCCTAGATCGGATTGTCTACGAGTTCGTCAATATATCAACACACCTCTCCGTATATCTCCATGTCGGAGGCGCACATGGCAACTGCTTTTTCATTAGAAACAAAATTTTCAAGCAAGTGGGTGGATTCAATCCGCGAATAAAGATCGCTGAAGAGCAAGAGCTTGTGAGAAAAGCCATGAAATTTGGAGATTTTATCTTCTTTCAAAATCGATACGTCACTGAGCATCCACGAAGAATACAGAAGTGGGGCCGCTTGAAGCTTTACACAACATGGTTGAACGGAACATTACAAAGCTTTAAAGCACGCGAAAAGCAGACCTACGAGAAGGTAAGATGACCGCTTCACGAGTTCTCTTCGATGATAGCCAGGAGTTGAACGATGAGTAGTATATCTATCATCATACCGACTTACTTTCAAGGAGTCCAGATATGTCGCACGGACATTGGACAGCGTTGAAAAGTTGGAAGGCAAGATCGAAGTCATTCTGGTTGAAACTATCAGTGAGGACACCGCTCTTTTGGAGAATGTTGTTAGGAAACACCATGCTGTGCAACTGCACAAAATTACGAAGAGAGGTATTGCAAGAGCCAAGAACCGTGGCGCGCAGAAAGCGCAAGGTAACATACTTTTGTTTCTGGATGCTGACGTCTTTGTCACAAGAGATGCTACGAAGAAAGTTGCTCGAGTTTTCAAAGACTCCACAGTGGTGGGTGCAACCTGCAACAACTACCCCGCTGAACCAACAATTGGCGAACTGCTCTTTTTTAGATTTTACAATGCTTTGATAAGATTAATGCTAGATTTGCCGCTAACGAGATTTAAACATTCGAGAGGTGAATTCATGGCCGTTCGAAAAACACATTTCGAAAAGATAGGGGGCTTCAACGAGCGTCTTGCATGCATGGAAGATGCAGACCTCGCACAACGGCTCAGCATGGTTGGCAGGTTTGTTTTCATCAAAGATCTAGTCGTGTATGAGTCGATGCGCAGAATTCGAAAGCTTGGGCTATTTGGCACATTCATGTTGTGGTTCAAGAATTGGCTGTACTACACTATCAAAAACAGCGTTATCGCGAGAGAATGGAAACCTGTGCGGTGAGACTGCCTACTTGAAATCTCTCCTTTTCACTGCAATATAGACGAGCGACACAAGGCAGAGAATCAAGTAAACGACAAACGACAGATTGAATGCAGTCGCTTCCCAAACTGACTGGGGCATCCAAATCGCGAGAGAGAAGTAGAGAGAGATACCTCCGAAGACAACTTGTGGAAGGAAAAGAGCAGCCAAAAGCCTTACTGACCACCTTTTCATCCTAAGCAGACCGTAGGCCAACACTAGATTGAAGACCGCCAAAATTCCAACGTGAAAGTATTGAAAACTTGCCAGCACCAGAATAGCCGCCAAAACCACGCCGACGACAGCATGAAAGATCGAAACCAGCAACACACCTGGATGCTCAGTTCCCAGCTTGAGTTTCAACGTCTTCATACCTCTTAAGCCTAATGCTAGAGCGCCTTACAATAAAATTGTTTCGTCGAGAAGTCTAGCTATATCGTTTCAGCTTCTGCTCCATTTTACAGCAAGCTTGGGACACGCACGACCTGTTCTACGGGAAGCGCCGAAAACCTTTATCCCGCGCGCCATAGATAGAAGGCTCATGAGCTTCCGTGAACTCTTTGTTTCACCTTCCCCTACTTTCAGCGGATATCAACGAACGTTTGAGGAGTCCGACTACGCGGTCTTGGGAGTACCTTTCGACGCAACCAGCACCTATCGAACAGGCGCAAGATTTGCACCCCTCGCTATTAGAGAAGCTTCCTTGAACATAGAAACCCACAGTTTCCGAAGCGATATTGACCTAGAAGATCTGAAAATCCACGATTTAGGTGACTTGCATATCCTAGGGGAAACTGAAAAAACCCTCAAACGACTAGAAAAGGTCGCCCGAGAACTCTTGTCAACAAGGAAACTGCCAGTTTTCATCGGTGGAGAACATACCATAACTCTTGGTGTTGTTCATGCAATTGGCAAAAACGCAGCTATAATAAACCTTGATGCTCACTTGGACCTTCGGAATGAATATATGGGTGTGAAAACCTCGCACACGACATTCATGCGTAGGATCCATGAGCAAGTACATCCTGCTCAAATCATAGAAATCGGCACACGGGCAGTGTGCAGAGAAGAACGTGAGTACGTCCAGAAACCAGATATTCACTTCGTAGCTATCCAACAGATATACAGTGATGGAATCGAGAGAACCTGCAAAGAAATCCAAAAACTACTTGCTGATATTGAGAAAATCTATCTAACAATCGATATGGACGTACTCGACCCAGCATTTGCACCTGGAGTTCAGAATCCGGAAGCCGATGGTTTGACTATGAACGCTCTTCTGAACCTTGTAAACCGATTATGCGATCGACGAGTTGTTGCTCTTGACTTGGTGGAAGTTGCACCCAACTATGATAATGGCACAACGGCAATACAAGCCGCAAGAGTATTGTTTGAAGCGCTATGTCAGCTTGAGAAGACAAAGAGGAACTAGTTCTATCATCCAGTTTTCCAGAGCTTAGCGATGAAGAATCCATTGCAGTTGTGAAGGTGTGGATACAACCTCTGACATTCAGCTTGTCCTCGGAGTCCCGACAAGCCGATTCTGGGTTGAGCTTCTACTTGAGTAAACTCTGGGTACCATTTCAAGAATTTTTCGACGAGCATCTCGTTTTCTTCAAGAGTTATGCTGCACGTGGAGTATATCAGATGCCCATCTTCCTTAACGTGTTCAGCGCATTGTCGAAGCATTTTCCATTGAGTCTGCGCCATGTGTAAACCTGACCGTTTCGTTAACCTCCATTTTGCTGAAGGTGTTTTGCTGAAGGTTCCGGTGCTTGTGCATGGTGGGTCGAGGATCACGAGGTCAGCGGACAATTTGAGTGGTAGCGTGTGACACGCATCTGCGATGAATGGAACTGCAATCTTAACGCCCATACGTTCTATTTGTCGTTGCCAGACATGCATTCTCCGCCTCGAATAGTCAATGGAAAAGATATTGCCCTTGTTCTGCATTAGCTGGGCCATGTAGCTGGTTTTTGCACCAGGCGCAGCACAAACATCAAGTACCGTCATACTCGACTTGGGATTCGCAATCTCAGCCGCCAAACAACTTGCCATATCTTGAATGTAGAAGAGACCTTCGTGAAAGCTGCGAGTTCTCACAAGGGGTCTTCCTGACTCAAGTAACCTGTATGTGTGCTTGAGCTTGGGAACCTTTTCTATGCGTATCCCTTCGCTTTTCAGTTTCTCTAGGATATGTTCTTCTGACGCTCTGAGCAGGTTTACTCTTAGATAAATGGACGGCTGATTCAATGTACCTTCTAGGAATCTGAGGCCGTCGCTTCTTCCCAACAATCGAAAACAGTATTTCACAAACCATAAGGGATTACTCGTTAGCAGCGCTATGCGCTCTTCGGAGCTCACCTTTTTCAAGTTCTCTTCAAGTTGTATGCCTAATACTCGACCTAGCGCTTTTTCAGCTTCTTTTAAGGTACGCCAGCCCAAAACTGAACGTCCCAGCTTTGCTATGCTCTCAGCCTTTGCTAGACCGCTGTGACCGAATCTGGTCTCATAGGTGAAGAGGCGGAGAAAAGCTTGAGGACCAAGTTTGAAATCTTCAAGAGTGTTGGGGGCTAACGCTTGGTTTATGATGAAATCGAGGAGGTTCCGTCGGCGAAGGGTTTCAAGCACAAGTTTATGGGCTAAACCAACAGCTTTGGCGTCTTGGATTCTCAATTGTTCGGCTGCTCTAGTCAAGGCCAGCCGCTCACCTAGGTGTTGCAGTTCGATCCAGCTGAGAGTTTCAATAGCAAGCGACCAGGCCTTGCGCAGCAACATGAATTTCCCTTTTTAAGAAGTTTTGCGGGTTCATGAAGTAAATAGTTGGAGAGAACAGATATCACTTGCGATGAGAAATATTGAAAGCAACACGTTTTTAGGGATAATAGCCGATAATAAGTGGGACACAGCGCATGGCAAAGAAACACCTAGACGACTTCTTTCCCAAATCAAGAAGTGTGCATGAGAAGTCAACAGCATCTTCCACTTCTAGGGAACAGGAAGAAGAAAGGAAAAACATCGAGGTCATCATCAGGGACCCCAAAAATCCGTCGCCTTCCGTCTTTGTTTCGGCCACCTACGATGGGGAGAAAAGAGTAGCCTGCATAGGGCTTTACAATGCAGAATCAGAGAAGATCCATTTCTGGCACGACAACACTGGGCATAAACCGTATCTTCTCACAAATCTGTCGCCTATCGAACTGGAAAAAATGAGTCGGGTAGTGTCACATCCCGGCTTTGAGCAATTCGAACTTGTCGAGAAATACGATCCGTTCCAAGATAGGACTGTTGCTGTTACGAAGGTTGTGACGAAAGACCCACTGGCCATTGGAGGTCGCTCGAGAGGTTGCTTGCGTGACATTATACCTGAAGACTATCCAAAAATCGGCGGCAAAACCGAGGCCAAAGTTTGGGAAGCCGCTATCAAATACTATCAATGCTACATTTACGATCGACAACTGGCGCCGGGCATGCTTTACGAAATCCAAAACAACAACCTCATTCAGGTCAAAGACGAGTCTTCAGACCAGATGGTCAACGAAATCTGTTCGTTATTCACAACGGAACCCAAAGAAGGTTTACGGAACATAGAAACTTGGGCACGATTGCTAGAGTATCCTGTTCCGAACTTCAGGAGGGTTGCCCTTGACATTGAGGTTTTTACACCAACCATCGAAATAGAGGGCAAACTGACTTTTCGCGTGCCTGATCCTCGCGAGGCAGCCTATCAAATAACATGCGTATCAGTTTTGGGGTCAAACGGGGAAAAACGGGTTCTCCTATTAAAGCGTGCTGGCGTTAGAGAAGGAAAAAGCAAGCTTCCGCCAGATGTAAGCTTTGAATATTTTGATTCTGAAAAGAAGCTGGTTCTTGAAGTTTTCAAGGTGCTCCAGGAATATCCTTTCGTTGTAACATTCAATGGAGACGACTTCGACCTGAGGTACCTAGCGCATCGAGCCCAAAACCTTGGAATAAAAAGAAACCAGATACCAATTGAGGTTGGAAGAAGAGTCTGTCGACTAAGGTACGGAGTACACATCGACCTTTACAAGTTCTTCTTCAACAAATCCATTCAAATCTACGCCTTCGGTCGAAGATACATCGATGTCACGTTGAACGAAGTGGGCAAAGCTCTAATAGGATTGCCCAAGCTTGAATTGACGAAGCCGTTCAACGAACTCTCCTATGGCGAACTTGCTCAGTATTGCATGCAAGACGCTGAAATAACTCTGAAGCTCACGACCTTTGATGACAACCTCGTTATGAAGCTCATCTTAGCATTGACCCGGATCAGCCGCATGCCAATGGAGGATGTGAGCAGACAGGGTGTTTCTCGTTGGATACGGAACTTCCTCCAGTTTGAACATCGCCGCAGAAATGTTCTCATTCCCAAAACTGAAGACATCCTAGCTGCGAAAGGGAAAACAACCACGAAGGCCATCATAAAAGGGAAGAAGTACAAAGGCGCAATTGTGGTAAAACCCATTCCAGGTGTGCATTTTAACGTCGCTGTCATGGACTTCGCAAGTCTATACCCGTCCCTCATGAAAGTTTGGAACCTAGGCTACCAGACAATTCGGTGTTCTCATCCCGAATGCAAAAGCAACACCATCCCCGATACCCCTCATTGGGTCTGCACCAAAGATCGCGCCTTGGAAAGCCTCTTGATCGGATCTCTTCGAGACCTCCGAGTAAGATGGTACAAACCAAAATCAAAAGAGAAAACATTATCCGAAAAAACGAGAAGCTGGTACAACGTTATTCAAAGCGCTTTGAAAGTCATCTTAAACGCCAGCTACGGTGTGTTTGGCGCTGCGTCCTTTGATCTTTACTGTCCTCCAGTTGCGGAAGCTACAGCGGCCATAGGGAGACACTCGATAACGCAGATCAGCAACAAAGCACGGGAGCTGGGCATTCAAGTTATTTATGGAGACACAGACAGCATTTTCCTCAAAAACCCAACGCCAGAGCAGATTGACTCTTTGGCGCAATGGTCAAAAGAAGAGTTGAAAATGGAACTAGGCGTAGACAAGCTATACCGCTATGCCCTGCTCAGTTCGAGAAAAAAGAACTACCTCGGAGTATCCACTGATGGAAGCGTAGATGTCAAAGGACTAACAGGGAAGAAAAGGCACATCCCAATTTTCATCAAGGAATCCTTCAACCAAATGAACGCGCAGTTGGCTCAAGTAAAATCTCCTGCAGAATTTGAAGGAGCTAAGAAGCAAATCGCAAACATCATTCGCACCTGCTACCTGAAACTGAAAAAACGCGAATGGGAAAGAATAGACGACCTAGCTTTTCACGTTGTTCTCGGAGAAGCCCCGGACCACTACGTGAAAACCACCCCGCAACATGTGAAGGCTGCGAGGCTCCTTCAAGAGAAAAAATACAAGCTGGAAGCAGGTGATCTAATAAGCTTTGTCAAGGTTGTCAAGGAGCCGCATGTGAAACCCGTTCAGCTGGCTTCTAACAGCGAAATCGACGTGGAAAAATACGTGGGTCATCTACAATCCACTTTCGACCAAGTCCTGGACGCCCTGGACCTAGACTTCGATGAAATAATTGGACTCACAAAACTAGAACGTTTCATGTAATCCGCTACAGCTTATTCGACAACTTTCAGTCCGCGTGCTATCAAAGGTTGGACAATTGCAGATCTGCCTAAGATCCTTATAAGAATGTAGCCGATCCCTCCTATAGCTACCAAGCTGCTTATCGTGATGCTGGCTATCATTGCACTCCACATGGGCATGCTTAGGCCAAAGATGTCTGGGGGTGGAAAGAACAACCAAAGGTAGCTTCCTACGATAATTCCGATTGGCAAAGCTCCGACAACACAAGCCAGAAATTGCCGTCTTCTTAAAAGAAAAATGAGAGTTGCCGCGATCAAGTTGGCGATGGGACCAAGAACGACATCATGAGGTCCGAG
>JABAOE010023806.1_pt6 | contig 12548 bp, 12 predicted proteins | sample 7062141 | NCBI WGS metagenome assembly JABAOE01 (sample SAMN14538627, study PRJNA623070) | marine sediment metagenome | biome: marine biome [ENVO:00000428]; feature: marine pelagic biome [ENVO:01000023]; material: deep marine sediment [ENVO:00002113] | place: India: Gulf of Khambhat ...
GCGCGAACGTCGGACCTGCCGTCACAGCGAGTGCCGCGACCAGGATCACGCTCATCCTCATGATGTTCGTTTTCATCGTTCACCTCCAGAAATCATGTCCATCGCATTCTGGCTCTGACTAAGGTACAGGATCGCCACCCCCAGCAGGATCCGCCATTTCTTCTAAGTACCGTTGTACCGTTGACGGTACGCAAGAAAAATCAAAGAACGTTTGGCGAGGCGACCAGCGAAAATACACCTCGCCCATGTCGACTTCTCGCGTGTAAAGCCTCGGGTCGACCATCGTCGTTGTCACGGTTAGGTCATTCATGCTGGAGCGGTGAAACCGCTCCGTGACGACCGCGTCAATGCTGTGAGGATGCCCCCACTCGGTCGCCCACGTCCCCGGATCCAGCCCCGTGGTTTGCACGACGAACGTATAGTCGTCCTCCCAGTAACCGACGGAATAGCCGTTGTAGGTCGGGTCATGGACGTCGGGGCCCCTGCCTCGAAAACTCGTCGGCAGCTCGCGACCATCCATCCAGATCTCTCGCCAGATGTTCATGAACTTGAGCATGACGAACATCCGGTCCGCGGACTCAGCAATCGTCATGGAACGAATCTGGTCGTTCATGTTCCGGGGAAAACCGAACGGATCACAATATCGGTAATGCGGATCGTTTGTCTCGGACACCGAGACGTCACCGCCTTCCACGATGTTCCGGTCGAACAACTGCTGTCCCAGCGGCGTCAGCGGTGGCGGCGTCTCGGGGCGGACGAGTCGCTTGACCCCGCCGCCGGAAGACTCACCCACCCATGTGCCGGTCATATCGCGCACGGGTGCAGGCCCGCCGGGGCCCTCGTTGGCCCTGACTTCCTCCGGATAATACTTCCACGGCGAACGTTCCGCCTCGCTCTGCGCGGCGGCCAGCGCCGGCAACAACAGCAAACCTGCTAGGCCTGTGATTATGCCCGTGCACGTTGTTCGCATTGTCTGCTCCTAAAGTCTGTTCCTTACGCTCAGCCTACCAGAGCTTGCACCTGCCGGACCCGGCGGTCAACGCCCCGGGACGTCCCGCTATTCGATCTCCGTCTGGATCCCCGAAGGTCTCGCGAGCGCGTCGCGGTACGCGATCCCTTCGGACGGGATACAGAACGTCTCGGCAAACTCCTGACCCTGCACCCAATAGAAATTGGCCCGCATCCAGGTCCACGGCTCCGTGTAGAACTTCGGATCGTCGATCGTGACGGTCAGCTGCACGTTGTGCTCGTCGAGTCGCGTGTAACGCTCCTCGATGCGCGCCTCGGAACTGCGCGGATGACCGACCTCATCGAGCCAGGGCCGCTCGTCGAGACCCGTCGTCTCGATGACGAGCGTATGGTCGCCTTCCCAGCGACCGACCGAATAACCGTAGAGCCTGGACTCGGGCGCACCCCTGACGTCCACTTGTTCCGGAAGCTCCCGTCCGTCTAACCAGATCTCACGCCAGACGCGCTGTTGCTCGTACGCAATGAGAATCCGATCCGGCGCGGAACCGACGATAAACCGCCCGCGGCTGCTGACGGCATGCGCCAGCAGATTACGAGGAAACCCGAGCGGATCGCACGTGATGAACGGATCGTTCGCCGTACCGACTTCGTCGCCGCTGGCGGCAGCCCGATACGAGTACCGCCCCTCGAACAACGCCTGACCGGCCGGCGTCATCGGCGGCACCTCGCCCAACTCCCGATCTTGCGGTCCGACCCAGACACCCGAGAGATCCCGGACGGGCGCGGGACCAGGCGGGTTTGGCATCCTGGGCACGCCCTCGCGAATGTAATCCGCGGGGTCGATGTCCTGCATCGCATGGATGTCCTGAGCGTGAGCCGTCATCGTCCCGAGGCACGCCGTCAGAACAACCGCGGGAATCATGGTAGGTGTTCTCATGGCGCGCTAGTTCCTGAAACCGTGGGGATCGTAGCGGGTCTTGCCGCCCTCATCGCCGCCGAGCTGCGTGTCGTGCAACTCGACGCCGTCGGCAAAGACGATCTTGTTGAGCCGGCCGACGGGTTCGCCATTGCGAGCAAGGTAGGCCCGCAGCGTGATGACATCACCCGGCATGAGTGTCGTCTTGGTCCAACCGATCAGCCGGAGCGCCTGGGGCGCTGCGGTCTCGACGACATAGCTCACGACGTTGCCATCCGCATCCGCGGCATCGAAATAGATCAGCGAGTGCGGATTCGCCCACGCGAACCGCGTGATCGTCGCCTGCTCGAACTCGGTGATCTCATCGCCATACGCCGCATTGCTGTGATGCGCGCCCGCCGGCGCGAGCAGCCCGAGGCTCAACACGCCTGCCACCAGCAGATAGCCTTTCATGTCATGTCTCCGTTAAGTATTCACGCCCCCGCTACGCCGGGGCACCATAATCTCAGTCAAGAGCCTGTCTTGCGTCCAAGCCAATATATATTTGACGCCTAGGAGCAACTAATGTTCCTTGCGTTCGACTGTCCACGCTCTTGTGCGTAACGTCCTTGCGGAAACTACGTAGCCTGCCCTGGACCGCTTGCGACCTAGGAACCGAACCCGAGCTTTCGATCGAGGCTGAACTTCCCGGCCCCCATGAACAGCAGCGCCGTGTAGCCGATCGCGAGCTCCACGGCATGGGCTCTCGCCATCAACAGCGTTCCGCTGTTATTGAGGTGGTACACGCAGATCACGAACATCGTGAGGATCAGCAACGCGGCGGCCGGACGAACGAACAGACCGATCAGCAGACACAGACCGCCCACGGCCTCGATCAGGGACGCTAAGAGCCCCCAGAAAACCGGCGCGAACGTGATGCCGAAATACGCCATCGCGCCGCCCATCTGCTCCCACCGCGCGGGCCCCCCGGCCAGTTGCCAGATGCCGCGCAGAAACAGCGAAGCGAAACCGAGCCCGACCCGTAGAACCAAGTGGCCTGCATCGGCGTTTCTCTCAAAGAACTTCCACACGGTGCGCGATCCTCAAACGGTATCAGCCGGATCCGTTCGGCATCGGCCAAGCGTACCGCCGCCGCAATGCTCTCGTAGCGTTGCTCATACATCGAGGCGAAAGCGGCGGCGAGCTTAGAACTCGCCGCCGCGATCGGATACCACTCTGGGTCTACCCTATTCCTACACTACAGTCCGAAGTTGTACTGGAACTTCAGGCCGTACGTCGCAAAGCTATTGCGGGAGAGATATATGCCTCCGTCTCCTGCGAGGCCGTCGTCGAGCACGTCGAACTGCGGGAAATAGCTTACTCGCGGTTCCAACATATTACGTCCGTAGACTGAGATCATCCAAGGGCCTGCCGCCGGACCTATACCGACAGTCAGATTCAGATCCTCGTGCTCGTCCATGCTGACGACCGGGTCGTAGCCGCTCGTATCGGTCAGGAAGCCATCTGAAATGTAGCCCCTCGCATTCAGCGTCAAGATGTAGCTGTTGAAGATCGGCGTGGTCCAGTCGACGCCGAACACGACCTTGTAGTCCGGTGTCTTCGGTGACGGCGTACCCGAGCGGTCGATCGTGCCCGCGAGATCCGGATTGCCGAGCGCGATCGCCTCGTCCAGCGTTCGGCATGGTCCGTTCGCGGCATCTCTGAGTTCAGGCTCATTACAACCGGCATCCGGGAAGAACGTGAACTCGCCGTCCATGAGCGCGGCCCCGAGACTGAGCGTCAGGTCGTTGGTCACTGCAGCCGTGAGCCCTGCTTCTATGCCCCGAACCCGCTGCTCACCGGCGTTGATCGCGATGAACGGGTTTTCCAACTGGCCCGTCGCGCTTTGCACCTGAAAGTCCTCGAACGTCGTCGAGAATACCGTCACGTCGTAACGCGCGCGCCCATCCCAGAGGTTGCCCTTGGAGCCGAACTCGATCGTCCAGCCGGACTCGGGCCCGTAGCTGAAGTCCGCAACACTCGGGCCGATCGACTGAACGCCCGTATCGAAACCGCCGGCCTTGAACGACTCGGCGTAACGCGCAAACAACGAATGGTCATCGTTCGGACGATAGCGGAACGTGACCTGCGGCATGAACTCCGACTGCGAGAAGTCGCCGCCGTTGTCGGGTCCAAACGGCCCTTCATGGCGCCCGAGCAGGCCCTCGTTATCCACGGGGATCATCATGCCGACGGCCTGGGCCCGGCCACCGATCCAGGACGACGGCGCGTAGCGATCCCCACGGTAGGGAATGTGCCAGAGATTGCTGGTATCGGCGCCCGGCAGCAGGAACTCGGCCTCGGCGGCTGTGACCCGAACGGCATCGGGATGCGGGCCCGCCGTAAGCGCGCAGGTCGCCGGATTGACGTCACCGGTGCCGGGAACGCCGTCCACAATGTCGGGACCTCGGGGATCACACGGATAGACGTCGTAGATCCACGACGAGGAGACCTGCGACTGCCAACCGAACTTCTCGAGATCCGTCCAGCGCCCGCCGAGATCGATCGAAGCCCGGTCGTCCATGAAGTTGAACGTCACGGTCCCGAAAATCGACTTCCACTCCTGCGTTTCCCTGCCGTCGTTGAGACGCATTCCGCGGGCGACGCTCGATCTCGGATTGTTCGCCGTCAGATTGAGGTCCGTGTCCTGCCAAAAGAAGCCCGTCATCCACTCGATAGGACCAGGCCCGGACGTGAAACGAAGCTCCGTGCTGTACTGCGTGAAATCCTCGGTGCGCTCGCGCGGCGACATGACGAACGGCGCGGCATCGCCCGTGACATTGACGCGGTCCATGCCGCTGTAGCCGGTTAGCCATGTGACCTGGACGTCGTTCTCCATCTGGTAGTCGAGCTCGAAGTAGGCGTTCGGCGATTCGAGCGTCTCGGCAAGATTATCGACGCTGCCGCCCTGCGTGGTCCTCGAGAACCACTCCTGAGAGGCGGCACGAATATCGAGCATCCCGTATCGGAGCTCCTCGTCACGCACGTTGTCGGGCGGCGGAGAAGCAGGCCCACCGTCCCGCGCGCCCAGATTGCCGATGTCGTCGGCACAGTTCGTCGTTAGATTGAACCCGTCGGGGAAGCCGCCGTCGGCCCAGCCGACGCCGTTGGGGGCAGGGGGACCGTCCCAGATCGCAAAACGCCCGTCGCCCTGCCAACCGGGCCGCGCCGCGTTACCCTCGTCGCCGCGCTCGAAGACCAACGGTCCGTCCGTGAGGCAGAGCACAACCGCGCCGGAATCGCGGGTAATTTTGGAGTACTCGACCTTACCCGTCAGCGTGAGCCGGTCGTTGGCCTGGAACTCCAGGATGACGCGGCCACCGATGTTCTCGTAGGCGCCGGCCAAGCCGCCGTTGACGATATCGTCGATGAAGCCGTCGCCGTCCTCATACGTACCGGCAACGCGAATACCGAGGCGATCCGTCAACGGACCGCCGTAGGCGCCGCGAATCCTCGAGTACTCGAAGTTACCAGCCTCGACATCCAAGTAGCCTTCCCACTCGGGCGTCGGCCCGGCGCTCGTGATATGGAACGCACCGGCCGTCGCATTCTGGCCGAAGAAGACGGGCTGCGGACCCTTTAGGACCTCGATACGCTCAGGGTCCAGGAACGCGAGCTTGACCTGCGCCGGACGCCCGAAGTGGATGCCGTCGACGAAGATCGGCACGGCCTGCTCGAGCGTCAGGTTTCTACCGAACGTGCCGAAGCCGCGGATCGACTGGTCCTGCTCGGTCGGATGAGAATCCTGAATGTAGACGGACGGTGAGAACGTCCCGAGCTCCTTGAGGTCCCGGTAGCCCTGCCGTTGGATTTCCACACCCGTGAAAGCCTCGACGGAGATTGGTACCTCCTGCAGCGACTGCTCGCGCCGCTGAGCCGTCACGATGACCTCTTCGAGAACTTGTGCTATTGCCGCTTCATAACCGGCTAGCAAGGTCGTTCCCATGACAACGGAAAGTCCGAACTTCGTTGCTGTTCGCATCTCTTATCTCCCAGCTCTTGGCGAGCTCATGCGGTTCATACGTTGTTCAAAAACCACAGACGGGATCAGATGCCTTCGGCGGCTAACGCGCGCTAAAACGCGTCGACGCCCGGCTCGGCGCCGCTCAACGTTCAGGCCGCTGCATCCCCCGCAGTCATGTTGTTTTTTTTACCTATTATGACTAGTGATTAGAGAATACCTGAACCGTCGAAGAAGTCCAACCTTCGATGGACGTCCGGCGCCTTATAAATCAAACAGCTGCGACGGTTTCCGACAACGGGGTCAGAGCCCCTGGCTCGAGCAGCTGGGACGTTTCTAAGCTGCGCGCTGTCGTGCCTCTACTTCGTCGGACGGTCCGGGCCCTGGGACAGCGTCCGTACCTTGTAGACCGTCGCCGAGCCCACGATGTAGAGCGTCCTGCGATCTGCTCCGCCAAACGCGACGTTTTGGGGCTTGCGGATTCTGTCGTTTTCGGCGCCCCATTGGACTGGCAGTACGCCGAGCAGATCCCCGCTCGGACTGAACACTTCGACACCGACGTTCGTCGCTGCGTAAACGCGCCCCTCGCTATCGACGGCCATGCCGTCTGCGCCGTTATCCTCGTCCCACGACGGATCTTCGTGTCCGGGAACCCGGACGCTGTCGTAACGGGCAAAGTTGCGGCGGTTGGAGATCGATCCATCCGGTGCCACATCGTAGGCAATCATGTAAACGCCGTCTTTGTTGTGGACGTAGAGCGTTCTCTCATCGGGACTCAGTACCAAACCGTTCGGTCTAGGCACCTCGTCGATGATTCTCGTGACGCTTCCGCCGGGCGGGAGGTAGTAGATGCCCTGCGTATCCGTGAAGTACACGCCACCGCGCTTATCGAGCGCCAAATCATTCAAGGCATCGAACGGGCGCCCCTCGAAATTGTCCGCGAGCGTCGTCACTTGCTCTGGGGGGTACAGCACGCCGACCCTTTCGTTGCCTCGTTCGCGCTGTACCGAGATCAGGCGTCCTTGCAGATCCCATCCCATCGCGTTGGTGCCGTTGGAGACTTCGATGAACGTCGTGACGTTATCGGACGCATCGACTTTGAGGATCGTGTTCCGGCCGCTCACGAGCATGCTGCCGTCCGGCATCGCTACTGGGCCTTCGGTTCGCCCGAGGTCGGTGGCGACGAGCTCTATCTTCGTGCCGGCAGCGACGACACCGGGGATGGCCGGTGCGGTGAAACTCGCCGGTGCTGGCGCGCGTTCCTGACTACTACCCTGAGCGAGCGCGGTCGTGCCCATTAGCACACCGATTACGACCAACCCCATCAGCCTCGAGCTCACGCGATAATGCAATGCCATGTTGCCCCCTCCTCGATTCGGCGACTGCGCAGGCAGCTTGGCGCCCTTCCTGCAACGAAGCGAGCGTCGCGCCCGCACGATCTAGATTCTACTGTTGACCCCGTCACTATTGCGGCGCCCGCTCGAGCGTGCCGTAGTAGACGCTGGCACGAAGAATATGGCCGTCCATTGCCTGAAACACGGCGTCTCTCGACGCATCTGGTGGAAGCGACAGCATCTGGTCGAGCGCATAGAGCTTGAATTGGTAATGAATCGGCCCCGCGCCCGGCGGAGCACAGGGCGGATCGTAGCCGATGATGTCGTCATCGCTCACCATGTGGACGCTGCCGTCAGCCTGCTCTAGACCGCGCGGCTGCCCTTCAGCGAGTTGCCTTGCGCTGGCCGGTATATTCCAGCGACCCCAGAAGAACGCGACGGTGTGACTGCGGCGACGATGATTCTCAGGCCCGGTGAGCATCAGCACGAAACTTTGGGTTCCGTCTGGCACATAGTCCCATTGCAACGGTGGCGAGATCGCTTCACCACTTTCTGCGTAACACGTGAACTGTTGAGGAATCGTACCGGCATCAGGGAAGCTCGGGATCGTGAGCTTCAGCCGCGGGCTCTGGTTCCTGGCCGCGCCGGCTGATTGACTGTGCGCCTGCTCAGGGATGCCAGCAAGCGCGCCGCAGAGTGCGAGCACGACAACAAGCCATCGTACGCTCATAGACTCATCCCCTCTCCTATACCTGCCGTTGCTATTACGATCGGCACGCAGCTCGCGCCGACCCTCAACAGCAACTCTCTCTTCGAGACCGCCCTAGCGGTCACCGACCGACGGTTGACCGTACTGGCTAAGACCCCGTTCTCCATGCCAACTGGGCTTCGTAGCAGCTCAAGAGAATCTGGTTGTAGCGCGCGACCGCATCCCTGCTGACGAACGGATGAGGCTCGTCCGCGAGCTGGTTGCCGATATCAGCGCCGCGCGAGTGATCGGGATTCGCCATGCGCCAGTACCGCATTTTCTCGACCATGTTGGCGTGGCTCAACGTCGGCGACAGAATCACATCGACGCCAGCCCGACGGCCGAGGCGAATAAACCGCTCCAGCGACTCGACGTGTGTGCGCATCATCGTCTCGCCGTCCGGGTAGTACCGCACGTCATAGCGACCGATACTCGGATCGGTCCCGCCCCAGATCGCGGCAACGTGTACCTCATCGTCGGAAGCGACGCTCCTGAGGTTGGTCAGCCCATCGATGATCAACGACACCGTTCCTGGCGTGTGACCAGGCGTCACGTATAGCGTCACGGTCACCTCGCCAAGCTCAATCACCTGGCCGTCGGTAATGACCATGTCCCGCCGAGGCTTGAAGGCCTCGGGTGAGCTGTCCTGTGCCACGACGTCCCAGTCGGCGGCCGACATCGCGATACGCGCATCGGGATATTTCTCTTGAAGCGCTCTCGCACCCCAGTACCGATCATCGTGGGCATGCGTCACGATCACGTAGCGAATGTCGTTCGGATCGAGACCGAAATTCAGCAACCCGAGCACGAGCTCCTCACTCTGGTAGTGGAAACCCGCGTCGACGACGATGATGCCTTCCGAGGAGCTAATGGCCCATATTCCAGCCGTCTTCGTGCCGATAAAGGTGAGATTGTCAAAGATATCGACCGGGTACGTATACCACTCCAGGCGAGGCACGATGGCCGAGCGATCGTGCGTGCGCATCTGATCGGGAAGTGTCGGTTGCCGACACACCTGATCGAACAGCGCATTGAACGCCTCGTACGGCCGGTCCGGATTCTCAACCGTCGGCGGTATCGCAGCGCGGGCGGCATCTAGATGCTCACGCACCGCGGCGGGCTGCGCGTTTACGGCTGTCGCCAGAGAACTTGATACGAACAGGCCAACACAGAACAACCCTACGTAACGCATCATCGGTGTTTCTCCTTACTGCCGACCGTCCGGGTACTTGTCTCCGGGATACGCGAATTGCTGTTCGCGCCGCGCTGACTCCGCGTCGCAATTGACCCAACGTTGGCGAGGACCAGCGTCCCCGATTTTGTTAAACACGAACGCCCAGGTATACGGTCTCGTCAAGAAGGTCGGATCTTCCAGCGTGATGATGAGCCTGAGGTGCTCATCGTCGATCAGTGTATAGCGCTCGGTAATCTTCTTGCGCACCGAAGTCGCCATACGCAAATGATCGTCCATGCCGTCGGNNCATACGCAAATGATCGTCCATGCCGTCGGGGTCGAACGTGAAGTGGTCGCTCACGATCACCAAGTCGTCGCCGTCGAAATGCCCACGCGAGATACCATGTTGAAAAAGCTCTCCCGGCAGCGGCTGAGGGCCCGTGCCGTTCATCCAGACAGTCCGCGAGATGTGCCACGGATTGCTGGGATGCTCCATGAGCAGCCGTCCCGGGCGGCCGGAGATGAAGAATGGCTCGCTCAGGACCGCGGGAAACCCGATCTGCGCGCAGTCAGCCTGGGTCGTGGACTGGAGCTGGTCTCTGTAAACGAGCCACGCTTGTGCGCGGGAGTTCAGGGGAAGTCGGCTCGCCGGGATCGAGCAGTTCACGAGGTCCTCGCCGTAATCTCCCAAGTGACCACCGCAGTTACCCCTATCCTGGCCGTCGGGACTGGAAACATCCGAATCCCAAGCGCCCAGAAACGGCAGTGCCTTCTCCATCTCCTCGTCGGTCTGAGCCGACAGGCCGGCCGCCATCGTGGCCGTCACGAGTGCCACAAACGCGGACGAAATCACGCGTCGAAAACTTCTCATCATGCTCTCCCCCCGCCCGACTATCCGGGTTCGCGCGCTAGCGGATCTCCGGGCCACCCGGGCAGCCGCCAAGGCATACGACCCGACCGTCCTCTACAAAAGTGACCACGCCCGCCGACATGGCCGTTCCGCCTTCTCTACGCGTTGGATTGCCTTCTACCGTGACCTGTTTGCCGACAAAATCTTCAGGGACCCAGCCTTCGCGCCTAGCTTCAGCCGGCCCGGTTCTGGCTGTAATACGCCAGGTCACCGGGTTGCCGTCGGCATCCGGCACATCAAGCAGCATTTCAGCATGCGGATTGACTAGCCTGAAGGACGTCACGACCCCTTCGATTTCGATTGTGCGGGACATATCGAAGAAGACGTTGAATGAGTGGTGAGCCGCAACCGGAACCGCCAGTACGACCGATATCACGGCAAACGCCGCTAGAAAACGCTGTTTCATAAGCTTGACCCTCCTGCTCACATTAGAGCTTCGCGTCACATCGCCAGTTCCTAAGACTTCTTGACCGCTGGTGCCGGCTCACAGTCGACAAACGAAGATTGGCTCCATTACCCTCGACCGACGCTGTATCCTCGTGGGCTTTGTTCTAGTTCGCGCGTCCTGCGTCGATACCAACGAATATACGACCGGCGCCGCGCGCTTGTCTATAAATAGCTTCCGAAGCGTTCCGGTCTTTACCAGCGATCGGTTCTGGTGCTACCGTCGCTGCACCACCGCTGATTGATTGGCGACGGGAGGACTTCTCGCCATGACGTTGCGTTCTTTGTTTGCGATCGTATTGCTGCTTTCACTCTCTCAGCAAACCGCGCTGGCTCAACATACGGCGTCCGCACCCGCTGGAGACGCCGAGAGAGGGAGGGTCCTCTGGCTGGAAACGTTGCACGTCGAGTGCCGCGACTGTCACGGCGAGCACGGCGAAGGCGGCTTCGGTCCGGACCTGGCAGGCCGTAACCTGACGCGCGCGCAGTTCATTCACGCCGTCCGAAAACCTTGGGGCATCATGCCTGCGTTCGCGGAATCGCAAATCAGCGACGAAGAATTGACGGATCTGATTGCGTACTTCGAGACCCTGCCGGGCGTCGACGAGCCGGCGCCGTGGAGACGCGAAGTGCCGGCGGGAGCCTCGCGCGGGCTTGCCGTGGCCACAACGACCGGATGTACGCAATGCCACCATCCGCTGTTCAACAACGGACGCGCCGTGATGGGCGCGACCGATGCGAGCTTTGCGTGGTTCATTGGGATTGTCTACGCGCACGCGGCTACGTATCCACCGACACGCGCGAGCCTCGGCGAGCCACCTTTCGAGCGCCTGGCGATGGGCAGTTTCTCGCCGACGCGCGTTCCCGAGTCGATGTTGCGGGACATGTGGACGTACATCACCGACCTCGGATTTCGGCCGCGATTGCGTGGGCAACTCAGCGCCGGCGTGCCGTCTTCAAATGGCGTCACTTATACGTTGACCATCGACAACTCGGGCATCGAGGGCGTCGGCCTCGCCGCCGAGGATGTGACAGTGACGCTCGCCGTCCCGACCGGCTCGACTGTCCTCGCCGCAAGCGGCACCGGCTATGAAGGCGTCAGCCGCGACGAGGAGACCAACGCCGACGTCGCCGTCTGGAAAGTCTCGAGAATGGCTCCCCAGTACCTCGGGACCTACACGCTGACGCTGTCCCAGGCTGGCACTGCCGAGAACGATGTGCGCGGCAAAATAAGCTGGGCCGAGCCGGCGGTAACGACGGCGTTCGTCAATATCGCGCCGCCATCTCCAGCCGGCGGTCAGGCGCACTAGCCGGACTAGCACGCCGGCTCAGTTACGCCGCAGGCGAGCTCTAGCTTGCGATCGCCTGGTCGAGCGCGCCTTCGAGGCGTGCGACCGTGCCGTCGATATCGTTGAGCTTGTCCAAACCGAACAGCCCGATTCGAAAAGCGCTGTAGTCGTCGGGCTCGTCGCACATGAGGGGAACGCCGGCAGCGACCTGGGCGCCGGCCTGCGCGAAGCGGGCAACGATGTCGGCATTCGACGTGTAGGAGACGACGACACACGGCGCCTCGAATCCCGGCGCGGCAACACTCGGAAGATCACGTTCTACGAGTAACGCTCGAACGCGCCGGCCAAGCTCGATCTGAGCCGAACGTAGCGTCTCAAGACCCACCGACTCGGTCTCGGCCATGACGTCCCTCAAGCGTCGCAATCCGTCCGTCGGCAGCGTTGCGTGATACGCGTGACCACCGGCCTCGTACGCTTCCATGATCTCGAGCCACTTCTTGAGATCCATCGCAAAGCTCGAGCTCGTTGTTTGCTCGATGCGCTCACGCGCAAGCTCGCTGAGCATGACGAGGCCCGCGCACGGTGTTCCCGTCCAGCCCTTCTGCGGCGCCGAGATCAGAACGTCGACACCCGTCTCACGCATATCGACCCATAGCGCACCGGATGCGACGCAGTCGAGCACAAACAAACCGCCGACTTCGTGAACGGCCGCCGCAGCGCGGCGTATGTATTCGTCGGGCAACAGGATTCCGGACGCTGTCTCA
>JABAOE010014131.1_pt2 | contig 12541 bp, 8 predicted proteins | sample 7062141 | NCBI WGS metagenome assembly JABAOE01 (sample SAMN14538627, study PRJNA623070) | marine sediment metagenome | biome: marine biome [ENVO:00000428]; feature: marine pelagic biome [ENVO:01000023]; material: deep marine sediment [ENVO:00002113] | place: India: Gulf of Khambhat ...
GAGGGCCCGTCATCGATGGTCAGGGCGATCGTCCTCTCCTCGGTCGGGACGTAGAACGTCACCTCGGGGGTCCTCCACTTGGCCCATTCCATGGCCAGGTTTGGCACGCTGACCACGGCCGATCCCACGACGGTCAGACCGATCAGCAAAGAGAGGATGAGGTTCATGCACACGCTTCGGCGAAGTGGACGTGGGCCGCAGGCCTTCCCGGGCTCCCGTGCAGGGCGTCTACACGCAGGACGCCGATGCGATCCCCGAGCCTGGGTGGTGATGCGATTCCCAAACCGAGGTGGTGACGCGATCCCTGCACCGAAATCGTGATGCGATCCCTGAACGGAGGGCGTGACGCCTTCCCCGAGCCGAGACCCTCGGCTGGTCGATCGCGGAGCTGCCGCAGTGAGTGGCCGAACGAACCGACTTGGACATGCCATCCTGTTGATCGTGCGAAGTTGCATTCGGCTGCGTTTTCAAGGGGGGAAGGGAAGATCACTGCCGAAAAGGCGAAGGAGGAGGAACATGCTCAGGAGTTCGATGCTGGTGATCACGCTCGCCGTTGCCGGGGTGCTGGCAAATGGGCCCGTGGAGGGCGTGGCGCAGGTCGGTGAGACGACCGCGTTCCTGGCACATGTCCACGACCAGTACCGGGTCATTCCGAACGTGACCTACCACCTGGCGAGCAACTACGAGAGCAAGCTGGATCTGTACGTCCCGAGGGACGCCGCCGGACCGACCCCGGTCCTCGTGTACATCCATGGAGGCGGATGGGTGGGGAACAGCAAGGAGGCCAACGTACTGCGGATCCTGCCCTACCTCGAGATGGGGTGGGCCGTTGCGAACGTGGAGTACCGGTTGGGCGCCGTCGAGCGGGCGCCTGCCGCCGTCGAGGACTGCCTCTGCGCTCTCCGCTGGATCATTCAAAACGCGGACCAATACAACTTCGACACCTCGCGAATCGTGACAGCAGGGAACTCCGCCGGGGGACATCTCGCGCTCACCACCGCCATGATTCCGTCGTCGGCGGGGCTCGACCGCGAGTGCCCCGGCGATGAGCCGCTCGACGTCGCCGCGGTCATCAACTGGTACGGGATCACGGACGTCGGAGACCTTCTCGACGGTCCCAACATGAAGACCTATGCAGTAGAGTGGATGGGAAGCCTGGAGAACCGGTACGAGATCGCCGAGCGGGTCTCGCCGGTGACCTATGTTCGACGCAGTCTGCCTCCCATCCTTTCGATCCATGGAGATGCGGATCCAACGGTTCCCTATCAGCATGCCCTCGACCTCCACGAGAAGTTGGAAGAGGCCGGAGTGTCGAACGAGCTGCACACGGTGCCCGGGGGCCGCCACGGCGGCTTCAGTCGGAGCGAAATGATCGAGATCTACGGAACCATCCAGCGCTTCCTCGATGAGCACGGGCTCATCGATGGGATGTCGGAGGTGCAGTAGGCCGAAGGGCTGTGAACGGACCGAAAGGCGCCGCAGGATGGCTCGATCGGTAGCTGGGGGAATCGGTCGTGGGATGAAGTCGTGAGGTGAATCAGAGCAGCCCGAAGAAGATCCAGCAGACGATCGCACCCACGACCGACATCGAGAGGCCCCAGGCGAGAACCTTGGCGAAGAGCGCCTTTCGGTCCTCCGACACGGCGGCGGCGGCGACGCAGATGGCCCCGATCGTCGATAGCGGTGAGACGTCGACCAGGTGGCCGCCTACGTTGATCGACGAGGCGATCGCGAGGGGGTCCGCGCCCAGCTGCTCGGCGAGCCCGGGGACCGTCGGAAGGAAGGTCGGCAGCACCACCCCCACCGTGCTCGAGTAGGCCGAGATCAGGCCGGAGACGAACGCCACGACACCGGTCACGCTGGTGGGGGTGGAGATCGCGACGAGCCCGTCGACGATCATGTCGACCCCGCCCGTCTCCGCGAGCACCGAGACCAGGGTGGAGACCCCGCATACCATGAGGATCGTGCTCCAGGGCACGGCCTTCACCGCCGCTTCCTCGTCGGAGGTCCGCGCCACGAGCAGGATCGCGACCCCGACGAAGGCGCCGATGACGATGTCCACCCGAAAGACGATCACGGCGAAGAGAAGCGCGACGATCGCGCCCAGCGTGAGCCACTGATCCCGGTCCAATGGCTGGCGGGCCTCCGCATCGAGCTGATCGTCGGCGTCCACGGTCCGTCCGCTTCTCAGCAGCTTCCAGCCGCCGAACAGGAAGTAGCCGGCGAAGGCGACCGAGGTCTGGGCGATGAAGGTGTTCCAGTAGGTCTGCCACTCCACACCGGCCAGCCCGGCCTGTGCCATGAGCTCGTTCGCCACGATGCCCGTGGGTGAGATCGGCGAATAGGTCCCCGCGTTCACGCCGTTCCCGACCATGATCACCATCAAGAACCCGCTGATCCCGATGCGGCCGGCCGCCGACATGGCCACCGGAGCGATCAACGCGGCCCCCGCGATGTTGCCCGCTCCGAGCGTGGCGATGCCTACCGAGAGGCCAAAGAAGACGATGGGGATCATCCCCACGTTTCCCCGCGCGAGGCGCACACTCTGCCGGGCGATCTTAGTCAGGGTGCCGTTCACCTGTGCCATGGCGAAGAGGAGCATGACGGCGACGAGCACGACGAAGAGCCCCGTCGGGAACCCCGCCGTGACGTCCCTGGCCGCCATGCCCCCGAACCCGACCCCGACGATGTAGGCGGCCGCGAGCGCGAGAAGCCCCACGTTGATCCGGAGAACGACGCCGACGACTACGGCGACGGCGAGCGCCGTGAGCGAGATCCAGGCGAGGCTCATGGGTCCGGCAGCCCCGAAAGATCTCGCACACGCGGGCCCGTAGCGGCGAGTCGGGAGGATCCCGCAGAGCAGAGGTCGGTTGGTGCGCTCACGGCTCTCGGTGGCGAATCCTCAGGGACGACGAGGGCTCGCCACCATCATCCGACCTACGGGAGCCGCAGGGCCACGAGGGAGTTCGGCAGGTCGGCGCTGTTCACCTGGACCACGATGTGCTGCCGACCCTCGTGCAGGTACGTGATGAGCCCGTACGAGCCTGGCGCGGGGAGGTCGATTCTCCCCAATCGCCGCCCGGTCCGTTTGTCGAGTGCGTAGAGATAAGGCTCACCGGTATGAAGTAGCAGTGTGCTCGTGACCAGGGTCGGAGCCGCGCTTCCCCTCCCGGTGTTGGGCAAATCGAGTCCCTGCAGAGCCGGGTGGTTCCGGACAGCGTCGGGCGTATCCCCATTGGGCACCCACCACGCCTCGTCACCCGTGTTCATNNACGATCCTGCTGTAGGGCGGTCTCCAGAGCGGAAGACCCTGAGGACCCCTGCACCCCATGTTCGCCTCGCCGGGCGCCCACTCCGTGGTCGTCTCGCCCGTGATGTAGTCCGGATTCGTGTTCGTTCCTGTAAACACCGGGTTCCCGGGGGCATCCATCATGGATCCGGGGGCGAGCTGAGGGCACCGGCAGTTCCGGCTCACGGAGATGAACACGAAACCGGTCTCCGGATCGGCAGAGGGCTCCGCTCCCGTGTTCGGGCTGCCTGAAGGACAGTTGATCGTCGCGATCTTTCCGAGCTCGTTTCCTTCGTGGATATAGGGTGTGAAGGGCTCCCTGCCCCAGTCGAAGTCCTCGAGGATCTCCAGCGCCTCTTGTCGCAGCTCGGGCGTGAAGTCAATCAGCTCTTCCTCGGGTAGCCCGAGGAACCCGACCGGCGTCGGCTTCGTGGGGAAAGGCTGAACAGGCGAGACCTGCTCTCCGGGGACCCGGGACGGCGGAACCGGTCGCAGCTCGATCGGCCAGACGGGCTCCCCGGTCGCCCGATTGAAAACGAAGGTGATTCCGTGCTTGCCATTCGCCACCAGCGCCGGGATCTCCTCCCCGTCCACCGTGACATCGATCAGCAGGGGCGGAACGCCGGTGTCGTAGTCCCAGATGTCGTNNTAGTGCCAGACCCGCTCACCCGTCTCCACGTCCAGCGCGATGATGCTGGTGCCGAAGAGGCCGTCCCCCGGGCGAAACCCGCCGTAGAAGTCCATCGTGGGGGGATTCGTCCCGATGTAGACCATGCCCAGGTCGGGATCGGCCGATATGGGGGCCCACGACGACACGTCCCCGGTCCATTGCCACGCATCGTTCTCCCACGTGTCATGCCCGAACTCCCCGGGACGCGGGATGACATGGAACTTCCAGACGTACTCCCCAGTGCCCGCGTCGTAGGCGAGGATGTCGCCCGGAATGTTCTCCATCCGAAGCTGCTCGTTGCCCGATTCGGCCGAGTTCCCCACCACCACCACCCCGTTCACCACGATCGGGGGTGCGGAGCTGGTGATGTGACCCAGCTCCGCCGGCGCTCCGAAGTCCGGATCGTAGGTTCCCCCGGCGGCTACGTGATCCTCCCAACGCCCCCATCCCTCCAGGACATCGGCCAACAGGTCGACCACGCCCGTCTCGGGAAAGCCGGGGAGCGGCACCGCCTCCCCCCAATCCTCGATGTGNNTCGCGTCCAGCGCATGAAGGAAGAAGGCGGGGGTGGCGACGAAGATCACGCCTCGCCCGTCGATCTCACCGTACGCCACGCCCTTTCCATGTCCCCGGCGGGTGGAACGCTCCCAGCGGGTCGTGTGGGGTTCGCGGTAGGTCCAGATCGTCTCGCCGGTGCCCCCATCGATCGCAACGACCGTGCGCCGGTTGCCGACCACGCTGTAGACGATTCCGTCCACGTAGAGTGGCTTCCCTCGGGGTGGGCTGGGATCGAAGTTGTTCCCCCGCCAGATCCAGGCGACCTCGAGGTCCTCGAAGTTGCTCGCGTCGATCTGATCCAGCGGCGAGTACCGCTGGTGGTAGGCGTCCCCTCCCAGAAAATGCCACTCGCCCTGGAGTGTGGAGCCGCCCGGCTGCTGGGCAACACCAACTGCGGGGACTGCGAGCAGCAGAGAGGCGACGAGACGGAGCGCCGAGGGCCGCCGGCGGGATTGGGACTGGAAATGCAGACGATCACCGCGAGAGCGCTGCATGCGGGCCTCCTTCGGGGGATGTGCCGACCAGTGAGCGGACTCTACAGCGCCGCCGGTCCGCGACGCAAGGCGCGAACAGAGGCTCAGGGTATGATCCACGGCTCCAGGACTCTGGCGCACGTCACGGGGACCTTCTATTTTTCGCTCACACAAGGCCTTTGGTCCACGACCCACTCTGGGTTGATGGCCTCCAGCAGCGGAGCGGGCCGTTCGGCTCGATCTCCGGTCCATGAGCGGAGTGTTCGATGAAAGACCACAATTGTCGGTGGATCGGGCGAATCTTGGGGGTCCTGAGTGTTGGGGTGTTCCTCGCCGTATTGGCTGGCCAACCCACCGATGCGCAGGCTCAGGACGTAACCTTCGCTCGGGACGTAGCGCCGATCCTCCAGGAGAATTGTCAGATCTGCCATCGGCCGGGAGGAATGGGGCCGATGTCGCTTCTCTCCTACGAGGAAGCGCAGCCCTGGGCTCCGATCATCAAGGACCGGGTCCAGAACCGGATCATGCCGCCCTGGTACATCGAGCCCGGGATCGGCATCCAGGACTTCAAGAACGACATCTCGCTGACGGATGACGAGATCCAGACCATCGTCCAGTGGGTGGACGGCGGAGCGCCTATGGGGAACCGGGCCGACCTGCCGGCTCCGGTCGCGTGGGACGACTCGGGTGCCTGGAAGCTAGAGGAACACTTCGGTCGTCCACCCGATCTCGTCGTGGAGTCGCCTCCGTATACGGTGCCCGCGACCGGGCTCGATCACTGGTTCGAGCCGGTCTCGTACATCGACGGTCTTACGGAACCGAGGTGGGCGATGGCCACCGAGATCCGGCCGGGCGACCTGGATAGTCGGTACGTGTTCCACCACGCCAACAGCGAGTTGGCGTCGTCGGCCGCGGGCAAGGACTACGACCTGTTCCCAGACGACGCCGGGAAGCTCCTGCAACCGGGACAGCGGATCGAGTGGGCGATGCACTTCTTCCCGGCTGGCCGTTTGGTGGAGAACGCGCACATCGAGCTGGGCATCTGGCTGTATCCGCCCGGGGAGACGCCGGAGTTCGAGGTCTCGCACATCTCTTGGCTGACGGACCCGAAGCCGAACCGGGTCGTCCTGCAGCAGGACAGTGGGTGCTGGGAGCAACCGGCACGCTTCCCGCTGGATAGCCCCGAGTGCAATGTCGAGACCCGATTGACCGATTTGGCGCTTCCGCCCAACGGAGTGGCGACCCAACAGGGGGTTCACGTTCTGCAGCGGAACGTTCGGCTGAACAGCATTCGGGGTCACATGCATATGCGGGGCAAGTATCAGACGATGGAGGCGATCTACCCCGACGGGCGGCGGGAGGTCATCAACCGCATCAATTGGGACCACAAGTGGCACACGGCGCATCAATACGCGGACCACGCAGCGCCCCTGCTGCCCAAGGGAACGGTGCTGATCGTGACGGCCCAGTACGACAACACGGTCAACAACCCGAACAATCCCGATCCCGACCAGTGGGTGTTCTTCGGCCGTCGAAGTGCCGACGAGATGGGCCATTTCCACATGGAGGTGACCTGGCTTGAGGACGACGACTTCGAGAGGCTCGTGGCCGAGCGCGAGCGGCTGCTCCAGCAGATGGCGCAGCTGGAAGAAGACGGACAGTAACGTCGCGCTGACCGGCGGCCGAGTGAATAAGGAAGTCGCCGTAATCGGGCAACCGAAGAGAAGCGGCGTTCCACGAAGAGAGAGCCCGGAGCGGAGACGAATCCGCTCCGGGCTCTCCTCTCGGAGCACCCTCGAGAAACCAAATCGCTGGCGAAATCTTGATTCGCCATCTTTCGCCATCTATTGTGACCAAGGTCCAAATTCGTTACAGCAGTGTCGGTTCCGTTGGAGCCAGGGCGTTACGAGAATCGAAACGCCATTCCATGGCTTGGCCTCCCGCGACCGGGGGTCCCGAAAGGAGGTACAGCATGCTGCCGAGTCCAAGTTCGAGTTCACGTAGTTCTCTCGCGCTCCTGGGGGCCGTTCTGGTGGGGCTTTGGGCCGCACCGGTGCAGGCTCAGCAGGGAGTCATTGCCGGGAGCGCCGAGGATGCCCGAACGGGGGCGGCGCTGGCCTCCGTTCAGATCAGCATCCCCGCTCTCGACATCGGGGTGCTCTCCCAGGCGAACGGGAGCTACCAGTTGGCGAACGTGCCGGCCGGCACCCACACGCTGACCGCTCAGCGCCTCGGGTACGAGACCGTGGAGCAGCAGGTGCAGGTGGGCGCCGGACAGACGGTCGTCGTCGATTTCGCCCTGACCCAGGCGGCCCTCCAGTTGGATGCCGTTGTCGTCACCGGTACGGCGGGCGGCACGCAAAGGCGAGCTCTCGGAAACGTCGTCGAGCGGATGGACGCCGCGGCGATCCAGGAGGTCACTCCGGTTACCAGCGTCGAGCAGCTCCTGGGCACCAGGGTTCCGGGGCTTGCCCTGCAGTCCGCTGGTGGGACGATCGGAGGAGGTCAGGGGCAGATTCGGATCCGGGGCTCCGCGAGCGTAGGTCTGCCGAACGACCCCCTCGTCTACGTCGACGGCGTGCGGATGAACATCGAGCGTACTGAGGGTCGCCGTCAGACCGTCGGGCGCCTGAACGACATCAATCCCGAAGACATCGAGAGCATCGAGGTCATCAAGGGCCCGGCCGCGGCCACGCTCTACGGCACCGAAGCCTCGAACGGCGTGATCCAGATCATCACAAAGCGGGGCGCGACGGGCGATGTGGCTCTCGATGCCAGCGTGGGTCTCGGAATGAATTGGCTGATGGACCCCGCGAGCAAGGTATTCACCAACTATGCCACGGTGGACGGGCAGCTCCTCCAGATGAACATCGTCGACGCGGAGGAGCAGCGTTTCGGTGAGCCACTCTTCCGCTACGGAGCCATTCAGGAATACACGCTGTCGGCCAGAGGGGGCACGGACCGCGTCCGATACTTCGCCTCCTTCAACCGAAACGGAAGCGACGGCTGGATCCGCTGGAATTGGGATGAGAGGCAGACCGGCCGATTGAACCTCGACCTCACGGTAAACGACCGGCTGTCGATCGGTGTGAACACCTCCATGATGAGCGGGCTCACACGGTTGGCCGGCGACTTCTGGGTCCAGACCATGCGGGGATCCCCTCGGACGGCTGCAGACTTCGGCGGCGCGGAGAGCCCACTGCGAGGCTTCGGTACGCGCACGCNNGAGCGGAAGAACGCGAGCGTGCAGGTCAACTTCGCTCCATGGCCCTGGTTCCAGAACCGGCTCATCGCGGGAATCGACCTGACGGACCAGGTCGAGAGCAACACCGTGTTCCGGGAAGCGGACGCGCCCAACGGGCTCTGGCGCAGCACCGGCCTCGGTTCGCGGGACGTCCTCAGTCTCGAGACGCAGCTCAAGACCCTCGATTACTCGGGGACCGTCAACTACGACCTCACTGAGCAGCTCGGGACGGCCACGTCGTTCGGGTTCCAGTTCTATGAGAAGAAGCTCTGGGACGTGCGCGCCATCGGCGACGAGTTCGCCACGGAGGCCCTGAGCACGGTCGGCGCAGCTTCCAGGCTTACCGCCTTCGAGGACCAGATCGAGAACGTGACGGTCGGCTTCTATGTGCAGGAGCAGTTCAGTTGGGAGGACAGGATCTTCCTGACGGGCGCCGTGCGAATCGACGAGAATAGTGCCTTCGGCGTGGACTTCGGAGCGGAGACCTACCCCAAGGTCAGCGCGACGTGGGTCGTGAGCGAGGAGTCCTTCTGGAACGTCGGCTTTCTGAACCCGCTGCGCGTTCGCGGAGCGTGGGGGGCGGCCGGGCGCCAGCCGGATACCTTCGCGGCCCAGCGAATCTTCCGCCCGGTAACCGGTCCGGGAGGCCAGCCCATGCTGACCGCGAACAACTTCGGCAACGCCGATCTCGGTCCCGAGAGAGGCGAGGAGTTCGAGGTCGGATTCGACGCGGGCCTCTTCGACGAGCGAGTGCAGCTCGCTTTCACCCAGTACTGGAAGTCGACGAAGGACGCGATCGTAAACGCACCGGTCAGGCCTTCCCTCGGATTCCCGGGTGAGCAGTTCATCAACGCGGGGCAGGTCGACAACTGGGGGACGGAGGTGAGCCTCGACGTTCAGCTCCTGCAGGAGAACCCCGTGCGCTGGGACTTGGGCGTCGCGTTCGCGTACAACGACAACGAGCTGGTCTCCTTGGGCGAGGACCTCGACGATCTCGCCATCCGGCGGGGCCGACGCCACACCGTGGGATACCCCCTCGCGGGATTTCACGACTTCATGGTGGTCTCCGCCGACTTCGTGTCGGGCACCAGCGGTGCCGTGACGAATCTGATGTGCGACGGAGGAAGGCCCTCCGGCGCTGGTTTCCTTCCAGGCGGTCCCGCCGTTCCGTGCTCGGACGCACCCAGGGTCTATTGGGGCGGCACGCACCAGACCTGGACCATGAACGCGACTTCGACCTGGACGCTGTTCCAAGACTGGCGCGTGTTCGCCTCCGTCGTAGGGCAGGGCGGTGGGCTGGTTCACGCGGATCAGGCACCCGCCAAGCACACGAGCTGGCGCAATTCGCTGGCCATTCAGGAGCAAACGGACCCGATCTTCATGGGAACGCTCGCGAAGAGCCGCAATCCCACGGGCTTGATCGACAACGGATACCTCAACTTCGAGGAGCTGGGGGTCCAGTACCAGATTCCTTCGCAATGGATACAGCGCATGGGCGCGAGTCGTGCATCGATCGCGCGCGCTCTCCGTTCGAAACCTCGGCTTCATCTGGCGTGAAGCGTGGGAAACCAAGATCGGCGCCGTGAGAATCCCCGACGTCAGGCAGGGGATCGGCAGTCAGGAGTTCCTCGGACAGCAGGACTCTCAGGCACCGCTCTCCACGTCCGGTCTCATCAGGCTCCGGGTGAGCTTCTGAGTGACCGCATGCTCGAAGGCGCGCCGGGATGGGCGCCGAGCAGAGGTGAAAGCGAAAACGACAAGAGCCGAGGAGACCTAGAAATGAGAATGGATCGAATTCAAACTAAATCAGTCGGTGGGCAGCGCATGAAGCCCAGTCTTCGGAGGTGGCTGCTGCCGCTGGCAGTATTCGCGCTTCCCACGTTGCTGCTCGCGGCCTGCGACAGCCTCCTGGAGGTGGAGCTTCCCGGGCAGGTCCGGTCTCAGGACCTGAGCAACCCCCGACTTTCAGAAGTCCTCGTGAGGAGCGTTCAGGGCGATTTCGACTGTGCCCTTTCGACGTACGTGTGGGCCGGTGGGCTCTGGGGCAACGACTTCTACCAGACCGACAACTTCAGTCGCGCGCGACTCACGCAGCTCCGTTCCGACGAAGTCCTGATCTTCGACCAGCAGGAGTGTGACGGTGGCACCTTCCCACCGATCTACCTGCCGTTCCAGATCGCGAGAGTCCAGGGCGAACAAGCGGTCGCACTGATCGAGAGCTTCCCACCCGCTCAGGTCGCGAACCGCGACTTCCTCCTCGGAAAGGCGCATGCCTACACGGGCTACGCCTACCAGATTCTCGGGGAGACGATGTGCGAGATGGCGTTCGACGGCGGCGGGTCGACAGGGCGTGAGGCCGCCATGAGGCTCGCAGAGGATCGGTTCACCCAGGCCCTACAGTTCGTCGGCTCGGCCACCTCGGGAGATTCTCGCGCGATGCGAAACCTGGCGCTGGTCGGGCGCGCACGCGCGCGCTTGAATCTCGGGGATGCCGCTGGCGTGCTCGAGGACGCGGGCCAGGTGGATCCGGGCTTCGTGCAGTACGCGGAGATGGACGAGTCCGACAATCGCCGTTACAACCGCGTGTTCGACCAGAGCAATCGGGAGTTGGCCGCCTCGGCGGTCCACCCGAGCTACGCCAACCTGACGGTGGGCGGCGTGCCGGATCCCAGAGTGCCGATGGAGCTCCTCGACGTACTCCCGTTCGACGGAGTATCGGAACCATGGGTCACGCTCAAGTACACCGACCTCGGCTCCGACATCCCGTTCGCTTCCTGGCGCGAGGCACAGCTGATGATCGCCGAGGTCTCCGGCGGCCAGACGGCGGTGAACATCATCAATAACCTCAGGGCTACCGTCACGGATCTGCCGTGGGTATCGGAGGATCCCGGTCTGCCGCAGTTCAACAGCGCCAACGAGGCGGAGATCCAGGCCCAGGTTTGGGAGGAGCGGCGGAGGGAGCTATTCCTTCAGGGCACGAAGATCGGTGACATTCTCCGGGTCGACATCCCGGGCGTCGACACCGACGACTTCGAGACCGGACTGAATCAGCGCGACAATCCGTACGGCCCGCATACCTGCTATCCGCTTCCGGAACAGGAGCGGCTCAGCTAGAGCGTACGGAGCGCGGTTGAGGGAGATCTCGGGCCGGAGAGTCGTCATGAAGCCGAAGTCCGTGTTGGGCGATGTCGGATACGTACGTCGGTATTTCCTGATCGCCGGGGTCGCCACGGCTGCGTCACTGCTGGCGATCACCGCTCGAGCGAACGCGCAAGAGCCTGGGCAGGCCGCGTACTCGGCCGGCCAGGCCCGCGTCGGAGAGACGGTTTACCGAAGCGCCTGCGCGAGTTGCCACCTGACGAACCTCCTCGGATCCGGGGAGGCGTCCGCCCTGACGGGTCCGGGATTCCTCGGCACCTGGGGTCCACAGCCGGTGACGGAGCTCCTGGAGCTGGTCGCCGCGTCCATGCCACCCACGGCTCCCGGCTCGCTTGCGGACGACGAGTACGCGGCGGTCGTGGGATACCTGCTTCAGCAGAACGGCGTGGAGGCTGGAGAGACGCCGCTCACGTCCGCAGCGCAGGGGCAGGTGCTCGCAGACATGGGTGGGGTGCCGGCGGAGCCGATACCGCCGGCACCCGGCCGTCCCGGAAACGTTCCCTCCGCCAACGCCTTCGACCGCCCCCCACCTTCCTTGGGTCGGGTGATAGAAACCGATACCGGCCGTACGGAGATCTTCCAGCCGGTCGAAGGCTTCGCGCCCGCCACGGCGTCGGACTTGGTCGCACCGCCCGATGCGGATTGGCTACACTGGCGGCGGACGGCGGATGGTCATGGCTATAGTCCGCTCTCAGAGATCGACCGGTCGAATGTCGACCGTCTGCAGCTCGCCTGGGTCTGGGGAATGGAGCCGGGAGTCAGCCAGTCCACACCCCTGGTGCGAGACGGCATCCTCTACCTCCCCAATCAAGGAAACGTGATCCAGGCCCTGGACGCGGCCGAGGGGACGCTGCTCTGGGAGTACAGAAGGAAGTTTCCCGAGGGGATGGGAGGCGGATCCGACTCACGAAGCCTCCGTAGTCTCGCGATCTTCGAGGACCTGGTCATCGTAGCGACGCGCGACGCGGCGCTCGTCGCGCTGGACGCGCGAACTGGGCAGACTCGGTGGGAGACCCAGGTGGCCGACTGGGAGGAGGGCTTCAACTACACCTCCGGCCCGATCGTGGCAGGCGACAAGATCATCGGAGGCTCCCGAGGGTGCCGGGCCTTCGGAACACGGTGCTACATCTCGGCCCACGATGCACGGA
>JABAOE010011658.1_pt2 | contig 12532 bp, 13 predicted proteins | sample 7062141 | NCBI WGS metagenome assembly JABAOE01 (sample SAMN14538627, study PRJNA623070) | marine sediment metagenome | biome: marine biome [ENVO:00000428]; feature: marine pelagic biome [ENVO:01000023]; material: deep marine sediment [ENVO:00002113] | place: India: Gulf of Khambhat ...
GGGAGAATCACCGTTGAAATACGTTAAAACATCTGAGGCGATCATGAGTATTCAGAAAATGGGAAAGACGCTTCTTGGGCCCACATAGCCGACGAACGGATGGGACTCTCTAGGCTCTCAGTAACCACATTAGCACTATGCCCACGACAAGCAGAGCAAATTGAAGAAATGATTTCGCAACCCCATGTTCCTTATGCAATTCTGGGATCAGATCTGTAGTAGCTACATAGATAAAACTGCCAGCTGCAAACATCAGAAAGTAAGATAAACTGGGAAGATACGCATAAAACGAATACGTAAGCAAGGCTCCGACAAAGGCCATGAGCGCCGACAGTAGATTGTAGGAGAGAGCTTTTACCTTGCTGAAGCCTCCATAAACAAGTATCCCAAAATCTCCTATCTCCTGAGGAATTTCATGCGAGACAACGGCTAGAGCTGTGGCGAAACCCAATGGAGTGCTCGTGAGGAAACTTGCGGCTATGAGAATTCCATCTATGAAATTGTGAATACCATCGCCGAGGAGATTCAGATACGCAAAAACGTGTACTGGGCAATCTCTTTCATGGCAGTGTCTCCAAAGAAACTTCTCCAGTAAAAAAAACACCAATATGCCGGATAGAATAACGATAAACAGGTTTTCGCCGCCCTTGAGCAAAGCCTCAGGAATAAGGTGCAGGAAAGCCCCTCCCAACAACGTACCCGACGCGAAACTAACAAGCACAAGCAGCATTTTTCTGAACAAGCTTTGATTAACTGACAAAAAAAGAATTCCGATCAAAGATATGGCGCTCACCATCAAGGTTGAAGTCAGTATCCACGCGAGAGTTGACAATTCTCCTTGCACCCCCTACGCCAATGTTAATTCAGCTGGCAATCTAATAGATTTTTTCTGTCAGTTTGCATTTCCTGAAGGTCTATACGCGAGCCATCGGAGTTTCTGAACATGAGAAATAGCAAGATCGAGCGCGCATTGAACATCTGAGTTCAAAAAGAATTCGCGAAACTTCGATCAAAACTGAAAAAGGTTGGGAAATTTTTGACTTGAATACTGCCTTTCTCTTTTTGCATCTGATTTTCGGGCTTTGAATCCTTGTCTAGCACCGGTCGACGGTTTATTCCGTCTTTCCTTTCCTGGCGCTTAGAACCATCGGCGTTTCTTTCTTTCTTTACGTTCTTCAGGCTTTTTTGGGTGCTGGCTTTGGACAGGCGCTGCAGACTGTTTGGGTTGTGGTTTGTCTGTTGGAGTCGCGCTGACCGTTACTTCCATGGGTTCTTCTTTCCTAGGTTCTTCCTTCTTCTCTACGATTTCCGAGGACTCTGCAGGTTTTTGTGGCGTTGAAGCAGGTCCGGTGTGCTCTTGCGGAGCTTTCAATTTCTTTTCCAGGTTCTTTTTCTTATTCTCCAATTGCTCCAAAGCCGCTCGCCTGCCCTTGACTTTATCTTCCAGTTCCTGAACCGCGAGTTTCTCTTCAAGTATCAGTACACTGTCTGTCAGCCTTTGCTCTCTGTGCTGTATGGATTCCCACTCACTCTTCAATTCTGCCCTTTTCTTTTCAAGTTGCTCAAGCTCTGCTGATAGACTCAAGCTTTTTCACCTGTTTTCTCTATGTGAATGGAACGATAATTATACGTTATGAAGATGGAATCTGAATTCGGAATCTCATGAAGCTCGGCAGACTAACCTCAACGGAACACGACAAAGCCTTCACGACACTGAATGAGGAAGCGATTTTGTTTTATGACCCGATCGCGTAGAGTAGTTGGTAGCAAAGAGAAGAACGTGAGATACTTGCGGGGTCTCCACATTGGGCTGGTCAAGACTGATGCATGTTCCTGGTAACAGCTTCTTGTTTTTGCGTCTCAGAATTTAGAGGAGCTACATTTTGCAGCTTTTAATCTATGAACATATCTCTGGAGGGGGATGTGCCGATGAGAAGATGTCGCCGAGCATCCTAAGCGAAGGCTATGGTATGCTCAGCAGTTTAGTCTCAGATTTCAAAGCAGCCGGCCACAGTGTAACCACGTTATTTGATTCGAGGCTCAGGGCATTTGACCCGCCGTTGGAAGCCGACCACATTGTTTCAATTTCATCTTCCAACGAATTAGATAGTAGCTTGAAGAAACTTGCAGGGGCAGTGGATGCAGTCTACGTGATTGCCCCGGAATCAGGCCATAGATTGCAGAGTCTTGTAGAATTGGTGGAAGCCTCCGGAGGATTGTCTCTAAACAGCCAAATCAACGCCATAGCAGAAACCTCTAACAAAAAGAGAGTGAACGAAGTGCTCGAGAAAGAAGGATTGGTGGTTCCCGAAACAGTGGTCATAGACCTTGATGAAGACGTCAAGAGCATCATACAACTCCTAGGTGAGCTTGATTTTCCTCTTCTCTTCAAACCTGTAGATGGCGCAAGCTGTAGCGGACTAAGCATTGTCAAAGATGGAAATCACGTTAATTCTGCTGTCAAAAAGATAGCTAGCGAATCGTCTAGCAAGCATTTTGTTGCTCAGAACTTGGTCAGAGGAATCAACGTCAGCGTCAGCGTTCTCTCAACAGGCGAGAAAGCCCTACCGGTCACTCTGAACAAGCAAATTGTCACGTTGGCTCCGCCTCATGAAGAATCCAGCTATAACGGCGGCGTAGTTCCTTTCGACAATGCATTGCAGGAAGAGGCATTGAAAGCTGCTCAAAAGGCTGTCGTATCAGTACGGGGGTTAAATGGATACGTCGGCGTCGATATGGTACTGACCAGTGAAGAACCCGTAGTGATCGAGATCAACCCCCGGCTTACAACGTCTTACGTAGGTTTGCGAAAAGCTGTAACGCTCAATCTGGCTCAAGCAATAGTTGATGCTGTGCTCTGGAGGCAGCTTCCAGGTCACGTGCAGCGTGAAGGTTATGCTGTCTTCTCAAAAGTTGAGGTCCCTCCAGTTTCAAAAGATTTTTCAAGGATCTTTGCGTTCAAGGAAATTGTGTCTCCCCCTTTCACTGTGACCGCTAATGAACCCACTTATGCACTTCTTGCCACTCACTCGAGCGAACTGAAAGATGCTCAAACAACCCTTTGCAGAGCCAAAAAGCGACTTATGAATACTTATCACACGGGTGATTGAGATAGTGCATGTCTTTGGCCTAGACGTAGGAGGCGCAAACACCAAAGCGGCTTTGCTGACCATTCAAGAAGCCACGGTGGAAAAGCTTGGAACTGCTGTGGAATATTATCCCATATGGAAGCGAGGCAAGAAACAGCTTCCAGAAGTCTTGAGAAGGTTGAGAAACCTCTTGGTTGGCGCCTTACTGCTAGATGGTGTTGGCGTAACAATGACTGCTGAGCTGTCTGACGTCTACAAGACCAAGATTGAGGGAGCTAGCCACATCTTGAACTGCATAGTCCGTGTTTTCACAGATGTGCCAACGTTTGTGCTTGACGTAAATGCCAATTTAGTGCCAATTGATGAGGCAAGAACCAAGCCTCTTGAAATTGCTGCGGCCAACTGGATGGCAACTGGATGGATGGTTTCACAGCTGATTAAGACCTGTCTAGTTGTTGACGTAGGAAGCACAACAACAAGTATTATTCCCATAGTAGATGGAAAAGTTGTTGCAGAAGGTAGAACTGACCTGGAGAAGCTCTTGAATGGCGAACTCGTCTACACGGGAGCTTTGCGTACAAACGTTGCAGCAATCGTCAAGTATGTTCCAATTCGCGGAGGACAGGTGCGCGTGTCTTCGGAGCTGTTTGCCCAGTCTGGAGACGTGCATTTGCTATTAGATCATATCCAAGCGCAAGACTACACTGTGGAAACCGCTGATGGTCGAGGGAAAACCATCGAGGAAGCAATGGCCCGACTGGCTCGCATTGTTTGCGCTGACGCTGACATGCTTGATGAACAGGAAATCACTGATATGGCGAAGTTCATTCATGAGAAGCAGGTTGAGCAAATCGCTGAGGGTTTAATGCAGGTCTATGAACGAATAAGGCGGCGAGTTCCCGAAGGCATGCCAGCCGTTGTTGCAGGATCTGGCAGAAACTTTCTAGCAAGAAGGGCCGCTGAACAGATCGGCATAAGTGAAATCGTCGACCTTGGTGACTTGCTAGGCGCCAATACTGCTCTTGCATCTCCTTCTGTGGGTGTCGCTCTCATGGCGGCAAGTCGATTGGAGGGAACAGTTGTAGAATGGAAGCTGTAGTGAAGGTGGGCGGGAGCCTAGCTGAGTATCCTAACAGCTTGCGAAAACTGTGCAAAAGACTAGCCTCCCTCGCCATAAACCACCAAATCTTGGCCGTGCCGGGAGGAGGCAAATTCGCAGATGCGGTCAGAGATTCTGACGAGAACTTTGGCCTTTCAAACTCGGTAGCTCACAGAATGGCTATTCTAGCCATGGATCAATTCGGATTGTTCCTGTCTGATGTTACTCCCAATTCCTTCGTGACCTATTCTTTGGACGAAGTGATCGGCTCTTCAATTGGAAGACTACCAATATTCCTGCCATCAAAGCTTTTGTTTCACGAAGACCCTCTGAAGAATTCATGGGACGTGACCTCAGATTCAATAGCCGCCTACATCGCAGAGAAAATGTCTGCTGACAAGCTGGTTTTAGTTACTGATGTCGATGGAATCTTCACAGAAGACCCCAAGACAAAGTCCGAAGCCAAGTTGGTTGCAGACATGTCTGCTAGACAGCTGATTAGCTGGAACAGGCGGACGAGCGTAGATGCGACCTTGCCAAAGATACTTCAAAAAGCAAAACTCGCCTGCTACGTTGTCAACGGAAAACATCCACAAAGGATTAAAGCTGTTTTGGAAAATGAAAAATCAATTTACACACACATCATCGTTTGATTGCTTTGCTGGACACTTGAAATGTTAAGAATTTCTGTCCTATCATCGCAATGAAGGGGAAGAATTTCTAACGACTTGATTTATCGGAGGTGATCCTTTTGGTCCGATGACGCATTCAGTGGCCCGTTATACCTTTTGAATGCGTTTTCGAAGCGGATCATAGCTTATAAAAAGGAAGTTCCAAGCAGAATGACCGCTTGAGAAGCCGGATGGGTTGGCTTTTGCTTCTTGGAAGGACGAGTTGTGGGAAGATGATGAAAAAAGGGATTTTGGGGGTTGCTATTTCGCTATTGCTCCGCCGATTAGTCCCCCAATGGCAGACACAATGGCTCCGAAGATACTCAGTATTATAGCTATGATTCCGATGACGACGCCAAATAGACCACCGACAAGTCCGCCTAATCCTCCGCCTATGACACCGCCTACTGCTGCAAGTCCGACGACCACCAGTATTGTAATTATTATTCCACCGAATATTCCAGCGAGAAAGCCGGCTAGCGCACCTCTGCCTACCCCACCTTTAGCAATTAACCCTGCAACCAATCCTCCGATTAGGTGACCGACTATTGGAAGCACGTATCCAAGGATGACAATGACGATAAACCCGATGAACGCTCCAAGCCAGAGATTGCCAGAGTCACTTCCCATGTTGACACCTTCGAGTTTCTAAGTTATCTGAATGAATAAAAAATTTTTGCAACCCTTTTTCAGCAGTACTGGCGAGTGTGCACACAGATGCCTAGCAAAGATTGCCTGACTACCGTCGTTGTCAGCTTTTTATGTAGCTGTGACGTCTAGTCTCTGCGCACGTGGATGGACAAACGTCTTCATCCTTTTTTATACATGCGGAGGTGCTTTAGAAAAGCAGTCTTCTGTCTACGTATTGTTCCCAGCTAATCGTTATTCGGAGGGTGGTTTCTGCCCGCATTCAGGGCATCTGCTATTGCGGATTTCCATGATTCTATATGGTGACATTATCTTCCGTCCATCATAAAGAGTGGCGCCACACTTCTCACAGAGAATAGATTCCAGTGACGCAAATCCCAAAGGATTTCGACTTTTCTCGTGTGCTCCCATTTTTCGTTCCTGAAACAGATAGTACAGCAATCCTGAGCCTGATGCCAGTACGAGGGCTGCCAGAACCAGCGTTTTGAGAAATTCCATGAGTAGTTGCTGCTGATAAACAACTAGGACCGCTGAGTAGATGATTATGACTGCGGAAGCGGACACTAGAAGAATCCCTAGGACCAACAATAGGCTCGTGCTGATTTTCGCTGTAAACAGGTCATCCTCGTTTTCCAAGGTTGTCCTGGACGATGGCCCTCCAACCTGCAATTTCTTCGCCCTGCTATCGCTGATAATATAGTAAATCGTCATATATAATAAATATTGTTGTGTTAACGTCCAACAAAAATACGGAGGAACAGATCATCTGTCAGATCTTAGATCCCGCAGGGTCACTCACTTTTCGAGTAGAGGCTGTGCCGTTTGGTCAACCGGTGCCGTTCATCTTCTAGTTCTTTCACAGGAGTTGATTTCTTTTGCAAATTCCAGCACTGCTTTTCGTTGAACTAGGCCTTTTAACCGGTCTCTCTTGTCACAAACCGCTTTTCGGACTCCGATTACGTCTGCTCCCAAGTCATACAACCGTGGAAGATCTTGCCTGTCCAGGGAGCCAGCTAGTGCAGCGAGAAGATTGCAGTCATGCGCCTCTTCCACAAATTTCTTCAGTGTTTCGCCATCCAGAAGGTTGAACAACTTGCTTTTGGAATCCTTGACCTTGACGTCTATCATCACCCCGTCTGCCTTTGCTTTGCAAGCGATTTGGGGAAGCTTCGACGGGTTTACGCAGCCAACTGTTTTGAAGTCAGCATATCCAGCTGCAATGACTTTTGGCGTATCACTATAGTCTCTTACCGCTCTGCGCACTTCTTTTATTAGGTGTGTCGCTTCAGCGGATGTTTTCACCCCGAGAAGCCCTGCCTTAACATAGTTTGCTCCACACGCAGTAGCACCTAAAGCGGCAAGCGAAGCTGTTCCAGGCAGGTTGGGTAAGTCGCCTATCGTAGCACTTACTTCTATATGATCTGGAACAATCTCTTTAACTTGCCTGATGACTCGGGGAAAGTTGGCACCCAACGAGCCTTCTCTCGGGTTCTTGACATCGACTATGTTAGCTCTTCCTTTGATGGCCTCTAGAGCTTCCGTTCCGTTTGTAACGCTGACCAATAACTTCAATGATTTCCCAACATCTGGGTCTCTTTTCAATGTTGCGCGATCATATTTATTTGGGACTCACACAAAAGTTTTGTCAGAGGCAACACCATCGGTCGTGAGCTCTCAAGTCTGTGAATTCTAAACCCGCGCGCGCGGACTTGCGAAATCTTAATGAATTCCCGTCCGATTCTCCTTAATGATGACAAGAACTGAGTTCGATAAATCAGTGTGTTCGACTTGTGGACAACCCTTGTTTCTCAGCAAAGAAGAGTGCAGGAACTTCATAGGAAACAAGTTGAAACAGGGATACATCGTGTGCAGCTGCTGTGGCGGAAAACAGACAAAGCCTGAGCGCAAACTCGAAAGCTAGAACTCACAAGAGCTTCGGAATTCTAGGTTTCCACGTCTTTCTACGATTTCTCAGATACGGTGCAAAAAATGAGGGTTCTTCACTGATTAGTGTTAGGCTCCTGTTCCTTTCCGCGCACGCACACACACCTGCTATTTTGCCTGGATTTTTTTAGCGACTACACCTAGAAGGCTCTTGGCGGCTTCGCGTTTTGTCGTAAGAGGAACGTGAACAACTTCTCTCCTTCCGTCTACAATGAAGATTTCATTGGTTTCGACTCCGAATCCGACGCCTTTTCTAGCCACATCGTTGGCCACTATTAAATCAGCTCTAGCTTGCTTCAACCGTTGATACGCGTTCTGAACGAGCTTCTCATCGGACACGTTGTATTCTGCCTTGAACGCCACAAGAAAAGCGTTTGGACTAGTTTCCTTCACGATGTCTATGATTTTCGGCGTGGTCTCAAGCTTTACATCTAGCGCTCTGGTCTTGTGTGTCGACACCTTGAAGTCATAGGACTTCTTTGGTATCCAATCAGTAGCAGCGGCCGCAGCTATTACGGCATTGTACTTCTCGGATTTCAGCTCCGAAACAACAGCCTCATGCATCTCCGTTGTGGTTTCTACGCAGATTACTCGAGCTCCAGCAGGGGGAGTGGCTGTTCCGGGACCATAAATCACGGTGACCTCGGCGCCTCGCAACAGTGCCTCTCTTGCTACTTCTATGCCCATTAGACCGGAGCTTTTGTTTGTGATGATTCTCACAGGGTCAATGTATTCCAAGGTTGGACCAGCCGTCATTAGAATCTTCATTCCGTCAAAGTCTTTAGATGCCGAGAGTCTGCGGATGACAACCTGCAAAATCTCTTCAGGTTTGGCAATCTTTGCTTTTCCCTCTTCCATCCTTGGTCCCACAAATTCCACGCCTAGGGTTGTGAGTTTCTGAACGTTCTCGTTCACAATGGGATGTCTGTACATAGATTCATGCATGGCAGGCGCAATGACAAACGGGATTTTCGAACCAAAAGCCGTTGACACAATGGACGTCACAGTTGTATCATCGATTCCCGATGCAATCTTGCCAATCGTATTGGCAGTTGCTGGAGCAACGAGAATCAAATCTGCCTTGTGAACGTGGTCCCCGGCCAACGCCACGTGTTCAATTTCTCCAGTTAGCTCGGTTACCACGGGGTTTCCCGTAGCCCATTCCATTACGTAGGGATGAATGATCTTCTGAGCCATCGTCGACATGACAGCGAAAACTTCGGCGCCATGTCTCATGAGGTGCCTGGCAATCTCTGGACTCTGGACTGCGGCGACGCTTCCCGTGATGCACAAAACTATTCGTCGTTCCTTCAACTCTTCTCCTTTTGTTTGCAGGATATCTTTCGAAGGATGAACCAAACCAAAGACCTCCGTTTACGTGATTTCCTTCACCGCGTTCTCCAAATCATTCAGGAAATCGTGAACATGTTCAAGTTTGACATGAGGCATCACTGCAACTCGAATGTGATGGGGAAATACGGACACGGCCCGACCTCTCTCTCTGAGTTTTTCCGCCAACAAGTGAATATTGATTTCATTTGATTTGATGCCAACGATATTCATGACTGGCTTGGTTACAAGGCTGACCTCTTCCAGGGCTTCTATTCCCTCGGCAAGTTTCCATGTCAAGTCCATACATCGTTTGACTATTGCCTTATAGCCTGCTCGTCCCAGATGCATCAACAAAGCCCAAACAGCCACGGCGGACGCTCCTGAACGGGTCCCTACTATTGTGCTCTGGATCGTGTTTCCCCCGGACAAGTAGGGGACTTCGACGCTAATGCTTTTCATGATTTTCTCGTTTCGAAACAATATTCCACCAGCTGGGATGGGAGCTAGCCCCATCTTGTGTGGATCGACTGTTATCGAGCTGACACCCGGCGATTTGAAGTCAAAGTCGAAGTTAGCGTAGCCCAAATCTTTGAAGAACGGAAGCACAAAACCTCCAAAGGCTGCGTCAACATGAAGATACAGCCCGTGCGTTACGGCGATTTCAGAAAGCTCAGGTATTGGATCTACAACACCGAGGTCAGTTGTGCCGGCTATCCCAACGATCGCGAGAGTGTTAGATGTAATCTCTTTTTTTACCGCTGCCGTATCCACTTGAAACCGTTCATTAGATTTCACCCTGATTAGCTTGAGGCTCAGTAGGTCTGCCGCTTTGTCGAAAGAGTAGTGTGCTGAGGCTGGAACGATGACTTCGCTTTGTTTTTCTTTGGATAGATTGCGAGCTGCCCACAACGCTGTGATGTTTGCTTCAGTTCCCCCAGAGACAAAGTGACCACAGGCTTTTGAGTTTGAAAGCAGTGATCCGAGAAGTTGAATTGCTTCTTTCTCTAGCTCCACGGTAGCGGGAAAAAGCCCAGGGTCGCCCAGGTTCTTCTCCAAGCATTTCATATAGATTTGTTCAGCAAACCTATGGGGTCTTGTGCACATTGAGCCGAGGATTTGTCCACGGTCATAGGTCAGGTCTTCCTGAAGTTTCAACTTGAGTTGTCGTCGGATCAATGTCTTTGGCAAGCCCTTCTCGTTCAACTCGTTCACCGAACCTTTGCCGTCGTATCAATGGTAGGTATGGTCGCTGTCTGGGTACACGCCACTTGAAACCTCTTCCTGAAACTGCGCGATAGCGTCCTTTATAATCTTGTTTAGGCTTGCAAATCTCTTCAGATATTTCGGAGCAAAGCTTTCGTCGAATCCAAGCATGTCGTTGATCACTAAAACTTGCCCATCACAATATCTCCCAGCTCCAATGCCAATGGTGGGCGTCCTCACAGCCTCCGTGATTCTCTTGGCAAGAGCTTCTGGTATACATTCTAATACCATGGAGAAAACACCGAGTTCATCCAGCTCGAGGGCATCATGGAAAATCTTCTCAGCTTCCGGAGGTCTCTTTCCCTTAACGCGGTAACTTTCTGCCGTTTGAGGTAGGAGACCTACATGTCCCATGACCGGAATGCCGTCATTCAGCAATGTCCTAACCACTTTAGATCGCTTTCCTTCAATTTTTACCCCTTGCGCTCCAGCTTCGATGAATCGTTTGGCGTTTCTAAGCGCATCTCTTGCTGTTCGATCGCTTTTGATCGGCATGTCTCCAACTATTGGGATGTTTGTTGCTCCCCGCGCCACGGCTCGCGTATGATAAAGCATGTCTGCCACCGTGACGCTTTTCGTGTTCTTAAATCCCTGAATTACCATTCCCAGGCTGTCGCCGACAAGTATGAGGTCGATTCCGGTCTCGTCAAGTATCTTCGCCATTTGGCAATCGTACGCTGTCAGCATGATGATTTTCGCTTTGCCCTTCTTCGTCCGTAGCGCATTGAGCTTCATTTTCGCGAGGTCTCCAAGTATTTGATCAAACCGACGAGCGCTTCGTTCACAGGCGTTGGAACGTTATGTTTTCTTCCTAGTTCTACTATCTTTCCGTTTAGAAAGTCAATTTCCGTCTTCCTTTGTTTCATTATATCCTGATACATGGACGAGTAGTTTGTGTATCTGGCGATTTTCCGTTCAACGCATTTTTCAAGATTTTGTTCAAAGCGCGTTCCCTNNTTTTGTTCGAAGTGGGTTCCCTCACTTTTTCCGACGGCGACGCATTCTCGGATGATCTCGTGTCGAATTTCTTTCAGGCTATCAAGCAAAATCTCGTTGTTTCTAACCTGCAAGATCGTGGTTAACGGATTTAGTACACAGTTCACGAGTAGTTTCTTCCATATCTCCTCTTGCATGTCATCTGAAATCACGGTTTTCAACATGGATTCGCTCAGAGCTCGGGCGATTCTTTTCGAGGTTTGGGTTGACTCCAGTACGGTTTCCCCTTGCCAAAAAGAGATTTTCCCAGGTTCGAAAAATTCTGCTGCCGATGTGACCAGGCCTCTAATGACTTCGGCTGTGTCCTCAACCGCCTTCTCCACAACGTCTTTGATTCCGAGGCCATTGGGCATCACCAGTATTACTGTGTCGTTTCTTAGCATAGACCTTATACCTGCCACTGCACGTGCAGCATCATGTGCCTTTGTGGTTAAGAGAATCAGACTGTCGGAAGGAACTTCTGTAATTGCAGTTTCCGCTTCGACAAAGAAGCTGCCCTTGGCATCACCCGAAAGGGTCAAGCCGTTTGTTCTGACAACGTCTACATGGTCGTTGCGACCGATCAAAGTAACTTCATTTCTTCTCGACAGCAAAGCTCCAAAAGCACTGCCGATTGCGCCTGCGCCTAGTATGAAGATTTTGCTGAAACTCATTTCTCTCCCTTCTGTGAAATCGAAATGTAGCGTCCTTTTTGCGCAAGTTCTGAAAGTCGCTGGTTAATCAGATTGATGGCTTCGGTCAAGCTTCTCTTGTTGCTAAAATTGGCTAGAATCGTATCCAGCTTACCTTGCTCTTCTTTTCCCAGTTCTTCAGCAGTTTTGACCAAAGCGGGCACGGCTCTTACGATGTTGTCGACTATTGTGACCGTTGCGAATTGGGCGGTTCGTGACAGAGGGTTCAAGTCAATGGCAATGACCTTCTTTGCCATCCTAACCAATGCTTCGGTTCGATCTCCGTCTTCAAGCGGCACCAGAACTACATCAGCGACAAGAACACCCTCTGGATCCACTCGTCTTCTTTCACTGCCGATCTCAGGGATAGTCGCAGATGCCGCTGTGCCGACGCCCAAGACTTGTTCAGCGCCGGCTTTCTCTAACAGTGCTTTGATAGCGCGTTCTCTTTCAGATGAACGATAAAAAAGATTAACCTCAATCTTGGCTCCTGTCACTTGAGCGAGATTTACTAGGTCTTTTGCCGCAAGCGCTGCTGCGTTTCCATTAACCGAAATAACCGGATGTTTCGCGGTCAGCAGAGCGGCTGCAGCAGCTTTCATTGCTTTCAAAGCGTTTCGTCTGGTTCTCTCACCCAGCAGATAGTCGAAAGCCTCTCCTCTTCCATGCGCAAATAACCCAGCATCTGCAACCACTCCTGACTTGAAATACTGGACAAGTCTCTCCCTAACCTGCAGAGATTCAGCTCGCGGATGCCGTGGTGGGATCGGTGTTTCCTTCACAGAAGTCTCGCTCCTTTTGAGTCTATATCAGCTATAA
>JABAOE010022159.1_pt4 | contig 12530 bp, 12 predicted proteins | sample 7062141 | NCBI WGS metagenome assembly JABAOE01 (sample SAMN14538627, study PRJNA623070) | marine sediment metagenome | biome: marine biome [ENVO:00000428]; feature: marine pelagic biome [ENVO:01000023]; material: deep marine sediment [ENVO:00002113] | place: India: Gulf of Khambhat ...
CGATCGTCTCCCCGAGCGAAAAAGGGCCGCTGAGCGTAGCTTCCTCGGATGTTTCCGATCCGAGACGACAACCCGACCATCCTGACGCCGTACGCCACCTACGGCATCCTGCTGCTGAACGTGGCTGCCTGGATCTTCCTCCAGGGGGCAGGCTCGGAGCCGACCCTTTCCGGATCGGTGTGCAGCTTGGGCCTGGTTCCGGGCCAGCTGCTGGGCACGATCCCGGCCGGCAGTCGGTTCCAAGTCGGGCCCGCGCTCGAGTGCATCGCAGGAGGCACATCCACCTGGCACACGCTCTTCAGCTCGATGTTCCTGCACGGCGGCTGGTTGCACCTGATCGGGAACATGTGGTTCCTGTGGATCTTCGGGAACAACGTCGAGGACTCGATGGGGCACGCGCGCTTCGTCGTGTTCTACCTGCTGTGCGGGTTGGCGGCGGCTGGACTCCAGGTGGCCACGAACCCTGGATCCTCCGTCCCGATGGTCGGGGCCTCCGGCGCGATCGGCGGTGTCATGGGCGCGTACGTGCTCCTGTACCCGCGGGTGCACGTCCACATGCTGGTCTTCTTCGGCTTCTTCATCACCACCATCGCCGTCCCCGCCGTCCTGATGTTGGGCTATTGGTTCCTGCTGCAACTCGTCAGCGGCCTGGGGACGCTGGGGGCGAGCGGCGGAGGCGTCGCGTTCTGGGCGCACGTCGGCGGCTTCGCCGCCGGGGCGCTACTGGTGGGAATCTTTCGAAATCTGCGACTGTTGAAGAGGCACCCCTACTGGGGCTGGCGCCAGCAGCCGTCGCCAACCCGAAGCTGGCACCGGATCGGCAGGTAGTGCATCGCGCGCCGGTTCAGGCGCCGAGCCTCAGAGCCTCCCGCTCAGAGCTCCTTCACCTCGACGCGGTTGGCGATCCTGGCGCGAGGGTTCCGGACGAGTGCGCTGGCCGGCCCTTCCCAGATCTTCCGCACCGATGCGTGGAAGGCCTCGGCGGCGGCGACGTCGCCGAACTCGAGATCGATCATCACGTAGTTGGGATCCTCGACCGAGCGAAGGATCTGATAGCGCCGAATGCCGGAGCTCTTCCGATCGGCTGGGTCGCTGTCGAAGAGCTCCTTCCACTCATCGAAGTCCGGGACGGAGTATTCAATCCTCAGGACCGGCATCGTCTTCCCTCCTAGTGGTTGTTTGCACGCGTGGCGCGGGAACGGTTCTCTTCGGTCGGGCCCCGGGTCTCGAGAGTCGCGTGTCGTCCGCCGATCGCCGTGGTCATCTCTCAGTCGGGCGTTTCGGTCGCGCCGGGCTCCTGCCTTCCGACGAACCACCGGCCGATCCCCCAGTCCTCGGACCTCTCACCGCGTTCGAGCATGAGGCCCGCGCGGCCCCTGATCCCGTAGTAGCGCCGCAGTGATTCGTTCAGAGAATCCACCGGGATGATGATGGGCCGCCTAGTGGCCCGCCCTGCTCCAATCCGCTCTCGCATTCTCGAATCTCTCTCCCGGTGCCGCTGCCCTGCTTCGTGGTGCTCCATTACGACAGGCGGAAAGAGCCCTCCACGGCCAGCTCTCTCAGCTGAACGAGGACCTCATCCCCGCCCGCATGAATGTGGTCGGGCCTACTTGAGCGGCGAATAGTCGGCCGCGCTCATCATGAACACCTGACTGTTGACATCGACCGGGTACTTCGCCCGAAGAGCGATCCACTCCGGGTCGGCACGGAAGGCGGCCCAGACCTCTTCCCGGTGGGCGCGGTCGCGATACGCCAACATCCAGACCAGGGTGTTGGAGTCCTCGAGGCTCTGCCACACCGCGACGACCTCCGCGCCGTGCTTCTCGAAGATCGCGACTTCCTGCTCGCGAAAGCGCTGATGCAGCTCGTCGATGGACCGCTCGTAGTCACCGACGCCGTCGCGTGAGGTGTCCGCCGTGTACATCCGGATCTCGAAGCAGCGAGAGTCCGGCGCCACGTTCGTGGAGAGCTCGCTCGGAAGCTGGGCGGCCGGGCCGCAGGGCGGCGGACTCTGCTGGCTGTGCGCCGGACCGGCGATGACCAAGCAGGCAATGACTGCCAAGACGGCGCTTCTCATGTTGCCCTCCTCTCCGGGGTGATTTTCATGACTGGGCGACCAAAGGTGGCGTGCGCCCTTGTACCTCAATTCCGTGTCGACCGCATCGACAGTCGGGGGTCGCGCGTCCGCCTTCGATGAATCGGCCGAGATCTCCCGATCTAGAACTGCTCTCGGACTCCGGTGCGCAGGAACTCGTTTCTCGAGTTGATCCCGATGTCGTTTCCCTGGTAGTCGGCTGTGCTCACCTCCTCCATCCACAGCGTACTACCGGGTCGCACTACCACGCCAACGTACAGGGCGCCCTGCTGCGCCGCCGCCCCGTGCCAGTGCTCCTCTCCCGCGGGAGCGAACTCGGACTCACCCGCGGCGAGCGTGCGCATTCGCTCTCCTCGTCGCTGAACGCGCCCCTCTCCCTCCCACACGACCAAGANNCCGTGTGGCAGTGCCAATAGGACCTCGCACCGGGCTCCCAGAAGTTGCCTCCCCACGGCTCTCCATTGATGACCGCTTCGGGCACCGGCTGGCTTCGGCGGTCCCCCGTCGCCTGAATCTCCATCGGCTCACCCGGACAGGTCGCGGCATCTTGCAGGCCCGCGCTGCCCGCCTGCTGGGCCTGCCCAGTCGACCGCGACCCGAGCACGAGGTTCAGCATCAGCACGAGGAGGAAAGACAGCGAGTAGGCAACACCGACGCGGCTTCGTAACACGCGAGTCATCGATTCTCCTTCGGTTCGGTCTCAATAGGTCTCGACGGTACGCGGCACTCAGGCAGCGGATGGATTCGGTCCAGACGCACGCCTCGACCCATTCCCCTTCGCATAGACCACGATTTGCCAGAGCAGGGTCTTTCGGTAGAAGCGCTTCTGAAATCCACGCCCTACCACGAGCGATTCGACCTTGGCGGACGGGTGGATGAATGCGCGAAACGGACAGCGCGCGATCCAGAGAAACAGATTGACCACCCGAGCGCCGCTTCGGAAGACCCAATTGTCGCGGGGATACACGAGCCCATAGATCTCCTCTGCCAACCTCGAGGACTCACCCACCAGCGCGTCCACATCCGGGTAGCAGCAGATCACCCGATCCAGGGTGACGATGTCGACCGGCTCGAGGGTCGGCCCGATCTCGACGAAGTCGCCCTGGTGTTGTCGCACCCGGCCTNNGCGGATTCCTCCTTCGCGGCCTGTATGTACGCGGGAGAGGCATCGACCACGACAGCAGACTCGACACCCGCTCTGATCAGCTCGTGCTGGACGGCTCCGACCCCCCCGCCGATGTCCAGCAGCTTCTTTGCGCCAACACCCTGCGAGACGATTGCGTCGATCAGGATCTTCGTCGTCTTCGATGGACCTCTCCGGCGGTACTTCCTCAGCTCACGAGCGGCCGATTTCGCGCCGAAGACCTTCTCGATCCCTATGCACTGCCGACAGGTCATGAGGCCTCACGGAAGGATGGTTGCTCGGATCCCCAGGTCTCCGACATCCTACTCGAGCCCGAGCCGCTTCAGTACGGCCTGAAAGCGAGGACGGTCTCGGATGGGGTCGAAGTGCTTGAGGGTGGCGACCCAGGCCGTAATGTGATTGCCGGGCGGAACCTGATCTGGCGCTTTCTCCAGATACTGAAGCGCCATCTCGTGATCGCGCACCCCCATGTACGCCCAGGCGATCTCGCTCCAGCACGCCACCCCGGATTCGACGCGCCGCTGCAGATCAGCGATCGACTCGTCGAACTCGGCCTTCCGTCCGGCACGACCCAGAGCGTACGCGAGGACCGCGGCTCCAATGCTGCCCCGGAGCTCTCCCCAGTACTCCCGTACTCGTTCGAGTCGCTCCAGAGCCTCCTCGTCTTGGCCGAGGGCTTGGAGATGGTACGCGACCTGCCAAGCACCCCAATATGGATGTAGCTCGTCACACCGGATCGAGTACCTCATGGCTTCGTCGATTCGGCCCGCAGTCCCATAGTGCCAACCCAACTGCACATACGTAACCCAATGCAGGGGATCCAGCTCGAGGAGCTTGTCGGCTCCGGCAATAGCTTCCTGGAACTCCCCGACGGGACCAAAGACGTTCGCGTAGGCAAACCAGGCGAAGTACGAATTCGGATCTCGCTCCACCCCGAGCTTGGCCGACTCCTGCGCCCGTTTCCAATGCCAGTAGTACCACCCTTCCACGAGGGCCAGTGCGGCATACGCGTCGCCCGCGTCTGGATCGAGCTCGATCGCTCGCTGTGCCTCGGCCTTGGCGTTGGGGATGGCCTCAGCCGCCGAAAGAAGGCTGAAGTTCGGGGCTGCCCACAGGTACCACCACGCGAGCGCCGCCTGAGGGGACGCGTACCCGGGATCCTGGTCGAGCGCTTGTTCGAAGTAGCCCCTCGCCCTCCAGAACACGTCGGGCCCGGTCATGGCCCAGAAGTGATGTCGTCCCAGCAGGTATGCCTCGTGTGCGTCCAGGCTCTCCGTTGGAGCGCTCTTGATCTTCTCGACGCTCTGAGGATCCAGGGATGCGCGGAGGGCTTCGGCGACGCTCAAGGCGATCTCGGATTGGATCTCGAAGATGTCCTCCAGCTCGCGGCTGTACGTCTCAGCCCACAGATGCTCGTCGCTTCCCGCATCGATCAGCTGAGCCGTTATCCGTAGGCTGTCTCCCGCCTTTCGGACACTGCCCTCCATGACGTACTGCACGCCTAGCTCGCGCCCGATGGTGCGAGTGTCCATCTCGGTGTTCTTGAGGACCATCGACGAATTGCGCGAGATGACCCTGAGCGAACGCAGATGCGACAGCTGTGTGATGATCTCCTCGGTCAGCCCATCGCTGAAGTAGGCGTCGTTCGGGTCCGGGCTCATGTTGTCGAACGGGAGGACGACGATGGACTTCCGTTCATCGGCCACGGCGATCGCCACGGGGGCCGCGGCCGCGGACTCCTGGGCGGGGCCCGCGGACCACCGCTCCACGTTTGATTCTTCCCGCACGATGCCCTCGGGAGTCAGCTCGTAGGCCCAGGCGAGCACCAGGGCGACGGGCAACCCGAGCACGAGCACCCCGAGGATCGTCGGAAGGACCCAGCCCGGTGCGCCGAGATTCGGAAGGAAGACGTCCGCGACTCCACCGACCGCCGTACCGATGACGATGTAGGCGATGCCGACCTTGATAACATGTCGGCGCGTAAGCTTCTCCCAGAAGGACCGGTCGCTCAACGACGACTCACTCGGGCTTGCCGGTGTATGTCGCCCACGATCAGACCAGCCACCTACATGCTGCCGGGTGGAGCGACGTATATCTCCCTCCGAATCACGTCTCTCAGCGGCATGTACTCCTGGGCAGCAATCTCGCTGTAGGAGCGCCCAAAAAGGTCTCTGGCGGCCTCGTCGAGGTTCTGCAGGCCGTCTACGTAGTCCTCCCAGCTCTCGTATTCGATGATCAACAGGTGCGTGCCGTTCTCCATGTTCCCCGCTTGCTTGACCAGCAGCTGCTGACTCACCGCGCCGCCTCTGCGAATGACCTCATCCATGATCGGTAGATCCCACTGCTGGATGGCTTCCAGATACGCGGCCTCCTGACCTGGATGGGCCCGCAGCTCATTCACGAGCCAAACGTGTTCGGCCTGTCCTTGAAGCGCGTGCGGAATCACGAGCGCGGCTACACCGGCAACACCGAGGAAGCGAAGCATGGTGGCCTCCAGGTTTCGGGAACATGAGCCTCGAAGTCCAATTGGACCCTGCGGCCTACGTNNNTCGGCTCGAGCAATCGCCTGCTCATCTTCGCCCGATACCACGGACTCGACCGGAGGTGGGCCGGCTATTAGATAATGAAGAGGCTCGGGCACCGGCCGGCGCCGGATCCGCTCGATTCAGTCGTGTGAACGTACTGTCGGAGCGGCCACGAAGCCGTCATCGTGGAGTGAGTCGGGTTTGGAGCCGCCCGTGCCATGCGAGCACGCGCGTATTCCGCTCCGGGCCTTCGATCAGCGCGACCAGCTCGGCCTTCAGGGGATATAGAGTCATGGAGACGGACCGCGTGAGGCACTTCGTCGCTGGGCTTCCTCGACGTCTGACTCCGTTCTTCTTTCTCGCCAGCCTCGTACCCGCCGGGTGTACTCGGTACGTAGAGGTCGACGGTGGCCTCGGGCCACAGGCCTACTACCGGACGGGCTTTCCGATCCGCGACGTGTCGGAGGCGCTCGAGCGTGCCTCCCCCCTGGTCGTGCACGTCCTCGTACAGCGCTCCTACCAGACCTACCTGTTCGCCGAAGACGGCGCACCCACGACGGCTCACCTCGAGAGTCCCGGAAGCGATGTTCGCTCTCTTGCCGTGGACAGTGTGCTGTCACGCGAAAGCACGGTGTCGACCGGTGTCGTGATTGCCTCGTCTCCGATGAGGCTCACGATCCTGGCCACGGATCACTCGACTCACTTCCCCGACACGATCGTCAGCACCTTCGGACGCGAACGGACCGACTCCGGTCCGGATCCGGACCAGCAGGCCATCGAACGTCTCTCGATCAAGATCAGGCAGGAGAATTCGGTGAGCGGCCCGCGATACGTCGACCCCTTCGAGATCCTGGCCCGAAGCGAAGCGCAAGATCTGGCCCTAATCGGCGTCACGTTTCCGGAGGACGTCGGGCCGTGTCTCGGCCCAGGACTCGTCGATCCCTGCATCGCCGCGGATCGCCTTCCCCCGGCGCTGACTACCGGGGACCCGCGACGGCTCTCGTTGGGGTCGTTCGTCTACGTGCATGGCTATTCCGCCGGCGCCAAGATGTTGACGCACGCGATCGTGAGCGAGCCGAACCAGGGCCTAGATGCCTCGTTCTTGATCGATGGTCTGTGGAACGAGGGGATGAGCGGCGCTCCCATCCTGGCCGTGCGCGGCGATGCTGGCGGGCTCGAATGGGTGGGTATCGCGCGGGCCGCGTCGGCTCGCACGGAGTATCGATTGGTGGCGGAGGAACGAGCGGAGCTCTCCCAGGACCCGCGACGACCATATGAAGGCCCCGTTTATCTCCAGCCCACACAGGAGATCCGGTACGGCGTCACGTTCTCCGTCCCCATGACCGTGATCCGCCGATTCCTCGACGAGCACCAGACACTGCTGCAGGAACGGGGGTATCCCGTTCCGTCGCTCTAGTCGGATCCTGGGCCGAGGGGAGGACCGGAGTCGCCTCCTGGACGTTGGACGGGTCCCGCGGTGCCAATAACGGGAACGGCGCAGACCTGCCGGCGCGCTCGCGTGAGCATTGGGCTCTGGTCGGCTCGAGGGCTCCTCAGGCCTCATGCATCCGCGGACCCCGGAGTGAAGGCCTCGTTCGAGTCCGTTCTATCCCGGGGAGGTTTGCCTGGCCAGAAAGAGCGTCTGCGTCGGGTAGGCGAACTCGATTCCTTCCGCCTCGAACCGCTCGTGGATTCTCAGGTTGATCGCCTGCTGGATGTCCATGTACTCGCGGTAGTCGGGCCCAAGCACATAGTAGACCGTCTCGAAGACGATTGCAGAGTCACCGTAGGATTGGAAGTGTGACCGATCGAACCGGACCCGACCTTCGTGTTCCTCTACTGCCTCACGAAGCACCGTCGGAATCCGCTTGAGCGCGTCCCTCGGGGTCTGGTAGACGACTCCGATCTTGAACACGACCCGTCGTTCATACAGGCGCCCGTAGTTTCGAATGCGGCTGTTCAATAGATCCGAGTTGGAGAAGACGAGCTGCTCCCCGGAGAGGCTCCGGACCCGAGTAGTCTTGAGCCCGATCTGCTCGACCGATCCCAACAAGTCATCGACGATCAGGAAGTCGCCGAGGACGTAGGGCTTGTCCAGAACGATGGAGAGGGAGGCGAAGAGATCACCCAGGATGTTCTGCGCCGCGAGCGCTACGGCGATGCCGCCGATCCCCAAGCCAGCCACCAGGGCTGTCACATCGATACCGACGTTCTCGAGAGCGAGGAGGAGGACGATCGACCAAAGGGCCAAGCGCGCCATGATCCCGATGACGTTCATCGTCATGATGGCTGCCGCATCCTCTTCGGCCCTGAGCTCTTTCTGAATCGCCAACCATTCTCTGATCCCCGAGTTCAGCCAGAGAGCGGCCTGAATGAGAAGAGCGATCACTGTCAGGCCTCGTAGGACGGCGAGTACCCTGGGGGACAGGGTGAGCGTGTTCGCCGCGAAGAATCCCGCTACGATGAAGAAGAGGAGGGTCTTGGTGCTCTTCAGCGCGCCGGTTATGACGTCGTCCCATCTCGTCTCGGTTCGCTCGGCGAGCCTCGACAGTCGGCGAACTCCGGTTATGACCACGACCCGGAGGAGCATGAACGTCACTACCGCCACCCCCGCGGCGATCAACCAGGAGCGGACCGGGTTGCCGAGCAGTGTGATTTCCAGTAGTTCCATCGTCCTCGCGGTCCAGTAGATAGGCTGAGAGCTGCGGCGGTCTGATCTGCCGGGCAGGACGCTCCGCCCCAACCTAATAGGCATGCTGCCGAGCAGGCAGCTGCGAAAGAGGGGAATCCGGGAGCGCCTACCCCGCCACTTTCGCCACGATGCGGTCGATCTCGGCTCGAATCTGGAGCGACATCGCCCCGCTAACTAGAATCGTTGCGCCAACACGGCAATGAGCCCGGGTGCTGAACGGAGAAAGAGGATTGGGTGACAGCTCTCGTTCGTTCCGTTTCGACTTCGAGACCGCCGTCGTGCTCATGCCCTACGGAGGGAGCGGCAGCTTTGTGGCAACCTCCGTGAATCTCAGTGAGAGTGGAATGCTACTGAAGGCTGACCGAGAGGTTGAGAAGGGGCTACGGCTCGAGTTCATGGCTGCCAGGTTCGCCGGTGAGTGCCAGGTGATCTGGTCACACGAAACCGAGAGTGGAGGCTCTCTCTTCGGGATCATGTTCACCTCTCTCGGTCCAACGGCCAAGGACGAGATCAAGATACTTCTGGATGGGATCACCAATTCCAGGGGCCACCCCTAGCCCGTCAATCNNCCAGAGCGCACGAGAACGAAGTACCTGACTGCGTGAAGTATCGTACCCACTCGTCGTGAGTCCCGGAACTGGCAACAGCGCCAAGCCCGAACGCTGGCAGTGCCCGTCAAATCGGGGATCGGATGTCGGACACCCAGCCACGAGCGCATCAAGCCAACGCACGAAGTCCTTGGCTTCTGAAAGTCCCGAGAGGACCTTGCTCGATCCCATGCCACAGCTACTGCTGGTCCCCATTCAATCGCGTAGATCCCGAGGGATCAGGGATTCAGCCAGTAGCTCATTTTGATTTGAAAGATGTTGTCCGGCCGTATTCGGAAGATTTCGGCTGTGTCGCGCCCCATACTGAACTCGCCGACGGTCGAGAGAGTCGAGTTCCGTGCGTCGAGCTCCTGAACGCGGCTCTGCTGCCATACCAGGTACAGCGTGGATCCCGGTCGCCATTCCCAGCGGAGGACCGCGTTGCCCAGAAGGCTCCTGTGGCTGAAGTCGCGATCCGACACGACGAACGTGGGAGCGGGGCCGCCTGCGTCCGGGTCGACGAGAAACGTGCCGTCGCCCTGGTCCACGAGCGTCCCTTTGTCGACACCGTACCGGACGAAGTCGAACGTTCGGGGCCTGGCGAATTCCTTCAGCTGTCCGTAGCTGCCGCTGGAAGCAAAAGGTTGGGCGTATAGCTCGAACGAGAGGTTGGGAGTGAACGTGATGTTGAAGCGGGTATCGATCGAGAAGGTGGTCTGATCGAGATCGGCGAAGATGTAGCGCCCGCCGAAGGTGTCCGTCGCCAGAGCATCGGCGACCGACGTGACGTACTGGGCGGCCGCCCGCTCCCGGGAGAGCCGAGGCCCGATGCTGATCTCCCAATTGCTCTGAACGGCAACCAGAAACTCGAGGTTGCCGGACTTGTTCCACGAGCCGGCGCTGTCTCGGCTCCAGCTGTAGGACGCGCCAAATACGAAGGGCCGCGATCGGTCCGTCTGAAGATTGGCGCGTGCGGCGATCCTCCGGGGAGACACGGCCAGGGGGCCTCCGCGGGTGAGGCGATCGTCCACGACCTCCGGGTTGTATCGCATTTGGGTGCCACCGGTCCAGTAGTTTCGGAACACCAACTCCGAGAAGACGTTTACCTCGGTGAAGACGCGCTCACCCGCGTAGTTCCAGATCGCGTCCGGTCCGCCCCGAATCTCCCAGCTCCGAAAGATCCGTCCTGGAACGGTCTCCTGGTACTTGAGCTGGCTATCGACGATGAGTCGGTCCGCTCGGCTCTGAAAGCCAAGGTCGTTGACCTCGTAGCCAGGGCTGATCGCCGCCCCGGCCAACTTCACCTGGAACCTACCCGCCTGCTTGTTCAGATCCGCCATGGCGTAATAGCCACTCAAGTACGTGGCTGACGGATCGAGGCTCAGATGGCCGGCATCGGGACGCTGGAAATAACGAGACGAAGACCGCTGTACGGCTCGGATCGCTTCTGGGGATCCTCGTAGCCGACTCCCCGCGAAGGCTCCGCTGAACCTCCAGCTCCGGTCCGCCCATTCATGAGTGAAATCCAAACCGCCGGAGTATGCGGCCGAGGCAAGCGCAAGCGACGAGTCGTTCATGCGTCGGTTCACCGCGCCGCCGATGACGCCGATCCGGGTATCTCCGTCTCGCAGATCCTTGCGCAGCCGTCCAACCAGATAGTTGGTGGCGGGCTCGACGACAGTGTCGAACCGACGGCCTGCGGAGTCGACCCACGGCGTGACCTCCTGCTCGGTGACGGCCTCGAGCAAGCCGAGAGACCAGCCGCCTTCGGAACGACCCGTAAGCTTCGCGGCTCCGAGAATCGTCGTAGGCCCGGGCGCACCCGCGAATGCCGCGTGGGAAGGGATGGATCCTTGGGCCGGACGCCCGATTCTCCTCGAGTAGACCATCTGCGGTGGCTGGCCCGTGCTGCCCGCAGTTCCGCCTTCCTGGAAGCTGAACAGATCCCCTCCCTCGACGAAGAACGGCCGCCGCTCCTGGTAGCGCGTCTCGAATGCGGTCAAGTTGATGACAGCCGGGTCTACCTCCACCTGGCCGAAGTCGGGGTTCACCGCCGCGTCGACCGTCAGGTTCGCGCCCACCCTGTACTTGATGTCGAGCCCGGCGCTTCCGGAATAGTCAGACCCGGTCCGGAACGGATCGCCCGAGGCGAGGCCGGCACTCGCTGCCGACCGGAGCCTTTGAGCACGCCCGGTCACATAGGGCAGCAGCTCCAACCAGCGGGTCGGCTGGATGCCTTCGATTCCCTCGAGGTGCCCGTATCGGGCTACGCCTCCTCGCTCCAGGAGTGGCGTGAAGGCCGAATATGCCCATTCATTGTTGAACCGGATCTTGCGCTCGATCTGGATGCCCCACAGCTGGGCCCCCGCCGGGCTGAACCGGAGCTGGCTGAAGGGGATTCGCATCTCTACAGACCAACCCTCGTCGGTGACCTGCGTCGCGACCTCCCATACCGGATCCCACGAAGCGTCCCCATTCGATCCGTCTGAGTTCGCGCGAGAGTCCTTCCTCACTCCCGCTGCGTTGACGGCGAAGCGGTAGGCCGACTTGTGGTCGTGATACCCATCGATGAAGACCGCGAAGAGATCGGTGTCCGCAAACCCGGCATCCCTCCGTTTGAGGCGGGCCGATACGGGACCCTCGCTGTAAAGCATGGCGCCTACGTACAGCGCGTCGTCATCGTACAGAAAGCGCACCTCCGTGCGCTGGGAGGTCAGCTCTCCTTCAAACGGCTGTATCTGGCGAAACTCCGTGATTGGGGTGGCGGCCGCCCAGGCCTCCTCCACAGGCGCGCCGTCCAGGCTGAGTGTTCCGGTTAGGCGGACTGCCTCGGCCCGTGGGGCAAAAGCGACGTGAGGGTTCGAACCGTCGTCTTCGCGAGGCAATTCTGACGACTGAAGGCCCAATGTCCCTTCTCCGCGTTCCCGCTCCTGCGCAAACGCCTCCTCGGGCACGATGAACGCCAAAAGCTGAAGCGAGATCAGACTCGCGAAGATCCCAGACCGGAGGGAATTTACCGCTCGGACGCGGAGCGAGGGCGGATCTGCCGTCACCGGGGGCATGGCTGGGCGAGCGGACATGCAAATACGAATAGCGGAAGCGAGGGGACCAGTCCACGAGGAGCCTACAAAAAGGAGCTTACGACCTCTCAAACTGTGATCCTCGTCCGGAACCTCTTCGAGGGGTTGAGTCAGGCGGTGCCGGACAACTGAGCGGGCAAGCCGCTCAGCGTCCAGACGGCCCGAGCGTCAGGATCCCTGCAATCGAGCGAGGATTTCCAGCATCGCCGGAGACGTGTCCGTGTGGTGATGAACGATCTTCCAGCCGTCCGCCTGCCGCTGGTAGATGTTCGTGACGCGATGTTCGATGGTGGCCTGGTTGCCCGCAAGCTTGAGCTCACCGTCTTCGACGCCCACCTCGTACGCCACATCTCCGAGGACCGAGATCAGCTGATCCTTGAGTTCCACCCGGGCATCTGAGGCGATCT
>JABAOE010004507.1_pt3 | contig 12525 bp, 11 predicted proteins | sample 7062141 | NCBI WGS metagenome assembly JABAOE01 (sample SAMN14538627, study PRJNA623070) | marine sediment metagenome | biome: marine biome [ENVO:00000428]; feature: marine pelagic biome [ENVO:01000023]; material: deep marine sediment [ENVO:00002113] | place: India: Gulf of Khambhat ...
CAAAAACTCCAGAGCTTCACCGTCCATTACGTGAGCGGCAACATTATCAAGGGATTCCCCCTGGACGCGGGCACGCAGTCGATGGATCATCTGAGGGGAAAAATCAATGGCTACCACCTTAGCTCCTGCTTTCGCCGCTGCTAGAGTGAGTGCGCCTGGGCCAGCCGCAACGTCCAGAACATTCTCCCCTTCCTTTATATCCGCGAGGCGAATTGCTTCCTGTGCAAATTGAGCTGTGAATGGCTCGAATGACTCTTCGTAACCGTCGACAGCTACATTCCATTCTTGTGAGGTTTGGTCAAGGGTCCTTTCAACCATAATGCCAGCTCCCGAATTATTCCGCGTGCTCAAGGAATGGGAAATTCAGACCTACTCGGATAGTACAGAATAGACCGCCGAAGTTGCTTCAAACAGACGATGGTCCTGATTGCGGTGCCCGACCAATTGGACACCCACCGGTAGGCCCGAAGGTCCGGTAAAAACCGGCAAGGTCACACATGGGATATGGGTCCACGTGGAAAGGGTGTTGAACGCGGTGTCACCCGTGTTGGCAAGCCCTTCGGGTGCCTCTCCAATGGCACTGGGTGTCAGCAGCAGATCAAGATCTTTCATAGACTCATCCAGATACCGTCGGCATTCCGCCATCACGGCATGAGCTTCCCGAAATTGTTCATAGGAAATATCGAGCCATGCGCCGTTCTTGTTTTTTTGATGCTCGCTGAAAAGTTCCCGATGATGGTTCCGCTCCCATGATAGGGCACGGGAAGATTCGTAGTCATTGATGCGGCGACCCATGGGTTCGAAGTTGGCAAAAGGGCCTGAAAGCTCCAACTGCGAAAGCTTTGCTCCCGCTTTCGCAAGCTGATCTACAGCAGATTCCACCATGGCTTTGGTATAATCCTCGGCTTTGTCCCAGTTTTTTGTTCGGCACAAGGCTATTTTGAGCTCGTTCACCGCAACTTTACGTAGGGGTTTGGGATCAAAGTCAGTTACCGCAGCGCGGAATAGTGGTAAGTCCTCCACAGCACGACTGAAGAACCCGATGGTATCAAAGGACCCGGTGTTTTCTTTCACCCCCATGGTGCTCACCTCACCATAACTCGGCTTGTATCCAATACACCCGCAGAACGAGGCGGGCCGGACAATGGATCCCACCGTCTGCGTGCCAAAGGCCATGGGAACCATGCTGTCAGCCACCGCAGCGGCGGAACCGCTGGACGAGCCACCCGGCGTGTGTTTCGGATTGTGCGGGTTTGTCGTCGGTCCAAAGGGATGCCGGCTAGCAAATTCCGTTGTTACTGTTTTACCAACCAGGACTCCCCCCGCCCCACGAACCAGCGCAACGCAGGCCGCATCCGCCGTGGTACGGTTACCCTTATAGATTGGGGAACCATACTCGGTGGGCATGTCAGCCGTATCCATAATGTCCTTGGCAGCGAAGGGAATGCCATGAATGGGTCCGTACTTTGTCGCACGGTCGCATTTCCGGGCTTCGGCCAATGCGTAATCCGGATCGAGGTGAACCCAGGCCTTAACCTGCGCTTCCCGCGATTCGATCCGCTCGAGACAGGAACGCACCAATGCTTCCGAGGTAAATTTTCCTTCACGAATGCCTGCTACCGCCTCACTGGCTGAAAGTCTAAACAAATCCGCCACGGGATTCCCCTTAAACTAGGTTATAGATTTACCGACACTTCAAGTGCAGCACTAATATCACGCAACGAACCTCTTTCCCACCAAAAGAGTAGCATAAAAACAAATTTGAGGATCTAGAGTACTCGTTTGGAAGCAGAGAAGTCTCTTTTAATAGAAAAGTGTTTTTTCCACTTGCGTGATGCTCGCATTCCACTCAATGCCTCCTCGTTCTTATGACCAATAGGAAACGGGGGTGGTTCCGGTACCTTCGTCCAGATACCGGCCCTGCGACGCTGCTCACGTCGCTCCAAAAGCGAATCGTTGTAGCTTTCTTGAACGATCCACCCGCCGGGTGCGTCGAGCGTTGCAGCACGATATCGCCCATCCATCTCTTCGAGGAACGCCACCTCATCCGTACTGAGAATCAACGGCTCTAATAGGTCTTCATATCCCAGATTCCGAAGGGAGTCTCCCGCCACCCATGACATGATCCGCTGGTCCCGAACACTCAGCCGTTCGCGGTAAATTCCCACGTAACGATCGGAAATCGGGAATGCCAATGCCGCATTGTCTTTGGTCTTGCCGCGTCTCTTGGCGATGGGGGTGGCATGAAATTCCAGGAGTTCGTCAGTGTAACGCTCTCCCAAGAATTCACAAAGACGTTTTAGCTGAGGCACAGGCGAACGCACGAACTCTTCGTACTTGATGTCAAGCCACTGGTCTTTTGGCAGTGTTTCCCGCCATGGTTTCACGGCCTGCTGTCCCATGTGCCAAAGTTCTGCCGCACAATAAATATTTGTGGGTCCAAAGGAGGCCTCAAGGAATTCCGCGCTCACATCCCGCCCATCCCGATAAATGAATATGAACTGCGCGTTGGGAAAATCTTGGAGGATCTCCCCAACAAAAAACAAGTTGTAGGGTGTCTTCTCGCCCCAACGGGGCTTGCTCACCTCTTGCGCGTAACGCTGCAACATGGCGCAGAAGACACCGGCAAAGCTTTGTTCATACTTTCGCGCTAGTGTCATGATCTCATCAGCGAAAGTGTCCGGATTGACCTTCATATCCCAGTAGGGGGTGCGTAGTCCATGAACCATCTCATCGCAAAGCACTTTGAAGTTGTCTGAATTCTCGAGATCACCATATGTAAAAAGGTAGGGACGGAAGCGGGGGTAATACCAGGAGACTTCGGGTACAGCCAGGCGCGGGTGACAGCCAAGAATGGCCATGATCAGGGTTGTGCCTGACCGTTCCGATCCCGTAATAAATACTGGCCGTTCATCAAGCTTGATGGCCATGAACCATTCCCCCTCTAAAACACTCGCATGCTTGGCGGATCATCGTTTACTTCGAAGAATCCATTGCCAACTGCAGTCCGTGTCTGACCTCTTGCACCATTCGTTGGAACTCCGCACCCTCGTGGCCCACCTTGGAGTCAACAAGATATTCCCTCACTATACGCGCCGGGCTATGACCAAGCAGTAGCACACGATTCCCCAATTGAACCGCTTCTTCGATATCGTGGGTTACAAACAGTATAGATTTTCCTGTCTCTTCCCAAATGCGCAGCAACTCCGTTTGCAGGCCGCCCCGCGTTATCGCATCCACGGCGGCAAACGGTTCATCCATCAAGAGGATGTTCGGATCCACCGCAAGGGCTCGTGCAATCCCCACCCGTTGACGTTGTCCACCCGACAGCTGATAAGGCCATCGTTCACCTAAACCGGCGAGGCCCACGAGATTGAGACACCATTCGATTCGGTCATGCTTTGTTTGATCCGTGACCTGGAGGCCTTCGAGTCCAAGACCGATATTATCCTTGACCCTGCGCCAGGGCATGAGATTCGGCGCCTGAAAAACCATAGCAATGGATCGTCGCGTCGGATCTATCTTCTGCTCTACTGTTATAGACCCTTTGGTAGCGGTAATCAGGTCGGCAATCACCCGCAGGAGTGTTGACTTCCCCGACCCGGAAACTCCCACCAGGGTTACAAACTCACCTTGCTCCACAATTAGATCGAGTCCTTCAAAAACCGGCGGCAGGCCGTCAAAACTAACCGCCAGGCCCTCAGTGCGGATTACCGCTGCCATTGGAGAATCCTGTTCTGGATACGCATGAAAAAGTAATCGCTCAATCCGTATAGCAGCGCAATAGAGAACATGTAGAGCACGACCACTTCGCTTGCGAGCAAGCCCGAGGCTTCAATCATTCGCTGGCCAATACCCGCTATCCCGAACAATTCCGCCGCCACCACTGTCATCCAACCCTGGCCCAGTCCTGCACGTAGGCCGCTAAGAATTCCGGGCGCAGCGCCAGGCAGGATCACTTTCCGTAACAGCGAGAAGAAGGAACGATGGCCAAAGGCACGAGCCACTTCGATCAAATCTTTGTCCACGGCCTGCACTGCCGCCATGGAGGTAAAATAGTTAATCCAAAAAATGCCGATGGAGATAATAAATGCCGCTGCCGTTTGGGTGATGCCGAACCAGATGATGGCGAAGGGGATCCAGGCCAATGGAGGAATCGGACGAAAGACGCGCGCGAGCCATGCCTGGGAGGCCTCCACCTTGGGGAATAACGCCACCGCGATACCCAATGTAACCCCGAGCAGGGAACCCAGGATGAAACCAATGGAGTAATGCCAAAGGCTGGCCAGAACCATCCTCTGCCAAAATCCTTGTTGGATCTCGGATATCAGGGTTTGCGGGAGAGAAAACGGGGGTGGCAGTAAATGGGTCTCGATCCACCCGCTGCGTGCCAGGCCCTCCCAAATCAGAAAAAATCCAACAAGTCCCGAAGAGGCGAGGAAGTACTGAGTGGCTGGCTTCAAGTGTGCACTTCCTCTGTCTTGTGCTTACTTAAGGCGTTCCATAGCCTCTCTATGGATGCTGGTGTCAAACAGATCTTTAGTCGTCACTTTCTTCTTTTGGATCTTATACTTTTCTTGAAACGAGGACATATACTCGGTGGATTTGACGATGTCCTGTGGGTCCGACCTGAAATTGGCTGACGGGGAGGATATCGCTTTCAAAATCACTCCATCATCTACAAGACCTTTAGCCACAAAGTCTTTCACGTAGGGAGCCGCTGTCTTTGGATCGTTGAGGAGCAACCTTGTTGCCCGAATGTGCAATTCCATCAACTTAATAATGGCATCATGATGCTTTGCAATGGTACTCTCTCGCACCGCAAGGGTTGAACCCGGCTGACCGGGCATCATGCCGTCGGCGCGTACAACGACCTTTGCATCAGGTAGCTTGCTTTCGACAATGCTGAGAATTGGCTCGAGAATCCCGGCAGCATCCACCGAGCGGGACAGAAGAGCTTGCTGAACGCGCGACGACCCCATACCGATGAGCTCAACGTCGTCAACGCTAATTCCCAACATCTTGATCAACCAATGGCGGGTCACCGTGTCAGGGACGGATCCCTTTGGGAAGCTCGCGATTTTGGCCTTGCGACCTTTTTCCCGCGCAAAGCGCAAGAGGGCCTCTTTTTGCGAATACTTTTCAAAATACCTTACCAGTTCGCCTTGAGCGATTACCGCAATTTGTTCGACAATCCCGGGAGCTACGACCTTTATTTTTATTCCTTTTGCGCGTGATACCATTGCCGGCCCTATGCCAAAGCACATCACATCCATCTTGCCCGACGCAATGGCCTGGACAATTGCAGGTCCGTTAGGAAAGCGAGTCAACTTGAGATTGATACCGGCCTTTTTCGTCCAACCCATTCCCTCCATTACGAACAGCTGGCTGCACGGAACGATCGGCATGTACGCCATTTCTAGAGTCGTGCCGGCACGAACCGGCGAAGCTGTCCCAGCCATAAAAAAAGTAACCAGAACCATCAGCCAACCGAGCCGATCCTTTAGTTTCAAAATCATGTTTATCCCCCTAATTTTCCGCCGAAATCCTTACACAAACCTTTGAGAACCGCCTGCAACGGAGTCATGAGCCGTGACAAATTCCGGCGAATTTTGTGTGCCTATCATTGCGGAACAACCTACCTAAATTGCACATCGAATGTCAAGCCAAGTAACAAAACCGACTTCTTAACTTAAATATTTTGATACAATGTACTCTTCTGATAACGTTGAGAAAAAAATCAAATTACAACTCAAAATCAATGGATCGAGTCAGGTCAAATTCAAATTTGGAATACTCCACGATCCCGGTCGATGCCAAGAAAATCATCAACTGACTCTTCCAGGCACACATGGAATTTCAGGTTTCGGAGCGACCAATTTTTCGCGCTGCATCAATAATCGACGGGTTGACGCTTATTTGGGGAGGATTTATCATTCGCTAATACGACCTCAAGGAGAAGGCGATCATGCTCGAACTCTACCATGGTGAGGGATCGGTCTGCGCACGAAAGGTTCGAATCGTGCTAGCAGAAAAGGGTATTACGGATTGGGTTGGCCACATGGTCAATCTCGGCAGGGGCGAGCAAACGAGGCCTGATTACCTGGCCCTGAACCCCAAGGGCGTCATACCCACGCTCGTTCACGACGGCCGTGTGATCACCGAATCCACCGTCATCTGCGAATACCTCGAGGACATCTATCCCCAACCCAGTTTGCGGCCGTCCGACCCTTTCGACACAGCGATGATGCGAAAATGGGCGAAAATTCCAGACGATGAGATTCATCCCGCGTGTGCAGCCATTTCCTCGGCGGGTCTCCTGGGCCGGGGGCGGCGCAAGAACAAGGAGCAATACCTAAAGCAGCTCGCTAACGTTCCGGATCGTATCCGGGCCGAAAACGCCCGGGGTTGCACAATCGAACGGTGGAGTTATCCGGTGGTCCGAACCGCCGTGCTGCTTCATGAAAAACTGCTGAGCAACATGGAGAAAGAACTGTCCAGGAACGGTCCCTGGTTGGCGGGAAGCATGTTTACCCTTGCAGATATTGGCATCACACCTTACATCCATCGTTTATTGGAGATGGGCTTGAAAGGGATATGGGCTAACCGTCCGCATGTTGCCGACTGGCTGACCCGGGTCATGGACCGTCCCAGTTTCAAAGAGGCCATCGATCAATATGAAGCCAGATACGTAGTGGATGCGGACGAGGAGGAAGACAAACGAGACTGGGCGGCGGTTCAAGAGATCCTTGCAGCCGGCTGGTCTTGAATCCAGTCGATCTGGTTTTTTACATTTAATAACGTGGATCTCCTCCGTATACTCTTTGCCATCTTGATCCCACCCCTGGGGGTCTTTCTCCAGGTGGGTCTGCGGGGTCAGTTCTGGCTCAACATTCTTCTCACGCTTCTAGGTTATATTCCGGGAATTGTGCATGCAGTGTGGATCATCGCGAGAAGATAGGCGCGAATGCAGATTCAGAGAATTAAATGAAAGCAAATAAAAAATATCCGTTGGCAGTCTGCTTGGGTCTGAGTCTGTGCCTCATGCTCTTTGGGGTCACGGGTTGTAGTGAGGAAGCGGAACATTTGTATGAAATCGCTGAAATGGAAGAAGAACGAAACAACCCCACCGACGCCCGCAAACTATACCAGCGGATCATCCAGATAGATCCCAAAGGCTATTTCGCAACAAAAGCAAGAGAACGACTGGCAGAATTGGACAAGTTGGAAGCTGAATCAAAGCAGGAGCCGAATTGAACTCTTTGGATCCCTTCCAATTGAATCTTCAAATAATCACTTTCGCTAAATCCATCCCGCGAAGCAGCCAACCACACAAAGAAAAAAAGCAATGCCATCTTTTCCGAGCTTGGCTTCCTTTGCGACTTTGCGCGAGTGGGGATTTGTCCGATCTGCAAAACGCGACTTGAAGGGATATAACTTTGATTTCGGATCCCGAAGGGGTTCAGTTCTTGCAATGGTGCTTGCCTCGGCTTCATATGCGGTGGCCGGGCTTTCGTAAAGTCCGGCGTCAAGTCTACAAGCGCCTGAACCGACGTTTGCGGGAATTGAAATTGCCGAGCCTGGGCACCTACAAAACCTACCTCGAAGACAATCCAGGAGAGTGGGCCGTTCTTGACGCACTATGCCAAATCGGTATTTCTCGCTTCTATCGGGATCGTGGTGTATTTCAACATTTAGAGGAGGTGGTATTGCCCCACCTGGCCCGGTCGCTTTCGGCTCATGGAGAAAAAGAAATGCGCCTTTGGAGCGCCGGCTGCGCTGGCGGCGAAGAACCATACACCCTAGCCATCCTATGGAGGGAACGCTTCGAATCACGATTTCCTAAATTGCGGCTTCGCATAGTTGCTACAGATATCAATCCGGATGCCATTCACCGCGCCGAACGCGGCTGTTACCGTCGGAGTAGCTTAAAAGAATTGCCAGCCGAGTGGATACGAAAGGCCTTTATTGCCGTGGAGGAAGAGCTGGTCCTCAAAGACGAGTATCGAGCACGGGTGACGTTTATGATACAGGATATTCGTGAACGATCACCGGAAGGTCCCTTTCACCTCATCCTGTGCCGCAACCTTGTTTTTACTTACTATGACGATGAGTATCAGAGAGGTATCCTGCAAGAGCTTAGCAACCGGTTGGCACCAGGCGGCGCGCTGGTCATTGGCAAGCTTGAATCGTTGCCCGACGGCTCGTGGGACATCGAGCCCTGGTCTGCGGAATTGAAAGTATACCGAAAATTAGCTGACACTACGAGTCAATGAAGATTCGGATCGTCCCTTTACTACGGCCGCAGGGCCCGATAGAGGAAGGCCAAGCTTCTATCCATCCGATAATCGATGCTGGAGTGGGTATCGTTGAACTCTTCATAGGTATGCTTGATGCGCTGCTGATGAAGACGCTTGGACAGGATTCGCGATCCATACTGGATATGGTACTGGTCGCGCCAACCGCAATCGATATAGATCCCCTTCAGTGACCTCAGGTTGTTCCGATAGCGCTTCACTAGATTGATCGGATCATGGCGTTGCCATTGCCGCCAGCGCTCAACCAACAGCTCTCCCGTCTCCAGGTTGAAGGGGAGCCTAAAACCGTTGGGCGCTTTCGGGTCAGGGTCGTAGGTGGCGGCCATGCAGAGGTTCATGAGACAATGCACCTCTCCACCGGAAAGCTTGTCTTGCTTCCATATCTTCCTCAAGAAATTCTTCACCCGGCCGTCATCGAGACCTTTCCTGACCATTTTTTCTTCCGCCATCACATTGATGGACCCCGGCCGACGCTTTCGCGATCGGTGCCCGGCCAGCACGTTCAACGTGTTCGGCCAATCACAGTAATAAATGACATCAAAATAGGTGTCCCCCGAATGATCCGCCACAGCGCCCCAGGTGTGCGCGTATTTCATGCCATGCACGATGGCACCGTATCCCCCGGACGATTTGCCGAAGCATCCCCGGTGCTCCCGTGACGCCAGAGTTCGGAACTCTCGGTCGACGAAAGGAACGAGCTCACGAATCAGATAATCCGCGTAGTTTCCGATGGCCGAGGAGTTCACATACTGATTGCCGCCAAGGGCGGTGAAGCAGTCCGGGAAAACCAGGATGCAGGGCCCCATCTTTCCTTCGTGAATGAGCCGTGCGGCACGCTCCGGTACGTTCTCATCAAAGCTTCGCCAGTTGGTATGGGAACGACCGGAACCGGTATAGCCAACCAGGTCGAAAAGCACAGGAAATCGCTGGCCGCGTCTGACGCCGCTTCCCTCATCATACTGGGGTGGCAACCAGACATCGAGTTTTCGCACATGGGGGTCACGGAGCGGATTGCCACGAAGAATTTTGGATTTGTGCTCGAGGGTCACAACGGTTCCAGTTGTCCACCTCGGTCTTTTCAGTGCCATGGGATAACCTTTTCCTTTTCTTCCTTGGAATAGAATGCAGTAGACAATTTTATTCCATCAAGCGGTGACGCGCCTCCCTAGCCGGGTTGCGACGATAGCCACTGTGACCAGAGCCAGGCCAACCGCTGCAGTCCAGAGCTTCGGCACAATTAAAAAAATAGCGCCGACGGCAAGCAAAATCCTTGTCCACGGAACATCCCCCCATTTCTGGTAACGCTCGATTGCAGCGGCCAGAAACACCACCGCTACCGCCGCGGTAACAAAGGTGAGCGCGGTTTTCCACAGAGGACCCTGCCAGAGGAGTTCGGGACCAAACACGAAAACAAAGGGGACGACAAACGCGGCAAGAGCAAATTTTACTGCATGGCCGGCGATTTTGATAGGATTGTCCTCTGCGATAGAGGAGGCCGCGTATGCCGCAACCGCCACAGGCGGAGTAATGGCGGACATCACGGAATAGTAAAGTAGGAAGAGATGGCCGGAGAGGGGGTCAATTCCCAGCTCAGTCATCAACGGACCGACTAGCACCGCCGCCAGGATGTACGCCGAAGGTGTGGGCATACCGAGGCCCAGCACCGTGGCGAGCATAGCGGCGATTACCATCGTCAAAAACTGGTCCGCCTCCGTGATGGCGTAGACAACATGGGCAAACTTGGCGGCAAGTCCGGTCATGGTCAGTCCCGCAATCACCAAGCCCGCGGCAGCCGTAGCACCGGCCACCGGCACCATGCGATAGGTTGTCTCCGCCAGAGCGTACCATAGCCTTACGGGACCCAGTCGCGTATGGGCCTGAAACAAAGCAACAACGATGACCGCCACGGAACCGAAAACGGCAACCATCGTCGGAGTAAAACCGTAGAGGAGCGCTACGGTGAGCACGATGAGCGGCACCAGAAACATTCCGCCCTGCTTTAGTGTCCCCTGCAATGGAGGAACTTGCTTGGCATCGAGGCCCTGCAAATTGAAACGAAGGGCGCGGAAGTGCACCTGGGCATAGACGCAAATGTAGTACAGCAAGGCGGGGAGAAAGGCTGCGATGGCTATATCGCGGTATTCGATGCCCGTATACTCGGCCATGATGAACGCAGCTGAGCCCAACACCGGCGGCATGATGCTACCGCCCGTCGAGGCGGCCACCTCGATAGCCCCGGCCACGGCACCGTTGTAACCCAGCCGCTTCATGACGGGAATGGTGATGGAACCGGTGGTCACTACGTCGGAGGTAGGGCTGCCCGAGATCATGCCGTATAGACCGGAAGAGATTACTGCAACTTTCGCGGGCCCCCCGGCGCTGCCTCCGGAAATCGCCGCCGCCAGATCGAAGAAGAAGTCGGCCCCTTTGGCAAAAAACAACAGCGTCCCGAACAACACGAACATGAATGCATAAGTTGCCGCCACCCGAGCCGGAAGACCCATGATGCCATCAGTGGTGTAGACCATGATGTCGATAAAATGAACGTAGTCGATATAACCGTGCTTCAATACGCCGCTGAGCAGGTGACCGAAGAAGTTGTAGGCGATAAAGAGCAACACCACCAGCATGAGTCCTGCTCCGGTGGTGCGCCGGGTGATTTCCACTGTCAGCACCACCATCAGGATGCCAAAAGCCAAATCCCATACACTCAGGGGGCTGAGGAGCGCAATGCGGTTGACGATCTCGCCTGCGTGGACGGCAAAGTAAATGCCGGTGGCAAGGCATGCCCCGGAAAAGAAGTAGTCCGGCAGGGTTGGGTGCTCAGGATTGGATTGGGGGGTTGCGCCTACAGCAACAAACGCGATGGCCATCATCCCGCAAAGAAAGACGGCCACCAGCGCCCATGGAGCGATGATCAATACCGTTGCCGCAACAATGACGTAAACGGCAAGGGCCACAGCAAGCGGTGTAATGGCAGCGGCAAGCCAACCCTTCGGCCTGCGGCTTACACCGACGGAAAACCACAGGGCCGGGTCTAGGAGACGAACCTTAGTCATGCGCTCGCCTCCTATACCGACGGCACGCGTTTTCCCCAAGCACAGGAACTCTTACCACGAATCCAGTGAAGACCTTGCCGCTTTGTCTACTTCATGAGGCCCTTGGACCGGAGGTACTTCTCGGCTCCCGGATGAAAGGGGGCTTGCCCCGACTCCGCCAGAGTCTGAAGGGTCACTGCCTTTTTTAGCAGCCGGTGGGCCGCCTTGAACTTATTGACGTTCTCCACCACGCCCTTGGTGATATTGAACGCCGTCTGATCATCCATACTGGCAAGGGCTACCACCGACATTCCCACACAAATGGAGGCGGAATCGCTTGCTAGAAACTTGTATTCGCTTGCCTTGAACGAGCATGGCGCGGCTCCAAGGTTACTCGCCACCTTCTTTGCCACGGATGCTTCCATGGGAAGCATGATGAGATTGATCCCGTTGGCCATCTCGCGGATCCGAGGATGATTGTACGAGATTCCGAGGACAGCAACGTCGATCCGGCGATCAAGCATCAATGAAGTCATCTCACGGGAAGCCGCCCGGACAACCTGACCACCCCATTTTTTAATATCATCCTGGATTACTCCGACCGCCGCCAAAGTGGCCAAGGCGACGTCCCCATCCATGTTACCGGGCCGGTTCACAGCCACTCGCATGGGAGGCTTTTTCCTGGCGATGTCCGCCAGCGTCGAGATTCCATGTTTGTCGGCCCAGCTCTTGTTAGCAAGGGCCTGGGTCGCTTGAAAACGGGAGCCCGGAGCATAGGCGTGAAACAACTGTCGCAACTTGGTGAGCGGTCGATTGATGGGAGGTTTGCCTTTCACGGCAACCGCCAGCTCGGTGTCGGATATAAAAGCAATGGGCACCTTGCCTTTGTCGAGCAATACTGCATTGGCGAGGCCACCGCTGGAGGTTTGATAGGTGACGGTGGAACCAGGATAGGCCGAATTCAAAGCGGCGTCCAATCCGTTACCTACCGTCGATACAAGGCCCCCCGGGCTGTAGCCTGCCACCGTCAGATTATACTTCTGCGCGAATGCCGGTCCAGCCAATAGCAGGACTCCCATGAGGAAAGAAAAAATGACTCTTTTCATTGATGCCTCCTTAACGTGCTTTTTTCACTGGGGGAATCGATATCGCGAAACAGTATCCTTTGC
>JABAOE010026311.1_pt1 | contig 12516 bp, 13 predicted proteins | sample 7062141 | NCBI WGS metagenome assembly JABAOE01 (sample SAMN14538627, study PRJNA623070) | marine sediment metagenome | biome: marine biome [ENVO:00000428]; feature: marine pelagic biome [ENVO:01000023]; material: deep marine sediment [ENVO:00002113] | place: India: Gulf of Khambhat ...
AGCATCTGCTCGGTGAGCTCGTGCATGCGCAGCAGCTCGTCGATCGCCAGGTCGGCGAGCTCGCTGGCCTCCTCGTCGCCGTCGACGCGGCGACGCAGGACCTCGAGGCAGTTGCGCACGCTCGCGACGGGATTGCGGACCTCGTGCGCGAGCTGCGCCAGCAGGCGCGACGCCGCGGAGAGGCGGTCGCGCTGCACCAGCTCCGCCTGTAGCATGCTCAGGCGCTCCTGGCGGTCCTCGAGCTCCGCGTTGGCGGCGCCCAGCTCGTCGATGCGCGCCGCCAGCGCCTTCCGCATCACCTCGAACGCCTCGGCGACCCGGTCGACCTCGGCGAGCGACGACCGCTCGACCGGGGCCGTGAAGTCGCCCGCGCTCACGCGGGTCGCGGCGCCCGCGAGCGAGCGCACGGGCCGGGCGAGTCGACGGGCGAACCATGCGCCGACGACCAGCGCGATCACGAGCGCGAGGCCGAAGACCGCCGCGCCGAAGGCGCGGAGCGCCGGCACGATCGCGAGCTCCTCGGCCAGCGAGCGCACGAAGATCGCGCTTCCCCCGCCCGGGAGCGCGCCGCTCGCGACCAGGAAGCGCTCGCCGAGCACGTCGAGCTCGGTCACGTCCTGCGCGGGCGGCCGTCGCGTCAGCGCCTCGAAGAGGCCCATGGCCGCCTCGCCCCGTCCCGTGTACGGCCCGAGCGTCCCGTCGGGCGCCGTCAGCAGCACGTTGGAGCGGGTGAGCGCGGAGAGCTGGGCCGCCTCGTCGGTGTCCATCGGAATCCAGACGCCCGCGGCTCCGACCCACCGCCCGTCGAGCGAGACCGGCGCCAGAGCCGCCATGCCGAACGCCTCACCCGACTTCACGGCGCGCACGGGCATCTCGCCGCCTCGGGTCGGCTCGAGGAGCGTGCTCGGGATCCGGGGCCCCGACCAGCTCCGGCCCTCCCCGTCGACCAGCACGAGGGCTTCGCCCGGGAAGCCGTCGGCCACCGCCGAGGCGCGGGCGAGCGCGGTCGCGGCGTCCCCGGCACCGACCGCCCGGGCCAGGCCGGGAGCGAGCGCGACGTCGCGCGCGTGCATCATCCACATCCCCCCCTGGCTCTCGAGCCGGTCCCGCAGGACGAGCGGGGCCGACGAGAGGTCCGCGCGCACGCCCTCCTCGAGGGCCGTGACGAGGCGCCGGTCGAGCAGCACCCCCGCCGGCACGAGCCCGACGACCAGCACGACGGCCACCAGGCCGAGCAGGGCGTTGTTCAGCGTGACGCGCATGGGAGCCTCGAGCATCGGAGACGGGAAGGCCCGATCCGGAAGTTGCAGAAGTCGGGCCAGGCCCGGAATCCCCCGCCGGAGCTCGGATCGAGCGCCCGGGGCGGAGCCGCTCCCCTGGTCCACACCGGCGGCGGCAGCGCGCGCGGGGCGAGCGGCGCGTTCCATCCGCCACTTCGGCGTTTCGTCGGCGTTTCGTGAAACGTGGGTGCCCGCGCGGGGCCCGGCGGCGTCCCTGCCTCGTCGCCGGGCAGGGCGTGCCGCGGTCCCTTCGTCAGAAGGTCGCCCGGAAGAGGCCGACCCGGAGAACGGGCTGCCAGCCGCGCCCCTCCAGCGCCGGCGCGAGCCCCGGCGTCGGCAGAGGGGCGCCCAGCGAGAGCCGGCCGTCCCGCAGGTCGAGCAGGGGGCCGGGCAGGGCCGCGCCCTCGCCCGGGCCGTCCTGCCGGACCGTCGAGGGGGTGTCGTCGCCGGTGGTGGCGATCCCGATCGCCAGGCCGGCGAGGCTGCCGACGAGCGGGATCGCGATCGCGACCTTCTCGCTCTCCGGCTGCGCGAGCAGATCGATGCCCACGCCGGCCAGCCCGCCGACGACCCCCGCGATGCTCACCAGGCGGGCCCGGCTGCGCGAGACGTTCCAGCCGGGCGCCAGAGCGGCGGTGGTCACCAGCCCCACGTTCGACCCGACCAGCGTGGCCGCGAGCAGGTCGTCCCCCCCCAGGTCCGCGAGGACGCCGCCGGCCAGCCCGAACCACGTCCCCCACAGCGGCCCGAAGTTCATGGCGGTGCCCGTGCCCGGCGTGATCGCCCGGCGAGACAGGAGCGCGCCGGCGCCGATGCCCACGAGCCCGCCGACGATCGCGGCGGTGAAGGCCTCCTCGCTGGAATCCTCGCTGTCGAAGCACTCGCCCGGGCCCGGCGGACAGTCCTGCGCGACGCCGAGCTCGAAGACCGCCTGCCAGCCGAAGCCCTGCCACGTGCCGAGCCAGGCGCCCAGGGAGATCACGCTGACCTCGCCCTCGGTGAGCTCGGCGGCGCGTCCCACGCTGCGTCCGATGAGGAAGCCGCCCGGCCCTCCCAGGAGGAGGCCGAGCCCGTACGGCTCCGGAGAATCCGATCCGAACGCGCCCGGCACGGCGACGCCGAGCCACGCCCCGTAGAGGGTGGACCACACCCGCAGCGCCGCCCTCCCGTCGGCCCCCGCCTGCCCGCGGGGCGCCGCCGCGAGGCGCTGCCGCGCCACCGCCGCGGCGGGCGTCGCGGGATACCGCTCGACGACGAGGGCGTAGATCGCCGCGGCGACGTCCCAGCGGCCCCGCGCCTCGAAGGTCCGGGCCGTCTCCACGAGCACGGCGGCCGAGTCGGCCTCCTCGACCTGCGCGTCGGCGGCTTCGGGCCGCGCCCCCAGGGCGAGCACCACCAGGATCGACAGCAGCGAAGCGATACGAAACGCGCTGGGGCGCAAGCGGAGTGGCTCTCGGCAGGGGGTCGCGCACTTCAGAGGTCGTACACCGTGGCTGGCCGCCCTGGTCCTGCCGGCGACCCGAGACGGAGCGGCCGCGCTCATCCGCGCGGGCGGGACCTCGTGGAGCCCTTCCGTCGATCCGACGCTACGCGACGTGACCCCGCGAGCGCCCTAGAAGGCGTTGAGGCCGGTCAGCGCCTGCCCGAGGATCAGCCCGTGGATGTCGTGCGTGCCCTCGTAGGTGTAGACCGACTCGAGGTTGGCCATGTGCCGCATCGAGTGGTACTCGACCAGGATGCCGTTGGCGCCGAGCAGCCGGCGCGCCTCCCGCGCGATGTCCGTCGCCATGTCCACGTTCGCGCGCTTGGCGAGCGAGACCTGCTGCGGCGTCATGCGACCCTCGTCCTTGAGGCGGCCCAGGCGGTAGGCCACGAGCTGGCCCTGGGTGATGCTCTGCAGCATGTCCGCGAGCCGCACCTGCTGGATCTGCTTGCCGCCGATCGGCACGTCGAACATGACGCGCTCCTTCGAGTACGACAGCGCCTCGTCGAAGCAGGCCATGGCCGCGCCCACCGCGCCCCAGGCGATCCCGTAGCGGGCCTGGGTCAGGCACATCAGCGGCTGCTTCAGGCCGCCGGCGCTCTCGGGCATCAGGGCGTCCTCGGGGACGTCCACGTCCTGCAGGACCAGCTCGCTGGTGTCCGACGCGAGCAGGGACAGCTTGCCCTTCTGGTCCTTGGCGCTGAAGCCCGGCGTGTCCGTGGGGACGACGAAGCCGCGGATGCCCTTCACGTCGCCGAGCTCGCCGGTCTGCGCCCAGATGACGGCCACGTCGGCCATGGAGCCGTTCGTGATCCACATCTTGGCCCCGTTGAGCCTCCAGCCGTCCGAGGTCCTTTCCGCGCGCGTGATCATGCCGGCGGGGTTGGAGCCGTAGTCGGGCTCGGTGAGGCCGAAGCAGCCGATCGCCTCCCCGGATGCGAGCTTCGGCAGCCAGGTCGTGCGCTGCTCCTCGGAGCCGAACGCGAAGATCGGGTACATGACGAGGGCGCCCTGCACCGAGCAGAAGGAGCGCAGCCCGGAGTCGCCGCGCTCGAGCTCCTGCATGATGAGGCCGTAGGCGACGTTGTTGAGGCCCGCGCAGCCGTACTCCTCCGGCAGGTTCGCGCCGAGCACGCCGAGCTCCGCCATCTCGGGGATCAGCTCCCGCGGGAAGGTGCGCTCGATGTACGCGTCGCCGATGATGGGCATCACCCGGTCCTCGACCCAGGTGCGGACCGTGTCGCGGACCATGCGCTCCTCCTCGGAGAGGAGCGAGTCGATGTCGTAGAAGTCGATGCCTTCGAAGCGGGCCATCGTCGAATCCGTTCTTTGTCCTGGGACTGGTTCGCCGTCCGGGCGGGGACGGCACGGAAGCCGGCGCCGAGGGGTGCCGGCAGTGGAATCTACTCGGACCGGGCGTCGCCGGGAGTGGTCGGCGGCACGGCGTCGACCGCCCGCGCGTTGCGGAAGCGCATGGCGCCGTACACGATCTCGCGCGCCACCTTCTGCCCGATCCAGATCGCGGCCGCGACCGTGGCCATCCAGCCACCGACGACGAGGTCGGTCGGCCGGATCGCGATCCAGACGTAGAGCGCGATGACCACCCCGAACGCCAGGCCGCCGACCCATCCCCACCAGGAGGCGCGCGCGCGCGCGCGGGCGCGACACCGGTCGCACCACAGCATCCGGTCGAGGTACATCTGGTCGTAGACCTCGAGGCAGCGGACGCACGTCACCTCGTCCGGGTAGCGGTCGCGCCAGGTGGGCCGCTCGCGACTCATCCGCTCAGGCGAGCGCGCGCACGAGCGCGTCGGTGAACTCCACGGTGGTGGCCGTGCCGCCCATGTCGACCGTTCGGGCCGTGTTCTCCCGGACGACCCGATCGACGGCCCCGCGGATCCGACCCGCGACCTCCGCCTGGCCGAGGTGCTCGAGCATGAGGCAGGCCGACATCAGGAGGCCCGTCGGGTTGGCGATCCCCTGCCCCGCGATGTCGGGGGCGGAGCCGTGCACGGCCTCGAACATCGCCGCGTCGGTCCCGATGTTGCCGGCCGGCGCGAAGCCGAGCCCGCCCACCAGGCCGGCCATCAGGTCGGAGAGGATGTCGCCGAACATGTTCTCCATGACGAGCACGTCGAAGCGGTACGGATCGAGCACGAGCTGCATCGCGGTCGCGTCGATGATGCGGTCCTCCCACTCGATCTCCGGATAGTCCTTCGCGACCTCGTGCGCCACGTCCAGGAAGAGCCCCTGGGTGTACTTGAGGATGTTGGCCTTGTGCGCGAGCGTGACCTTCCGGCGTCCGTGCCGGCGGGCGTACTCGAAGGCGTACCGCGAGATCCGCTCCGCCCCGAAGCGGGTGATGATCATCACCGACTCGGCCGCGGCGCGGGGATCGCCGTGCATGCCGATGTAGTGCTCCACGCCGACGTACAGGCCCTCGGTGTTCTCCCGGATCAGGACGAGGTCGATGTCGTCGTAGCGTCCGCCCGGCACGATCGTGCGCACCGGCCGCACGTTCGCGTACAGGTCGAAGGACTTGCGCAGCTCCACGTTGATCGACCGGAAGCCCGTGCCCGAAGGCGTGGTGAGCGGGCCCTTGAGCAGGACCCGATGCGCGGCGACCGAGTCGAGCGTCCGCTGCGGGAGCGGGTCGCGCAGCTCCTCGAGGGCCGCGACGCCGGCGAGCTGCACGTCGTACTCGAGGTCGGCGCCCGCGGCGGCCAGGACCGCGAGCGTGGCGTCGGTCACCTCGGGGCCGATTCCGTCGCCGGGAATCACCGTGATCGTGTGAGCCATGTTCAGCGTCATCGGTTCGTGAAGCGGGGATTGTACTCGAACTCGGTCCGCGCCTCGCCCCAGCGGACGAGATCCTCGAGCAGCGTGACCTGTCCCGTCCCGTCGCGGCGGGCCCTGCCCGCGATGTTGAGCGAGCGGCGCCACAGCACGTCGGTCAGCTCACCGCGGGCGAGGAGCGCGCTCGCCACCTCCGCTTCGCCGACGTGGGTGACGAAGCGCACGCCGGCCAGCCCCGGGTAGTCCTCGAAGAGCTGCCGCGTCCCATCCGAGAAGAGGAAGACGTAGGGGCCGACCTTGGCCCAGAGCGCCCCCCCGCGACGAAGCTGCCAGGGGTCCTGCTGGACGTGCACGGTCGCGACGTTGCCCACGACCTCGGCCTCCACGCCCGACCCGTACTCGTAGTACGTCTCGACGTCCTGGGCCGACGGCACCGTCAGGTCGGCCGGCTCGGGCAGGCAGCCCGCCGGCAGCAGCAGCGCCGCCGGCAGCAGCAGCGCCGCGGCGGCAAGCTTCACCGGTCCTCCATGCCTCATCAAGCCCCCTCGCATCGATTCGTCCGGGCGATCGCGGTCGTGTCAGCCGACGTACCACAGCAACGTCCGCGCCATGCGCTCGACCGCCGAGGCCAGCGCGCGCGGGTCCTCGCGCGGGAAGTCGCCCCCCTCCTCGACGCCGAACCAGACGACCTGGCCCGTGCGGGCCTCGACCAGCGCCATCGTGAGCCGCACTCGCGGCGTGCCGTCCGCGACCTGCAGGTTCCGCTCGAAGGACGCCGCGACCGGGATCAGCACCGCGTCCGCGTCGACCAGCGCCGCCAGGCGCCGAAGCTGACCGTAGAGCGGATCGCCCACCCGCCTCACCTCGGCCAACATGAACTGCCCGACCGGGAGGTTGCGCGTGCGCGCGTCGACCCCCGGGGCGCGCGCGAGCGCGCTCTCGAGCTCCTCCTCCGCGATCCACTCGACGTCGCGCCCGATGTCGAGGAGCGCGAAGGCGATCTCGGCGTCGGGGTCTCCGACCACCCCGACGACCTGCTGAACCGGCAGAACGATCACGCGCCGACCCCTCAGGTCGGGGGGCGAGCCGCGCATCTCGCCGGGCTGGGGCGGAGCCGCCGGCCGCCCTCCGCAGGCGCCGGCCAGGACCACGCAGGCGAGGGCCAGGCGTAGCCCCGTCATCGTGCTTCTGTCATCGCGGATGGGCTTCGCTCGGAGGCGGGGTCGAGGGTCGATCGGGCGGCTCGGCCCAAAGGTAGGCAGAGGCCGCGCGGGGTTGAACCACCGGGCACGCGGAGCCCACGGAGGCGGCGCCGGCGTCAGCCCTCCTCGTCGCGGTCCAGCTCGAGCGCGGCGGAGTTGATGCAGTAGCGAAGCCCCGTGGGCCGGGGGCCGTCGGGAAACACGTGACCGAGGTGGCCGTCACACGCCGCGCACAGCACCTCGGTGCGCGTCATGAACCACGAGCGGTCGGGCTTCTCGGCCACGTTGGCCTCGCCGATCGCCTCGTAGAAGGACGGCCATCCGGTTCCCGAGTCGTACTTGGTCTCGGAGGAGAAGAGGGGCGCGCCGCAGCCGCGGCACCGGTACACGCCGCTCGCCTTCTCGTCGTGGTACCTACCCGTGAAGGCTCGCTCGGTACCCTTCTTGCGCAGGATCCGGTACTCCTCGTCGCCGAGGATCTCCCTCCACTCCTGATCGGTCTTGTCGACACGGCCGGCCACGCTTTCCCCCCGTCTCCGATGTCCGCTGCGCACGTCACAAACCCCGCTCGGGCTCACCGGGTCCGCGCCGGAGGTCGGACGCCGGCCGTCGAGCTCGGGGGCCGGGCGCTCCAGGTCCGCTTCGCCCATTGACATGGGAGGCCGCGCGCCCCCGATTGGCCGGTCCCTCGAGACCCGCACCGGAGCACCCGATGAGCGACTCCCTCGTCCGCCACGAGAAGTGGGACGAGATCCCCCGAGAGACCGTGACCGGCGACATCGCCCGCCGCCTGTTCACGGGAGAGCGCATGATGCTGGCGCACGTCTTCCTCGACAAAGGGGCGATCGTGCCCAAGCACGCGCACGAGAACGAGCAGCTCACCTGGATCCTGGAGGGCGCGCTCAGGTTCTGGATCGGGGACGAGGGCAGCGAGGGCTACGAGGAGATCGTCGTGTCCGCCGGCGAGGTGCTCTACATCCCGTCGAACGTGCCCCACAAGGCGGAGGCGCTCGAGGACACCTTCGACGTCGACGTCTTCAGCCCGCCCCGCCAGGACTGGCTCGACGGGACCGACTCCTACTTCCACGACCGCTGAGCATGGACCTGGGGCTGAAGGGCCGCGTCGCGATCGTCGCGGGATCGAGCCAGGGCCTGGGGCGCGCCATCGCCGACGCGCTCGCCGCCGAAGGCGCGGACCTGGTCGTGAACTCGCGGAGCGCGGAGAAGCTCGAGGCCGTGCGGGCCGAGATCGGGGAGGCGACCGGAGCGCGCGTCGAGGCCTTCGCCTGCGACCTGACCGATCCGGCGGGCCCGACGGCGCTCGTGTCCGCCGCCGAGGAAGCGTTCGGCCGCGTCGACATCCTCGTGACGAATACGGGTGGGCCACCCGCCGGGATGTTCGAGGACCACCCGGCGGAGGTGTGGCGGGAAGCGATCGCCCAGAACCTCGAGAGCGTCGTGAACCTCGTGCGCGCCGCGCTCCCCGGAATGAAGGAGCGGCGGTGGGGCCGAATCGTGAACGTCACCTCGATCTCGGTGAAGCAGCCCGTCGCCGGCCTGATCCTCTCGAACTCGATCCGGGCCGCGGTGACCGGCTTCGCCAAGACGATCTCCAACGAGGCCGCCCCCTTCAACGTGACGGTCAACAACGTGCTTCCCGGGTACACCCGGACGGAGCGGCTCGTGCACCTCGCGGAGGCGGTCTCCGCGCGCGACGGCAAGACGATCGACGAGGTCTACGCGGGATGGGAGTCCGAGATTCCGATGGCCCGGCTCGCCGAGCCGCCGGAGCTCGGCGCCGTGGCCGCGTTCCTCTGCTCGGAGCAGGCCTCCTACGTGACCGGACAATCACTCGCCGTGGACGGCGGCTGGATCAAAGGACTCTTCTGATGGGCGCTGTGGGATTCAACGAAGCCGAGTGGATCTGGAAGGACGGCGAGTACATCAGGTGGCACGACGCACGGGTGCACCTGCTCTCGACGGCCGTCCAGTTCGGGACGTCCGTCTTCGAGGGGGTGCGCGTCTACGAGACGCCGCGGGGCCCCGCCGCCTTCCGGCTCCGCGAGCACGTTCGGCGGCTCTTCGACTCGGCCCGCATCTACCGGATGCTGCCGGACTACTCCCAGGACGAGATCTGCGCCGCGTCCTGCGAGACCGTGGCCAAGAACGGGCTCGCCAACGGCTACATCCGGCCGATGATCCTGCGCGGCTACGGCTCGCCCGGCATCGATCCGGCCCACAGCCCGATCGAGACCTACGTCGCGACGTGGGCCTGGGGCGCCTACCTGGGGGACGAGGCGCTGGCCAAGGGGGTCGACGTGTGCGTCTCGTCGTGGCAGCGCGTGATGCCGAACACGATTCCGGCACGAGCCAAGGCGGGCGGGCAGTACATCGGCGCGCAGCTCATGAAGATGGAGGCCATCGCGAACGGCTACGTGGACGCGATCGCGCTCGGCCCGGGCGGGCTCGTCAGCGAGGGCAGCGGCATGAACCTCTTCCTCGTCGACGACGGCGTGGTGATCACGCCCGCGCTCGACGGGACCTCGCTCCACGGCATCACGAGGACCGCCGTGATCCAGATCGCCCGAGACCTCGGCTACGAGGTTCGCGAGGGGCCGGTGGCCCGCGAGCAGCTCTACTCGTCCGACGAGCTCTTCTTCACCGGAACCGCCGCGGAGGTGACGCCGATCCGCAGCGTCGATCGCATCGAGATCGGCACCGGCGCGGCCGGCCCGATCACCCTCGCGATCCAGAGGCGCTTTCTCGAGACCGTGCGCGGCCAGAACGACGACCCGCACGGCTGGCTCACGCACGTGCAGGGCTGACCGGCCGGCTCGAGAGCCCGACGAAGCACCCGCGGGAGGCCGCCGCGGCGCCGTGCCCGAGCCGCCGGGCGGCCGGGCAGCGCTTGTGCTCGTCGTATCGAGCGCGTACAAGTCCTGCCCGCTCGCGCCGAGCCGGCGCCTGCGTTCCCCGACTTCCCCTTCAACGAGCGCTCAACAGGAGGAGAGACGATGCTCAAGGAGTTCAAGGAGTTCGCGATCAAGGGCAACATGCTCGACATGGCGGTCGGCATCATCATCGGCGCCGCGTTCGGCACGATCATCCAGTCGCTCGTCAACGACGTGATCATGCCACCGATCGGACTCCTGCTCGGCGGCGTCGACTTCAGCGACATCTTCATCACGCTGCAGCAGGGCGCGGTACCCGGACCCTACGCCACGCTCGCCGCGGCTCAGGAGGCGGGGGCGGTGACGGTCAACCTCGGCGTGTTCGCCAACGCGGTCATCTCCTTCCTGATCATCGCCTTCTCCGTCTTCATGGTCGTGCGCTCCTTCAACAAGCTGAGGAGGGAGGAGGAAGCCGCGCCCCCGGCGCCGCCCGAGCCTTCGGCCGAGGAGAAGCTGCTGGGCGAGATCCGCGACCTCCTCAAGGCGCAGGCCTAGCCGTCCGAACGCCGATCGGTCGTCGGTAACGGCCCACCAGCGAGCCCACGGGCAGCAGCTCGCGCTCCGCTTCGGCGGACGCCCGCGGTGGGACGTTCCTCGACGGTCCCGGGAGGATCGCTCACGGGACGAGCCGCAGCCCCGAGCGTGACCCGGCGTTCGTCGGTCCAGCCGACCCCACGACCCCGCGGGGGGTGAGCGGCGGGCGCCCGGAACTCCTCGATGCCTCGGGTGTGGACAGGGTTCCGAAGCCGATCGTCGACGTCCGACTCCTTCCGAGAGGTCGCCACATGAAGAAGGCGCAGATCCGTTTCGTCGTAGCGGGAACGCTCGCGGGTGCAGCAGCGCTCGCGGCCTCGCCGAATGGCCTGACGGCTCAGGACGCGTTCACCTGGGAGAACTCCACCGAGCTCAGCTTCGTGTCGACCGGCGGCAACGCCTCGTCGAGCAGCCTGGGCCTCAAGGCGACCCTGGCGGGCACGGGGGCCCCGAACAGCTTCAAGTTCGAGGCGGGGGGTATCCGGAGCGAGACCAGCACGACGACCCGGACGGCCACCGGAACGCTCACGAGCTACACCATCGCCGAAGCCACCGTCTCGCAGGTCACCGCGGAGAACTACTTCCTGCGTGGACGCTTCGATCGGAGCTTCGACGGAGCATACGGCTACACGGGCGCGGGCTGGGAGCGCAACACGTTCGCGGGCGTCCAGAACCGCTACAGCATCGTGGCCGGCCTCGGGCGCACCTTCGTCGACGGCGACGCGGGGAGCCTCAAGGCCGACGTCGGTGGCACCTACACCGTCCAGAAGGACGTGGACCCGGTCCCGGGAGCGGACGAGGGCTTCTTCGGCGCGCGCCTCACCGCGGAGGCCAAGAGGCCGATCAATCCCTCGACCGACTACGAGTCCGCGCTGGTCGTCGACAACAGCTTCGAGAACTCCGACGACCTGCGCGCCGACTGGATCAACTCGCTCACGATCGCGCTGTCGGAGCGTCTCGCCTTCAAGACGTCGCTTCAGCTCCTCTTCGACAACGAGCCGTCTCAGCTGAGCGTTCCGCTCTTCGATACCGCCGGCACGCCCACCGGGTCCAACGTGCTGACGCCCGGCGAGAAGATCGACAGCATCCTCACGCTCACCCTGGTCATCAAGCTCTAGGGCCGAGCGCTCGCGCTACCAGTCGGGGCTTTCCGTCTCGTCGAGCCTGCGCAGCTCGGCCTCGAGCCTCCGGGTCTGCTCGTCCGTGGGCTGCTCGACCGGGGCGAGCGCCTGCCGCGTCGCGCCTCCGCGCGCGATGAGGCCCACGAGCACGCCTGCGGTGAGGATCGCGACGCCGGGCAGGAGGTAGCCCACCAGGTTGAATCCCTCCGGCGGGGGCGCCATCAGGACCGGCACCCCGTAGTCCGCGACGAAGCCCGCCTGGATGGTCTCGACGTCCCGGCCCGCCTCGAGCTCCGCGCGGATGCGCTGCGACCACACCGGTGACGTGCCGCACTGCATCTGGAACTGGCACGAGTGCACGTCGAGCCCGCAGCCGCAGTCGCACTTGAGCGCCCGCTCCAGGACGAGGAGCTTCTCGCCGAGCTCGCCCTCGTGATAGTGGCCGCCGGTCGGGGCGTTCGGGTCGAATCCCTGGTGGGACGGGCCCGTCGACTGGGCCGCGGCCGGAAGCACCGGCACGAGCGCGAAGACGAGCCCGACGGACAGCGCAGCGATCTTTCTCTTCATGGCAGGGCCTCCCCGAGCGGCCATCCGCTCCACCCCGGAGCGGTCGTGGGCCGACGTACGCAATCTAACCTGTCCGGGCGATGCGGTTCCGGTGCGGCGCGCGCGCCGGCGCCCCTGCCCCTCCGAGCCCGGCCCGCGCCCCCACTCCGGCGGTATCGAGGTCCGGCACGGCGGTGGCGACGGGTGGCGGCCTCAGGACCTCAGCGCCGGCCCGTCCCCCGCGCCCCCGAGTCGTCGCTGCGCGGGTCGGGCGCCCCGATCCGCTCCCCGGTGCGCGCGTCGATGCCGATCGAGTTGGCCGACCCCTGTCCCCCACCCATCTGCACGACGTGCCCCATCTCCTCGAGGCGCTCCACCGTGGCCGCCGGCACGCCGTCTTCCTCGATGCGGATCCGGTCGGGCAGCCATTGGTGGTGGATCCGGGGAGCGGCGACGGCCTCCTCGATGCCCATCCCGAAGTCGACGAGGTTGAGGATGACCTGCGCGACCGTGTTGATGATCGTGCGGCCGCCCGGGCTGCCGACGACGGCGACCAGCTCGCCGTCCCTGGCGACGATGCTCGGGCTCATCGACGACAGCATC
>JABAOE010001903.1_pt3 | contig 12515 bp, 12 predicted proteins | sample 7062141 | NCBI WGS metagenome assembly JABAOE01 (sample SAMN14538627, study PRJNA623070) | marine sediment metagenome | biome: marine biome [ENVO:00000428]; feature: marine pelagic biome [ENVO:01000023]; material: deep marine sediment [ENVO:00002113] | place: India: Gulf of Khambhat ...
CGGCCGAATTATTCGTCGGGCTGCGCTACCTGCGCGCCAAGAGACGAACCCGATTCGTTTCCTTCATTACCCTGATTTCTCTCATCGGCATCGCGCTTGGTGTGGCCGCGTTAATTGTCATTCTCTCGGTCATGAACGGTTTCGAGGGCGAGCTTCGCAGCCGCCTCCTGAGCATGACCGCCCACGGTTACGTGACCCGTGATGACGGCCGGCTCGAAGACTGGTCGCGGGTGCGTGACCAGGTGCTGCGCGAGCCCGGCATCGTAGCCGCAGCACCGTATGTACAGATGGAAGGCATGATCCGCACCGAGCGATCGTTAAACGCCGTGTTTGTCCACGGTATCTCGCCCGAACAGGAGGCGGGGGTTTCGGGCAAGACCATCAATTTCGTCGAAGGCAGCTTCGAGGAACTGACGCCCGATTCCCGCAGCATCGTACTCGGTCGCTTCCTGGCGCTCGAACTCGGCGTACGCATCGGTGACGGCGTCGTGTTGCTGATCCCGAGACCTGCGGGTGACGGCACACTCGAGTCAACGCTTGAACGCTTCATCGTGCGCGGCGTATTCGAGGCCGGTGTGCAGGATCATGACACCACGCTGGCGCTCGTGCACATGGATGATGCGGCGCGCATGCTGATGCTCGGCGACCGTGTCAGCGCGGTGCGCTTCCTCGCCGATGACGTGATGCATGCGCCGCTCATATCGGAGAACCTGCAGGCGAGGCTGGGTGAGGATTTCGAGACCAGCGACTGGACCATCGANNGTGCGGATTTCACAACGAGCGACTGGACGGTCGAGAACGCCAGTTACTTCAGGGCGATCCGGCTCGAAAAAATGATGATGTCGATCTTGCTGTCACTGATCATAGGTGTGGCCGCATTCAATATTGTCGCAAGCCTGGTCATGGTCGTTACGGACAAGACCAGTGAGATCGCCATACTGCGAACGCTGGGTATGGGCCCTGCGGACGTCGTGCGCGTATTTTTCATACAAGGAGCCGTAATCGGCTGGATTGGAGTCATCATAGGTGTCATCGCCGGCATCATACTCGCAATCAACGTCCCGACAGTCGCGCCGGCGATGGAACAATTGTTCGGCTTCCAGATCATGCCAGGTGACGTTTATTACGTGACGCAGATTCCGTCATCGCTCGAACTGGCCGATGTCGCGATCATCGCAGTGACGGCGTTGATCGTTACGTCACTGGCAACACTTTATCCGGCCCGGCGAGCGGCGCACGTCAATCCGGCGGTAGCCTTGAGGTACGAATAAGCGATGCCTGGCAAATACGAGTTCTGGATCGGCAAACGCTACGTGCGATCACATAGCGGAAACAGGTTTGTATCGCTGATATCGGCGATATCGATGCTCGGCATCACCGTGGCCGTGGCTGCCTTGATCCTCGTATTGTCCGTCGTTAACGGCTTCGAACGGGAACTGCAAAGCCGTCTGCTCGCGATGACCTCGCACGCCAGCATCGAGGATGCGGACGGCCGGCTCGAGAGCTGGCGCGACTGGGTGGGGGAGGCCGAAGAGCACATAGACGTTGCCGCTGCGGCGCCTTTCGTCAATGGACAGGGGTTAATCGACTTCGGTAATCGTTTGAGCGGGGTGCAGATCACTGGTATCGAACCAGGGCTCGAGAGCCGCGTGTCCGGTGTCGGGGATGCGCTCACCGCAGGAAATTTATCGAGTCTCGAGGCCGGCGCTTTCAATATTGTCCTCGGAATCGAGCTGGCGAAGGCATTGCGCGCGTCGCTGGGTGACAAGGTGACACTGACCCTTGCCGAAGGGATCGTGACACCGGCCGGCGTGTTGCCGCGCAACAAACGATTTACCGTTGCGGGCATTTACCGCATCGGCATGTACGAATTTGACCGCCGCGTCGCGTTCGTAAACATTGAAGATGCTCAGAATCTGTTTCGCCTTGGGGATGACGTTACCGGGATACGCTTATCGGTGACCGATATTTACCAGGCGCCGCAGGTCGTTCGTAAGGTGGCGGTGGACAAAGGGGGCGGAGTCCTGGTCAGCGACTGGACGCGGCGGCATGTCAATTTCTTTCGTTCGATACAGATTACCAAATCGATACTTTTCGTGATCCTGCTCATGGTCGTTGCGGTTGCGGCGTTCAATATCGTTTCTACCCTGGTGATGGTCGTCAAAGACAAACAGTCGGACATTGCGATACTGCGTACGGTCGGCGCAACACCTTCAGATATTCTCAAGATATTTATTACCCAGGGAAGCGTTATCGGCGTACTCGGTACTGTCGGCGGCGTGGCTCTCGGCCTGTTGTTGTCCCTGAACCTGGAAAATATCGTCGCTTTCATGGAAGCGACCTTCGGCATCAAGTTTCTTGCGGCCGACGTTTATTTCATCAGTGATCTGCCAGCTGACGTGAGGGTTGCTGACGTGCTGCAAGTGTCTGTGATCGCACTGGTACTGGCCCTGTTATCCACCCTGTACCCGGCCTGGCGCGGTGCGCGCACACTGCCTGCGGAGGCGCTTCGCTATGACTAATGTATCCGCAAACGGCGTCCTCGTTTGCCGCTCGATCGTACGGCGGTTCCGCGAAGGAGATTCGACGCTCGAAGTCCTGAGCGGCGTCGATCTGACCGTCGCGGAATCGGAGCTGGTCGCAATAATAGGCGCATCGGGCTCAGGGAAGACGACGCTATTACAAATCATGGGCGGGCTCGATGATCCGACCTCGGGTGAGGTCCTTGTCGGCGGTCAGTCGATCGCGAACATTGACGAAAAAGACAAGAGTGCGCTGCGCAACAAGTTCATCGGTTTCGTTTACCAGTTCCATCACCTGTTACCGGAATTCACTGCACAGGAAAACGTTGCGATGCCGCTCTTGATTCGCCGCCTCGCGAAAGGCGAGGCGATGCAGCAAGCAGCGGAATTGCTCGGCCGGGTTGGCCTGGAGGGAAGACTGGATCACAAGCCGGGCGAGCTGTCCGGTGGCGAGCGCCAGCGCGCTGCCGTGGCCCGCGCGCTGATAACCCGTCCCAAACTTGTCCTGGCCGACGAACCCACGGGAAACCTCGATGCCGGGAACGGGCAACACGTGCTGCAGCTCATGCTCGAACTGAATCGCGAACTCGCCACCAGCCTGGTCATCGTGACACACGATCACAATGTCGCTTCGCAAATGGACAGGGTGCTGGTGCTGGAAAACGGTTGCTTACACGAATCGGGCTAGGATGGTGGCGGATTTCTCCGCTGCCGCCGCGCCAGATATTCCCAGATCGACGCTCGCCAGACGAGGTCGAGTGCCAGGAATCCAAGCAGTGACAAGATAGCGCCGAGCAGAACGCTACCCAGCAACAATGGTTGCCAGACGTAAACAAATCCATCGATCAGCCAGGCAAAAGATAGTTCGATTTCGAACGGACGCGGCGCGCGCCGGAGCAGCACGCTGCCTGTTTCATACGCAAAATAGAACATCGGTCCTATTGTCAACGGATTGCTGGCCCAGGTACTCAGGACCGCGACAGGAATATTGATGCGCAGCGCCAGGGCCAGCAATGCTGCCAGCACCATGTGACCCGGAAACGGCAGGAACGCGACGAACAGCCCGAGCGAAAACGCGGGTACCACAGTCCGCCGGCGAATTCCCCACAGGTTCGGATCGTGTAGCAGGTGACGGAACGGGCTCAGGAACCACTGCCCTCGCACATGCTCATGTTTCAACGCAAATTTTCGAAAAAATCGTCTTGGCATTCGCCTGTATTCGTTTCTATCCTGTGATCGGGTCGCGGTCCAGGTTACTGCGCAACATCATAACGAGAATTAGCAGGGATGCGGAGCATGCTTCTCCGGTGCCTATGCGTGTTAGGCGGCGCTTATTCACTCAGCTTATTTCCTGCGCTACCTGCCGACGACCTGCTGCTTGCCTTATTGTTGCTCGCCGCCGTCAGCGCACGCATCGCTGCGACTCGCTTGCTGGCCTGGCTGCTGTTCGGTTTCTCGGCAATGTGGATTGCGGCATGGGCCATTATCGAAGACAGGCTCGATCCGGCAGTGCGGGGGGAAACGATCGACCTCGTCGCACGCATCGCTGATTTTCCGCGAATGACAGAAACCACACTGCGATTCGTTGCGGAACCGACTGACCCGGCACAGCTGCCGGCGCGCATACGCCTCAGCTGGTATGAACCGGAGGTGCTTCCGCGCCTGGGCGAGGTCTGGAAATTGCGCGTGCGTCTGCGACGGCCGCGCGGCTTTTCGAACCCGGGCGGTTTCGACTACGAAGGCTGGTTGTTTCGCCAGCGCATCGGCGCCACTGCTTATGTCGTCACCGACGAGGACAACCATCGGCTGACCAGGGCCGCGGGACTTGCCCGGTTTCGCCAGGATGCTGTTGATCGCATTGACAGGCTGCTGCCCGGCGATGCTGCTGCCGCAGTCCTGCTCGCCGTCTCCGTCGGTGCGCGCCACGGCATTACCCGCGAGCAGTGGGATCGCTATGCGACGACCGGAACGATCCACCTGATGGCTATCTCCGGATTACATATCGGACTGGCAGCGGGTGGCGTGTTTTTTGTTGCGTGGGGATTGTTTACCCCAGTGTGCCGGTATGTAAACGTGCGCGACCTGGCTCTGACGACAGCAGTTGTCGCGGCAGCCGCGTATGCCATCGTGTCCGGTTTTGCGATACCTGCACAACGTGCATTCCTGATGGCCACGCTGGCTGCGGTGGCGGTGCTGTTTCGCTACCGCGTCGATACGGGGGCGCTTCTCGCCTTTCCCTGTATCGTTTTGTTTCTTCTGGATCCGGTTTCCATACACACGCCGGGTTTCAGGCTGTCGTTCGCGGCGGTCGCGATAATTTTCTGGTTGATGCAGGGTCACTTGCTTACGCCGTATTTTCGCGGCAGTACACTGGTCAACAAAGTCGGCCGCAATCTGCAACGCCTCGGCCTGTTGCAAATCGCGCTGCTTGCGGGGCTGTTCCCGCTAACGACGTTGATCTTCGGTCGCTTTTCGATGATCGCGCCGCTCATCAATCTCCTGATACTGCCGATATTCAATTTCATTACCGTGCCTTTTTCTCTTGCCGGCATGCTGTTCCATGGTCCGCTGCAGGGCCTGGGCGACCAGTTGTTCATCGTTGCGTATCACAGTATTCGCTTCGTGTTGTCAGTCGTGTCATTTGCTGCCGACCTGCCTGGTGTGCGGCGCATGGTCATACCGCCGCAGGGGATGGCCGTGATAATTACCCTGTTGCCGACACTGCACCTGGTACTTCCCCCTGGCTGGCCGGGTCGCAAGCTTGCATGGATCGCGCTGCTCGCGGCGCTTATCTACCGGCCGCCCGGCCCGCCGCATGGATGTCTCGATTACCATGTTCTCGACGTCGGCCAGGGACTTGCTATTGTTTTACGAACCGGTGATTACACCATGCTGTTCGATACCGGTCCGGCCTTCCGTAGCGGCACTGACAGCGCAGAACTCGTCATTATTCCTTTCCTCGAGTCGCGAGGAATTCGCGAGCTGGATACATTGATCGTGAGTCATGCAGACCAGGACCATGCCGGCGGCGCCCAATCGATTACAAATAAATATGTGATCGGCAAGACATATGTCGGCGAGCCGCTTCCCGTATTCGGCTTGCAGCAGACTGCCTGCAAGTCGCCGCTGACGTGGTCAGCCGAAGCGGTGCGATTTCGCTTCTTGCATCCGGCGCCGGGCAGAACCTGGGAGGGCAATAATGCATCGTGTGTGCTGGAGGTTGCGATCGGACGCCACAAGCTCTTGCTCACCGGCGATATCGAGACGCCGGTCGAAGCGGTACTGCTGGGAAACGGCGAATTGGGCCGGGTCGACACTGTCGTCGTGCCGCATCATGGCAGCCGGACCTCATCGAGCGTGGGATTTGTGGCGCAGCTCAAGCCCGACCTGGGAATCGTTTCCGCCGGTTTCGGCAATCGCTGGGGCTTTCCGAAGCCCGATATCGTGCGGCGTTGGGAAAATACGGGCGCGGTGTTGCTGGAAACGGCAACAGCCGGCGCGATCGGGCAGCGCCTGTGTGCAGGCAGCGGCGTTACCGGGCCATCCAGGGAGCGTCCGGAGGCCCGGAAATACTGGCAGGAGTAGTGTTCCGCTGGGCTCGCCAAAACGGAGAATTTTCGGGCCGGTCACTGTATATTCCGATTTTCCATTGAGTCAGGCTGTATGGTTGAAATTGTCAAAGCCGGTGGCTGGTTGATGGCGCCGATCATCCTCTGTGCAATTCTCGCTATGGGGATCATTCTCGAACGATTCTGGACACTGCAGCAGAAGCGGGTCTTGCCGGAAGATCTGACCAGCAAGGTCTGGGGCTGGGTCAAGCAGGACAGGCTCGATCAGCGGCAGATTCAGACACTGCACCAGGGCTCGCCTTTGGGCCAGATACTTGCTGCGGGGCTCATCAACCGTGATCGCGAACGCTCGGTCATGAAGGACAGCATCGAAGATACGGGCCGCCACGTAGTGCACGAACTGGAACGTTACCTCGACACGCTCGGCACCGTCGCTGCAATCTCTCCATTGCTCGGTTTGCTCGGCACCGTCATCGGCATGGTCAAGGTTTTCGCGGCGATCACGACGCACGGCGTCGGCAATCCGACAGTGCTTGCAGGAGGCATTGCCGAAGCGTTGATCACGACCGCCGCCGGATTGACGGTGGCTATACCGGCGCTGATCGGCTATCGCTATTACCGGAATCGGGTCGACACCCTCGTCGTCGATATGGAAAAAGAAGCGATCAAGCTTGTCGAAGCATTACACAGGCGCCAGGAACCGAATACCGGCAAGAAAAAATGAAACTGAGTTTGCGTGCAAAGGCGGAGCCCGAGGTCAATATGACGTCGCTGATAGACGTCGTATTGTTGCTGTTGATCTTTTTCATGGTATCGACGAGTTTCGTCAAGCAGTCACAGATTTCGATTCGCCTGCCCGAGGCGGAGAACGCAGCAATCGTCGAGGAAGTTCCCGATCAACTCGACGTCATGATTACCGAGCAGGGTACGTTTCTCATCAATGGCCGGGAACTCATCAACAACCGGCCGGAAACGATACGCAACGCGTTGCAGAAGGTGTCGGGCGGCGACACCTCGTTGCCGCTCACGATCAGTGCCGATGCCAACACGCGCCACCAATACGTCGTCACCGCGATGGACGTTGCTGGCAAACTCGGATTCGTAAAAATAAGCATCGCATCGGTCAACAATCCGGCAGAGTAGTGGCAAGCCCGCATATTGCAACAGCCGGATACCGACCGCTAAACAAGCAAGTGATTGGCAGGATGAAAATGCAGAACCATTACCGGCTTGCGGTGGCACGGTTTGTTCCGGGTCCGCGTCCTGTCCCGGCGCTGGCGGGTCCATGCACGCCCGGACTTGCGCTTTACTCATGGCATAGCGACGGCTATTGCTTTCGTTTCGGCGCGGCCTCCAGCCGCACCTTTCCTGCGCCATCATCCGGGATGCTGGTGAAATATGCCGGCTAGCAAACTCGACCCGCGCGTCAAGGAGGTCTACGGCCGTCTCTGGCGATACGTCATGCCCCACAAGCTGATCGGGCTGATTGCCATTGTCGCCATGGCTGCGGCCGCCGTGATCGAAGCGGCCATGGTCTACCTGGTGGAACCTCTCATGGACGAGACCCTGGTCGCACACAACCTGGAAACCGCCAGATGGTTGCCGTTCGCGTTCCTCGGCATATTCGCCGCCCGCGGCATTGCCGGTTTCGCGTCGGAAGCCTCACTGGGATGGATCGGGCGCAGCGTCATCAGCGCACTGCGCCGGGATGTCTTCAAAAAATTCCTGACCCTGCCGTCGAGTTTTATCGAGAAACACTCGATGGGTCCGATGCTGTCCCGTATGACCTATAACGTCGAAATGGTCGCCGAATCGGTGACCAGCGTCGTGACGATCGCGGTGCGCGACTTCCTGACGGTAATTGCGGCCATGGGCGTGATGATTTACCAGAGTGTGCGCCTGTTTGTTTTTGTCATGATAATCATCCCGGTCATTGCCGCCTTGATTCGCGTGCTCGGCGAGGCGTTTCGCAGGTACAGCGGCAGGATCCAGGACTCGGTCGGAGAGGTCACGCAAGTAACAGAGGAAGTACTGAGCGGCAATCGCGTCGTCAAGATATTCGGGGGTTACGATTACGAGTCGGAGCGTCTCGCCGAGGTTGACCGAAGAAATTTTCGACAGAATCTCAAACTGATTCGGTCCCGCTCGCTCGGAGTGGCCGTAACGCAAGTATTTTTTGGTGCTGGTGTCGCCGGTGTCATTTACGCGGCCGGCGTCGAGTCGCTCAACGGAAATCTCAGTCCAGGCAGTTTCATGTCATTCTTTGGTGCGATGATGCTCATGTTACAGCCGTTGCGACGCATCACGAATGTTACTGCTATTCTGCAACGTGGCGTTGCCGCGGGTGACAGCCTGTTTCGCATCGTTGATGAAAAGGACGAAATCGATGCGGGCACTTTTCGCAACGATCAAGTACGCGGTAAGGTCGAATTCAAAAACGTCGGTTTTTCCTACGGCGATGAAGAATCGCAGGTGCTGCAGGACGTCTCTTTTTCCGTTGACGCAGGAAAATCCATTGCCATCGTAGGGCACTCGGGCGCCGGCAAGTCGACACTCGTCGGTTTGTTGCCGCGTTTTTATGACGTCGATTCCGGGGAAATACTGCTCGACGGCACGCTGGTCGAGGAATACGAGCTCGACAGTCTGCGCTCTAATATCAGCCTGGTGAGCCAGGATGTCATCCTGTTCAACGATACCATTGCTAACAATCTTGCCTACGGGCAACTGCGTCAATGTTCGCAGTCGGATCTATTGCAGGCTGCAGAAGCCGCGCACGTCTTGGAATTCGTGCGGGAGCTTCCGGACGGACTGGATACGATCGTCGGCGATCGCGGCATTTTGCTGTCAGGCGGACAGCGGCAACGGATTGCGATCGGCAGAGCATTGTTAAAAAACGCTCCGGTACTAATCCTCGATGAAGCGACGTCGTCGCTCGATACGAAATCGGAACGACGGATCCAGGAAGCGCTGCGCAAGCTGATGCAGGATCGCACGACGCTCGTGATCGCGCACCGCCTGTCCACAGTCGAATCCGCCGATCAGATCATCGTGCTGGATGGTGGCCGTATCGTCGAATCCGGTACGCACGAGGAATTACTCGCTGCTGGCGGCGTCTACGCAGATCTTTACGAAATGCAGTTCCGCACTCAGCAATGAGGAGCAATTTCCCGGCAGTATAAACGGATGGGTCGTTACATCGTCAGCTGGTTACAGAATACGTGGTACGGAGATTCGTCACTCCGATTACTGTTGTTACCCTTCAGCTGGATTTATGCAGCCGCGGTTGCCTTGCGGCGCTATCTTTATTCGTCCGGCATCATTTCTTCTCACGGTATGCCGGTGCCGGTAATCGTCGTCGGCAATATTACGGCAGGCGGCACGGGCAAAACGCCATTGACCCTTTGGCTGGCGGAGCAACTTGCCGAAAGCGGCTACGCGCCTGCCATCATCAGTCGCGGTTATCGCGGCAAGGTTGGACCGGAACCACTCGAGGTCATGGCGAACAGCGATCCGGCAAACGTCGGCGATGAGGCTGTGCTGATGGCAGGCCGTTGCAAGTGCCCGGTCGTGGTGCATCCGGATCGGGTCGCGGCGGCACGGCACGCGATCGGGCTCGGCGCAGACCTGATCGTGTCGGACGATGGCTTGCAGCATTACCGGCTGCGGCGCGATTTTGAAATCGCTGTCGTCGATGGCGAACGCTTGTACGGTAATCGACAACTACTGCCGGCGGGGCCGCTCAGGGAGCCACTGTCCCGCCTGAACTCGATCGACCAGATCCTGGTGCAGCGCGAGACGGATGATCGTGCGGCATTGTCACATCGCAGCTCGGATTCCCCACCGAAAAATTTCCAACTGGATATTTCTGCAATTTGCAGGCTCGATAATTCCGATATCAGGAGCAGTGCGCAATTTTCAGGCAAGCAGTTTCATGCGCTTGCCGGCATCGGCAACCCGGAACGTTTTTTTCGACTGCTCGAAACCCATAACATCAGAGTCATCCGGCATCCTCTTCCAGATCACGCCAGGATCGCGCAGAGGGATCTCGATTTTGACGACAAAATCGAAGTGCTTATGACCGAGAAGGATGCCGTGAAGTGCCGCTGGCTAGACACGAGCAAATGCTGGTATGTTCCCGTCGAGCTCGTGATCGATTCGGCAGATGCCGAATATGTGTTGAACCGCATCAAGCGAAAACTGGAGTCCAGGGAATCAGGCTGAAGAATTCATGGCTGAATCAAGATACAGCGTATTGTTCGTTTGCATGGGAAACATCTGCCGCTCGCCGACGGCGGAAGGCGTGTTTCGCCATCATGTGAGGGAGGCCGGTCTCGATAGCCGGATACGCACCGATTCTGCCGGAACCCACGCCTATCACAGCGGAGAACCGGCCGATCGGCGCGCACAGGAGGCGGCTGCGAGGCGGGGATTCTCGCTGGAAGGTATCCGCGCGCGCAGGGTCACGGACGAGGACTTTGAACAGTTTGATTACATCCTTGCCATGGACCACGACAACCTGATGCTGCTGCACGAAAGAGCGCCTGCCGAGACGCGAAGCAAAGTCAGGTTATTTCTCGAGTTTGCGGAAGCGCTGCACGAAAACGAAGTTCCCGATCCATACTATGGCGGCGCGGCCGGATTCGAGCGCGTGCTCGATCTCGTGGAAGAAGGGTCTCAAGCCCTGCTCGAGACGCTGCGCAGAAACCTCTAGCCGACGCGCCTATCGCTCCGACAATTCCTCGCCTCCGGAGTCACTGGTTTCCACCGGAGCATCCGGCTCCCACGGAAGCAATCTTCCCTTAGGCTTTTCTTCACCGTTATTGTCCTTGGCAACTTCCTCGGCCTGCGCCGGCTCTGTTTTCTCGGCGGGCGTTTCTGCTTCATCTGTGGCCGCATCCGTCGTCGCCGTAGCTTTCGCGTCCTCGCGCGGGATCGGCACTGTTTTTTCGCCTGTTGCTTCGCCTTCCCGGGCGGTCGAGCTCGCCTCCAATGCAGATTGCAGTTCTAATCTCGACATCGTCATTGTCGGATCTACGGACTCTTCAGATTCCGCAGCTGCCGGCTTCGCCTCGTCTGTTGCGATCGGCACTGTCTTTTCAGGCGAATCTTTTAGCTCGGCGGCAGTGGCGGCTTTGTCCAGTGTCGCCTGCAGGTCAGGCGCCGTCATTGGCACTGTCTTTTCTTCCGTCTCCGCGGCTTCGACGGCGGCTGGCTCGGCTTTCTCCCCGGATTGCACCTGCTTCGGCGATGCCGGTGTCTCCTCCTCAACGGCCTTTGCGGCAGCCGGCCCCGCTTCCACGGGTTCCGCCTCGACCTGCGGCATGCCGAGCACCGGCAGCTCGGGCTGCGTGTCCTCATAAGCTGGCGACTCGGCAGCCGGCTCGGCTTGCTTCGGCTCGGCCCTTGCTTCCTGAACCGGTTCAGGCATCGCTTCCTGTTTCTTGGCCGGTATCTCGGCGACCGCCTTTTCTTCGGCCGCGGGCGTCTCAGCGCGCTCGACCACAGCTTGCTGAGCGGCCGTCTTTGCTTTCTGAACCGGTTCAGGCATCGCTTCCTGCTTCTTGGCCGGTGTTTCGGCGACCGCCTTTTCTTCGGCCGGGGCCGTCTTCTCAGCGGGCTCGACCATAGCTTGCTGACCGGCCGTCTTTGCTTCCGCCTGCTCCGGGGTATCGGGCGTGCGGCGCCTGCGCCGTGCGCCTCGGCCGCGGCGTTTGCTTCCCGACTTGCGGGCATCCGCGCGTTCGTCCTCGCGTTTGTCCGTGCGTGATTCCTGCGCCGGCTTGCTTCGCTGTTCCTGCTGTTCCTTGGCCGGCTTCTTGGCTCGCTTGCGTTCCGCCTCGCCTTCTTTTTTCACGCGTTTCTGCGAATTATTCTTGCCTTTTTGCTGGCCGCGATCGGCCGGTCGTTGCGCCTCGCTCTTGCGCCGCTTCGTTTGCGCCGGCCTGCGGCGCTTATCAGTCTGGCTACGCGTTTTCCTGCGATCTGCACGACGTTTCTGAGCCTTTTTCTTCTTTTGCTTCTCCGATCCACCGAATATCGCGACCAGACTCGCCCAGAAACCCGGGCCTTGCCGCTTGCGTTTCTTGCGCGGCGGCGCCGGCGTAATCGGCGTTACCGTGGCGATGGCCGCGGTCTCGATATGTTTCTGTTCCTGCATTGCCGGCGGCAACTCGGGTTCCTCCGCGGCGTCCGCAAGCGTGTAACTCAAGCCGATGTTTTCCGGCAACTCCACCTGGTCGTCGCGGACCCTGCGGACCTGGTAATGCGGTGTCTCGAGCGCGGGGTTCGCCACCATGATCACCTGGGTGTCGCTTCTCGATTCGAGACTCCGAACCCAGTCACGTTTTTCGTTCAGCAGATACGTCGCAACTTCCACCGGTAACTGGGCGACAACCTTGGCGGTGCGCTCCTTGCGCGCTTCCTC
>JABAOE010004346.1_pt7 | contig 12515 bp, 21 predicted proteins | sample 7062141 | NCBI WGS metagenome assembly JABAOE01 (sample SAMN14538627, study PRJNA623070) | marine sediment metagenome | biome: marine biome [ENVO:00000428]; feature: marine pelagic biome [ENVO:01000023]; material: deep marine sediment [ENVO:00002113] | place: India: Gulf of Khambhat ...
GCGGAAGCTGCCGGAGTGCCCGGTCTCACTCCTCTAGAGCAAATGCAAACTATGGGAAGACCTGGGGATCTGCTACGAATTCTTACGGGAGACGCTCCCACTTTGCTAGAATATCCCGAAAGAATAGGTAAACGCCCAGAAGGGTTAGGTGCTGCAGCTCTAACGGTAGGAGGTATGTTAATTGACCCGCTGACATGGACTGGCACTAGAGCGGCTACAAGAGCTGAAGATATTTTAGCTGCCGTGAGTCCTACAGAAAAATCCCGTTTAGCACAAGCTATTGGAAGACCCGTTTCGGCAGTAGCCCGCAGGATAGAAGAATCACCCGCGTTACACAGTTTGTTTGATCGTGCTTCTAATTTAATGGTAATGACTGGGTTAGGCAAAACTGGGAAATGGATATATGAGCAAGGGCTTAAAAAATTAGACTTAGCCGCTGCGGAATTTAAAAAAGAAGGTATGAAAGCTCCGTCGAGAGTATTCCATAAGCATGGTATAACAGGGACGGCTCGGTCCATGCGGGAAAAAATCGACACTACCTTGTCTGAGCTACACGATCAATACTTCGAAACTTTAAATCTCTTGAGGAAAGCATCCCCAGAACACAGTGCTGTAGACATGGAAAAAGCTATGACTAAAGCCCGCGACATGGTCGATAAAGAATTATCTTATTTTAATGCCGCAGGTGAAATGATCAAACCAGGGGGGGACCGTTTAAAATATAATGCCGCTGTGAAACTCAGAGAGCTTATAGATGATTTCTCTAAAGGCATGAAGCCTGCGGGCATTGAAGAAAAAATACCTATAGGCCCCAGAGAATTACCCACTGATATTGTAGATCCTATAAGGGCTTCTGAATTGAAAACCTCTTTGTATAAAGAATTGGGCGATAAAGCATACAGAGATTTACTTCAATCTTCTTTCGGACAAGACGTTAAAAAAGAAATGGCTCGCGGTATAAAACAAGAGATTTTCAATGCTGTAGATAGGGCATCTTATCTCTTACAGAACGCTGCTGAGAAATCTGGGCAAACTGCGGCAGCCCATATGTATAAGAAACTTCCAGCGATACTGGACGACACGTTGTCGGACATGGGGACGTTGTTAACAAGTAGAAAGGCTTTAAAAGGTAGAATCCGAGAGGAAGTTACCAAGCCATATTTTACAGGCTTTTGAAGCTTTGGCAGCTTCAATATCTCTTGGACCTACGGCAACAAAGAAATTTGTAGATACGGCTAACACAGGTATTGGTAGAGTTTTATTTGGCACAGCCCTAGAAGGCGCTGCCACATCCCCGATGGTTAATGTGCCCGTACGCAGAGCTTTGATTGAGCTTGAAAGACGAACTCGCGAAGGAGAGAGAGCCCCGTACCCACAAACTTTTGAAATGCCTAGCGGATGGATACCTGGGGGGCCTTAATGAATTACGAATATGGGGCAGGTTCTAAAAGGAGACTCGCGACTTGTAATAACAACTTACAAATGTTGTTCAATGCTGTGGGAAAGCGCTACGCTTGTACAATACTCGAAGGTCACAGAGGTGAGGAAAAACAGAATGATTTATACGAGGCCAAACGGACCAAGGTCAAATTCCCCAATTCTAAGCACAATGCAAAACCTTCTAATGGAATAGATGTAGCACCAGATCCGGTTAGATGGTCTAATGATAGAAAGAATCTGGCAAGGTTCTATCATTTTGCGGGGTACGTGAAAGCTGTGGCAGAGATTATGGATATTAAGATTCGCTGGGGAGGCGACTGGGATGGGGATAGAGATTTCTCAGACCAGACTTTTGATGATTTGGTACACTTTGAAGAAATTGATTAAAGGGGGCTATTATGGCTTATGGTAAAAAATATATGAATAGCGATAAAAGGCGTGGAGCGCCTCTACAAAAAGAGGAGTACAGCAAGTATGGTGTTAAAGATATGGATAAAAAATATCAAGCGCCATCCACCAAATACACTGACGGGAAGATGAAAGACACTAAACAACCGCCACCTTCTAAGCCAAAACAGAAATATGGCAGCAAAGGGAAAGCTGAGTTGAGCTTAGGTAATAAGAATTTTCGTAGTGAAAAAGGTAAGGGAATTAAATCGATTGCCGATATTCGAAAATACCGTAAAATGAAATACGGTTATTAAAATGGGAGATGCGACAATGCCTGAAGGTAAAAAGAAAAACGGGTACGATGAATGGGAAATTGACGACGCTGTTCGGACTTTAGTACGTGCTGAAGAAATCAAGCAAGATCCCAAACTAATGAAGGCTTGTAGTTCCGCCCTAACTAAAAAATTAAAAGCTGTAAAGTCTATCGCCGATCTTAAAAAACGTCGCGACGATTACGATAAAAGTAAAAAGTAGTGCCTTTCAAATCACAAGCTCAACGCCGTAAAATATACCAACTAGAAAAAGAAGGTAAAATACCTAAAGGAACTGCGGCCAAATGGGAAGAAGAAACCCCGGCTGGTAAGAAATTACCCGAACGGATTGGCCGGGGCAGAAGAACAACAAAAGTCATTAAATAGCTTCAAGACAATGTAGAACTGGACCAAGAGCGGTGATCTCTCCGGGAGTCAATTTAGCATTGTTGAACTCCACCATCGCAACCGGTTTTTTGTCTATGTCAATTTTGATGTTCTCGAAGTCCTCGTACTCCTTCTGATAGTCAGGAACTTTGTCCTCTGGCACTTCGAAAGATCCCGGTCCATGGGGTTCTAACAGCTTTCCCATGCCATCTGTCTTAGCATATTTCTTCACTATCTTTGTGAAGATGTCTTGCGCGTTCCGCTGTTCACTCTCAATTTTATCAATAAGTCTCCCGACATGGTACGCGGTTTTGGGTTGCAATCCATCATAGTCCCGTAACTTGACGATGCCAGTGATGAACGGAGTCTTTCGAATAGTTCCTACAGTAAGTGATATCATTTTTGTCTCCTTTCGATATCTTTTTTAATATAGTTTTTATATCTTCCCAGTTTTCAGGGAATGTTATTAATCCGAATCCAAGTCCTTTATCTACGATTTGTTGAAGCTCATACATCTGAAGTTTGGTGGACGAGCTAATTTTTGAGCTAAGTTCCTTCTCGCTCCGCTTAAGTTCCAGCGCCACGAAGTATCCGTTAAGGCAAGTTATTATATCCGGTATACCTCTTTGGGCATGCATATTTATTTTGGCATACCATATGTTATCCAGGCTGAGAAAAAACTTGATCACTTGTTTTTTAAAAGAGGACTCAAGCATACTCTACTTCTTTCATTTCAAAGAAGTTCTTTTCGCCAATGGATACAGAACACGTCATGGGTAAGCGAATCGGCGGGTAGGCATTTTCCATGATTTTCTTTATTTTCGGTATTAGCTCCCCCTCATCCTTATGGATAGCGAACAGAAGTTCATCATGGATTTGCAAAAGCATGTGAGTTTTATGGGGGGCCAGGAAATCGTCCAGTTGGTTCATGGCTGTTCGAACAATCGAAGAGCAACCCCCTTGAATAATAGCGTTGGCTGCTTTATATGCGAATCGTTTGTCTTTGAACTGGAAGCGTCTCCCCATCCAGTCCGTCACATACTTACTGTTTTCGGCGCGGTACGTGGATTTACGAATAAACTTTTTAACTTTGGGAAGAGAGGAGAAATATTTTGATTTGAAATCCTTCGCTTCTTTAACTGTGCATCCCAATTTCTCAGACAGCAAACCGTTCCCCATACCGTACAGTAAGCCAAAATTTAGGATCTTAGCTTCCCTTCTTGGGATATCGCACAGCTCTGAAGTAGTAGTGTGGGCGTCATAGCCTTCCTTGATCTTTTTAATTAGATCTCTTTGCCCAGAGTAATCGAGCATCAGCTTAAATTCCATCTGATCGTAATCGATAGCGCATAAGAAATAATCGGGTGGAGGGATTATAGCTGCCCGCACAGGAAATTTTCCTGTGTCTTCTTTGGGCATATTCTGTAGATTAGGATTCGAATAAGATAGTCTGCCGGTTCCTGTACCGGCTTGCTTCATATTAGGATGCAGTAGCCCAGCTTCGTCTGCCCAGTATCGGAATCCTTGAAAGTAAGTTCCACCTCTAAGTATCCCCGATCTATACTCTTGAATAAGCTTTCCAAGTTCTCCTGCCCGCTCACTCCCCAAAAACTCATCTGGGAAAGAAGGATTTCCTTTCGCTGTTCGCGGGAAATCAACTCCCATTGCGGAAAAGGCTTGCTCATGTACTAGGTTGGAATCTTTGTAGTCGAAGCCGAGCATTTGTTCGATTTTAGTTTGTGCTTCCATCGCGAGATTATGTTCATGCTCTGCTCCTTTTTCACAATACTCTAGATCTACTGGGACGCCTTTTCTTTCTATTTTATGGAATACGTGTGTTCCTTTTTTCTCCATATCGACGATATCGGACACTTTACCCATATTCTCTGGGGTGGAGAGAGTTATTTTTGAAAGTTCTTTTCTCTGATATTCCCCCAGTTTGTAACAAACTGTAGCGTCCTGCTCACCGTAAGGATGTATGATTCTAAAAGGGACTTGGTCGTAGTATTTAATTTTAGATCTTTTCTTTTTCCCAGGAATAGTCACCCATTCCCAAAGCTTATGTTTTTTTACATATTCTTCGACTGCAGCGTCTTTCTTTTCACCTATTCGTTCAGCGCAAGAAGCGAGGTCATATTTTATATAATCGTTATATAAAACTCTTGCCATAGTTTGCGTACACCAAACTTGGTTTTTTACTTCTACCCCATCTACATACATTATGTTCATGTCGAATTTTGCGTTGTGTATGTAAAGTTCCGGACCATTCTTTTCAAACAGAGGTGCTAGTGATCTTATAAGATGGCGAGGGAGCCCCTCCTCTCCCTCGTCAGGGTAATCTTGGAAATTGAAGTAATAGGGGTTACTTCCGTTACTAAAAATCAGTGAGAACAACCTGTCCCCGTGAAAGGGCCGAAGACCGGTCGTCTCAGTGTCAAAAGAAAGCCTTGGCTCTTTCAATAACCTACTCAAAACGTCATTGAATAGACCAAGACTAACTTTCACTAAACCCGTCCTGTTCTAGGCAGGTCGAATCCATTCTTTTTCGCGAATTGAATCATAGCGTCTGTAAAGATGCTATTGCTAACGCCAGCACGTTTCGCCATGCGGGTAACCCAATTGCGATTAGTTTGTGCGATATTGGCATAAAGCACTTGTCGCGCGACTTTCTTAGAAGTCTTTTTAGTCGTTGTTCTCATCTTCTTTCTCCTTTATAAGAATTGCCTTGAACCCCTTGTCCTCGGCGAGTTTAGTTTCCTCTTCCAACTGGAAGTCTTTGATCTTCTTAGTCCACATTTTATTGACTTGATCGAATCTATATCCTATGGACTTACAAGCAGCCACACCTTTACCATCATCCAGCCAAGGTTTGGGGACCATAGCTCTAAGCTTGAGCGTGTCCGCCATATTGTATTGGGTAATGACGTATGGATCGTACGAACTGATCAGTTTTAACATTGCTAGTACATCCGTGACCGCGCGATGCGGGAACGGATTGAGAAACCCATGCTCCGCTGCCAATAGGGTTAAACTCCTAGCTTTTATCTTCCGTGGGTAGGGTACGTCCACTGCCGAATCAAGCCATGGCGGAGTGATTATTGCTTTATTGCAACGCTTAAAAGATTCTTCAAGCATCGCTTTATCAAATGGAGCGTTGTGGGCAATGCAGTAGTCCGCTTTGGCCAGCATGCTCCACAGCCTATCCATAGCTTGAGATTCTTCCACTCCCCACGCGTCAAGCAATTCGTTTGAGAGACCGTTGACTTCAGCGGCTTCTTCACTAATGGCTATCTCCGTTTTTATCAGAGTGTTATAGATCTCGACAGGCTGTTTTGTTTCACAATCCCAAAGAACAGCGCCGATTTCTACCACCCGGTCCTCGTTTGGATCAAGCCCTGTTGTCTCGGTATCAATCCCCAGCCACAGCATCACACCCCTCCGTTGTGCCTTTAGCTATCTCCTCTGCCCGACGTTCCTGCTCCCGATCGACTAGATCGCGTACCTGTTTAGGTTGGTAGCCAATACTCCGTAAATCTCTGATCAGCTCGCTCCATTGCTCCACTTCTTCTGTAACGTGTGGTTTAGGTGGGATGTACCCACCTTTACCTGTGTATATGCCAGACATTAGAATTCCCTTTCTTTTATCCCATCATCCTCTTCTTGGTTTACACTTTCGCTTTCACCTCGGTACTCGCTTTGATCTACAGTGTGCGCCCCCTGCTTTAATGTTTTAAGCCAAGCAGCGCATGTCGGTAGGTACGCGTCATCTAACTGGCCTTTTGCTTCAAGAGTGGGAATCCACCAAGTGTTCGTGTCGTTGGAAGTCTTCTTCGCCCCAAGATTAAAAATAGTTGCACACGGTTTAACATAGGCTAAATCTTCGCCACGAGCGCGGCGCTCTCTAATCATCACATTCGCTTTTTGGCAACGGATGAAATGAGTAGCTAAGGCTCTTCCTGTGCGGAACGCTGTTCTTCTAAAAGAGATTAAATAGGGTATTGCTGAAGGATCGTCTAACTGGTCTTCCCTCAGAACGTAAAAATTAATCGATAAATCGCGGCGGATCATTACCCCATCCACCACTTCTTCTTTAGCCCAGTTTGTATTTTCTGGGGTGACGGGGACTTCTTCTTTCCAATCTGGATTCCCATCAATAACTTCATAGATTACCCAAGTCTTATTGCTCGTCAGCGGCACGATGGGGATTTCGGTGTAGTCTTTCTCGCGACCACTTCCCATTTTTTCAAGTGTGACTGAATCAATAAAATCTCCGGCAAAAGCTTTCTCGTCGGATACTGCCTGAGAGACTCCTTGCATTAAAAGAATTTTAGATATCAGCAAATCTTGGGTATCTACCGAGTCATCTAGAAAATCTGCTTCGTTAAAGTTTGCGAGGGCCGCGTTTTGTTTTACCGTTACTTCTTTTGTTTCCATTGTTTGTCTCCTTTAATAGGTTTTCAATTTCACTACATAAAACTTCTATTGTTACTGTGTTCATGGTGCGCGGATAATGGATGCTATTTACATTGTATTTTTTAGCAAGCTCCTTGGCGCGCGCATGTACTCTTTCATAAAGTGTCATTTCTTAGGTCCTCTCATTCCAATTTTATGAGTGATAGTCTCCTCCCCCACACCGGGCATAGACCAGTGCACGTCCCCGTTTTCTAAAGCTATCTCTCGTTCGTCTTTGTAAAATTTATTAAAGGTTCGTGAGTTCATGTGGACAACATCCTCAAAAACTCCTTTACCCTTTAAGAACTCAAAGAACTTCTTTTTTTCCTCTCCCTGAGGTAAAGATACGCTTGTAGTTTCTATCTGATAAAGAGTTCCTTTTTCACAAGAGTAGTTCTGCTTTTTGTGTTTCCGCATAACGTGAAGAATCTCTTGCTGTAAGTTCTGTAGTTCTTGTTTCTTAGCTTTCAGCAAAGCTTCATCTTTTTGGACGTCTGCCCTCAATTCGAAACATTGCTCGCAGAGCCTATCGAAACCTTCTAATGAAATTTCTTGCTCCTGCTCTTCCTCGCCAAAGAAATCTTCTTCGTTAAAGGCTGGGGGGGTTTCGCTCATTCTTCATCTCCTTTGCTATGCCCTTTAATACTTTCAGCGACATCTTCTCTTTGTTGTTTAGTGCCTGCATGACCTTCTCGTCAATAGTATCTTTTGCCACGATGTCATATCTCGTTATCTTGTTATGTATTTCAGAGCCCCCGCGATAATTTCTAGCNNACTGAAGTTCGAACTCCAAGTTCCAGGTCCTTGAGTAAACCACAGAGCAATCACTAGCAGTAAGGTTAACACCGATACCACCAGAGCCAGGGTGCCCAATGTACACTCTAACGTCACTACTAGTATTAAATTCTTCCACTGCCCTATCTTTGTCCTTAGCGTTGACGTCTCCATGGACTTCGACATACTTCACTCCTATCTCTTCACAAACTTTGCGGATATCTTTATAATTTTCTTTGAACACTGCCCACACAATGACCTTACTATGGGGAGTTCTTTCTTTTAAAATCTCGGTCAAAACATCGCGGCGCGCGTTGAAACTCTTTATAGACCCGCTGTCTGTTTTTATAAAGCCGGTACAAATCTGAAGTAACCGCAAAGCTTTGGTCATGGCGAACTGGGCAACACAAGCCTCATCTTCGACATACGTTATAAAATCATTCTTCATTTCTTCATAAGCCACACTGAGACGGTACGGCAATTTGAACTCAATTGGGACCTTAACCAAAGGTGGTAAATCTAAACAATCTTTCTTTCGTATGACCCTAGACTGGGCAGAAATCTTTCTAGAAATCGCACTGCTAGAACCAGGCTTAGGCCGCCAGTCTGGGAAGTATTTACCCTTAGGCATCCCCGCGTTCACGTCGTAGAAATACCTGTGGCGAAAAGAAATGAAGTTCTTACCGAAAGTAGTTCCCCCATCGAGAATCCTAAACTGGGAAAAGATATCCATCAAAGAATTTAAAATAGGAGTGCCCGTGAGCAGCACTTTATGTTTAGTTTTATCCGCCAACCTGATCGCAGCTTTGGTTCTAATAGCCTTCAAGGATTTCAACCTATGTGACTCATCAAAGACTAAAACTTCAGGGCGGTAAGCCAGCATAGCTTGGACAACCTCAGTCATCTGTAAACAATGGTAATTACAGATAAAGATTTTGGATTCGCTTCTATGATTATCGATTGTTTCTGCTCGATACGCGGCTTTCCCCTGAAGTAAAATTATTTCGTCGGGACGAATATTAGAATTTTCTAAGATTTCTTTTTTCCAATTCGACATTACAATATCTGGGCAGAATATAAATGTTCTCAAGAATTTCTTAGCCCTTAGAAATTTAATCCTCAGTATATTGACACAAGTCAGAGTCTTGCCAGTTCCTTGTTCAAAGAACAGAGCATAATTGGTTGCGTCGCGAGACGCCTCGATAGCTTCGTATTGATGTTTCCAAGGTTTTCTTTTAAATTCCATCAGTAGGAGACGTTAGAACTTGCCCTTGCAACTTGCAAGTATTTTTTGAAAAATTACTTTATTATTCACCACGTCTTTTGACACACCGGCTATAACCATGTGCTCAATCCACACAGGTATATCTTCTTCATCGATTCCCTGCTCGAACCACACAGCGTGTATATACTCGTGTAAGAAAGTCTCCAATAAAAGACTAGGGGGGAGGTCTCTTTTCAGCTCTATTTGCTTCTGTAAGCCACAGGCGGTCCCGTTAGCGAACTCGCCGTTATCATCAATAGGCTGCGCGCTTAGGACAATCCGCCACGCGCAGCCTCGTATCACAAGGGTTTTGGGAAGGAACATAGGTTTATTTTACCTAGCCTTTTTCGCCATTTATACAAGACTGGACTATATCTATTCCTTTGAACTTTATAAAATGGGGTATGACCAAGAGCCAAAGAAGCCGGTTATGGCGGAGAACGAAAGCAGGATTTTTGTCTAGAGTTTATACTAAAATGAAAGCCAGGGTCACGGGACGCGACGGGAAAAAGAATAGGGCGAGCAAGTATTGGAGGGGTCTCGATATTTGTACGCGTAAAGAATTTATAGACTGGGCTAACTCTTCTTTGGAGTTCAAAGTCTTATTTAAGCAATGGGAAGCTAAAGATTATAAATTAAGATTCACCCCTGTCGTGGATAGGATCAACCCGGCGGAAGGCTATACGTTAGGCAATATGCAATGGCTTACCCAAAGCGAAAATTCCAGAAAAGCTAGAAGAACTATAGATAGAGTATGTTATTAAACTCTACGAACGGCTTGAACTCCCGCCATTTCTCCATAGGGATTTCTTTGTTTCTCTCCACTACTCCCAGTGGATAGGGCTTGCCACACTGCCCTTTATTCCACCATGTTAGGGTAACTTTTACCCGCTTCTTGTCTTGGTAACGAATATGGGCGTGAAAGAAAACATCCATGAATCTAGGGTGTGTGTAGTACATATATGTATCTTAATTGACATATTTGTACTTTCAAGTACTTAGGGGAGTTTTTGTGTAAAAATACATAATTTTATGTAGTATTTCGGACGGGCTTAACGGTTTATAGTTCACTATAAACTAACAACATGTCGATTTGTCGTGAAGTTACTCAGCCTTGAGTAATTCTTGTTTACGCTTCCTAAGATCATGAGCTTCTTTTTCAGATATTTTCCAATAATACTTACAATCCTCTGGCATTTCTTCAGCAAACATACTCTGCCAAGAACTTGGTATTGCCATATAGCGGTAACAGGTTTCTTTCTTTTCGCAGTTTTGCCCACTACACATCGTGATGTCTGGCATTTGAATTCCTTTGTTTCTAATATAGCTATAATTATAGTGTTTAAAGCTTTATTTGTGTGTTGTTGCTAATATGTTAGTAATTAGGGCTCGATCGGATCATAGTCCATTAATTGCATATAAAAATCGTTCCATTTTTGAATCAACATACCGTCACTTAGAGTTCTTGGATCGCATCTAATACTTTCAACAAAGTCCTCTGCTATATGTTCAACATGCCCAGCCTCTTCTGGGACGTACATTAGATGACCAAATGCTTTCCCTGTCGTATTGCAAGCCAAAACAAAGTATCTTTGATGTTCGTCTACTACTGTCACAAGACCCATTTATTTTCTCCTCATTGTGCTAACTTGACCTTCACTTTCTCTAAACACTGATCGAAAAACTTCTGAATAGACCCCAACTTCTCTTCTATTTGTTTATTTCTTTAAGTTTTTTCATTCGCCCACCTAAACCTCTCTCAAAAACTCTAATAGTTTGTCTGCGTGTTTTTTGTAGGCGGCGGACTTGGCGGACCTGGCGGCGGACTCGGCGGACTTGGCGGCGGACCTGGCGGCGGACTCGGTGGACCTGGCGGTGGACCAGGCGGACCAGGCGGCGGACCAGGCGGCGTACTCGGCGGCGGACTCGGCGGACCTGGCGGCGGATTCATCCCATTCACCGCCACTAATCACCTTTTCGTGCAGAGACTTCACCTCTTGTACACAGCTTTTAACCTGTTCAATTGCTTTAGCAACTTCTGGGGAGTTATCTGCATCGCAAGTCTTAGCCACTTCTTCAAGAGTTTTTAAATTTTCGTCCATCAAATAGCTGCAAAACTTATGCTTAACGAGAGTTAAGTCTTTGCCTACGGGAATGGCTCGCAAAAACCCTTTAAAAAATACTTGAGCATCCTCTAAAGTCTGGCCTTCGTGCAAAGAATCCTGTAGCCTTGCAAGCCATTCAGGAAGGCCTAACTCTGTTTCATACGATGAATGATCATATTTATCTAGAGTACACCCGACAGCACATCCTTTTTTGCCGTCCCAGCCTTTACCCTGAATTAACTCATCAGCTAATAAGTGGGCATCGGTTCTTGCAATGTATTTGTCTTTGATTGCTTGGTCATCGTGAAAACTTAGCATTTTATTCTCCTTCATCATTCTCTGCCTAGTTTACGCATCTCTCTGACTTCTTTTAAAACATTGTTATAATACTCATCGCAACAATCTTCATAAGCTGTTTTCACAGCCAAAATAAGCTTATCAATCATATCATCACGCTCAGCTATCTCTTGATTACACTCAGCTATCTCAGCAGCATGAGCTTTCTCTCTTCTTTCTAGTGCTCTTTCAAGTTCACTCATCACTCACCCTCTCTAATATTAGTTACTCTTTGGTTAACCCTGTCTGGGGTTAGTCAGCTCCCCAGGAGTTTATACAGTTAACCACTCGTGTCGTAATTATTATTGTCGTGAGCCAGCGAGCTATCCTCTGATATTGACATCACAAATGTTCCAAAGGAAGCCTTTTTGTGTTCTCGATAGAAAGTCATTTCAGGATAGCTATTTAATGTAGCTTTATCCTCATCACCCTCCATAGCTGAGATCAAGCTTTCTTTTAAATCATCGGGGAGTTCGTTAATATTTTCCATCTTAGCTGGATCTATTCCGTATGAGTAATAATGCTGGCTAATCTGTAAGTACCCTTTCACCATAAACCTCCTCTAAAAAGCGCTCTCCCCGACTGAGCCAGTCGCTACTCTGGCAATGCTGTTACTAAGGCAGTACCTCACGTTCACAGCCCATTATTGTCTTAAGTGCGTGTCTCCAGTGGGCTACCCAGGATATGCCTGGGGAATTACCACAGCTTCCCACGCCGTCAGTCGGTTTGAGCAATATTTTTGTTAAATATATTTTTCATTATCCTGCTTTTTGTTAAATATATTTTATAATATTCTTTATTCTGTATTCCAGTTTGGAATAACTAATCCTCATTAAAAGCGTTATTATACTCAGTTAAAATCTCTTCATACGTCCACGACTCTTTATCCATGTATTTATATGCTCTACGAATCGCTTCCCAAAAACCATCAATCTGCCCTCGATACAACATACCCCTTTGAGCACATTCAAACTCTTCTCTTTCTTCGGGTAGATCAAATTCTAGTGTTGCTCTCATTATTCCATCCAATTATCTAAATAAAACAATTTATCTCCA
>JABAOE010012549.1_pt1 | contig 12513 bp, 10 predicted proteins | sample 7062141 | NCBI WGS metagenome assembly JABAOE01 (sample SAMN14538627, study PRJNA623070) | marine sediment metagenome | biome: marine biome [ENVO:00000428]; feature: marine pelagic biome [ENVO:01000023]; material: deep marine sediment [ENVO:00002113] | place: India: Gulf of Khambhat ...
TAGCCGACTCCGACGTTCTCGAACCGTCTATATTACCGCATTCGTCGCGATCGCCGCTGCGTTTATCTCTTCTTTGGGTCGGCGCCAAGTTCGAGCAGGCGCCGGTAAAGCTCGTTGCGCTTTTCGCCGGTCGCTTCGGCGGCGATTCTTGCGGCATCCCGGGCCGACAACGCCGAGGCGAGCGCTTTGAGCAAAACATCGATGTCGACCGTGACCGGGCCGCTACTCTTCGAGCCTGACACGACGAGAACGAACTCGCCCTTCTTGGCGATGGCCCCTCGCCCGATCATCGAGCACAGCTCACCAAGAGAAGCCAATATGCACTGCTCGTGGATTTTTGTGAGCTCGCGACCCATAAATGCCTGGCGCTCGTCGCCGAAACTTGCGGCGAGATCGTCTAAGCACTCGGCAATGCGGTGCACCGATTCGTAAAGCACGATCGTGCGTGCCTCGTTACGAAGTTCGGAGATACGCGTGCGCCGCGCCTGCGGACGACTCGGCAGGAAACCTTCGAAACAGATGCGATCGGTCGGCAGGCCGGCAACAGACAGTGCGGCGGTCATGGCCGAAGCACCCGGGACCGGCGTAACGATGAGGCCTGCCGCTCTCGCCCTGCTGACGAGTCGGTAGCCAGGATCGCTGACCAACGGCGTTCCCGCATCGCTGATCAAGGCGACCGAATCCCCGCTTTCGAGCCGGCTCAGCAGGACCGGGACAGCCCGTGCCTCGTTATGTTCATGCAAGGCCATTACGGGCGTTTTGATGCCGAAATGCGATAGCAATCGCTTGGAGTGGCGAGTATCCTCGGCGGCGATGAGGTCTGCAGTCTCGAGCGTGTGGCGCGCGCGGGGGCTGAGGTCATCGAGGTTGCCGATCGGCGTTGCCACGATGAACAGGGTGCCGCTCATGATGTATCGGAAAACCTCAAAGTCGCCGGGAATGTTCAGCGTGACAAATTCGCGAATACATCGTGCCCGTGCCGGGCACTTCATTGCAAGGCTCGCCGCCCTGGCGTTGCTGACCGCGACGCTCGCCGGTTGCGAGACGACTGGTTTCGAGAGCCGTGGCAGCCGGGCGGGCGAAGCCCGGGCCGAAAGCCTCGCGCGCAATGGCCAGTACGCCGAAGCCGCCGAGGTCTATACAAACCTTGCCGCACAATCGAGTGGTAGAGAGCGGGACCGGCTAACGCTTCTTGCGGTCGAGAAATGGCTCGATGCCGGTGATGCCGGGCGGGCGGCAAGCGCCTTCGCCACGGTCGCGCCACCGCCGGATGCAGAGATTCGCCGGTTGTGGAATACCGATGCAGCGGCATTGCTCCTGTATCGCGGTGATCCTGACGAAGCCCTCGAGATACTCGAGCCGATGAGCCGGGAATCCCTCTCGCTCAGACATCGACTGCGTGTCGAGGCCCTGCGCGCTGACGCATGGATTCAGCTAGGTGATCCCACGCGGGCCGTGCAGCTGATGACGCAGCGGGAAATCTGGCTGTCGAGTATCCAGGAAGTCGAACAGAATCGCTGGCGGCTCTGGCAGGGACTGATCGTCAGCGACCCACAGACGCTGCGCTCGGCTGCCGAGGTCGCTCTGGATCGCAACGTCAAGGGCTGGCTTCAGCTCGGCTCGCTGGCGGCGTCGACAGGACAGCAGGGCATCGGCTGGGCAAATGGCGCACTGCGCTGGCAAAACAATTTCCCGGACCATCCGGCGATGCGAATTATCAGTCGGCTGCAGCTGCCTGAGCAGATGATTCTCGACTACCCGCGAAACGTTGCGCTGCTATTGCCGCTGTCGGGGCGCACCGCCGCGGCGGGCCGTGCGCTGCAGAACGGGTTTATGGGTGCGTACTTCTCTGCGGTCACCGGTCTCGACGATCCTCAGACGATCCGCGTCTACGACGTCAATGCCGAAGGCGGCTCCACCTCGGCTTATTCAAGAGCAATTCAGGAAGGCGCGGACTTCGTTATCGGCCCGCTGCTGCGCAATCACGTGATCGAGCTGGCCAATAATAGCCTCGTGCCGGTACCCATTCTGACGCTCAATTATTTACCCGAGGACTCACTGCCTCCGCCCGGCCTCTACCAATTTGCGCTGTCACCGGAGGACGAAGCGCGCGCGGCGGCCGAACGTGCGATCGCTGAAGGTCATTCGCAAGCCGTTGCGCTGGTGCCGAGCAGTGACTGGGGACGCAGGGTACTCGACAGCTTTTCAAGCGAATTCGAGGCGCTCGGCGGAACGCTGCTCGATTACCGCCGGTACACGCCGTCGAATCCGGATTTCTCGAATACGATCGAGGAGCTCATGGCGCTGGCGGGCAGTATTCAGCGCTACGAGCGTCTGCGGGCCAACATCGGCGGGCCGCTTCAGTTCGACCCGCGCCGGCGCCAGGACGCCGAGTTCGTATTCCTTGCTGCCGATGCTCCCGCGGGGCGTTTGTTGAAGTCGCAACTCAAGTTCCACTATTCCGGCGATCTGCCGGTTTACTCGACGTCCTCCATATACGCTCTTGATGGTCGCTCGAACGTCGACTTGAACGGCATTCGATTTCCGGATGCGCCGTGGATCATCGAGCCGCAGCATTGGCTTGGGCAGTTGCCGGCGATGTACCGTCAGTACTGGCCTGAGGAGCGAAGGCTGACTCGCCTGCACGCAATGGGCTATGACGCCTACCAACTGGTCGCCGGTATTTTCACGATCGATCTTGACGGCATGCCGGAGATCGATGGCGCAACGGGCCGTCTGTACCTTGACGTCGACGGCCGGGTGCACCGCCGGCTTGCCTGGGCTCAATTCCGACGCGGAGAGGCCGTAGCCTTGCCCGACCCGGAACTTGACGACGAGCCCCTGCTCGAGCCCGCAGGGGATCCGCCCGACCCGCAAGCTGATACAGTTGACGATGAGTCGTGGGCCACAACGACACGCGAACTCTAGGCGCTGCCGCTGAGCGTGAGGCGCTCGACTTTCTACTCGACAAAGGGCTCGTGCGAGTCGCAAATAACTACCGATTTCGCGGCGGCGAGATCGACCTTGTCATGCAGGAAGACGGGTGTCTCGTTTTCATCGAAGTCCGCTGCCGCAGCGCAAAGCGACTTGTGCCGTCGACCCTCACCGTGGATTTCCGCAAGCAAAAAAAACTGTTGCGAACCGCTGCGATGTTTCTGACGCGGCACAGCCGATACGCGAACAGCCCGGTACGATTTGACGTCCTCGGAATCGACATCCATCCGGGCGGCGAGCGAGCGATCGAATGGATCCGCGATGCGTTCCGGCCTCGCGAATCGGCTTATTGAAAGCAGTTTTCTCTGGGGCACAGCGCTTCAATCGGGCGCGCTTCGGCCCGAGGCAACGCTAGCTTCCGATGAGCTTGCGCTCCCAGCCGCGTGCCCCACGGCGTATTTCGTAGGCGGGCCAATACTGATTGTCGAGTTTCAAGGTGATGACGTCGACGGCCCCGTTCCAGGTCACCGTCTTCAGTCGCACTGATGCCTGGTCGTGCTTGTCGCTAACGGCGGCGACGAAAGTCGCCAGATCCGGCGTCGGCGTCTCATCGACTGCAACGATACGCCGACCTGCCCAGAGTCCGTAGCGTGAGGCCGGCGAACCGTAACTGAAAAACGCCACGTAAACACCATAAGGCTCTATACCGCGCTGCGCAGCCATTTCGCGATGCGGATCCTGGAGCAAGGCCCCGGCCCAGGACACGACGCGATCGATGCCGCGACCGCTTAATGCGGCAGTCTCTATCGTCAGGTCGAGTGCCTGGTCGTCGCGCCAGACCGTGACCACTGCCCGCGGTTTTTGTACGGCCCGTTCGACATCTCGGAACGAACTTACAACGTCACCATCGATCGNNNNCGCCGATTCTCAATTTGGCTGCCGCATCGGTGCCGGCAACGATGCGCGTAATACTGAGCGCGCGGCGTCTCGTTGGATTATCGGCCTCCAGTAACGAAAGCCACGTCTCATCGACGCCGATGTTTCGCGCCGCGAACAGTGGCATGAATACGAATTCGGCTTCGAGCGAATAAAAGGGTTCGGCCGCCCGGGCCCTTTCGACGAATTCGGCCACGAGGTCGGCGCCAATGCCCCGGTTGAACTGTGTCAACTCGCCAGCTTGGATAGCAAAACTCGACCAGGTGGCAGCGACGCGGCCTCGTCGATCAACGATGACTCCGTCGACGTCGGTCGGCGCATTGACGAGCGAGACACCCTCGAGATTGGTATCCCGGAAGCGCAGCGTTCGCGACAGCGGCAGAATCAGGGGTTCAACGGCGGACACCGTGCTTTCCTGGTGCACGAGCTGGTGATCCGATTTGATGCCAACCACCCAGACCTTTTCCCCGGCCTCGAGCGGTTGGGTATTGAATTTCGCCTCCTCGATCGGTGTATCGCCGATCAAAGCGGGGTCATAGGAAACGATGGCCAGATTGTGCAGGGGATGCAGCTGTTCGATCTTGGCCTTGACTTCGAGTGAGCCGGCAAAAGTGACGATCACGTCGCCAATTGCGACGGGCACCGTATTTCGATCGACGAGCACGTGGCCACGATCTTTGTCCACGATAAGACCCGTGCCGTAATAATGACGGTCCGCCACACCAGAGACCGTGTACGGCAGGTCGAAGGTAACGACAACGAGCGAAGGCGCAATGGCACGAACCCGTGGATCGTCATAGGCCGTCAGTCGGGTTTTTCCAGCAACCGGCACATTGCGGGCTGGCCCCGGCCCAAGGTCGCGGCAAGGCCAGAGCCCATTGCTGTCATCGCGCGCGCAGCGACGAACCGGGAACCAGACACGATCCATCTCGAATGCCCGAACGGTGACCTGCTGCGGATTATCCATCGTCACGTAGCGCAGCAAAGCACGTTCGCCATCCGCGAGATTGTCGAGCGCGACCTCCAGATCATCGACATTGCCAATGGGCCTGCCGGCGAATTCAGTGATCACGGCGCCGCGCGGAACCGCGGACTTCGACAGCAGGTAGCCGGGGTTGGCGACGTAAACGCCGCGAATCGGCAGGTTGTAGTGCCGGGCCTGCTGGTAGGACAGGTCGTTCACGGTCGCGTCACCGAATTCGAGGAATTCATCAGGGGTGATCGCGTGCAGATCCGTCACCGGCATACTCGCCGTAAGCTCTCTGCCGCCGCGTTCGACAACCAGCTCAATGACGTGGCCGACGTTTGTGTCGAGGACCGCAGCAAGCGGCACGAACTCGGTCACGAGCTCGCCGTTGACGCTCAATAGAATGTCTCCGGGTTCGAGTTCGCCATCTGCCGGCGATCCGGGGATGACCTGGGCGACGCTCAGCATCCCCGTGTTGGCGGGGAAGAGTAAGCGCACCCGACGTTCAGTCGCGTCGCTAAGCCCCAGGCGCCGGAGCTCATCGTAAGCCTTCTGCTCGAACATCGTCTGCAAGGTGCCGCGTGTAACGATCTCTCCCCTTCGGATCAGCTGCAGCGCTCGATGGACACGATCGAGCGGCAAGAAGAAGCTGCTGGCCGCCGAATTATTCGCGCCGGCATTGAGAGCGACCACTTCACCGGCAATGTTGACGACGGGGGAACCCGACGAACCGCCTGAAGTACCCGAGGCGGCCTGCAGGTAGTAGGTATTGAAATCGTTGTACTTGCCGCGACCATAATCCGGCGCTTCACGATCGAGCCGCGCAATCGTGCCTGCGAGAATCGACAACTGCTCGCCCGCATCATTGCCGATAACGCGTATCTCGCGCCCTATGCCGGCCGCTTCGGGCACGAGCGGCAGCTCGGCAGGCTTGATGAAGTGCAGCTCAGCCGGGTCGTACTGAAAAAAACCAAAATCGTGCACCGGATCGCGATACACCGGCGTCAGCCTAACTTCCTCGTTATTCCTGAAGATCGCCTCCGCAACGACAGGCCCTGGCGTGACGACGTGCCGATTGGTCAGGATCAGTCCGCGCTCGGCGTCGACGACAAATCCGCTGGCCTGGCTAGAGGAATTCCATTCCGTATCGAAGGCTCGCGTGCTGTCGACCCGAATCGAGACGACGCCTGAGGCTATCTTCTCGAGGGTCTCGGTCCATGCCGTGTTCTCGTTGGCGAGTGCAAAGCTCGACAGCGGCAGCAGAAGGACCATCAGCAAGCCCTGCCTGTTTGTTGAGCCAACAAATTTCTGAGCGAGAAACCGCATGCTTATCTGGACCCGTCGCAGTCCGGGCGGTTCCGTCCGCATCGTCCCAAACGGTCATGTTTTGCCTTCATGCCTGCAAGCTTCTTACGCAGCAATCAAGCGACATCGTCAAACCGGTAGCGCACATCGAGCTGACGTGCAGCCTTGACGTCGTCGAGCCGACGAACGGGCAGCGTGTGCGGGGCTTGCTTGAAGCTCTCGCCGTGCTCTTTGGCCTGCCGGGCAACATCGATCATTGCCTCGACGAAACCATCGAGGGTCTCCTTGCTCTCGGTCTCGGTAGGCTCAATGAGCAGGCACTCCGGGACGAGCAGCGGGAAATAGGTGGTCGGCGCATGGTAATTACGATCGAGCAGCGCCTTGGCGAGATCCATTGCTGTCAGGCCAATCGACTTCGCCTCGTGGCGAAGCGTGATGATGAATTCATGGCTTGCTCGCCTATCCGGATATGCGAGCTCGAATCCCGCCTGTCGCAGCCGCGCCTGGAGATAATTCGCGTTGAGCGTCGCAAATTCGGCAATGCGTTGCATCCCTTGGCGGCCGACCAGGCGCATGTAGACGTATGCTCGGAGCAAGACACCAGCATTGCCCATGAAGCCGGAGAGACGCCCGATCGTCTGCGGAATATCTTCTTCGGTGAGCCAGCCGTAAACGTCACCCTGGTCTTCTGTGGCCTTGCCGACGATCGGTACCGGCATGAACGGCAGCAGACTCTCGGCAACACCGATCGCGCCCGAGCCCGGCCCTCCGCCGCCGTGCGGCGTCGAAAACGTTTTGTGCAGGTTCATGTGAATGACATCGAAACCCATGTCTCCCGGTCTGACCTTGCCGCAAATCGCATTGAGGTTCGCGCCGTCATAGTAGAGCAAGCCGCCGGCGTCCCTGACGACCCGCTCGACTTCGACGATCTCCCGCTCGAAAACCCCGAGCGTAGACGGATTGGTCAGCATGATCCCCGCCGTTCGCGGACCGACGACGGCCTTGAGGGCCTCGACGTCGATATCGCCGTCGGGCTTGGTCGGGATTTCCCTGCTGATACAACCGCACATCGTGGCCGTCGCCGGATTCGTACCGTGCGCCGCATCGGGGACGATGATTTCATTCCTGTCGTGGTCGCCGCGGGCCTCGTGATAGGCACGGATCATCGCGACGCCGGCCAGTTCGCCCTGCGCTCCCGCCATCGGCGTCAAGGATACGCCCTGCATACCGGTTACGGCCTTGAGCATCTCCTGCAGTTCGTGCATGCAGCGCAGGAATCCCTGGGCGTGGCTGACAGGACCGAGAGGGTGCCGGCCACGAAACTCGGGCAGCAACGCGAGCGCATTACAGACTCTCGGGTTGTATTTCATCGTGCAGGAACCGAGCGGATAAAACTGCGTGTCGATCGAGAAGTTCGTCTGCGACAGGCGCGTGTAGTGCCTGACGACCTGCAGTTCGGAGACCTCGGGTAACCGGGCGCGGTCGCGGCGCAGAAATACTTTCGGTATGTCGCTGCCGGGCACTTCGGCCGGTGCCTGAGCAAAGGCCCGGCGCCCCGCACGAGATTTTTCGAAAATGAGTTCTGCCACCATGAACCCCCAGTCAGTCCTCGTCGAGCCGCAGACCCAGCGAACGTAGCGCCGATCGATAATTCGGCTCCGTAGCGATGTCCTCGATATGTTCGTTGTAGACCACGGTGTTGTTTTCATCGAGCACGACGACTGCGCGCGCGAACATACCTGCAAGCGGTCCCTGCGTGATCTCGACACCGTAGTTCTTGCCGAAGCCGGCGTGACGAATTGCGGAAAGACCGACAACGTGTTGCAAATCGTGCTGTCTGGCGAAACGCGCGTGCGCAAACGGAAGATCGTAGGAAACCATGAGCATCGCGACATTTTCGACGCGGTCACCAAAGCTGTCGAACTCTATAACCGACTTGGCACAGACCTCCGTATCGATGCTGACGAAGATGTTCATCAGCTTGCGCTTCCCCATCCAGTTTGCGAGCGACACGTTTTGCAGATCGGTGTTGACGAGCGACACGTCGGGAGCGCGACTACCGAGCGCCGGCAATTCTCCGGCCGTATGGTAAACCGCATTTTCGTATTTGATGATCGCCATGCTGGACTTAGCTCTTGGCGTCAGACTCGCCACTCATTATTTCGCCAAGCGCATCGACATACAGCGCGAGGTCCGCCTCGCTTCGCGTCTCTGTGGCACAGACGAGCAGCGCATTAGCGAGATCCGGGTACACGAGGCCGAGATCGAAGCCGCCGAGAATGTCCCTTTCGGCCAGCGCCGCGAGCACAGGCGCAACAGGCCGATCGAGTTTAAGCGCCACCTCGTGAAAGTGTGGCCCATCGAACAACCGACTGACGCCGTCGATCGTACTGAGGCCCGAGGCAAGTCGATGAGTATTCGCGTAGGACTGCATCGCGACGTTTCGCAAGCCGTCGAAGCCGAGCAAAGCCATGTAAATCGTCGCTGCCGTCACCATTAATCCCTGGTTCGTGCAGATATTAGACGTCGCCTTCGAGCGCCGGATATGCTGCTCACGGGCCTGCAACGTAAGAGCGAATCCGCTCTTGCCGTCGAGGTCGGTCGTTCGCCCGACGATGCGCCCGGGCATCTGCCTGACGTATTGCTGCTTGCAGGTCATGAAGCCGAAATACGGACCTCCCGACGACAGCGGGACGCCGAGCGGCTGGCCCTCGCCAATCGCAATATCAGCCCCGGTCTCGCCCCAGCAGCCGGGCGACGCCAGCAAGGCGAGCGATGTCGGATTGACGATGCCTATCAGCAGGGCATCCTGGGCATGCGCCCAGTCCGTCAGCCTGTCGACATCTTCGAGTGTTCCCAGGAATGACGGCTGCTGGATGACGACGGCAACCGCGTCTTCGCCGCCCTCGGGCATTTCCGCCACGTTGCCGCTCGCAAAGTCCATCGACAAACGCTCGAATTCGATGCCCTGGGTACCCGCGATGGCGCGAGCCACCTGCTCGTACACCGGGTTGACTCCCGGAGCAAGCAGGACTCTACGGGATTTCGATTTACGGTTGCCCCGCACGGCCATGAGCACGGCTTCGGCCAACGCCGATGCGCCGTCATAAAGCGAGGCATTGCTGACATCGAGCCCGGTCAGCTCGGTAATCATGGTCTGGTATTCGTAAATTGTCTGCAGCGTGCCCTGACTTGCCTCGGCCTGATACGGCGTATACGCACTGTAGAATTCGCCCCGTGTCGCGATATCCCAAACGGCTTGGGGAATGTGGTGCTCGTAGGCCCCGGCACCGATAAAACACAGCGGCATCCCGTCACAGCCTGCGCGCTCGCGCATTAGCCGCGTGATCTCCATCTCATTGACCGCCTCGGGCATGGCGTCTAGCGACCCGATACGAAGGCTCGGCGGTATCTCGTCGAACAGGTCCTCAAGTTGCTCGACACCAATTGCCTCGAGCATTTCCTGGGTATCTGCCGGCGTGTGCGGTATGAACGGCATGCCAACCCCTCACTCGGCCTCTTCGTCGAGGAGTCGCTGATACGCGTCGGGGTCCAACAGGCTAGCCTCGTCAAAAGTTCCGCTCGGCTGCAAGCGCACGATCCAGCCCTCTCCATAAGGGTCGGTGTTGATTTTCTCGGGATCGTCAGCCAGGGATTCGTTTATTGCGATGACGGTGCCGTCGATCGGGGCATACACATCGGACGCCGCTTTAACGGACTCGACGACAGCCATGTCCCCGCCGCTTTCCACTTCCGCGTCGACTTCTGGCAATTCGACGTAAACGAGATCGCCGAGTGCAGCCTGTGCGTGATCGGAAATGCCCACCGTAACGCTGCCATCGTCTTCGCGGCGCAACCACTCATGCTCACTGGTAAAAAGCAGGTCTCCCGGTAATTCACTCATCGTTTCATTCTCCCGTTTCGGATAGCTCGAGTTCGATTCGGGCTTTGCCCTGACGAACGAACGGCGTCTTGACGATACGCACATCGAGCAGTTTGCCACGCACTTCGACCTTGGCGCGATCATAGTCGCCAGCCGGTAGCCGCGCGAGCGCAATCGATCGGTTAAGCGTCGGTGAAAATCCGCCGCTCGTGATTTCGCCGTCACCCCGGCCTTCAACGACCACGCGCTGGTGCCGGCGCAATACGCCCTTATCCTCTAGCAACAAGCCGACAAAGCGCCTGCGCTCGGGATTCGCCCTGATCTGCTCGAGCGCGCGCCGGCCGACGAATGCGCGACCCGAAGGCTCCCAGGCAACTGTCCAGCCAAGACCGGCTTCGAGCGGCGATACGGTCTCATCCATATCCGCACCGTAGAGATTCATGGCCGCCTCGAGTCGGAGCGAGTCGCGAGCTCCCAGGCCACAGGGCTTGATACCTGCAGCCAGCAGGCAGTCCCAGAGGGGGACGGCTCGCTCTGCGGGAGTCACGATCTCGAATCCATCTTCCCCGGTGTAGCCCGTCCGGGCGATGAACAGCTCGCCGGCTTGCACTGCAAAGAACGGTTTCAAAGCCAGGGCTCGCTCCCGCCACGCCACATCGACACAGGCGCTCGCAAGATCACGTGCTTGAGGGCCCTGCGCGGCCAGCATCGCCAACTCGGGTTGCTCTTCGACAGTAACCGCAAACGGAGCGGCTTTTTCTTTGACCCACGCAATTACTTTTGCCCGCGTCGTGGCATTGACGATCATGCGGAACAGCATGTCATCAAGATAGTAGACGATCAGGTCATCGATGATGCCGCCCGCATCGTTCAGCATGCAGGTATACAGAGCCTGGCCAGCTGCTTTCAGCTTATCGACATCGTTGGCCAGGAGGTGGCGCAAGAAGTCACGGGCGTCCTCGCCGCGAACATCGATGACAGTCATGTGCGAGACGTCGAACACGCCCGCGCGGCTGCGGACAGCGTGGTGCTCTTCTTTCTGCGATCCATAGTGCAGTGGCATATCCCAGCCGCCGAAATCCACGATCCGCGCGCCGGCCTCTACGTGCCTGTCATAAATCGGTGTCTTCGCACCCATGTCATTTCGATTCGTTTGCCCAATAAAAAAGCGACAGACCCCGTAGTCTGCCGCCCCTCTGTCCTCGAAAACCTGAGAGATCAATGGCGCCAGCCATGTTCCCCTTCGGTGGACCGTTGCCGCGGCCGCTCTCCAGAGTCGATCAGCGTACCCGGTCCTTCTGCCTGAGCGTTTCCGGGCTAGTTGCGCCTTCGGCGCCCCTCGCTTATGAGGGGTCTCTTCCAGGTAAGCTATCGATCGATGCCCGGCATCATAGCCAAAGGAATCTGAGGTTGCCAGCCGCAGTTGCTGAAGAGACAATGCCGGTTTCCCACACCGCGAGAAAAATATGCGCCGACTGACTGCGCTACTCTTTTTATCGACCTTGACCGCCGCACCGCCGATATTTGCAACACCTGCCGACGAGTTTTCCGCCTTGCTCAATGAGGTCTGGGAGTGGCAACTCGAAAACTTCCCGATGTTCGCCTCGCAGCTAGGTGATAAGCGTTTCAACGACCAATGGGCGGACAGGAGTCTGGCCGCGATCGAGAAGCGGCACGGAGAGATCCGCGGTTTTCTTCGTCGCCTGTATGCGATCGATCGTGAGGGCCTGAGCGAGTCAGGTCAGCTCAATTACGAACTTTTTCGTCGCGAACTACAAAACGACGTCGACGGTTTCGGCTTCAGGGGTTGGCTTTTACCGTTCGATCATCGGGGCGGCATCCAGAATCTGGAGAATAACGTCAACTATCTCGACTTCCAGTCGGTGAAAGACTTCGATGACTGGCTTTCGCGGCTCGCCGCCATCGAGGTGCTGATCGATCGGACCATCGACCTCGCCGAGAAGGGACGCAGGGAAGGATTCGTGGCGTCGCGGGAACTCATGAGCCGGGTTCCCAAGCAGATCGATCTGCAGATCGTCGATGAGCCGAAGCAGAGCCCTTACTTCCGCCTTTTCGCCACTCTGCCTGAGTCGATCGACCCGCGGGATCAGGAACGCCTGCGCCGGGCGGCTCGAGCTGTCATTCGCGACTCCATTGTCCCGGCCTACCGCCGGCTCGCACGTTACTTCAACGATACGTATCTGCCTGCCTGCCGTGCGGGCACCGGCTTATCGGAGCTGCCGAATGGCGAAGCCTGGTACGAATTTCTCGCCAGGATTTACACGACCACTCGCATGACGCCCGACGACATCCATCGCCTCGGCCTCGACGAGGTGCGGCGGCTTCGCAGCGAGATGGACGACGTCATCGCCGAGATCGAATTTTCCGGTGATTTCGCGGCATTTATCGAGTACCTGCGTAAGGACCCTCAGTTTTACTTCGAGGATCCCGACGAGCTATACGAAGCCTATCTGGCGACGAGCAAACG
>JABAOE010002127.1_pt1 | contig 12510 bp, 9 predicted proteins | sample 7062141 | NCBI WGS metagenome assembly JABAOE01 (sample SAMN14538627, study PRJNA623070) | marine sediment metagenome | biome: marine biome [ENVO:00000428]; feature: marine pelagic biome [ENVO:01000023]; material: deep marine sediment [ENVO:00002113] | place: India: Gulf of Khambhat ...
GAACTTCCGGACCTTGATCTCACCCGTGAACTGTTCCGTGACCTTGAAGTTGTCCGTCTTCGTGTACCGGTTCGACGGCACGAAGCCCGGATCCGGATCCGCACAGAAGTCGTAGCACGGATGTGGACGGATCCGACCCGTCTTCTGGCCGGGGACGAGGTTCAGGTCGGCGCCCTTGACGTCGATGTACGCCGCGAGCGGGGTCATCCACGCCTTGTAGACTCCGCCGGGATTGGGCGTCGTGCCGTACGGCATCATCTGCACGACGATCGCGCCCGCGTCGCCGCCGTGGTCGACGTCGATGTTCGTGTCGTGGCGGCCCAGGCCGTCGATGTCGGGCGTCGTCGCGTTGTCGCCGGCCTCGCCCTCGTCGGCATCGGGCACCGCGCACGGCTCGCCGATGTACTGGGCGTCCTGACCCCTCGCGTCCGTGTTGACCCAGGTGTCGCCGTCCGCTCCGGTGAACGGGGAGACGGCCGGGTCATCCGCAGGCACTCGGCGCACGATCACCCCGTCGGCGCTGATCTCGACGATCCGGCAGCGAGCCGGGTCACGGGAGAGCAGCAGCTTGCCCGGTGGATCCGTGATCTGGAAGACGTAGAAGCCCGCGTCGAGTCCGGCTGCCGTCGCCGGGGCGTTGTTGGGCGGGCCGCCGTCCAGGTAGACCTCGCGCTTGAAGTCGTAGTGGACGTTCTCGTTGACGATGCTACCGTCGGGGGTCGTGGTGAAGATCGCACCCGAGCCACCACCGGCCGGGGGGGACTGGACCGCGAAGTGCGGCGCGACGTCGATGTCCGGAGAGACCGGAGATTCGGTCGCTTCGCCGCAGCTCCAAAGCAAGAGCGCGGCCACCGCGACGACCCACGGCGTTCGCCCGAGGGAAGTGCGCAGCATGGGAGACTGCTCCTTGTGTGGGGGGATATGTGCCATGAGACAGCACAATCAACCTAGGCGGGAGCCGTTATCGCCCCGTTATCTCTCCGAGGCCGCTCGCCCGCTCCAGCGCACGGCGGGCGGGAGCTCTCGATCCGGAACGGGACGCGCGACCTGGTCGGCGTCCGCGTGAGCGCGGGTCGTTCTTTCGGATCGGGCCGCCGGGACGTACTGATGTCCGGGGCCGGCATCCGGGGGACGGAGGCCCCGGCACGACGCGAACCCCGACGACGAGGAGTGCACGATGCCTGTGTCGAGCAGGGCTGATCGGCTTGGCGCCCACCCGTGGAAAGCCCTGATCCCCCGGCTTCGCGCTTTCGTGGAGACCGTCCTGATCTCGGGCAGGCCCCGGCTCGTCGCGGCCGCCCTCCTCGTCGGCTGCGCCCCGGCGTCCGCTCAGTCACTGCCGCCACTGCCGGACAGCTCGTCGATTCGGATATGGGCTCCCAGCGCCGACTTGAAGTCCGAGCGGGCGACCTTTCTCGAGTGGCGGGCGTCGTCCCTGGGGGCGATTCATGCCGAGAGCGGTGACAGCCTGGACCTGGCTTTCGCTTCGGTCACGCGAGTGGACCTGCTGCAGGGAAAGAACGTCGGGCTGGGGGTCTTGATGGGAGCGTCGATCGGCGCAACGGTCGGCGGGCTGGTCGGCCTTCTCGTCGGAAACAGCGCGGTGTCCGGCTGTTCGGGATTCCTCTGTGAGCTCGATGCCCTCAACTACATGGCGGTGGGAATGGGGATCGGAGCGGTGCCCGGAATCGCCATCGGCGCGGCGGCTCCACCGGATCGTTGGGTTCGGCAGCCCCTGCCCCCGGAGATGGGCTTTCCCAGGCCCGGGCCGGATTATTCCATGATCGTCTCCGTTTCGGCCCTGCTTCTGGCGATCGTCTTGATGGGCGGGTCGTAGTCAGCGGAAAGCCACGGGACGAGGGGGGCGCACCGGGATGGACCCGAGCAGCAGGCCGCATGGCAGCGGACCGCCGAATCTCTGAGCATGGAGTGGCCGTCCCGGTCGCGCGCACCGAGGGCGGCCTCCTGGTGCGCCCCGACGACGCCGCGTCCGGTCAGCGATATCGATGCCCGGGCTGCGGGGCCGACGTCGTGCTGCGCAGCGGCAAGCTCCGTCGTCCGCACTTCGCTCACCGCCGCGGCGAAGGTTGCTCCACGGAGAGCACCCTCCACAGAGCCGCCAAGCAGCTGGTCGTTCAGGTCATCGCCGAGTGGAAGGCACGGCAGGGCCCCCGCCCGTGCGTCTCACGGCCGTGCCCCGTGTTCTCCTGCGACGGGGGCATCGTCCAGGACATTCCGGAGGATGTCACCCACGCCGTCGCCGAGGTCCGCCTCGACCGAGGCCCCGTCGCCGACGTCGTGCTCTATCGTGGCGACATTCCCTCCGCCGCGATCGAGATCCTCGTGACCCACGCCGTGGATCCGGTCAAGGCCGAGCGCATCGCGATCCCCTGGGTCGAGCTTCGCGCCGTGGATCTTCTCGAACGACCGTATTGGTGGGTGGCCGCGCAAGACGGACTCGAGCCCTTCGTCTGTCCCACCTGCTCCGCGCGCCGCGCCGACGCGTCCCGACGATTGCACGAGATCCAAGGTCGGGCGAAGCGGGTCGCTCGACGGATCGGGGCGCGGCTGCCGCCGAGCCCTCCGTACCACTACGCCCCGCACGCCTGCTGGCGCTGCGCGTCGGAGATGGTCGTGTACCTGTGGCCGGGGGGCGGTGATCACGGCCAGCGGCGCCCGCCCGCCCCGATCCCGGTCACCGTGCAGCACCGCGTGACCGAGGGTGCCGGCAACTATTGGGCGAACTGCTGTCCGCGCTGCTCCGCCGTGCAGGGCGACTACCACCTGGCTCGCGACAACGAGCCGTACGCGCTCGTGCGCGAGCTCTCCCGGGACGTGGACGCCTAGTGGCCCGTGCGGGCCACTAGGCTCGCACGATCACGCCGCGACCCCCGACGCCTGCGGTGCGAGGAACGCCCGGTCAGTCGCTGCGGATGGACCTGAGGGGGTCCGCCCGCAAGGCGCGCCGGACCGGCACGAGGGCCGACAGCGCGGCCGCGCTCAGAAGGAGGAGGGCCGGTACGGCCAGGCTCAACGGGTCTCGGCTCCGCACGCCCGGGATCATCCCTTCGAGGAGCGCTCTGACCCAGGCAGAGGCCACGAGCCCGATGGCCACGCCCGCCACGGCGACACCCAGGCTCGAGCGCAGGACCATGCGGACGATGTCCGACGCGGCGGCGCCCAGCGCCATGCGGATCCCCATCTCGCGGACCCGCTGCCCCACCGCGTACGAGACGACGGCGTAGACTCCCACGGCCGACAGCGCGAGCGCGGCCAGGGCGAAGGCGAGCAGGACGAGGGCCTGGAAGCGCGGCCCGACCAGCGCGCGCGCTTCGGCCCGCTCGAGGGTCTGGGGGGTCCCCAGAGCGAGATCGGGGTCCAGGCCCTGGAGGGTCTCGGTCACGATCCCGGCCGACTCGGCCGGATCGCCCCGTGTCCGGATCAGGAAGAAGGTGGCGGGACGGCCGAGCTGGCGATTCGACCAGTAGATCTCGGGTCGCGGCGGCGCGCCCGGCGTCATCGGCGGGACGTCGGCGACGACGCCGACCACCCGGAGCTCCAGGCCGAGCTCGGGCAGGACCACCGTGCGCCCGAGGACGTCGCCCTCGAGGCCGGCCGTGCGTGCGAGCGCCTCGTTCACGACCGCGGCCGGGGCGGCCCGCGCGTCGTCGTCCTCGGTGATCTCGCGCCCTCTCACGACCGGCAGGCCCAGGGCGGAGAAGTAGGCGGGGCCCACGTCGTACCAGGCCACGGACGGCAGCACCTCCCGCTCCTCCATCCCGGCCACCCGGTACGAGGTCGCGCCGTCCCCGCCCCCGAAGAGGGGGCCGGCGGATGCCGTGGCGACGGCGTCGATTCCGGGGGCGTCGCGCAACTCCTCCTCCGCGGTGCGCCAGAACTCGGTGAAGGCGGCGCGGGTCGGGTATGCTCCCATGTCGACGAAGGCGCTCACCGCGAGCAGGCCGGCCCGGTCGAAGCCGGGCTCCCATTCCAGATAGCCGGCGAAGGTCCGCGTCAGCAGCGCGGCCGCGGTCAGCAGCACCGTGGCCAGCGCCAGCTCCGCCATGACGAGCCCCGAGCGCAGGCCCGTGGCCTGTCGCGAGGCTCCGACCCTCCCTCCGCTCCTCAGCGCCTCGCCCAGGCTCCAACGCGTCACGCGGGCCGCCGGAAGCAGGGCGAAGACGAGCGTCGCGCCCACGGCGATGAAGGCGGAGAAGACCAGGATGCGCGCGTCGAGCGCGACCTCGTCCAGGCGCGGGATCTCGGGGGGAGCCAGCGCGACGAGGAGCCGCGTCGCGCCCGAAGCGAGCACGAGCGCCAGCGCCGCGGCGAGGGCCGTCAGGACGAGGCTCTCGGTCAGGATGCCCGCCACCAGACGCCGTCGATCCGCGCCGAGCGTCGCGCGCAGCGCCAGCTCGCGGCGCCGGTCCATCCCGCGGGCCAGCAGCAGGTTGGCCACGTTCGCGCACACGATCAGGAGGAGCAGGCCCGCGGCTCCGAGGAAGGCCATCAGGACCGGACGGGTATCGCCCACCACGGCGCTCAGGAGGGGCTCGACCCGGAGACGCCACTCGTCGTCGACCTCTTCGTGCGCGCGACCGATCGCGGCGTACAGAGAGGTGAGCTGCGCCGACGCGGCCGGCAGCGACGCGCCGTCGGCCAGGCGGCCGATCGCCCGGAAGCCGCGCCAGCCGCGCACCTCGGGGTCGAGCGGGTCGAAATGGGGCGGCTTCCACAGCTCGATCCGGTCCAGGTCGAAGGGAAGGTCCAGCCCGCGAGGGAGCACCCCGATCACGTCGTACGCCTCGCCGTCGAGACGCACCGAGCTGCCCACGATCGAGGGGCTGGCGCCGTAGCGTGTGGTCCAGAAGGCGTGGCTCAGCAGGACGACGCGGTCCCGGCCGGGCCCTACCTCCTCGTCGCGGAAGATCCTGCCGACGTCCGGGCGGACCTCGAGGGCCCGCAGGAAGCCGGCGGTGGCCAGTCCTCCGCGCACGCCGCGCGTTCCCTCGGAGTCGCTCAGGCTGAACGGCCAGCCACGCCCGATGCCGAGGTCGGACAGGGTCGTGGCCTGGCGGCGGAAATCCTCCGTGTTGCCCGGCGAGGCGATGCAGGAGCCCTGGAGGCGCGCGTGGTCCTCGCAGACGACCACGAGGCGCTCGGATCCGGGGAGGCCGAGCGGGCGGAAGACGATTCCGTCCACGACGGTGAAGATGGCCGTGGCGGCCGTGAGGCCGATCGCGAGGATCAGAAGTGCGGGCAAGGCGAAGCCGGGGGCACGGGCCAGGGCCCGCGTCGCGTGGCGGAGCTCCCGCGCGAGGCTCCTCACCGGACCGTCGCCGCCGGATCTCACGACCCCCGGCGAGCGCTGCGGGGCGCTCGCCGAGCGGCCGTCGCTCCAACCCCGGCCGAGCAGGCCGTCTCGGGTCGCGAACAGCCAGATCCCGAGCGCCTGGCGGAGGTGCCAGCGCGAGGCGCGCGCCTCGCCGTGGCGGGCCCGCCGCCGATCCCGCTCCTGTCGCAGGTCGCCCCGGATGGCGTCGCCGGTCGGCCCGTCCGGGAGCGCCCGATCCAGAATCCGCTCGGCCCACCCTCGGCGGCTCAACGCGAGCCTCCGTCGAGGACGCCCTCGATCCCCTCCCAGAGCGTGAGGAGCGCCTGGCGCCGGTGCCGCAACGCCTCGAGGCCCGCGTCGGTCAGCGCGAAGAGACGGCGGATGTGACCGCCGCGATCCTCGCCGGGCTCCTCCGGGGTCCAGCGAACCAGCCCCTTGGCCTCGAGGCGGTTGAGCGCGGAGTACAGAGCCCCGCGCGTCACGCCCCGACCCACCGTCGCGTCGAGCGCCCGGGCGATCGCCGGCCCGAACGCGTCGTCGCCCAGCCGAAGGATCACCAGCAGCACGAGCTGCTCGAACTCGCCCATCCCCGATCGACCGCCCATCAGCCACGCCCCAATGAGTCTACATTGTAGACAAAGTATACCCCGACGGGGCGGCCTTGGGAATGGGTGGGGGTGGTGACGTTCCGTACCGCGTCACCCACGGGCGCCACGGAGCGGCGGGCTCGATCGCCCCTGCCGCCCCGACTCGCGAGATCGGCCCGCGCCCTCGCGCGCAGCCGCCCCGATGTGGCACATTCGTGCCTCGAACCGTGAGCCTCCACCAGGACGGCATCCCCATGATCTCCCGAATCGGCTTGGCGGCCGCCGCCACCGTCACGCTCCTCCTCTCCACGACCGCCGTGACCGCGCAAGCGAGCGACCCCGCGCCCCTCGAGACCGTACGCAACTTCCAGATCGTCTCGGACCGGCTCGCCTCGTCCGGCCAGATCGGCTACGACCAGGTCTCGCTGATCCGGGACGCGGGCTACGACGTCGTGGTCAACCTGGCGGTGGCCGACGAGGAGCGGAACGCCCGGGAGGGGTTCGTGGTCGCGCAGGCCGGCCTCACCTACGTGCACATCCCGGTCCTGTGGGAGCGGCCCACGCTCGACGACCTCGAGATGTTCTTCGACGTGATGCGGGCCAACGAGGGCCGGAGGGTGTACGTGCACTGCTTCGCGAACATGCGCGCCTCGGCCTTCGTCTACCTGTACCGGACGCTGGTGCAGGGCGTGCCCGAGGCCGAGGCGCGCGCGACGATGAACGAGGTGTGGGATCCGGGCGAGCTCGAGCAGTGGGCCGGGCTGATCGAGCGGGCGCAGGCGGAGTACGGGGAGCGCCGCTGAGCGCTCCCCGCCCCAGGAGCCGGAGGCCCGTCCGGACGCCCGGTCCCGGCCGGGCCCCTAGCTTCCCGAGCCGGCGCCGCCGTCGTCGCGCTCACGCCGCACCCGGGACAGGATGTCCAGCGTGCTCATCTTCGAGCGCGACGCCTTGTACGAGCGGTGCGCCATGTACTTGCGCTCCGCGGACATGAAGGCGCCCGCGGACATCAGGTCCGCCATCAGGCTCAGATCCTGCGCCTCCTCCGTCGCCCGCTCGTCGTCCGCGAGCTCGAGCAGCCGGCGCGCGGCGCTCCTGAGCTTCGCGGCGCCGACGTCGGGCTGGTCCAGGCGCTCGTCCTCGAGCGCCTCCGTCCGTGCGGCGGCCGCCTCCAGGTAGAGCAGGACCAGCCGGACCTCCGGCTCGACGACGGGCCCCGCGGCGGGCGAGAAGGAGACGGGCAGGGAGATCTCGCGCCGCTCCATCCCTCCCTGCGGCGTGACCACGTCGCCGGCGAGTCGCAGCGTGGCGAGCGGGACCGGGTCCGCGTCGGAGGCGCGTGCCCCGAGCTCGATCAGGAGCTGCTTGGGCTCGCTCGCGTAGAGGTCGCCGAGCCGAAGCCGCATGCCCCGGTCGACGTTCTCCCGGGGGTAGGAGTGGTGGACGGCGACGAGCTCCACGTCGCGCTCCACCTCGAGGTCGACCGTGAGGTTCTGCGCCGAGAGGGCGAGCAGCTCGTCGAGCTCGGAGCGGAAGACGACCTCCGCCTGGTCGGGGTGCTCGATGTAGTGCGTGTTGCCCCCGCCCGCGTCCGCGAGCCGCTCGAGGAGGAGCTCGTCGAAGTCGCGACCGAAGCCGATCGTCGAGGTCGTCACGCCGTTCGCCCGGGCCTGGCCGAAGAGGCGGGCGAGCTGATCGTGGTCGGTGATGCCCTGGTTGGCGAGGCCGTCGGTCATCAGAACGATGCGGTTCGTGCGGTCGGCACCCTCGAAGCGCTGGATCTGCGTCCGCCCCTCGAGCCATCCGGCGCTGAGGTTGGTCATGCCCCTCGTGCCGATGCCCCGGATCGCGGTGCCGAGGTTGGTCTGGGTGCCGCGCGGCGCCGCGCGGGCCGTCACCTGAACGTCGCTCGCGAAGGTCACCACGCTGGTCGTGTCGTCGGGGTGGACCTTGGCGAGCAGCTGCTCGGCGGCGTGCTTGGCGTGGTGGAGCTTGGCGCCCGCCATCGATCCCGAGCAGTCGAGGACGACCGACAGGTTGAGGGGCACGCGGCCGCCTGCGTCGGGGGCCGTGCCGTCGACGCGGAGCAGGGCCCGCACCACGTGGCGGGAGGGATCCGAGGTGGGCTCGTGATCGAGCAGGATGCTGGCCTTCATCGCGGGCCTCCGAGTCCGGGGTTCGTTCGTTCGGTCGGGTCGAAGCCGGCGCGCTGGCGGATGGCCCGCGCGGAGCTTAGGTTGACGGTGTCAAGTGGTTCGGCAGCAAAGGTAGGCCGTCAGGTTGACACTGTCAACCACGCGGTCCGCCCTGCCGATGGGGACGCCCACGATCCACGAAGGACGCGCATATCGCATGGAGCCGCCGCCGGGAGGCGCGCGCGAGGAGCTGCGGCAGCTCCTGATCGACGCCGGCCTGAGCATCCTCGACGACCCCGACACGCCGCTCGAGCTGCGCAAGGTGGCCGAGCTGGCGGGGAAGAGCCGCACGGCTCCCTACCTGGTCTTCGGCAAGGAGAGCGAGGGTGGCGGGGTGCTCGGGCTGCGCATGGCCGTCGCGGCCGAGGGCGCGCGGATGATGGCCGAGCGCCTCGGGGAGGCCGAGCGCTCGTCCGCCGATCCGCTGGTCGCCTTCCAGCGGGTCGCGCGCGCCTTCCTGGGGTTCGTGACCGAGCACCCCCGCCTCTTCCGCCTGATGTTCGGGCCGGAGATCGGCGTCTCCGGCGCCCTGCCCGCGCGCGAGCTCGCGGACCATCGGGAGTTTCAGAACCTGAGCCGGGAGCGGCTGGCGAGCGAGCGGATCATCCAGCGGGTCATCGCCCGCTGTCAGGCGCTGCGCATCGCACCCCCCGGCGACACCACGCGCTACACGATGATCGCGTGGGCCTCCATGGTCGGCGCGGCCTTCCTCCTCCTGGACGAGGTGCTGGAGGCCGCCGGCGTCCGGACGGAAGTGGACGACGCCGCCAACCTGGTCACCGAGTCGGTCCTCGGGCTCGATCCGCAGCCGCTCGGGGAGGTCACGCACACCTTTCTGCAGGCTCAGGCCAAGAGCGAGCCGGCGCCGCCGGCGCCCGTGGCGTACATGTCCGCGGACGACACGGAGCTCTCGGAACGGCCCGCGGCCGGCGAGCCACCGGCGGCCTCGGACGTCGAGCGCGCCCCGCGCCCGGCCGGGGCCCCCGCCCATGACGAGGCTCCGGGGCGGCCGCTCGGGCGGGAGCGCGCACGCGCCGCGGGTGCCGGCTCCCTCGAGGCCGTCCGTCGCCTCCTACGCCGGGCGCGCCTCGCGGAGGGCGACGAGGAGCTCCGGGCAGGGCCGGCCGGGCCCGCGGAGGGCATCGAGCGCATGGCGCTGGACCGCCCCCGCGCCGAGGGTACGCCGGGCGAGGCGATGTCCCTGTACCCGGGGCTGCGCCGTGCCGCGCATTCCCGCAAGGCCCTCTACGGCGCACGGATCCTGTGGATCGACGACCATCCCGAGAACCTGCGCGCGGAGATCGAGACGCTGCGGGCCTTCCGCGCCGAGGTCGCCACCGCGCGGAGCACCGAGGAGGCCGAGGCGCGTCTGGGCGCCGGCGTCTTCGACGTGATCGTCTCCGACATCGAGCGTGGGGGAGACGCGGAAGCCGGAGTCGCGGCGCTGCCCCGCCTGAGGCGCCGGGCCCCCGACACGCCGGTCGTCTTCTACGTCGCTCGGCTCGACCGCGAGCGTGCCCCCCCCGAAGGCGCGCTCGGCGTCACGAACCGGACGGACGAGCTGCTGCACCTCATCCTCGACGCGCTGGAGCGCCGGGCGTAGCGCGGCCGCCGGGGCGGGTGGGGGCCGGCTACCCCGACCCCACCGGCGCCCAGAAGAGCGTCATGCGATCGAGCTCGACGTCGCTCCGCTCCAGGCCGATCTCGAAGTCCGAGACGTCCCCGGCCACGTCCTTCCACCGCTGCCAGATCTCGTCCAGCTCTTCGGCCAGCTCCTGCTCGAGGCCCTCGATGATCTGCTGCTGATCCTCCGCCTTCTCGACCGCGCCGCGCAGCCGGGCCTCGGCCCGGACGGTCTGGGAGCGCCTCGAGGACATGCCGGACAGGCTGCGGACCCGCCGACGCCCGCCCAGGAACATCGAGAGGACTTCGCCGGCTCCCGACACGAGCTCCTGCTGACGGCGCTGGCCCACGTCGACGTCGAGCTGGTCGACGCGGCGCTCGGCGTCGGCCAGCCGCCTGCGGGCCGTCGCGAGCTTCGCCTCGTAGCGGTCGCGCAGCTTCTCCGCCTCGGCGTCGGCGCGGTCCTCGGCGGCGGCGACGCAGCGCTCCCGAAACGCGGCCTCGGACTCGCCCGGGCGCCCGTGGACCTTCAACGCGTCGTTCTTGAGGAGACGCAGCGTGCGCTCGCGGGTGAGGCTGTCCTCGATCGCCTGCTCGGCCGAGCGGAAGAAGCTCGACTCGTCGAGAGCCGCGTCGCCCAGGACGTAGGTCGCGCCATCAGGCGCCGCCTCCCGGAAGTCCCGGGGATCGTGATCCACGCCCACGGCGGCTTCGGGGTCGACNNCCGAGCGGAAGAAGGCGGGCTCGCCGATCGCCGCGTCCCCCAGGACGTAGGTCGCCCCGTCGGGGGGCTGGTCCAGGAAGTCCCGGGGGTCGTGATCCACGCCCACCGCCGCAGCGGGATCCACCGCGCCGTCGAGCGGGAAGACGACGGCCTCCCACTCCTCTTCGTGGCGAACCGCACCGACGCGCTCGTCGAAGAGCAGCCGCACGCGCACGGCGAGGCCCGGCCGGAGCCGTCGCGCCCCCTGTCCGGCTCCGACCGTCGAGCGCCACTCCGCCGCCGGGTCGAGGTAGCGCACGTCGATTGCCGAGGCGACGGGCGGCGGCACGGGGCTCTCGTCGTCGGCCAGCCCGGGCGAGCGCGGCGTGGCACCTCGATCCGCCGCGCCGGCGTCGGGCCCGAGCCGAAGCAGCTCGGCCCGCGTGAGCGGACCGCGCAGGTACGACATCGCCCACCGCGTCGAGAAGAGCTCCGGGCGCGGCGACCCGGCGCTCTTGAGGAGGAACTGCCGCTTGCCGAGCTGGCCGATGCGCGCGTCCCACGCCGGGACGTCGACCTCGCCGCCGGCCGATCGCAGCCCCTCCACGATGCGCGCCTTGTCGCGCTCGGTCTGCAGGCGGCCGACCATCCAGGTGCCCGCGTTCGACATCAGCTTGTAGTCCAGGTCGATCGGGTTCTGTGTCGCCAGCACCAGGCCCACCCCGTGGGCGCGCGCCTGCTTGTACAGGGTCAGGAGGGGCTTCTTGGTCGGCGGCTCAGCGGTCGGGGGCGCGAAGCCCACGACCTCGTCGGCGTAGAGGAGCGCCTTGAGCTCCGAGGTGCCGGGGAGCCTGCGCATCCAGGTGATGAGCTTCGTGAGGAGCAGCGTCACCACGAAGAGGCGCTCGGACTCCGAGAGGTGGGAGAGGTAGACGATGCTCGCGCGCGGCCGCCCGTCGGGTGCGTACAGCAACCGGCCGACGTCGAGCGGATCTCCGGTCATCCACTCCGCGAACGAGGGCGACGCCATCAGCCCGTTCAGCCGCATCGCCAGCTTCATGCGGTCCTTCTCGGGATAGAAGGCGTCGAGCTCGAACACGCCCAGGCGGCGAAGCGGCGGGCTCTGGATCTGCAGGATGAGCGTCGGAAGGTCCAGGGCGCGGCCCTCCCTCCACCCGTGCTCGACCAGGTTCGAGAGCAGGATGTGCTCGCGGCTCGTCAACGGATCGGCCTCGACGCCCACCATCACGAGGAGACCCGACACCAGCCCCTCGATCTCGTCCCGGATCGTCTCGCCCTCCTCCTCCCACGACCCCTCGGGCGGGCTCAGGTCCCCGACGAGGTCGAGCGGCGTCCCGGCCGTGGATCCGGGGGTCAGGATGCGCATGTCCACGCCCTCGCGGAGCCGGGTCATCCGCTCGGCGTCGATCCCCGCGCCGGCGAGGCCCTCCCGCCAGCGAGCGGCCTGCTCCGCCGCGAGCTCCGCGGTCGTCACGCCGCTCCTGCGGGCCTCGCCCTCGTCGACCCAGGGCTCGAAGTCCCCGGGCCGCAAGCTGGGGAAGTTGAGGAGCAGGTTCCCCATGTCGCCCTTCGGATCGAGGACGATCGCGGGCACGCCCGAGGCCAGCACCTCCTCGAGGAGGACGATGCCCAGCCCCGTCTTCCCCGAGCCCGTCATCCCCACGATGATCCCGTGGGTGGTGAGCCGATCGCTCGCGAGCGCGAGGCGCGCTCCGGTCGGCTGGGCGGTCTCCGCGTCGAGCTCGTGGCCGAGATAGAGCCCTTCGATGGATCCGGACACTCCTGTCTCCTCTCCGGGTGGACGCGAGCGGTGGGCGGGCCCACATCTTACTTCCGGACCGGCCGGATCGTCACCGTTCGCAGGAGGGTCCGCGCGCCGGCCTTCCCTGGCGGCCCGGCCCGATGTAGTCTGGCCAACCCCCACTCGCTCCCTGAGGAGGACAGGTGGCTGGCAAGTTCGAGGTGTTCAAGGACAAGGCGGGCGAGTTTCGGTTCCGCCTCAAGGCCCGCAACGGCGAGACCGTGCTGGCCAGCGAGGGCTACAAGTCG
>JABAOE010008710.1_pt6 | contig 12508 bp, 12 predicted proteins | sample 7062141 | NCBI WGS metagenome assembly JABAOE01 (sample SAMN14538627, study PRJNA623070) | marine sediment metagenome | biome: marine biome [ENVO:00000428]; feature: marine pelagic biome [ENVO:01000023]; material: deep marine sediment [ENVO:00002113] | place: India: Gulf of Khambhat ...
AATGCATCTACGCGATAGCTTGCCGGTCATTCACGCAGGTCGATCCAGACGGGAACGTGGTCGGAAGGTTTCTCCCAGGCCCGGACATGCTTGTCGATTCCGACCGCCGCAAGCCGATCTGCGGCTTCGGCCGACAGCAGGATGTGATCGATGCGGATGCCGTTGTTCTTTTGCCAGGCGCCGGCCTGGTAATCCCAGAACGTGTAGATTTCGCCGCCGGCATCGACGGCGCGAACCGCATCGGTCAGGCCATGCGCCTTCAGACGGCGGTAACTTTGTCGCATTTCCGGCTGGTAAAGCGCGTCATCCAGCCATTTTTCCGGGTATCTGACGTCCTCGGCTTGCGGGATGATGTTGAAATCGCCGGCCAGAACAAGCGGCTCTTCCAGACGCAGCCTGTGTGTCAGCCAGGCTTCCAGCCGCTGCATCCAGTCGCGCTTGTAGTGGTATTTCTCGCTGCCGAGCGGATTGCCGTTGGGCATGTAGGCGCAGGCGATGCGAAGAACGCCGTCGGCGGTCGAGATCATGCCTTCCAGGAACCGCGCCTGCTCATCGGCGTCATCGCCCGGCAGGCCGGGGCTGAACTCGTCGAGCGGTGCCTTGGAGATGATCGCGACACCATTGAAGCCCTTCTGGCCATGCGTGACGACATTGTAGCCGAGCGCCTCGATCGGTTCGGCAGGAAAGGCTTCGTCGCGTGACTTGATCTCCTGCAGACAGGCAATATCGGGCTCGGCATCGGCCAGCCATGCGCATAAACCGTCGATGCGCGCCTTGATGCCGTTGATGTTCCAGGTGGCGATCTTCATGATCGCGGCGACGCTAGAGGGAAAAACTGGTGCCGCAGCCGCAGGATGCGGTGGCGTTGGGATTGCGGATCTGGAACGACTGGCCGATCAGATCGTCGACGAAATCGATCTCCGAGCCGCCCAGAAATTGCTGCGAAACGGGGTCGATCAACACCGTCGCACCATCGCGGTCAATCACCAGATCGTCGCCATTGCGGTCATCGACGACCAGATCGTAGCGATATTGAAAGCCCGAGCAGCCGCCGCCTTCCACGCGGATGCGCAGCACGGTGCCGGGTGGCTCGGTTTTCAGGATATCGGCAATCCGCGCCGCGGCATTTTCCGTCAATGCGATAGTGTCGTCGGTCATGGCCCACAGGCTCCGGAAATCCGGGCTCTTGTGCGAAGATGCATCTCCTAGCTAAGAACCGGACACCACGGTGTCAATGACGCCAGGGTCGGGTCGCGGCGTTGGCTGGCAGGTCGCGCCGACGGCTCAGAGGGAGTACGAAAGCAGTTTGGCAAATGACAAGAAACGGCCGGGCGAGCGCTGGCACGCGCCCTATGCCTGCGATCCGGGCCGATCCCGCGGCCGTCTTTATGCCGAACCGGAAAGCCCGATGCGCTCGCCGTTCCAGCGCGATCGGGACCGGATTCTCCATTCCAACGCCTTCCGGCGGCTGAAGCACAAGACCCAAGTATTCATCCATCACGAAGGCGACCATTTCCGCACCCGCCTGACGCACACATTGGAAGTCGCGCAAATCGCCCGCTCGATTGCCCGTCCGCTTGGCCTTGATGAAGATCTTTGCGAGGCGATTTCACTGGGCCACGATCTCGGCCACCCGCCGTTCGGGCATGCCGGCGAGCGGGCGCTGGACAAGGCGCTCAGACTTTATGGCGGCTTCGACCACAACGCCCAGAGCCTCAGCGTCGTGACCAGGCTGGAGCGCCGCTATCCGCTGTTCGACGGCCTCAACTTGAGCTGGGAAACGCTGGAGGGCCTGGTCAAGCACAACGGCCCGCTGACCAATGCCGAAGGCACTCCGATCGGCGCCTATGACGGCCGGGCGCTGCCATTTGCCATCCGCGCCTATATTGAGCGTCACGATCTGGAACTGCACCGCCCGGCGAGCGTCGAAGCCCAGGTTGCCGCCATCGCTGACGATATTGCCTATGACACGCATGACATCGATGACGGTTTGCGGGCCGGTCTGTTGTCGACAGGCGATCTGCAAGACGCGCCAATGGCGGCCTCAATCCTTGCCGACATCGACCGGGACTATCCCGACCTGCATCAGGCCCGTCGGGTCCACGAGCTTGTCCGTCGGCTGATCACCGCATTGATCGACAATGTCGTGGCGCAGACGCGCGACCGGCTGGCGGCCCTGCCGGAATCTTCGCCCGAAGCGGTCAGAGGCCAGGCGAGACCGGTCGTGGCGTTTTCGGAAGAAACGGCTTCGGCGGAGGCGGCGCTGAAGCGGTTCCTGTTTGAAAACCTTTACCGGTGCGACGCTGTCATGCGACCGGTCAAGCGCGCTGAGGCGGTCATCGGCGACCTTTACGGTGCCTTTTCTGACAATCCCTCACTGATGCCGGAAGAATGGCAGTTGCCGGTTGACTGCCAGGAGCCCGACGGGCTTGCCCGCCATATTGCGGACTATATTGCCGGCATGACCGACCGGTTCGCGCTGGCAGAGCACCGCCGCCTGTTTGACGCCACACCCGATCTGGGTTAGGCCGCGCGCCTGTCTTTCTCGTCAAATTCTGCAACAACCGCCGCAGTCCGGCCTGCGGTTTCAAGGTCATGTCGATGGATTTGTTCCGCGATTTTGAAAATCGGATTAAAAATGCGCTTCAAGCTATTGGGATTGAATCGGAAAGAGAAATAGATGAATCGCTCTTAAACCGTGTGCTGGCGGAGCCGCCGCGCGATCCCTCGCATGGCGATATTGCCACCAATGCCGCGCTTGTCCTGGCCAAGCCGCTTGCCGCAAAACCGCGCGATATCGCGGCACGCCTGGCCTTGAAGCTTGAGGCGGATGCCGATATCGCCGCCGTTGAGGTCGCCGGACCCGGTTTCATCAATCTGCGGCTTTCAGACGGCTGCTGGGCGCGGGCGCTGGCCGGCGTCCTAGCGGCTTGTGAAAACTATGGGCACCGGCCGCTTTCCGACGTGCCGCCGGTCAATGTGGAATATGTGTCGGCAAATCCAACCGGGCCCATGCATGTCGGGCATTGCCGGGGGGCGGTGGTGGGTGACGCCATCGCCAATATGCTTGTCGCGACCGGCACGCCGGTGACGCGGGAATATTACATCAACGATGCCGGCGCGCAGATCGATGCGCTCGTGCAATCGGCGTTGCTGCGCTATCGCGAGGCACTGGGCGAGACCATCGGCGAAATCCCCGAAGGGCTTTATCCGGGTGACTATCTGAAGCCGGTCGGCGAAGCCCTCAAGGCGGAATTCGGCGAGGACCTGCTGGCGATGAGCGAAGCGGAAAGGCTGGAAATCGTTCGCGACCGCACGATCGATGCCATGATGGCGATGATCCGCGACGATCTTGCCGCGCTGAACGTCCGCCACGACGTCTTCTCCTCAGAACGGGCCTTGACCGAAGGGGACCGCGATCACATCGCCGAGGCGATCACGGCGCTGTCGCGAAAGGCGCTGATCTATGAAGGCAAGCTGCCGCCGCCGAAGGGCAAGCCGCCGGAAGACTGGGAGGACCGGGAGCAGACCCTGTTCAAAGCCAGCCAGTTCGGCGACGACATGGATCGGCCGCTGCTCAAATCAGACGGCAGCTACACCTATTTTGCCTCCGACATCGCCTATCATTACGATAAGTTCCAACGTGGCTTTTCGCGGATGATCGATGTGCTTGGCGCCGATCACGCCGGCTACGGCAAGCGCATGAAGGCGGCGGTTACGGCGATCTCCGACAGCAAGGCCGGACTCGAGCTGCAATTTTGCCAGCTTGTTAAGCTTTATCGCGGTGGCGAGCCGGTGCGCATGTCGAAGCGCACGGGCGATCTGGTAACGCTGCGCGAGGTGGTCGACGAGGTTGGTCGCGACGCGGTGCGTTTCATGATGCTTTACAGAAAGGCGGACGCGCCGCTGGATTTCGATTTCCAGGCAGTGACCGAGCAGTCCAAGGACAATCCGGTCTTCTATGTCCAGTATGCGCATGCGCGGACGGAATCAGTGCGGCGGCAGGCTAAGGCGGAGGTGCCTGCAATCGAATTGGCGGCGTCGGCGCTGGCCCAAGCCGATCTTAACCTTCTGAGCGATGAGGGAGAGCGTTTGCTGGTTCGCCAGATGGCGGACTGGCCCAGAACCCTGGATGCCGCAGCCCGCTCGCGCGAGCCGCATCGTGTGGCATTTTACCTCAATGACCTGGCCAGCATCTTTCACGCGCATTGGAACAGGGGCAAGGAGTTGCCGCAATTGCGCTTCATTAAGCCCGATGATCTTGAGACGAGCCGTGCCCGTTTGGCTTTGGTGACAGCGATCGGATGTGTTCTGCGGTCAGGATTGTCGGTGCTCGGAGTCGATGCGCCGAACGAAATGCGTTAACATTTCCGTTATAAAGCTTAAAAGCACGGACGGACGGCAATAACCGAGGGGACCGTCGTATGGCTGACAATATAACCGAACGTTCCCGGTCATACAGCACCGATGCAGACAATCCGGGGCGCCAAATCGACGAGGACCCGCTTGTCGAACTTGCCCGCATTGTCAGTGAGGATGGATCGTTTTTTCAGAATGCGCCGGCAAAGCCGCCGAATCCGCCTGAATCCAAGGCAGGACCGGATGCTTTTTCCGCCGATCTGGAAGCGGAGCTCATGGAGGAATTCGAGGCGTCCCTCGCCGGCGAGGCAGCGGGTGTCGCCGGGATCGCGCACGCCGACGAGCCGGCGGCGGCAGCGCCAGGGCAGAGCGAAGGCGGGCCGGCCGATTACACGGCAAGTGATTCGCAAGCTCTGGGCGCGATGGCGGCGGCGGCGGAAATGCCGGCTGAAGAGCCGGCCTCGACGGCTCATGGCGCTTCGGCAGGTTATGCGGCAGGCGCCACGGAGGAGGGCGACGCGCCATTCGGAGCTCCCGCTCGTGGGGCACGCGATCTGCCTGGCAATGCTCCCTATGAGCCGGGCGGCAACCTTATGGGATCGTCAACCGTCGAACCGGCTGTGGAGCCGACTCGGCATGACTATGGCGCGACAGGTGACGCTGTGGACGTCACCGGCGCAGGCGCAACGCCCTCCGATGCGTTCGGGATGGAGTTTGCGGAGTCATTGACCGATACGGTCTCGCCGCCGCTTGAGGAAGATTTCACGCCGGAATTCGGGGTCGAGGCCTATGGGCGTGATCCCGATCTCCACGACAGCGATATTCCCGGCGATGGCCCTCTCGCCGATGAAGCCGGCTATCCGCCGTCGCACTATGGCGGGGCGGCGGCCGACGAGATGGATGATGCCTATGAAGGCGAAGCGGCGATGCCACCGCCTGTTCCGGCGCGTACCGGCGGCCGCAAAGGGCTGATCGCCGTAGCCGGTGTTCTTGCGGTGGTCGTACTTGGTGCCGGCATAGCCGGCTATATCGGCAAATCGGCGCCGAACGACCCGGCTACACCGGCACCGGTCATCAAGGCGGATGCCGATGACATCAAGGTCATGGCCGACGCCGCCGATTCGAACGGCTCTGCGCCTTCAGCGCTCGAGCGGCTGACCGATCAGCAGGCTAAATCGGAAGAAAAGCTGATTGACCGTATCGAGGAGCCACAGGAAATCGCTCGCGTCGTCTTGCCGGGCGCCGCCAGCAATAACGTCACGCAACTCACCAAGCCGGTCGGAGCGCCAGCTGAAGAGCCGTCCGAGCCCGCCACCGACGTCATCGCCAAAACGATCGATCGCGTCATGCAGGCGCCCGACCGGCCGGTGGCGACGCCGCGATACGATCCCATCGGGCCTCGCAAGGTGCGAACGGTCGTGGTCAATCCCGACGGCACGATCGTTCCCAATGACAGTGCCCCGGCGCCGGCCAGACCGAGCTTGCCGGCCGCTGCGCCGCCGGCGGCGCCGCCGGCGAGCGAGACGATGGAGGTCGCATCGGTAGATTCGGTCCCCGCACCGCAACCAACACCGGTGCCGACGGTGGAAATCAAATCGCTGCCGTCGCCTGGCGAAACGACCGCCGTCACCGGTTCGGGCGATGCAACCGAGACGGCAGAGCCGGATCGGCAAGCCGTTCAGATGGCCGCGGTTGAACCGGCGTCACCGGTCGCTGGCACCGGCGACGCGGTGAACGGCGACATTGCCCCGCACGCTCTGGCGGAGCCGGTTGGCGTGGTGCCACGGCCGAAGCCGGCAAGCCCGCCCGACGCCGTCACTGCGCGCCGGTCAGCGGCACCGGCGCGGGCATCGGTCGCACGATCGACCAGCGAACCGGTGAATCTGCTTGCAGCGCCTGCTGAAACCGATCAGCCGCGGGTTACCGCCTCGACGGCGTCGACGGCAGGCGGATATGTCGTGCAGGTCAGCTCGCAACGAAGTGCTGAGCAGGCGCAAGCGTCCTTCGCCGCCATGCAACGCCGTTACAGATCGGTTCTCGGTGGATTTGAGCCCAATATCCAGCGCGCCGACCTTGGCGACAAGGGTACCTATTTCCGGGTGCGTATCGGTCCGATGGCGAGCCGCGATGCCGCATTGCGGCTTTGCGAGCAACTGAAAGCGGCCGGCGGCAGCTGTTTCGTGACCCGCTAGGCGCGAGCGGGTCGATCACCGGCGGATATGGCGGTGCGGGCATTTATCTGCGGCCTGGCCGGCCCGACACTGGATGAGGACGAACGGCGGTTCCTGCGCGAGCAGTCGCCCTGGGGCGTCATCCTGTTTGCCCGCAATCTTGAGAACGCCGACCAGATCAGAACCTTAACGGCCGATATTCGTGCCGCGCTTGACCGGGAAGGGGCGCCGATACTGGTCGATCAGGAAGGCGGCCGGGTGCAACGCATCGGCTCACCGGTCTGCCGGGCCTACCCGGCCGCGCGGCTGTTCGGCGATCTCTACCGGCGCAATCCGGTGCTCGGGGTCGAAGCAGCGCGACTTGGCGCCAAGCTGATCGGCCTCGATCTCGCCGCGCTCGGCATCACCGTCAATTGCATGCCGGTCCTGGATATCCCGGCACAGGGCAGCGATGCAGTCATCGGCGAGCGGGCCTACGGCAACGATGCCGATACGGTGCTGACGCTGGGCGGCGCGGCTGCCGATGGCCTGATGGCGGTCGGCATTGTGCCGGTGATGAAACACATGCCCGGCCATGGCCGCGCCGAGGTCGACAGCCACAAGACATTGCCGATCATCAAGACGGAGCTGGAGACGCTGGAAGCGACGGACTTCAAACCGTTCCGGCTGTGGGCGCGGCGGATCCCAGCCGGCATGACGGCGCATGTCATCATCACGGGGGTGGACGATACGCGGCCGGTCACTTTATCTGACAAGGCGATCGGTGGAATAATCCGCCGACGAATCGGCTTCGACGGCTTGCTGATGAGCGACGATATTTCCATGGGCGCCCTGAAAGGGCCGGTCAGCGCGCGAGCGGAAAAGGCGATTTCCGCCGGCTGCGACCTTGTCCTGCATTGCAGCGGCGATGCCGATGAGATGGCGGCGGTCGCCGCAGCGGTGCCGGTACTGGCGGGCGAGGCGTTGCGGCGGGCCGAAGCTGCACTCGCAACAGGCAGCCAGCCGCCGGCGCAGGACCGCAAATCGCTTGATGCGCGGTTTGACGACATTCTTGCCGAGGCAGAGGTGGCCTGATGACCGTTGAGCCGCTGTTTGCGCAAAGGCCCGATGAACCGCGGCGACAACCGGGTGATCTGCTTGTCGTTGATGTCGACGGCTTTGAAGGCCCGCTCGACTTGCTGCTTTGTCTGGCGCGCGAACAGAAGGTCGACCTTGCGCGGATCTCTATCCTGTCGCTGGCCGAGCAGTATCTGGCCTTCGTGGAGGCGGCACGGGCGCGGCGCCTGGAAGTGGCCGCCGACTATCTGGTCATGGCGGCCTGGCTCGCCTATCTGAAATCGCGATTGCTCTTGCCGGAGGAAGACGGTGACGAGGAGCCGAGCGGCGAGGAGCTGGCGGCGGTGCTGGCCTTCCGGCTGCGGCGCCTTGAAGCGATGCGCGAGGCGGCGGCTCGCCTGATGAACCGAAACCGGCTCGGCCGGCAGGTGTTTGCGCGCGGCACCCCGGAGGCTACCGTGGTCAACCGCCAGAACCGGTTCAGCGCTAGCCTCTACGATCTGCTTGAAGCCTATGCGTCGCAGCGCCAGCGGCAATTCGTCCAGTTTGTCACTATCCGCAAGCGCGACATCTTCTCGCTGCAGGAGGCGCGTGCGCTGCTGATCAGGATGGTCGGTGAGGCGGTCGAGTGGACGCCGATCGACGGCTTTCTGATCGATTATCTGTCGACGCCGGAAAGTCGGGCGACGGTAAAGGCCAGTTCGCTGTCGGCCAGCCTGGAACTGGTGCGCGAAGGCCATATCGAACTGCGCCAGACATCGGCGTTTTCGCCGCTCTATGTCCGCCGCAAGCCGGCAAAGCAGCACACCGGAGCGAAAGGCCATGCCTGACCTGTTTCTTGCCACCGCCGGCGACAATGTCATGAATCTGGCGCCGGAAGACCGACGCCAGCAATTGCGCATGGCCGAGGCTTTGCTGTTTGCCGCGCGTCAGCCGCTGAGCGAGGCGGAACTCGCCGCGCGGTTGCCGGAGGGCGTCGATATTGTGGCGCTGCTCAAGGAGTTGCAATCGGCCTATGCCGGTCGTGGCGTCACATTGCGTCATAGCGACGGTCGCTGGGCCTTTCGCACGGCGGATGACCTCGGCTTTTTGCTGCAGCACCAGGTGCTGGAGGAAAAACGGCTGTCGCGGGCGGCGCTGGAGACCCTGGCGACGATTGCCTATCACCAGCCGGTGACGCGGGCGGAGATTGAGGACATCCGAGGCGTTGGGCTTTACCGTGGCACGCTCGACGCGCTGATGGAGGCGGGCTGGGTGCGTTTGCGCGGCCGGCGCAAGTCACCGGGCCGGCCGGTCACCTATGGCACAACGCCAGACTTCCTCGACCATTTCGGCCTGGAGAGTATCAAGGATCTGCCGGGACTGGCCGAACTGAAGGGCGCAGGCTTGCTGGATTCGGCAATTCCCGCCGGTCTTTCCTCACCCGATCCCGATGACGGCGTCGATCTTGCCGAAGACGAAGAGCCGCTGGATTTCGGCGATGGTGAGGAGGCGGAACCGCTCGCCGGGGCTTAATCTAGTTGCAGGGCGCGGCAGTTTTGGCCATATGCGCCTCAAATGGTTTCCGTTCTGCCCGCCACCACGCCTCGCCGACGGCGCGCCGCAGCGACATTCGCTGCGCGGCTGACGCTTGAGAACGTCTCGCGCTACTTCGGCGATGTCGCAGCGCTTGAGGCGATTGACCTTGATACCGCGCCGGGCCAAGTGGTGTCGCTGCTCGGCCATTCAGGTTGCGGCAAGACAACGCTGCTCAGGATCGCCGCCGGCGTGGAAATCCCGAGCGGCGGGCGCGTTCTGATCAACGACAGGGTCGTCGCCTCCGCTGATGTTTTCCTGCCGCCCGAACGCCGCAGCATCGGCCTGATGTTTCAGGACTATGCGTTGTTTCCGCATCTGAGCGTTCTCAGAAACGTCATGTTCGGCCTGACTGCGCTCGACCGTCGGGCGGCGGAAGCGGAGGCGTGCGCGGCCTTGTCGCGCGTCGGGCTGGACCACCTGGCGGAGGCCTATCCGCACGAGATTTCCGGCGGCGAGCAACAGCGAGTGGCACTCGCTCGTGCCGTCGTGCCGCGTCCCGGCATCTTGCTGATGGATGAGCCGTTTTCCGGCCTCGATTCCAGATTGCGCGACAGCGTGCGGACCGAAACGCTGACGGTGCTGCGCGAAACCGGCGCGACGGCGATCGTCGTCACCCACGACCCGGAAGAGGCGATGCGGATGAGCGACCGAATCGTCCTGATGCGGGCTGGCAGGATCGCCCAGGAGGGCACGCCGGAAGACCTCTATCACCGGCCGCGCTCGCTATTTGCGGCCCGCTTTTTCAGCCCGCTCAACGAAATTGCCGCAGTAATCCGCTCCGGCACAGCGCAAACCGCCTGTGGAACATTTGCCGCCAGCGGCCTGGCCGACGGAGATGCGATCGTCGCCATTCGCCCACAGGGCGTCCTGGTCAGCGGGGGCAACGCAGGACCGGACGGTCTGGCCGGGCGGATCATTTCCCGGCATTTCCTTGGCGAGGTGGACCATTTCGACGTGGCGGTGGAAGGTCTGGAATCCTATCTGAGGGCGAGAGGACGGGCCGATGCCGATCTGCTGCCCGGCTCAAGCGTGCGGGTGCGGTTTGATCCGCGCGATGTTCTGGTATTCGCCGGCGAGCCGGCCGGCGGCAAAAGTTGATGGTGCAGCGGCAATTTGCGATAGTCCGCCCCAACGAACGCAACAACCACACAAAGGTTTTTCATTATGTCCATTGGTATCTGGCAGGTCGTGATCATTGCGGTGATCGTTGTCCTGCTTTTCGGTCGCGGCAAGATTTCGGAGCTCATGGGCGATGTCGCCAAAGGCATCAAGAGCTTCAAGAAGGGTCTTGCCGAAGACGAGTCTGAAGGCGAAACGGCCAAGACGATCGAACACTCAGAGACACCGGTCGCCGAATCGACGGAGAAGAAGACCGAAACCAGCTGAGTTTCGGTCGCCGGCATGCTGAGACCCGGCAGGCCGGCTGCGGTCACAAACCATGTTCAATCTCGGCTGGAGCGAAATCCTCATGATCGCCGTCGTGGCGATCATCGTGGTGGGTCCGAAGGACCTGCCGCGCATGCTCAGGACGTTGGGCAAGACGATGGGGCAGTTGCGCCGGACCGCCAACGAATTCAAGCGACAGTTCGACGATGCGCTAAAGGAAGCCGAGCAGCAGGCGGATTTCGAAGACACCCGAAAGAGCCTGGAGGACCTCGGCAAGATCGATCCGCTCGCCGATGTCCGCAAAGAGCTGGATTCGGTTTCCTCAATCGGTTCCGACATCAAGACGGTTGTGGAAAAACCGTCCGGCAAGCCGAAGACCGAAAAGCCCGCGGGCAAGGCCAGCCAGCCTGCAACAAACGATAGCAAACCGATGGCGAAGCCGAAGCCAAAGGCCGGACCCGCCAAAGGCGCTTCGAAGAAAGCGGCTGCAGCAAAGCGCGCGAAAGCCGAGCCACCGATCAAGGCGCCAGCACCGACGGGCGGAAGTGACACGGCATGATCCAGCAGGACGGTGCGGTGTCAGACCCGGCCACGGACGAGGAAGATGAAATCGAGGCGTCGAAGGCGCCGCTGCTTGAGCATCTGATTGAGCTGCGGCAGCGGCTGGTGCGGTCGATCATCGCCATCGCCATCGCCTTTGTTGTGTGTTTCTACTTCGCCGACGAAATCTTCAACCTGCTGATTGTGCCCTATGAGCGGGCGGCCGGCGAGGAGCGCGATATCCGGCTGATCTTCACCGCGCCGCAGGAATATTTTTTCACGCAGATGAAACTGGCGTTGTTCGGCGCTCTGTTTGTCGCCTTTCCGATCATCGCCAACCAGGTCTATAAATTCGTCGCCCCCGGCCTCTACAGACACGAGCGGCAGGCGTTTTTGCCATACCTGATCGCCACGCCGATCCTGTTCGTCATGGGCGCGGCGCTGGTTTATTTCATCGTTATGCCGCTGGCACTCGGTTTCTTCCTGTCGCTGGAACAGGGGCCGGAAGAGGGGCGGGCGGTGATTGAACTGTTGCCGAAGGTCAACGAATATCTCGGCCTGATCATGACGCTGATTTTCGCCTTCGGGCTGGTGTTTCAGCTACCGGTCGTGCTGACGCTTCTGGCCCGCGCCGGCCTTGTCGATGCAGCCGGCCTGCAACGCCGGCGCAAATATGCCGTCGTCCTGGCCTTCGTCGCCGCCGCCGTCCTCACCCCGCCCGATCCGGTCAGCCAGTTGGGTCTTGCCGTGCCGACTCTGCTTCTCTACGAACTCTCCATTCAGGCCGTGCGGCTGGTCGAAAGGCGCCGGGCTCTCGCCCGGGCGAAAGCCGACGCGGCCGCCTGACCCGGCCCCGATCCGGAGCGAGATATGCTTGATATGAAGTGGATCCGGGAGCATCCGGATCAGCTCGATGAGGCGCTGGCAAAACGCGGCGCGGAGTCCGCTGCCAGTGAGTTGATTGCGCTGGACGATCAACGCCGCGCCCATGTGCAAAGCCTCCAGGACCTGCAGACGCGGCGCAATGCGGCGTCAAAGGAGATCGGCAAGGCCAAGGCGTCCGGTGACGAGGCGGCAGCGCAAAAGCTGATCGACGAGGTCGCCGAGCTCAAATCGGCGATCCAGGCGGGCGAGGAGGAACAGCGGCGGCTCGACAAGGCACTGACCGACGGGCTGGCTGTCGTTCCCAATCTGCCGCTTGACGACGTGCCGGTCGGGCCGGACGAGACGGCCAATCGCCAGGAGCGGCAGTTCGGCGAAAAGCCGGGCCTCAACGACGCCAAACAGCATTTCGAAATCGGCGAAGCGCTCGGCCTGATGGATTTCGAGACAGCGGCGAAGCTTTCCGGCTCGCGCTTCGTCGTGTTGAAGGGAGCGCTGGCGCGGCTGGAGCGGGCGCTCGGCCAGTTCATGCTTAA
>JABAOE010013895.1_pt1 | contig 12503 bp, 12 predicted proteins | sample 7062141 | NCBI WGS metagenome assembly JABAOE01 (sample SAMN14538627, study PRJNA623070) | marine sediment metagenome | biome: marine biome [ENVO:00000428]; feature: marine pelagic biome [ENVO:01000023]; material: deep marine sediment [ENVO:00002113] | place: India: Gulf of Khambhat ...
GAGGACGCGTTCGAAGCTGTTGGCGGCCGCGGCATCGAGCATCTCGTCCTTGTACGGCAGGTGCGCAATGCCGATGATGCTGTAGCGCGCGGCGACGATGTTGGCAATCTTCTCCACCGTAGCGAAGAGCGTCCGCAGCGCCACTTCCTCCCGCAGCTCCCGCGCCGCGTAGACCGCGGGCGCGAAGCGCGCCTGGCGCATGTAGCCGAGCCCCAGCTCCTCGATCGCCCCCTGGACAGCATCCGGCTCCCCGTCGACGTCGATCCCGAGCGCTCCCAGGACGCCGCCCACGGGGACGCCGTGCTTCGGGCCCAGGTCCTCCTCGCCGTGGAGGACGACCGGCACGCCGGCCGCGGCGGCCACGATAGCGGACGCCGGGCTGACGACGATGCTCTTCTTGCGCCCGTCGTACGGGCTGCCGATATCGAGCAACCCCTCGACTGCGGGGCGGATCAGCGTCGCCCGTGCGCGGTAAGCGTCGACGAAGCCGAGCAGCTCGTCGACGGTTTCACCCTTGTACCGCTGCAGGAGAAGGAAGCCGCCCGCCTGCGCGGGCGTCGCCTCGCCATCGAGGATAAGACCGAGGGCGGCAGCGGCCTCCTCCCGCGTCAGGTCGCGGCCGGCGCGCGGCCCCTGGCCGATCGCGCGCAGGTAGCCGCGCATCTGCTCGAAAGGCGTCGCCCGTGCTTCTTCCTTCATCCGTACCAGTGTCCGGTCGGGCGAGTGAGGCGTCAAATCGGTTTGGCCGGCAACCACCACTCGATGCGGTCTTCCCCCTCTCCCAGGATGGGAGAGGGGGCCAGGGGGTGAGGGCCGAGATATAATCCCGCCGATGCCTGAGCTGCCGGAAGTGGAGACGATACGGCGCGACCTCCTGCCCCTCGTGCGCGGGCGGACGGTTCGCAGCGCCTGGATCTCGCCGAACGCGCCGCGTCTGGTTCAGCTGTCCCCACCGGCCGAGTTCTGCCGCAGCCTCAGCGGACGCCGGATCGAGGACGTGGGGCGGCGCGGCAAGTACCTGCTGATCCACCTCAGCGGCGGCCCGACGTGGATCGTGCACCTGCGGATGACGGGGCGGCTGCAGCACGCACGAGACCGCTGCCCCGACGACCCTTATCTGCGCGCGAAGTTCGAGCTCGACGACGGCACGTGGCTGTGCTTCATCGACCTCCGCAAGTTCGGGACGATGTGGCTCGTCGACGACGTGGATATCGTGATAGGCAGGCTGGGCCCTGAGCCGCTCGACGAGTCGTTCGACGTGGCGGCGTTTCACCGCGCGCTCCAGCGGCGGAGCGCTGCGATCAAGGCGGTGCTGCTCGACCAGGCGGTGCTGGCCGGCGTCGGCAACATCTACGCCGACGAGGCGCTCTTCCGCGCAGGGATCGACCCCCGCAAGCCAGCGAAGCGTGTTTCGCAGCCGGCCGCACGAAGGCTGCACGAGGCGATCGTCGCAGTGCTGCTGGAGGCCGTCGGCGACCGCGGGTCGAGTTTTCAGGACTACGTCGACGCGCAGGGCGAGGCCGGGTATCACCACCTGAAGGTGCGCGTGTTCCGGCGAACCGACGAGCCGTGCCTGGTCTGCGGGACCCCGGTCCGCCGCGTGAAGGTGCGCGGAAGGAGTACGCACTTCTGCCCGAAGTGCCAGCGACGCTAAAAGGCCGCCCCCCGGAGGAGGACGGCCCTGTCGTTCGCGCTCTGATGACGTCTAGAAGCGGCCCGGCGGAGAATCGAAGCTGCTGAACGGGCCCTCTTTCTCAACGAAGCGGCGGGCCTCGCGAGAGTGCCACGTATCCAGGGCCTGAGCCTGCTCGTCGGCCAGGCGCTTCTCGGCTGTGGCGTTCGGGCCGCCCTTGGCCTTGGCACGACCTGTCGCTGTCTTCTTCGTCGCCTTCGTTGCCTTGGCCGTCTTCGCGCCAACTTTGCCTTTGGCGGCGCCTTTCTTGTCCTTGCCGGTACTGGAAGCGGCCTTCCGGCCCTTCTTCTCGCGGGCGGCCGCCTGCTCGGCCTGCATCTCGGCGGCGGCAAGCATCTCGAGCGAGACGACGCGCCAGGCCCGGAGGATGCCCTCGCGCCGCATGTGTTCCGCAGCCGCTACTTCTATCGCGGCAGCGAGGCGCGGCCAGGCGATGCGTAGACCGCGGTCCAGCAAGTCCTTCTTTCGGGCGGCCACGGCCAGCGCGGCGCCCGCGCTGGCCCAGCCACGCGCGACGGCTCTCCGCTGATTGAGCCTGGCCGCGTACACGGCTTCTTCCAGCGTCCAGCTTATGTTCGCCCACGCCAGACGCCTGGCGCGGAGACCGGACTTGCTCTCCGCGGCCTGATGGAGGGCGCGCGTGCCGTTGCGCCAGACCTCGGCGAAGGCGCGCTCGCGAGCCGTGCGCACGGCGGCCGCGGCTCCAAGCGCCTGAGCGATGGAGCGCCACGTCAGGATCATTCGCACTCTGGCCGCGGTGGCGAAGGCACGCGTGAGACGCCGCCAGATGATCGTGGCGGCCACGCGTTGCGCCACCCGGGCGTCGATCGCTTCGTCGATCGCAGCGGCGATGTTTGACCAGGCTGCGACGATGCCGTTTGCGGAGTCGTCCGGAGTTTCGGTCAGGCCTTCAGTAGCATCGTCGGCGCCGTTGGCTTCTCGCCCCTCGCGACGGCGGCGGAAGTCATCGAGCGCCGTTACCGTTCCCCGTTCATGCGCGCCGCCGTAGACGTCGCTGAGGTCGACGTGCATCGTCTCGTCGTCTTCGTAGGCGGCGCCGTTTCCGGCATCCGGCGGGGCATCCGGCTTGTCCCCATCTTCCGCCGGAGCCTCGGGCTGGCGGATCGGTTGCGGCGGGCTCAGCGTCGCGCGCAGCCCCCTGGCCTCGAGGATGTTGATGATGTTTGTGATGTCGACCGCCTCGATCGCCCTGTGTACCGGCGCAGACGTGACCTCGGGCTTGCTTGCCGTTTCCGGCTCGCTGACGGGTTCAGGCCCGGCGACCGTTTCCGGCCGGACGGAGACTTCGGGTTCCGGCACGCTGACCGGCGGCGGTGCGTCGAGGTGCTGATCGGTCCTGTCGGGCTCGTCGTGATCAGGCGCCACGAACGGTTCAGGCGCGGCCATGGGTGGAGTACGGTCCTCGGCGGGCGCTGCCGTGGGCGGACTGTCCGGCGTGACGGTGATCTCGCCCCATTCGTTGGCCGTCGCCTCAGCGGGGGCAGCCCAGAAGATCGTGGTCTGCGCCAGGTCCAGGCCGGCCCTCATCTCGTGCCGGATAAAGTCGTGGGCGGAGTCCAGGTCGACAAAGGAGAACGTGTAGACGAGCCCCGGGCGTTTGGGGTCGCGGATCAAGACGACCGGCTCGGCCCTCACGGCGTCGCTGCCTTCGGCAGAAGGAGGCCGCGTCAGGCCCCAGAACATGATCGTCCCTTCCTGGATCTCACCGCGGAGGATGGACTGGAGGTAGCTCTCCGCCTCCGCAGCGCTGGCAAAAGTGTGCAGCTGGTATGTCGCGATCCCGGAGGCGTCCGGCATCAACATGACCAGCTTCGTGACAGCCGGCTCGCGCGGAATGGTGGCGACGGCCGGCTCCGCCGCTGGCTCGTTTCTGGTCCCGTTGCGGGAGAAAAGGCTCTTTACGATGCCCATCGACTCAACCCTCCTGTGGGCGCGCCGCACAAGGCCTGTGGTGGCCGCTAATGCAGCGTTCCGCGTGTTACAGGCATTAGTGTCTGTGCGACGGGTAAACGCAGCGGTGAAGAGGCGCGAAGCGAAAGTAAAGGATCGGTAAAGAGGCCGTTCAGCCGGCCGCCCACTCGGACGCCGAAGGGACACCGCAGAGCCCCGTCGCCGTCTCGACAGCGCGGACGATCGCCCGCTCCACGGAGCGGGCAGCCAGGGCCCCGAGCTGGACGAGATCGGTCTCAGCGTCGGTCTCACAGGTGGCGAGAGCGAACAGGACGTCACCGTCCACGGGGCTGTTCACGGGGCGGATCGCGCGCGCCATCCCGGCGTGTCCCATCGTCGCCAGGCGCGCGCACTGTTCTTTCGTCAGCGTGGCGTCCGTGGCGACGATGCCCAGTGTGCTGTTCTGTGACGAGTAGGGCGAGAGCGGCGGACGGGCGCGGACGATCTCGATCGTGTCGGCGAAGCCGCCTTCTTCGCCGCGGGGGCCGGCGACGACGCGCGCGGTATCCGGGTCGACGACCTCTCCCCAGGCGTTGACGGCCACGAGGGCAGCGACCGTGATACCGGAAGCGGTACGCTCGGCAGCCGTACCGATGCCGCCCTGGAGGGCGCGTTCCATGTCCAGCGCCTTGCCAACCGTGGCGCCGGTGCCGGCGCCGATCGTTCCTTCTTCGACGGGCCCCGCCTTCGCGTCTTCGCAGGCGGCGTAGCCGGCGCTGGCGTCCGGTCGGCCGTCAGACGCCCCCAGGCCAAGGTCGAAGAGCGCGGCCGCGACGACGATGGGGACGACGCCGGTGCGCACGGGGAATCCGTGGCCGCGCTCCTCCAGCCAGCGCATGACGCCGGCCGCGGCATCGAGGCCAAAGGCGCTGCCGCCGGTCAGGAGCACACCGTGCACGCGGTCGACGAGGTTCCCCGTGCGCAGGACGTCGGTCTCGCGGGTGGCGGGCGCGCCGCCGCGGACGTCGACGGAGGCCACGGCGCCGCCGGGGCAGAGGACGACCGTGCAGCCGGTCGCCGCGCTGAGATCGGTCGAGTGGCCGACGAGTAGACCTCTTATTGCGGTAATTCCGTCGATATCGCTCAATCGTGCGTCCATTTCGCGCCCTGGAGCGTTGCAACTCACAGGCGGTCTGCTCGTCTGTGAGTCTATAATAGATGCCAGGCGAAGAAGCCGCCGTACGATATCGATGTCATTCTTCACGGAAGCGTCCCCCACACGCAAAGCGGTCCTCGCGCTGGGCGGACTGGCGTTCTTCGCCGGCCTGGCCCTGATCGCCGTCGCCGCCTTCTCAGCGTTCAGCGGGGACAGCGAACCCGACATCGAGCTGCGGGACCTGGGCGAAGTGCCCATCGTCATCCGCACCGACACGGCGACGCCTGCCCCGGATACCGACACACCCTCGCCAACGCCGGTGCCGGAGCCTCCGCTGCCCGAGGGCGACTACACGATGATTATCGAGAAGCTGGGCGTTAACGCGCAGGTAGACACGTACGGCCTGGACCCGAACGCCGTCCCGGAGGTGCCGACGGGCCCGGGCGCCGCGGAAGTCGTGGCCTGGTACAACTTCTCGGCAGAGCCGGGAACCGGCAGCAACGCGGTGTTCGCCGGACACGTGACGTGGTTTGGCCCGGGCGTCTTCTACTCACTGACGTCGATGGTGGACGGCGATGAGGTGAGGCTTGTCGGTCCGGACGGAACGGAGCTCACCTACGTCGTTAACGACGTCTTCCAGGTCGACGCCAACGACCCTGACTCGCTACAGGTGATGCGCGCAACAGACGACGACGTGATCACGATCATCACCTGCGACGGCGACTTCATCGACACCGGCGACCCCGTGTTCGGCGGCGAGTACCCGTACCGCCTGGTGGTCCGGGCGAAGCTAGCGGAGACAGTGCCGGGCGCGGTCAGCGCCGGCGGCTGATCCGCCGCAATTCCCCCAAATCAGCCTCCCGCTCAGCAACCTTGACCGGCGGCCAGACGTTACTCTAATCAAGAATGCCATCCCGAAGCGCTCCGTCCCGCTACAAATACACCGGCAAGCGGCGCCTGTACGTGATACTGGCGTCGGTCTGTCTGCTCGCCGGCTTCGCGCTAATGGGGCTCGCCGCGTACGAGTTCGCCTATCAGGGCAAAGACCCGTCTCAGCTGATCTGGGTGCGCCCGGGACAGCCGGCAGCGCCCGCTGCCGCAGAGGACGGCCAGCAGCCGCCCCGGTCCGAGCCAATCGGCACCGAGCCCTTCAGGCTCGTAATCGAGAAGATCGGCGTAGATGCGCCGGTCTCGGTCTTCGGATTGGACGAGAACGCCTCGCCTCGGGTGCCATACGACGCCGACCTCGTGGCCTGGTATGACTTCTCGTCTTATCCCGGCAACGGCGAGAACGCTGTGTTCGCCGGGCACGTCACCTGGAACGGCGACGCCGTCTTCAAACGGCTGGCCGAGATGGAGCCCGGCGACCGCATCCGCATCCAGCGCGAGGACGGCAGCCACCTGATCTACGAAGTGACCGACAGCGTGCTTGTCGAGCCGTCAGCCGCCAACGCCCAGCGGTGGATGCTGCCGGCAGGCGAGGACGTGGTGACGCTGATCACCTGCGGCGGCGAAAGATACCTGACGGACGACTTCGTCGGCGCGGAGTACACGCACCGCCAGATCGTCCGCGGGCGCCTGATCGCGGCGGCCTGACACTCAGGCGAGCCGGTTGCGGGCGTCGGCGAGGCGCTCCAGCGAGAGCTCCCGGCCGAGAACTTCCATCGTCTCGAAGAGCGGCGGCGCGGCGGTCTTACCGGTGACGGCGACGCGTACCACGGCAAACAGATCTCCGGCCTTCACGCCCATCTCTTCGGCCAGCGGACGGATGACGCCCTCCAGGGCGTCGTGGTTCCAGTCATCCAGGCTCTCGGCGGAGGCGATGACGCCGGCCAGAGCTTCGTCGGCGGCCTCCGGCTTGCCACCGAAGGACTTCTTGCCAAGAAGGTCCGAGGGGTCGTAGGCAAGCGGGCCTTCAGTGAAGAAGAAGTCCGCCATCTCGTCAACGTCGGTCAGCGTCTTGACGCGCTCCTGGATGAGCGGTGCGACCTGAACGAGCTTGTCGAAGTCGACGGGTCGGGCGAGGACGCCCTCGAGGAACGGGAGCGCCCTCTCGGCGAAAGCATGCGGGGAGAGCGAGCGGATGTACACACCGTTCATCCACTCCAGCTTCTCGGCGTTGAAGACGGCGGGGTTGGGCAGCAGGCGGTCGACGTCGAAAGCGGCGACCAGGGTCTCGCGGTCGATGATCTCGGTCTTGTCGTCGAGCGACCAGCCGAGGAGGGCCAGGAAGTTGACGACGGCTTCCGGCAGATAACCGAGGTTGCGGTAGGTCAGCGCGGAGTGAGCGCCGTGACGCTTGGATAGCTTGGCCCGGTCGGCCCCGAGGATGCGCGATACGTGGACAAAGACCGGCGGCTCCCAGCCGAACGCCTCGTAGATAAGGACGTGCCGGGGCAGGCTGGAGATCCACTCCTCGCCGCGGATGACGTGCGTGATCTCCATCAGGTGGTCGTCGACGATGGCGGCGAGGTGGTACGTCGGGTAACCGTCGGACTTCAGAATCACAAAGTCATCCAGCGTGTCGTTCGCGAAGAAGGTTTCGCCGCGGAGCGCGTCGCTGGTGAGCGTCTCGCCTGTTAGCGGCGTCTTGAAGCGCACGACCGCCGGTGCCCCTTCGGCCTCGCGAGCGGCGCGGTCGTCGGCTGAGAGGTCGCGGCAGTGGCGGTCGTACCGGGGCGGCTCCTTGCGGGCCTGCTGCGCCTTTCGTACCTCGTCCAGGCGCTCGGAGGAGCAGTAGCAGCGGTAGGCCCAGTCAGCCTCCAGCAGGCGGCCGGCGTGCTCCCGGTAGATGTCGAGCCGTTCGGACTGCGTGTACGGGGCGTGCGGACCACCCTTGTCCGGGCCCTCATCCCATTCGATGCCCAGCCAGTGCAGCGCCTCCATCTGAGCCTCGGCGCCACCCTCGACGGCACGCTGGCGGTCGGTGTCCTCGATCCGGAGCAGGAACTGGCCGCCGTGGTGCCGGGCAAGCAGCCATGCAAAAAGGGCGGTACGAATGTTGCCGATGTGGGGCTCGCCGGTGGGGCTGGGCGCGTAACGGGTGCGTACAGTCATGCGGCCATTCTAGCCTGACTGCCGATCAGGCAGGCAAGCACCACCGGTGCTCGGTCGGCTTCGCGGTCGCGGGCGCGAGAGGCTCTGCAGCGCGCGCACTCCCCCTCGCCCGCGAAGTGGGAGAGGGGCCGGGGGTGAGGGCCCCGCTTGCCCGTAGGGCGCGGGAGCGGCTATCGTTGCAGCCGATGGAAGGCGTGCACGAGATCCACGAAGCCCAGCTGGAGACGCTGGCGACCGACGGCCTGGAGCTGCCGTACGTCGAGTACGGGCAGGTGGAGCCGGCAGTGAAGCTTGTCTGGAACGGCGAGGACTACTGGTACCACAGGACGCTGCCCGCCAAGGGCTACGGCGCCGTGATGGCGCGCCATATCCGCGAGCTGGAGGCGGAGGGGCACAAGCCCGTCCTGGCCCGCTTCTACGACCGCATCTACATCTACGCCACGGGCGTGACGCCGATCGGCGCCGGCAAGCCGCCCGGCAGCTGATCGCCGCCAAGCCTTGTCGGGCCCCAGGACTTTCGCTAGACTCCCTTGCATCAACGCCACAACACGGAGGGAGCGAGGTCATGCCTCTATTCATGGACGAGCACAACGCTGTTGACGGGCTCACGGCCCAGGCGGTCGGCGAAGCCCACAAGCGCGACCTGGAAGTCCAGNNCGGCGTCAACTACATCAGCTACTGGTTCAACGAAGAGGTCGGCAAGGTCTACTGCCTGGTTGAGGCGCCGAACGCTGAAGCCGCGCACACCGTGCACAAGGAAGCCCACGGCCTCGTCGCCGACGAGATCATTGAGGTGCAAGAGGGGCAATAGACGGCCGGCGGCGCTCCCGGTAGCGTTTCTCCGGCAAGGCTAGAACCGTGCCACCAGGCCCGCGGTGGAGAGCGGCGACCCTACTCGCGCAGATCTTCCAGCCCGGTCCGGAGATCGGGCGGCAGCGGTGATTCGAACTCCACTTCGCGGCCGCCGGGCATCGTGAAGCCGAGGCGCGCCGCGTGAAGGAACTGGCGCCCGACGGCGTCTGAGCGCTTCCCGTAGACCACGTCGCCGACGATCGGGTGACCGATGGCCGCGAGGTGGACGCGGATCTGGTGTGTGCGGCCGGTCACGGGCTCGACTTCCAGCAGCGCGCGACCGCCGATGACCTCCCGTACTCGGTACTTCGTGATCGCCTCGCGCCCGCCGGCAACGACGGCCTGCTTCTTGCGGTTTTTCGGGTGACGGCCCAGCGGGGCTTCGATCTGCCCCTGGCGCAGCTCCGGGACGCCCTCGACAAGCGCCAGGTACGTCTTTGTCACGCGGCGCTCCTTCAGCTGCGCCTGCAGGGCGCGCATCGCGCGGTCGTTCTTGGCGACGACGATGAGGCCGGAGGTGTCCTTGTCCAGTCGGTGTACGATGCCCGGCCGCAGCGTGCCGGAGATGCCCTGAAGGTCGGGCACGGCCGCGAGGAGCGCGTTGACGAGCGTTCCGCCCGGGTGGCCCGGCGCCGGGTGGACCGTAAGGCCCGGCGGCTTGTCGACGACGATGATATCGGCGTCCTGGTAGATCACCGTCAGCGGGATCTCCTCGGGCTCGAGCGTCATCTCCTCCGGCGGCGGGATTTCGACGCGCAGCCGCGCGCCCAGCGGCGGCTTCTCGGAGGGCTTCGGCACGCGGCCGCCGACCGTGACCAGGCCGGCGTCGATCAGCTTGCGGACGTGGCTGCGCGAAAGCTCCGGCAGGCGCCTGGCGATCAGCGCGTCGACGCGCTCGCCGTCCGCATCGGAGACGAGGTCAACCGTCCGCATCGGAGGGCGCGGGCGCTTCCTTGCGCGCTTCCAGGAGAAGATAGCCGATGATGATGATCGCCACGCCGACAGTGATCGAGGAGTCGGCGACGTTGAACGAGGGAAAGCGCGGGAAGTCGATGAAATCGGTGACGCGCCCGTGCACGATGCGGTCTACGAGGTTGCCCACGGCGCCCCCGAGCATCAAGCCGATCGCCAGCGTGGCGACCCAGTGCTGAAACGGCGGATAGCGGTAGTAGAGGTAGATGGCGGCGAGGCCGATAAAGGCCATCACGGTCAGGAAGACCGCCTGGTCCTGCAGGATTCCGAACGCGGCGCCGGTGTTCGTGACGTACTTGATGCGCACAGGCCAGTCGTCGGAGGGCCAGGTTTCGCCGCGGTCCATGAAGGTGCGGATGACGGTCTTGGTGGCCTGGTCGGCAGCGACGACGACGGCGGCGGCGCCCCAGAACGCCCAGCGATGGACGGCCGTGTGTTGTGGTGCGGAGCCGCCCGTTTCGGGCGTGGCATCGAGGGTCTTCATCCTTTTCGATGATACGTCACTAGGGGGCACCGCTCACACATGAACGTTGGCAAAGCTGCCTGTGACGGCGGCTGAGCGCGTGCTATGCTCAGATATGACTCCCCCATAGCGAGAAGGACGCTTCATGGTATTCGATATCCTGTCCCGGCGCGAAAGAGACCGCGAACGGTACGGTGAGCGGCTTCCCGGCGGCCAGAAGGTCGTCGAGGACTGGCCCGTGCTCACCTACGGCGGTACGCCTCGCGTCTCGGCGGACGACTGGCGCCTGCGCGTCTTCGGCCTCGTCGAAGAGGAGCTGGAGCTGGACTGGGAGGCGCTGACGGCGCTTCCCCGGACGAAAGTGCACACCGACATCCACTGCGTGACGACGTGGAGCAAGATGGACACCAACTTCGAGGGCGTCTCCATCCCCGACCTGCTGAAGCAGGTGCAGGTGAAGCCGGAGGCGAAGGCGGTGATCGCGCACTGCTACGGCGGCTACACGGCGAACCTGCTCCTTGAAGACCTCGTCCGCGACGAGAACCTGCTGGCCTATATCTACGAAGACGAGCCCCTGCCCTCTGCGCACGGCGGTCCCTGCCGGCTGTTCGTGCCGCACCTCTACTTCTGGAAGAGCGCGAAGTGGCTGAACGGGCTGGAGTTCATCGCCAGGGACGAGCCCGGCTTCTGGGAGCGCTACGGCTACCACATGCGAGGCGACCCCTGGAAGGAGGAGCGCTACTCGTGAGCCCTCTCCCCGTTCGCCCTGAGCCGGCCCTGACCGCAGTCAGGGCCGAGTCGAAGGGTCCACCGTCCACTGCCCACTGTCCACTGCCCACTGTCCACTGACCAATGACCACCTCAATACCGCTCGGACTCACCGATCCTGTCAACGTGGCGATCCTTGAGGTCTCGGAGGACAAGCTCCAGGGGTTCCAGCACGACCCGTTCGCAGAGATCGCACGGCGCTCCGGCGTGCCGCTGGACACTGTGATCGAGCGCATCCGCGCGCTGCTGGAAGCGGGGACGATACGGCGGGTGCGGCAGACCTTGCTCGCGACGAACCTGGCGCAGGGCTCGCTCGTCGCCTGGCAGGTGCCGCAGGAGCGCCTGCAGAAGGCGTTCGACTACATGTTCCAGCGCGACCCCTTCAGCGGCCACGTCGTCATCCGCACGACGGAGACAGCCACGGCCGGCTCCTCCTACAGGCTCTGGACGACGTTGAAGGTGCCTCAGGGCTTCGACATGCGCGCGCACTGCGACTTCCTGGCCGCGCAGACGAACGCCGAGGCTTACCGGCTGATGCCGGCGAAGGCGCTCTTCGTGCTCGGCGTCGGGCACACGCGCCGGCGCGGCATGGAGCCGGGAAGCAAGTCGGACGAGCCGGCGCAGATGATGTTCCCGGAGGTCGCCGAGCTTACGGACGGCGAGTGGCGCGTGCTGACGGCGCTGAAGCGGGAGTTCGCCGCCGAGGAGATCGTCCGCGACCCCTGGCGCGCCCGTGCCCAGGAGGCCGGCGTCGACCTGCAGACGTTCTTCCGCGTCGCCGAGTCACTGCACGAGCGGCGGCTGATCGGGCGCTTCTCGACGTTCCTGGAGCACGTCAAGGAGACGGCCTCCGGCGAGCGGGTGACGCGCTACAACGCGCTCTTCCACTGGGCCGTGCCAAAGGGCCGCGAGGAGGAGGCCGGCCGCGAGGTCGGCCGCCACCACATCCTCACGCACTGCTACTGGCGCGAGGCCGGCCCCGAGTTCAACGACGTCAACATCATGGGCGTCGCCCACGGCACCGACAAGGAACTCGTGCTGGCCCACAAGGCCGCGATCGACGAGCACCTGGCCTCGCTGGAGATCCCCGTCGCCTACACCAACGTCTTCTGGGGCGGCCGCAGCGAGATCAAGCCCTCGGAGGTCTCGCCGATCGCCTACCGCGAGTGGTGCGAAAGCGTCGGACTCGACCCGGCCAACATGGCTGACTCGGCCTAAGCGCGCCCGTACGCCTCCTCAATCCTCGGAAACACTTGCGATCGGATACGCTCCGGCGCGGCTGGCCCGCTGTTCGTGGCTTCGTCGAAAATCTGCCCGTCCTCACCCGCGGTGAAGTACACGCGGGCGCCAACGGCGAAGGTCGTCGCCAGCCCTTCGATCCGCGAGACGTCGTGTGTCCCCTCGAAGCCCGCGAGGGGCTGGCCGGCCAAATCGCGTATCGACACGCTGTATACGTCACCTGACACTTGTTCGACCTCTCCTAGCCTCGCGACGCGATAGACGACTTCTTTCGCATCTAGGTCGACAGCCACGAGCCAGCCGGCATGCACCGTCACGCCGTGCTCCTTCATAGGCGCGGAGTACGGCAGATCCTCTTCTTCGTCCGCGTCGACGAGACGAACGCCGCAGCG